>WFLX010287332.1_pt1 | contig 10602 bp, 6 predicted proteins | sample 4967041 | NCBI WGS metagenome assembly WFLX01 (sample SAMN12857096, study PRJNA449069) | gut metagenome | isolation source: stool from male and female vole | host: Microtus ochrogaster | place: USA:Florida | collected 2017
CGATGCGGGGAGTCACATCGGTAAACGATACATCTCTGTAATCGGCCGAGGCAGCTCTGAGCCCGAACTTGGGACACATAAGAGCTACATGCTCGATAATTTCGCTTTGGACTGCCTCATAGGCGGTCCAAGCTGTTGTTGTATAGCAGTAGATCTGCAAGGGCATACCCTCAGCCGAAGGCTTGAGGATGTTGGCAAGCACCTGCTGATCTTTGGCCACCTTGGGATGGTTGACGAGATAGCCGCTCAGATAGGCGCGGAACAGGCCAAGGTTGGTCTCGGTCGAACCGTTGACACAAGCCACTCCGGGATCGTAGAAGGGACCGTTGGCCGATTTGGCAAGAAATTCCGACATGCCGGGGAGGTCTTTAACTCTGTCGATAATGTCGGGAGTGGCAGGCAGGATGCTGTCGGTGTCAAAGATAAAGCTCTTTGATATGAGACGCCAGCCCGAATCGGTCATGCCGCGCCAGTTCTGGAACGACGAGCTCACAAGAGTATAGGGAGGAAGGGTGACGATGGTGTTATCCCAGTTCTGCACCTTGACAGCGGTCAGGCTCACATCTATCACTATGCCGTTGGCGATGGTCGAGGGCACTACGATCCAGTCGCCCACGCGCAGCATATCGTTTTCAGAGAGCTGAATACCGGCCACAAAACCGAGTATCGAATCCTTGAAAATCAACATCAGTGCGGCAGCAAAAGCACCGAGGCCGGTGAGCAGCACGGCGGGCGACTTGTCAACCAGCACGCTCACCACAATGATTGCGGCGATGATCCACAGCAATCCTGTCACCACATTGAGAATACCTTTAAGGGGAAGGTTCTTGGTGTTGTTGCGCTTGTCAAATCTCATCCACACAAAAGTTGCCACCGCCACGAGTGCCATCGTGACAACGATGATTGTATAGATGATGAGTATCTTCATGATGAGATGAAGAATAAAGCTGTCGCTTTCAAAAGCAAACGGAGCGAGCGACATTATCACAAGCGGAGTGATGATGTGGCTGCACTTGGTAAGCACCTTGTTTTCAAGCAGCTGCTTTGCAAGATCAGTCTTATAGCGGCGCACTATCGCCTGGGTGACTTTCAGAATGATATATCTCGCAATCCAGCCTAAGGCGAGACCCAATGCCACTATCAGAACTACATAGATAGCTTCCTCAAGCGTCTGGTGATGTTCAAGCCCGAATATGTCGAGCAGACGGTCGATCTGGGTCAGCATCCATCCGGCAGCCTGATGGGTCGGAATGGCCGACAAGGTTCCTAATTTGGTCAGCATAATGTGTGTTGATATTTTAATGGTTTGAATTTTCCTTACAAGAGCGGCATGTTGCCTACTTTCCTAACAAATTCACTCTCTCAAAAGTTGCCGCCGGGGATGCTTTTACTTAATTTGTATTAAGTGTGTGGCGGGGAAATAGCCAATTTTCATTAAAATTGAGTATTTCGGAGGTTGGGGCCGTAAGGTAATTTTGCAGTGAAAAAAAATTACCAATTGTTTCACTATGTCACACCTTCACCACAAAGCTCTTTACTGTCTGGTTATCTCGGCCTCAGCCCTCACGCTGTCGGTCAAAGCCGAAGACCCGGAGGAGTATAACAAATTCCGTTTCGGCGGATATGGCGAAATGGTCGCCTCTTTTAAAGATTACGGCATTAACCGTCTCAACGGCACCACCCCCTCGGAGGGTGAGAAAGCCGGCAATGCCCGTATGCACCGCAATACCATTGCCATACCGAGATTTGTGCTCGCAATCGACTATAAATTCTCACCCAAATGGATTCTCGGCGCGGAGATAGAGTTTGAGGCCGGAGGCACCGGCACCGCCTACGAGATTGAAAACTCCGAAAACGGCGAGTATGAAACCGAGATAGAAAAAGGTGGAGAGGTGGCCCTTGAGCAATTCCACATCACCCGTCTCATNCACCGNGCCTTCAANATCTCGGCCGGTCATCTGATAGTGCCGGTAGGTCTCACCAACGCCCATCATGAGCCAATCAACTTTTTCGGCACATCCCGCCCCCAGAGCGAAACAACTTTCCTCCCCTCCACCTGGCACGAGACAGGCATAAAATTCTATGGAGCCTTCGGCCGCGGAAAAGCCTCCTTCAACTATGAGGCGATGATTGTGGCGGGACTCAATGCCAATGGCTTCGAGCGCGACTCATGGATAGCCGCCGGAAAGCAGGGATATTTCGAGACCGACAATTTCACCTCCCCCGGCTATGTGGCCCGCATTGACTGGAAAGGTGTGAACAATCTCCGCCTCGGAGTGTCGGGCTATTACTGCCGCGACGCGGGCAGCAACAGCGACAAGCCTCATGTCTATAGCTCGATAGGGCGAATACCTGTGGCAATCGGAACTTTCGACGCCACCTATTCATGCCGCTATNTCACCGGNCGCGGNAACCTCACCTACGGATACATAGGCAANTCGGCNGGAGTAAGCTCAATCAACCGCACCCTCCTCAGCGGCAAAAGTCCCTATTCACGCCTCGTGCCGGTAGCCAAAAACGCTCTCAGCTATGGCGTGGAGCTCGGCACAAACATCGGCAAATATATCTCACACTGCCCTCAGCTCGTGCCCTTCGCCCGATATGAATACTACAATCCTCAGCAGGCCGGAGAAAGGGGTCAGACAATGGACCGCCGCTTCAAAGTGAGTCAATGGCAGGTGGGTCTCAACTGGTTTGCGCTGTCCAACCTCGTTGTCAAGGCCGACTATACCACCCGCCAGATAGGCACCGAAAAGGTGTTTGGCACAGGCCCCTATAACTCCGAAAACGAGTTTGCCATCGGACTGGCCTATGTAGGATGGTTTATTAAGAAATAACTTTTAACCCAAATACAATCACTAACCACAAATCATGCTTAATATCAAATCTTTAGCCACCGGAGCCGCGATGTCAATGCTCCTCATCTCAGCAGCAGTGACCTCCGGTTGCAGCGACAATAAGAAAGACAATCCCGAAGTCCCCGAAGTAGAGAGCAAGAATATCGACATCACTGCCGACAACGTGAAATCATGGACCAACTACATGGTGCAGGTGAGCTACCTGCTCAAAACCGATGCCGACAACCTGCTCAGCGCGTGGACCACAAGCTATAACGGCGGTCAATCATTTGCCGAATCGTTTAAGACATTTTCGCTCAACGAATATCCCTCGGCAGTGTCATGCACCGAGGAGATAATCGACAAGATGGCCGAGATAGCCAATGAGGTAGGTCAGGCAAAAATCGGTGACCCCTACGCTCTCTATATCGCCAACCGCCGCGAGGAAGCGCTCTATGCCGTGGAGTCATGGTATAGCTGGCATTCGCGCGACGACTATACCAACAATATCTATTCAATCCGCAACGCCTATTACGGTTCGCTCAACGGCTCGGTTGCCCCCTCCTCGCTCAGCAGCCTCATCAAGGCCGTCAACCCCGACCTCGACAAGGCAATTGCCAAAGCCATTACCAACGCCGCCACAAGCATCCAGTCAATTCAGCAACCTTTCCGCAACAACATTCCCGGCGTGGCAACCCTCACCGCAATGGAGGCCTGCGCCGAGCTTGAGGATATTCTCAACAATCAGCTCAAACCCCTTGCCGTGACTCTTCCCGAAAGCGATCTCACCGCTATGGTTGCTCTCTATGTCGACAATGTGGTTGTTCCTACCTACACCGCTCTTAGCCGCAACAACAGCCTGCTCAACGAAGCTGTCAAGACTCTCGCCGCCAACCCCACCAANGCCAATTTTGAAAATGCCTGCCGCGCATGGATGACCGCCCGCGAGCCGTGGGAAACCTCCGAGGCCTTNCTTTTCGGCCCGGTCGACGCTATGGGTCTCGATCCCAACATGGACAGCTGGCCCCTCGATCAGGACAACATCGTGCAGATTCTCAACTCGGGCAACTTCAACAATCTCAACTGGATTGACGGCGATGACGACGACAAGATCGAAGCCGTGCAGTCAGTAAGAGGTTTCCACACTCTCGAGTTCCTGCTTTTCAAAGATGGCAAACCCAGAACAGTTAATTTCTGATTTTGATGAATATTTCCAGGAATAGACTTTTACCATGTGTGATGGCTCTCGTCGGAATGGCTTTTTCAAGCTGTTCCGGCGACGAGCCTGACATTCTCAAAATCGAAGTGCCCGAAGGTTATGCTCTTTCAGCGGGCACTTCAACCCTGTTTCTCAACTCGTCGGTGGCCTATGACTCAAACGCCGACTGGGTGTCGGGGGAATATCTCACTCGCTTTCACCGAGGCGACAAGCTCTATGACGACGCCCGCACCTCGACCAACGGCAACGGCGGCGGTCTCGGACCGGTCTATGCCGGCTATAGCTGCGGCAGCTGTCACCGCAATGCCGGTCGCACTCGCCCCGCGCTCTGGAATGACGGCGGTTCCGGTCCCTATGGTTTCTCCTCGATGTTGGTCTACATCACCCGCCGCAACGGTGCCTTGTTCCGTGAATATGGCCGCGTGCTCCACGACCAATCAATCTATGGCGTGAAGCCTGAGGGCAAACTTAGTGTGAAATGGCATTACGAGTCGTTTACTTTCCCCGACGGAGAGCCTTATGAATTATGCCGCCCCGAATATACCATCACCGACTGGTATGCCGATTCGATNGCTCCNGAAGANCTGTTCTGCTCAGTGAGGATTCCNNTGCGCCATGTCGGCATGGGTCAGATGATGGCTCTNGATCCCAACGAAATCGAAGCNCTCGCGCGTCAGAGCAANTATCCCGAATATGGCATNAGCGGCCGTTGCAACTACATNANCGAAAGGGGCATNACCTCGCTCGGTCTCTCGGGCAACAAGGCCCAACATGCCGACCTCACTGTTGAACTCGGTTTCAGCTCCGACATGGGTGTGACCAACTCACGCTATCCCGAGGAGATTTGCGAAGGGCAATATCAGATGACCCAGGGCTCAATGATGGGACTTGCCTATGACAAGCTCGATATATCAACCGAAGATATGGAGTGTGTAGACCTCTACATGCAGGCTCTCGGAGTTCCCGCCCGGCGCAACGTCAACGACCCGGTAGTGAAACGGGGCGAGCAGATGTTCTATGAAGCCAAATGCCACCTTTGTCATGTCACCACCCTCCACACCCGCCCCCGCGGGTCGGTGCTTCTTGCCGGCACTACCCTGCCGTGGCTCGGTTCTCAAACTATTCATCCCTACTCCGACTACCTGCTCCACGACATGGGCTCTGAAATCATGGGAGTGGGTCTCAACGACAATTATAAGAGCGGCCTCGCCATGGGCAACGAGTGGCGCACCACTCCTCTCTGGGGCGTAGGTCTTCAGGAAAAAGTCAACGGCCACACATATTTCCTTCACGACGGCCGCGCCCGCAACTTCACCGAAGCCATAATGTGGCATGGCGGCGAAGGCTATGCCTCGCGTCAGCTCTTTGCCCGGATGAGCGCCTCCGACCGCAAGGCTCTCATAGAATTTCTCAACTCCCTCTGACCATAAAATTATTCTATCGAAATGAAACTTCTATCATCACACATTCTCCTCCCTATAGCTCTGACCCTGCTGTCAGCTCCCGCCGCGATGGCTCAGTTTGATGCCGATACCGACAACGGTGTGGTGTCGCTCGCCTCGGGACAAGGNTTTTCTTTCTCCTCACGCAACGGTGCCTTTCTCTTCAAGCCCTACCTGTTGGTTCAAGGCGCCGCGAATTTCAACTACTATGACGACGCCGGCCTCGATCCCGCCTACAATCAGGACAATGTAGCCAACTCAGGTTTCTCGGTGCCTTATGCCGTGTTGGGATTCACCGGCAAAGCCTTCAATATCGTCACCTTCAACCTTTCGATCAACGCTGCCGCTTCGGGTGGAGCGCTTCTCCAGCAGGCGTGGGCCGATGTGCAGCCTCACACAGGTTTCGGAGTGAGGTTCGGTAAATTCAAGACTCCTTTCAGCCACGCCTATCTCACCACTCTGGGCGAAACCCTCTTCCCCAAACTCCCCACCTCACTAACCTCTCAGGTGATTCTCCCCTATTCGCTCAACGCCGTTTCACCCACCATCGGCACCGGCTTTGATCTCGGTGTGGAGATTCACGGCATGTTTGCCAAAAAATTCGGCTATCAGGTGGGTATTTTCAACGGCACGGGAGCTTCGATCAACACCGCTACCAAAACTTTCAGCGACGACTGGCACATCCCCTCTCTGCTCTATGCCGGGCGACTGACTTTCCAACCTTATGGCGTGATGCCCGCCACCCAGGGTAGCCCGCGTCAGCTGAGAGGCGACAAGATGCTTGTGGGAGTATCAGCCTCGATGAATGTAGAAAGCGAAAACGAGTCGACCAACGACCTGCGTCTCGGAGCTGAATTTGCATGGAATCATGACCGCCTCTATCTCGGCGCTGAGGCCTACTATATGCATGTAGGATTTACCAAGCGTCAGAAAATCGACCGCACCTTCAACTACTGGGGTGCGTATGTTCAGGCCGGCTATTTTGTCACCGACCGTATACAGCCTGCGCTGCGATATGATTTCTATGACCGCAACGCCACCGACAAGGGTGGCCTGCTCAATATGCCGGCGGTTGGTGTAAACTATTTCTTTCCCAACCTCAACATCAAGCTCCAGGCCTTGTATCAATACACCGGCCGCACAGGCCATGAGCGGCAGATGGATCGCGACGAAGACAATCTCGGCCTCGCCACCCACTCGGCCACCATTCAGGTGCAATACACATTCTAATCCTCTTTGACAAGTCATTATGTTTAGATACTCTTTCCACCCGCTCATCGCTCTCGCGGGGGTGACGGCAATCGTCACCTCGGCGTGTGATGAGGGCACGATCTATGAAGCCGACATTCTCCCCGCCACTTCCGGTCTCACCGCCGTGGTTGAGGTTCCGGTCTCGGGGCTTGAGACATGGCAGAAGATAGCCTCCCCCTCATGCCATCCCGCCCTTGCAGGTTTCAGCCGCGAGGGCAGCTATGCGGAGGTAAGCACCAATATCGGAGTTCTCGCCCAATCTTCGCGATTCATCCTCACGGGAGTAGATGAAAATGTGGCCGAAATTCGCTTCAGTGTGCTCGACCCTCTGCGCAAACAGATTCATCAGTTTGTGTCGCTCCCTGTCGAGGAGGCGGTTGCCGACGGCGACACGCTCAGATTCACGCTCAACGAGCCCCTCGACCTTTCGATAGGAGCCGCAGTTCAGCAACGCATTTTCAACACCACCTGCATAGCATGTCACGGCGCCGGCAATCATGCCGCCGCCAACCTCGACCTCACCTCATCTCATTCGTTCAACTCTCTTGTGGGAAAGAGAGCAACCAAATGTGGTGAAACCTCCGACACGCTGAGAGTCTCCGCGGGTCACCCCGAAAAGTCGCTCCTCTATCTGATACTCACCTCGCGCATATCTGAAAACTGGGCCTATGACCATTCGGTTGAAGTGGTCGACCCCACAGTGACCGACATGATGCGCGATTGGATTCTCTCAATTTCGGAAGAACAATAATTTTTAGTAAATTTGCAAATGTTTTCGACAATAAGCACCTCTGCCGTCAAAATGCACCAGACAACCCTATCTGTAGCCGATTCGCCCGTTACCGTGAGATGCGCCACCTTCTCGCCCGAGAAAAGCGGCGTATCCGAGCTTCACTTCATGCTCACCATCACCCGCCCGGGAGAATCTTTCTCAACCCAGCTCTCGCAAATCACCAAAGCTCTCGACAACACCCTCATCACCAACAGCCGCTTTGCGCCGGTGATGATGAGATGGTTTCTGAGCGATGCCGCCAATCAGGCCGATTTGCTCCCCGAGGCTCCCGAAGGGTGTGCCTGCTCGATAGTTGAACAGGCTCCCCTCAACGGCACAAAGATAGCACTGTGGCTGCAGATGGTGTCAGACATGACAGTAGGTTATGATGCCGATCAGCAGATCTGCTATGCCATCCACCCACCATACACCCACTTGCGCACAGCCTCTCGCGCGCTGCCCGATTTCGGTTCTGAAGTAGCCACGATGGCGCTGCTCGAAGACTATGCCACCAACCTCTCCAACCTCGGCGCGAACATCTATGACAATTGTGTGCGCACATGGTTTTTCGTGCAGAATGTCGATGTCAACTATGCCGGCGTGGTCAAGGGTCGAAACACAGTGTTTGAGAACTTCAACCTCACTCCCGATACACATTTCATCGCCTCGACAGGCATTGGAGGAGGTCATGCCAACCGCCGCGTAGCCGTGCAGATGGATGCCTATGCCATTTCGGGCATAACCCCTCGGCAGATCACCTATCTCAAGGCTCCTACCCATCTCAATTCCACCTATGAATATGGTGTGGCNTTTGAGCGCGGAGTGGCCATAGATTTCGGCGACCGCCGCTATCTCATGATTTCNGGCACNGCCAGCATCGACAACAAGGGCAATGTNGTTCACTCGCGCGACATCTCGCGNCAGATAGTAAGGATGCTTGANAATGTNGAGGCGCTTCTCAATGAGGGTGGAGCCGGCTATGAGGATGTGGCTCACATGATTATCTACCTTCGCGACCCTGCCGATTACGCCGAGGTTAACAACTATTTCAACGAGCGCTTCCCTCAGATGCCGAGAGTCATCGTCCAGGCACCGGTGTGCCGCCCCGGATGGCTGATTGAAATGGAATGTATGGCTATCAAGGCTGTTGACAATCCCGAATATGCGCCTTTCTGACAAGATAGCGTCAGGGGTGTGGAGCGCCATCATCGTGCTTCTCGCCGTCACGACCTTTCTCCCCTCTCAATCCCAAGTTTACTCCTCATGGTGGTTTGCACTGATATGGGGGTTGGCCGGTGTAGGTATGCTTGTCGCGATTTTCTCCCGCCGGCTATGGAGGAGGCCTTCGGTTCTCATGNTTCATTGCGCCTTTCTTCTNATTCTCGCGGGGGGCGCACTGACCCGTTTCTGTTCCTATAAAGGCTCGTTGCGCCTCTCGCCCGGCGAGCGTGCCGATATGTTTGTAGTCGACTCCCCNGNCANGCCGGTTCTGAAACCTCTCGGAGCGACANTGCAGCTCGACAGCTTTGTTATCGTCAATCATCATGCCATATCAAGTCCCGCCGACTATGTGAGCTATCTCAAAGTCAACGGCAAGNCGGTAAGGGTGTCGGTCAACAAGCCNTATAATCTCAACGGCTCACGNATCTATCAGTCNAGCTATGACTCNGACGGCAGCAGTGTGCTGACTGTCAACCATGATCCGTGGGGCATGGGGGTGAGCTATTGCGGCTACCTGCTTCTCGCGGTCTCACTCGCCCTTTGGCTCTGTTCGTCCAAAGGATTATTCCGGAAATCCATCACCCGGCTCCGCACCGGGATGCTCCTCCTGCTTTTTGCTTTAACCTGTCAGTCTCCCCTTCACGCCGAGACAACCGTTTCGGGAGTATCACCCCAACAGGCCGAGGCTCTTGCCGAAAAGCCTGTGGCCTATCAGGGTAGGATAGCTCCGTTTTCGGTCGCGGCCACCGACCTCGTGCGCAAACTCACAGGCAAATCATCGTTTCGCGGAGCGTCGGCCGAGCAGATTACAGCCTCCCTTATGCTCTATCCCGACCAGTGGATCAACGAGCCTCTGCTCAAAGTAAAAAATTCCGAACTGAGAGAAAAGCTCAATCTCGGCGACTCGGTTTATATCTCCCTGGGCCGTCTCTATACTCCCGAGGGGGACTATATCCTGCAACAGCTCTATTCCAACACAGACCAATCTTCCAAACTCGCCAAAGCGATTCTTGACCTCGACGACAGGGTTTCGCTGTTGGCCTCGGCTCTCAACGGCTCGTTTATCACCCCGCTCACCGATGAGGAAGCCGCCGCGGTGTCACCTTTGAGAATGAAAGCCGAGATGATCTATTGCCACACCCCCTTTGCCAAAACTTTTTTCATGGCAATGCTCACGGTGGCCTTCATAGCAATATTTGCATCACTTAGGAAATGGAACAAGTTGGCCCGTTGGCTCGTTGTTCCCGCTGCGGTGCTGATTTTGTGGCAAACTGCCGGATGGGTCTTAAGATGGATAGTTGCACAACACATTCCGCTCGGCACCGGCAGCGAAACCCTCCTGTTTCTCTCGATCATAACCGGCATAGGGGGCTGCCTGGCCCTGCGTTCGCGAACTCCCCTTACCGGCGCCCTCGCTTTGCTGCTCTCAGGGTTTGCGGGCCTTGTGGCATGGCTGGCCCAACGCGCTCCTGCCGTCACTCCCCTTATGCCTGTGTTATCGTCGCCGTGGCTCTCGATTCATGTCAGCGTGATTATGACAAGCTATGCCCTGCTCGCTCTGACATTTGTTTTGGGATTGGCGTGGATGATACGCCCGTCGGATGACCTGCCCGTTGCGGTCATGGCGATTCTCGCGCCGGCGGTGGCTTTGCTTTGCTTGGGGATATTTACCGGCGCGGTGTGGGCCGGAGAAGCATGGGGCCGATACTGGGCCTGGGACCCCAAAGAGACATGGGCGCTGATAACCCTCATGGTCTATGCCATACCTCTCCATCGCTCCTCGGGGCTGCAAAAAAATCCGCGACTGTTGATGATTTTTATTATCTTTGCATTTACAACCGTTGTCATGACCTATTGGGG
>WFLX010034664.1_pt1 | contig 10601 bp, 10 predicted proteins | sample 4967041 | NCBI WGS metagenome assembly WFLX01 (sample SAMN12857096, study PRJNA449069) | gut metagenome | isolation source: stool from male and female vole | host: Microtus ochrogaster | place: USA:Florida | collected 2017
GTCCATTCGCCGAAGAGGTCTTTGGAGATTTTCTGCGCGTCGGCATAGGCAATGTTCTGATTCTTGCCGGGTCGGCCGAATGACATGCCGCCGGTGTCGTGGTCGGCGGTTATGACGATGAGGGTTTCGTCGGGGTGCTGGAGATAGAACTGATAGGCCACGTTGATGGCTTCCTGAAAGTTGAGAATCTCCTTGATCACGGCGCCGCCGTCGTTGGCATGAGCCGCCCAATCTATGTTGCCACCCTCTATCATCATGAGAAACTTGTCGGGATTGGCGTTGCTGAGGGTATAGAGACACGCTTCGGTAATCTGAGCGCAAGTCATGGCGCCGGGAATCGAGTCGATTGTATAGCCTACCTGGCCCGCTGTGGGGTTGGCAGAATACATCAGCACTTTGTCGGGAAACTTATCGCCCCCCTTGAGGTTGGTGAAAGCCTCATAGCCCTCGGCAACCTCATAGTTGCTTTTCTTCATCACCTCCACAAACTCTGCGAAATCCTCGCTATCCTTGCCCCCGAGCTTGAAGCCTCCGCCGGCAAGGAAAGAGAGGCCGCTCCCGGCTGCCTGAGGAGCGATCTGTTTCTTCATCGAGCGGTTGGCGGCGTGGGCATACCATGCGGCGGGAGTGGCGTCGTCGGCCTGAACGGTGGTGCCTACGCCCACGGCATAACCGTCGTTGAGAAAGTCAACGGCGATGCTGCTTACAGCCGCTGTGTCGGGGGTTACGTCCCACCATATAGTTGTTGGTCTTCCGGCCGGTGGAGAGGGCGGTGCCGGCGGCTGCCGAGTCGGTTATGGGGCTTGAGGCCGAATAGGTGCGCGCCTGAGAAGCTACCGGAAAGGTGAGCATCAGTATGGGCTGCTCGTTTTTGAGCACGTCACGGTTGTAGATCTCGGTGGCATTTACATGGCCGAGACCCATTCCGTCGCCTATGAAATAGAATATATATTTTGCATCCTGAGCCATCATGCCCATACATGCGGCTGCNGTGAGTGTGGAGATNAGAANTCTTTTCATATCAATGTTTGGTGGATTGGTTTCAGATAAATAACGGTTCGCAAAGGTAGCAAAAATATATATTCCGCGAAAGAAATCAGTTTACTCCGAGCAGCTCAATGTCGAATATGAGGGTCGAGCCGCCCGGTATGCCCGGTTGGTTGACCTTTCCGTAGGCCTGTTCGGCGGGGATATACACCTCCCACCGGTCGCCGGGGTGCATTTTCTGCAGGGCGATTATCCAGCCCGGTATCAGCTCGCGCAGCCTGAAGGCTGGGGCCACTCCCCCGCGGCTGCTGTCGAAGGTCTTGCCGTTGATGGTCTTGCCGGTATAGTGAGCGGTCACCACACTCCCCCGGTTGGGCGAGGGAGCGGAGCTGTTGCCCGACTTAATAACCTTGTAGTAAATGCCCTTGTCGAGCGGTTTCACTCCGGGAGCGGAGGCGATTTCCTCAAGCCACTGCCGGTTTTTGATCACATAGTCCTGTTTAGCCATATCTGAATCAGATTTTATTCATAGCGGATAGCCTCGATAGGATCGAGCTTTGAGGCTTTGGCGGCGGGATAGAAGCCAAACACCACGCCGATTATCGTGCAGACGGCAAACGAGAGAATCACCGAGCCGCTGCTGATGTCGACCGGCCAATGGGCGAATATCGAGATCATCCATGTGGCGAGGCCGCCTACCAATATGCCCACAATGCCGCCGGTCACCGACAGAATCACCGCTTCGATGAGGAATTGCATCATGATGTCGCGGCCTGTGGCGCCGATACTCATTCTAAGGCCTATCTCGCGCGTTCTCTCGGTCACGCTTACAATCATGATGTTCATGATGCCGATGCCGCCTACGAGCAGCGAAATGCCCGCTACGGCGGCCAGAAGCACTGTCATCATCGACGAGGTCGACGAGATCATCTCGGCGAGCTCCTGCATGGAGCGTATGGTGAAATCATCGGCCTGGTCGTCGCGCAGCTTGTGCTGCCGGCGCAGTATGTCGGTTATCTCGGCAATTGTGGCCTGGGTCTGCTCTTCATCTACCGCCGAAGCCTGGATGCCCTGCAGGTAGTCGCTGGCGAGAATACGTTTCATCACCGTGGTATAGGGCACGAGGGCGAGGTCGTCCTGGTCCTGACCCATTGTGTTATAGCCCTTTTCCTCCAGCACGCCGATAATGGTGAGGGGTATCTTGCCGAATCTCACCACCTTGCCTATCGGGTCGGTGCCGTCGGGAAAGAGGTTGTCGACCAACGTCTTGCCGAGCACACACACTTTGGCCGCGCTCTTGACATCCTCTTCGGTAAACATCTCACCCTCGGCCATGTTGCGCTGGCGGATGTCGAGAAACTCGGTGTTGACGCCCTGCACCTGCGAAGGGTAGTTGTTGTTGCCGTTGACCCACTGGCCCGAGCTGTTGACCGACGGAGTGATATACATCACCCCTTCGGCCTCGGCGCGCAGCGCTTCATAGTCGGCGGGTTTGAGGGTCTGCATGTCGGAAGCGCTCTGACGCACTCCCCCTCGGTTTTCGGCGCCGGGCATTATCATTATCATGTTGCTGCCCATCTCCGAAATCTGCGCGCGGATGGAGTTTTTCGACCCCTGTCCTATGGCAAGCATGGCTATCACGGCACCCACGCCGATAATCACGCCGAGCATTGTAAGGAAGCAGCGCATCTTGTTGTTGTTCATAGCCTTGAGGGCTATTCTTACGAGATTCTTGATATTCATGTCTCAGTGTTGGGAGGGAGGTGGGGGTTGCTATTCGTTGTCGACCGGCAGGTTGCGATACACCTCCTCGGCCGATTGGATATTGTCGTTATACTCATCGCTCACTATCCTGCCGTCGCGGAGCATTATGTTGCGCGACGAATAGAGGGCGAGGTCGGGGTTGTGGGTCACGAAGATGATTGTCTTTCCCTCGCGGTGGAGGCGCTGAAAAAGGGTCAGGATCGAAAACGAGGTGCGGGTGTCGAGGTTGCCGGTTGCCTCGTCGGCGAGGATTATCACCGGGTTGTTGACGAGGGCACGCGCTATGGCCACACGCTGTTGCTGACCGCCCGACATCTGGTTGCTCTTGTGATAGAGGCGCTCGCCGAGACCCACTTCGCGCAGGCATTTCTCGGCGCGTTCGGTGCGCTCGCGGGCGATTACCGAGGAGTTGTAGATGAGGGGCAGCTCAACGTTTTCGATAGCTGTGGTTTTGGGCAGCAGGTTGTAGTTCTGGAATATGAAACCTATCTTGCGGTTGCGTATGCGCGCACGCTCGTTCTTGCCCATTTTCTGCACCGAAATGCCGTCGAGCAGATATTCGCCCGAGGTAGGCGTGTCGAGACATCCCAAAGTGTTGAGCAGCGTAGACTTGCCTGAGCCCGAGGTGCCCATGATGGTCACAAACTCCCCTTCATAGATGGTAAACGACACGCCGCGCAGGGCCTTGACCGTCTCGTCGCCCACCTTGAAGTAGCGTTTGAGATTCTGTATCTTGATTATCTCTTTCGACATTTTGCTTTGCGGTTATTTCAGAGGCTACTTGTTGTTGCGCTTTGCGCCCGGCGGTTTGGGCATAAACGGATTCTGCTGAGCTTTGGCTCCGGAGGTTTCGGTCTTGGTGCGGTATTGCAGGGCCACGCGGTCACCTTTCTTCAGGCCGCCGGTCACTTCCTGCATTATGCCGTTGCTCACACCGAGTTCCACGGCAGTCTCCACGAGCATGTTGTCGCGGAGAATCCAGATGTTGTTGGGGGCAGGTTTGTTGAGCGACACTATCTCATAGTCGGTCACATCCTTGTTGCCCTCCTCCCCTTCGGTGGGGGTGAATTTGAGGGCTTTGGGGGGAATGGCGAGAATGTTGTCGAGCTCGAGGGTGTAGATGGTGAGGTTGGCGGTCATGCCCGGTATGAGCTTGTGGTCGGGATTTGAGGCCGACACGATCACCTCATAGGTCACCACATTGGAGGTGGTGGTGGGATTGAGGCGCACCTGCTTCACGGTGCCTTCAAACACATCGTCGGTATAGGCATCGACGGTAAAGGTAACATGCTGACCCTCTTTCACCTTGCCTATGTCGGCCTCGTCGACATTGCCCACTACCTGCATGTTGTCGAGGTCGGCGATGATATAGAGATTGGCCACGTTCATGCTCGACACCACGGTCTGGCCCACCTCAACCTCGCGTGAGATCACCACGCCGTCGATAGGCGAATAAATTTCGGCATAATTGAGGTTTTTGGCGGCACGCACCCTGTCGGCCTGCGCTTTCTCATAGTTGAGCTTGGCCACCTCATAGTCATGCTGTGAGGTCTGAAACTCATAGTCAGAGATGAGGTGCTCGTCGTGGAGAGCCTTGTCGCGCTGATAGTTGCGCGAGGTGTATTCATAGGTCGATTTGGCCGACATCACGTTGGCGTCAGAGCTTTTGAGCTCGGCCGAGAGGGTGGTTTTTTCGAGCTCGGCCAGCAGCTGACCCTTGGTTACCTGATCGTTATAGTCGGCATAAAGCTTGTCGATGATGCCGGTCACCTGAGTGCCGACATCCACCTGGGTTACCGATTCCATAGTGCCGGTGGCGGTTACTTTCTCGGATATCGAAGTCGGCTCCACCTCATAGGTCTCAAGCTCGGTGGTCTGCTTCTCCGAGCATGAGGTCACGGCCAGGATTGGCAGGGCCGAGGCGGCGATGATAAATGATTTGAAGTTCATATATGCTTAGGGGATTGAAATTTGCTGAGAGTTATAAAACTCGATTGTCTTGCTCGAGAGTATGGCCATATATTTGTTCTGCAGCTGCTCCAGGCGGGCGGTGCGCAGGTCGTTGTGGGCGGTGAGGAGTTCGAGAGGGTTGACCATGCCGAGCTCAAACTGGCGGTCAACCAGCTTTGCGGTCTGCTCGGTGGCCTTGAGGCGGGTGGCTCCGCTCTTATATTTGGCCCGTGAGTTGCGGGCGTCGATATAGAGGTTTTCGATAGTCTGGGTGAGGTCGTCGATAAGCTGGTCGCGGGTCACGTCATATTCCAGCGCCGCGAGGTTGGCTTTGGCAACGGCGCGCTTGGTTTTGTTGGCGTCGAAGATAGGCACCGACAGCGACAGCCCCACATATTCGTTAAATCCGTGGCCCATCTGACTGCCCCAGCTCTTGCCGCTGGTGGCATAGCCGGTGCCCACACCACCCTGAAGCGAGAGGTTGGGGAGGCGCCCCGCTTTGGCAGCCTTTATGTCGTTGGCATAGACCGATTTGTTGAGCTCGTTGCTCTTAAACTCGGGGAGCCACGCCGTGGCTGAGGCAAAGGTGGTTTCGATAGGGGGAAGGAGCGAATTGACCTCGTCGTCGGGAAATGAGGTGCGGTCGATCTCAAACTCCTCGTCGAGCCCGAGGGCCAGCAGTTTCTTCATCGTCATCTTATAGGAGGCGAGATTGCTCTCGGCCTGCACCACGTTATATTCATCCTGTGCCTGCTGGCTCTCTATCTGGGCGAGCTCCACGGGCGAGGTTCTTCCCGCTTCGGTAAACCGTCGGGCGCGGGCGGTCTGCTCGGTGCTCACCTCAAGCGACTGGCGGGCTATCTCGATCGCCTCGTGAGAGTAGAGAATGTTGAGATAGGCCTGCAGGATAGAGAGTTTCAGCTCTTTGACCAGGTCCTCGCCGGTGAGCTCCTGAATGCGGTTGAGGAGCTTTGACGATTCGAGCTGATATTTGCGCACATTCCCCTCCCACACTGTCCATGAGGCGTTGATGCCATAGGAGCTGGTATAGCCGTTGGCTTTGCGCCCGTCGTCGGGGTTGGGATAGTTTGAAAAATTGTGGTTGGTCGAAAAGTCAACCGAGGGGAGATAGGCGTCTTTGGCCGAGGCTACATTTTGTTCGGCCTGCAGGATATTGAGCAATGTGCGCCTTATGTCGGGATTTTTTTCTATCGCCCGGTTCACACAGTCATCATAGCTCCACACGCTCGGCGAGGAAGTCACTGTTTCGGCTGTTACATCGTTGACTGTCACGTCGCTAAACATGGTCTGCGCATGACACATCACCGACATGCCGAGCCAACCTGCGAGTATAACCGTCCTACATGATCTCATCTTCTATTCTGTTTGTTATTTTTCTATTCTTCGCGGCCTTCTGCCTGCAAATTCCTCACAAAAATAATAAAAATATAATTATAGGTGAAAAAATATCTACGTTTGTGCCCCATATTTCCATTTTATTTCCGGTTTTTGCCGATAAACTACCATACAGATAGCCCCCGGAATTTCTCTCGATATTCCGGGGGCTCGATATGCTTTATCGCCTCTCCCTTGCCGACGGGATTTGTTACAGGGAGTCGAGGAAAATTCTGAATTTGGCGGCAAAATTTCTTCCCGGCTTCTGGAGCATATAGTTGTCGTAGCAAAGTTGGTCGAAGAGGTTGTTACACTCAGCCGTAATATTATATCTCCCCTCCCCCCAGGAATAGGTGGCCGAGAGGTCGACGGGATATTGTGTGGGGATGCGCGCCTTGGTGGCGGCGGTGCCGAACGCNTCCCAGTTGAGGTAATACCAATGGATATACTGACACGCCGNGCTCACTCTCAGGCGGTCGCTCGGGTNGAANAGNCNGCTGAANGTGTAGGCCGCTTCGAGATTGGAGAACATCCAGGGGCGGTTGGGNACNCGGTTGCGGTAGGTGGCCGAGGGATTGCCGTCGCTTTTATATTTCTTGAGGTCGCGGGCGTCGCTCCAGCTCGCGTTGAGGCTTATCTGCAGGCGTGACTCGAGCAGATATGACACTTCGACGTCAAACCCCTTTATGTCGATGGCGGGTTCGTTGACATATTGCATCATGCCGTCGCGCTCCGACACCACTGCGCGGATGTAGTTCTGCACATGGCGTATGAAGCCGTTGGCCTCATAGCTCAGCCGGTTGCCCGCGCCGAAGTTCCATGAGCCGAACACCCCGAGGTTGTAGTTGTTGCTCATCTCGGGGCTGAGGGCGAGNTTGGGATAAANGGTTGTGCCGTTGCCNAAGAGTTCNCGNGAGAGGGGGAGCCTCACGCTGTGNTCATAGGANGCTTTNACGGCCAGTTCCTCCCGCAGNGAGTAGCGGCTTCCGAGCCCCGCGCCGTANTAGCTTTTGGTNGNCTTGNNGNNGATGAGGTCGGCNCCGGTGATGGTATAGTCGTCGGTCTGCTCAATGCTCAGGCTGTTGATATAGTCNTTCACGAAANAGGAGGTCTGCCANCGGTCGTTGAAAAACCGCTGCGAATAGGTGAGCGAGATGATCTGCTTGGTTACTATGTCGTTTGACGGCTCGAAATACTTGTCAACCTTGTCGCTGCGGTCGTTGCCGCGCCGGTTGAGCATATAGTTGAGCGCGAGGTTGTGGTGAGGGTTGAAGCTGTAGTCGGCTCCCCCGCTGACAACGGTGAGGGGCCTTCGGTAGACCCTTATTGTGCGGGCACGGTTGTTGATTTCGTTGCCCGACGAGGGGAGCCATGAGCCGTCCCATGAATATTTGCGGTAGGCGGTATCTATGGTCTCGCTCCGGTCGAGGGTGTGGGAGACGCTCAGACGGGTGCCGAGACTCCCCCACTGCTTGTTATATCGCGCCGAGAAGTTGAGGGCGCGGGAGTTGCGCGAGGCTTCGCCATAGACCTTGTTCTGCATGGCGCCGGTCTGCAGCTCCTTGTCGGTGGTGGTATATGAAACGCCGGCAAAAAATCTGTCGGCCCATTTCACGGCTGTTACCCCTACCTCAATCTGTCCTAACAGCGAGAAATAGCGGTCGTGGAAGCGCTTGCGGTCGGTGAGGATATATCTGTCATCCTNTTCGCTCCATATCTCCACCCCTTTCATCATGTAGTTGTTTTTGGAGTAGTTGACGGCGAGAGTCGGCACTATGGCTATCGGGGTGCCCGGTATGTAGTATTGGCCCGTGAGGTCGCCGGTGTGGGTGTTGAAGGAGCCGATGCCATAGGAGGCGTCGAGAAAGTTGCGCCTTTTCTTCACGGTGACGATGTTGACCGCTCCCCCGAGGGCGTCGGAGCTGAGATAGGAGGGCACGACGCCTTTGTAGAGCTCCACCCTCTCTACGGTGTTGAGGGGAATGTTGTCGAGGGTCATTCCCGAGCCTTTGGTTTCGAGCGGCACTCCGTCAATGAAATATCTTATCGAGTTGCCCGAGAGGCCGTTGATGGTCATGTCGAAGTCGGAGCCCACTCCCCCTTCGCGGCGTATCTTTACCCCCGCCGTGCGGTCGACGAGATCGGTGAGGGTCACCGGTTTGTTGACGTTGGGGCGGATTTCGAGGGCGTTGACCGAAAAGGCTCCCTCCTCAAGTTTTTTGGCGGCGCTTTTGCCGTAGAATTCCACCTCCTTGAGTTTAATGTTTTTGGCCGGAAGGGTGTCGGTCGGCGTGTCAGGAGTTACGCCACCCTGCATTGACAGGGAGCCGCCCAACAGGAGTGATAGAAAGATAAAATGCCTCATTGCGTGAAATGTTCTGTGGTGATATTACCCGAAAACTACAAAACTACATTACGCTTCGGCAGGTCTCCTGACTTATCCTCTCACTCGGCGCCTTCCCGGCGGCATTGCCGCCAGTGGCTGCGGTTGCCGGTGAGTTTACGGGGAATTACAGTAGCGGGTCTGTTCCGGATTTCCACCGGATTCCCTATTAATTGCGTGGCCGCAAACCGAAACATGTTCCAAAATTACAACATTTATCCCGTATGCCAAAACTCTTCCCTATTTATTTCACGCAAGGGGCCCGACATCCGGCGTTTGATGCCGGGGCAGGGATTATTTGGTTTGCTTATTGATTTTTATATTTCGGATGTCCTGGGGCGTCATGCTGCCTGAGAGCAACACCACTGACATATAGTCTTTAAAGCACTCATCTAAAATACTCAGGAGATATTCGCGATCTCCATTGCTCATTTTCCTGCTGTAGATCTTGGTGTGGATACAATCCTCGTTGATGTCGAGTATGAGTTTGAAGGCGTANGGGGTGTTGGGTTTGAGGTCAAAATCGGGTGTGATATAAGGCGACAGCAGCATCGCGCCGAATATCTTATCGAGCTTTTTCACACCCCCCTTGCTGTCGGCGGTTACGATTTCAATGCAGTTGGTTTTATAAATCAATTTATTGAAGTCAAACTTGTTGACCTTCAGCGATGATTCTTTGACAGAGTTGAGCATATCCTTGCTGATATACACTGTCTTAAGGTTTTTCTCTTTGATACTCATATTATAGAGATTGCTTTGGGCCGCAGCGCCAAGGCAGGTTGCCAGCAGAAGCAGGATGGTGATGATGGTCTGTTTCATGATGATATTTTTAGTGGTTTAAAGTTGTTCGAGATTTTCAATTTCCTCATATCCCCGGTTGAAGGCGGCTGAGAAGATCATAAAGGCCATTTCGGTCTGTTCGGCGGCCTCCTCGACCGTCATTTCCTGAGCGATGACCTCCGGTGTGGCCGGGTCATGGCGGTTGGTCATCATAAGAGCAAGGGCGCCGCAGGCCACACACACCNCTACCGANGCCACCANCNTAATCACGCGCCCGGAGATTAAGAATCGGGGCTTGGAGGCTTTGTCGGCCATCGCTCCGAAGTCGGGCAGCTTGGGGTTGAGCGGGCAAATCAGCTTGCGGTCAGCCTCATAGCGGGGATCGCTGTTGGCGCGCAGCAGGTCGGCAAGCAGGCTTTCCTCCTCTCGGGAGGTCTCGCCGTTGTAGTATTTGTAGAGCAGCAGATCAATCATATTTCATAAACTGTTTGCGAACGGCGGCTCTTGCCCGGCTGAGTATCACCCGGGCGTTGACAGCCGTGAGGTTGAGATTCTTTTCTATTTCCTTCATTTCGAGCCCCTGAANGTCGCGGAGAGTCATTACTTCGCGCTGGGGCGACGGCAGCGTGTTGACAATTCGCCTGATTTCGGCCACATTCTCNCTCTCCTCCTCTTCCGACAGGTCGGAGTNGGCGGTGATTTCGGCAAGGTCGTCGAGCGGTGAGCAGTGATGATGTGACCTCACCATGTCGANAGCGCAACGCGTGGCGGCTTTTGTGGCATAGGCCTCGGGATTGTCGGATGAGGCGAGCGCTCCCCTGCTTTTCCAGAGGCGGCACATAGCTTCCTGAACAGCGTCCTGAGCGTCGGCTTCGGTGCCGACGATACGGAGCGCCGCGAAATACATTCTGCGTCCCGCATGTTCCATCAGGTCTCTGAACTGTTGTGCTGTCATACCTCATAGACGGAGGCAACCGGCGATTTGTTACAATCCCCTCAAAAAAAAACAAAAAATTAGTCCAATTAGTCCAATTAGTCCAATTTGACCAATTTGACCAATTAGACCAATTGGACCAATCTGATCCATGAGGGGTTAGTTTTTCAGATAGATTTTCTCGGAGAGAGCGCCCCGTTTTCTGATATAGAAGCCGCCGGAGAGGTTGCGGGGGTCAACTTTCATGCCCTGAACGTTGAAATATTCCACGCTCTCGTCGTCGCTGTCAACAGCCACGGTCTCGACGGCTCCGGGAGTGACGGGAGTTACAGAGCCGTCAAACACATACACATTCGAGCCTTGGAGAGTCACGGTAATCTCGGTGTCGGGGTCGATGGGCTCGTTGAC
>WFLX010198710.1_pt1 | contig 10598 bp, 5 predicted proteins | sample 4967041 | NCBI WGS metagenome assembly WFLX01 (sample SAMN12857096, study PRJNA449069) | gut metagenome | isolation source: stool from male and female vole | host: Microtus ochrogaster | place: USA:Florida | collected 2017
TTCCGCGACCGCGTCATCACCCTGCTGGTGGCCACCGACGTTGCCGCCCGCGGCCTTGATGTGGACGACCTGACCCATGTGATCAACTACGGTCTGCCCGAGGACACAGCCGTGTACACCCACCGCTCCGGCCGAACCGGGCGCGCGGGAAAGACCGGCACCTCCGTGGCTATTATCCACAGCCGTGAGCGCGGACGCCTGCGTGAAATCGAAAAAATCATAGGCAAGAAGTTCGAGCGCAAGGATGTGCCCACGCCCCAGCACATCATCGAGAAGCAGCTCTACAACCTGGCCGACCGTCTTGAGCGCGTGGAGGTAAACGAGGACGAAATCAACAAGTACCTCCCCGGCGTGATGCGCAAGCTGAGCTGGCTCTCCACCGAAGACCTGCTCAAGCGCGTGCTCTCCCTCGAGTTCAACCGCCTGCTGAACTACTACAAGGATGCGCCCAATATCGACTTCATCGACGAGAAGCCTTCGCGCAAGGAACGCGACGACCGTGGTCCCCGTTCGGACAAGGATAAGGACCGCCGCACGGCCGAACGCGGCATGGCGCGAATCTATGTCAACGTGGGCAAGAACGACGGCTTCTATGCCGGCAACCTTATCGAGATGCTCAACAAGAACGTCCACGGCCAGCGTGTGGATGTAGGGCGAATCGACCTGCTGCCCAAGTACTCGCTTTTCGACGTCCGCAAGGGCGACGCCCACCGCGTTGTCAGCGCCCTAAAGGGCCTCGAATTCTTCGGCAAACGCATCTTCAGCGAAATTGCCGACCCCGACCGGGACTATGCCGCAGCCTCTTCCCGAAAAGCCAGGAAATAGCGCCGAATTAAGTTAAAATTCCTAAACGAGCACTCGCAAAAACGGCTAATCGGCTTCAATGTTGNCCGACCGTTAAAACTCCTGAAAGCTTGGCTATAGGCCCTCTGATGGCCTCTATGAACATATTGCAATCACCCTTCCCGAATTTAACAAAATTTAACTGGGGGGGGGTGATTGTTTATGTTAGAAATTTACTAATTTTGTGCGATTTTAGACTCAGTCCGAAATCCCCTCACATACAAACCATAATTCAAACGGAAGCGTAAACCTTTACAACTCCAAAAACCTTATAAACCAATCATTTAGACAAAACACGCTAAATACAAAAACACGTTGGGCAGCGCCCGAATCAGACCATAATNATGAAATCACTACTNGGATTTTTTACGTCATTGCTNCTACTGNTGATTGCGACACCCGCAACGNGGCAGGTGCAACTAAAAACCAACCTCCTTTACGATGCCACCCTGACGGTGAATGTAGGCGCAGAAGTAGCTCTGGCGCCGAAATGGAGTTTGGATGTGTCGGGCAACCTGAACGCCTGGACCCTCAACAACGGACGCCGCTGGAAGCACTGGCTTGCCCAGCCGGAGGCACGCTACTGGTTTTGCGACCGCTTTGCCGGTCACTTCGTGGGCGTGCATGCCCTCGGCGGCCAGTATAATATGGGTGCGTGGAAACACGGCTTCGACTTCCTGGGCAACCACTTCAGCAAGCTGAAGGACAACCGCTTCCAGGGCTGGTACGTCGGAGCCGGCATAGCCTACGGCTACACGTGGATTCTGGCCAAGCACTGGAGCTTCGAGGCTGAAATCGGCCTGGGCTGGGCCTACACGCGCTATGACGTGTACCCCTGCGCCCACTGCGGCAACAAGATTGCCACCAACCGTCATCACAATTACGTCGGCCCCACCAAAGCCGCCCTTAACATCATCTACGCATTCTGATTATGAAGTTCAACTTATCCTATATCGCGCTTTTGGCCGCCGCCGTGTTCTGCCCCGCAGCAGCACAGGCCGGCGTTGTGGTGCCTACCGATGCAGTGAAGGTGGTGAAAACCGACGTTGCCAAGACCGACGACAATCTTTTTGTGAAAATGGACCTGGACCTGAGCGGCTACAAGGGCATGCAGAGCAACCGGGAAGTGACCATCACTCCGATGGTAGTCTCCGGGGCCGACACCCTTCGCCTGGAGCCGTTCATGGTAGCCGGACGCAACCGCTACTACCTGCACCTGCGCAAGGGTGAGGAAAAGAGCGGCGTGGCCCACCTCTACCGTGCCGGCAAGGAGGGCACCGTGGAGTACAGCACCACCGTGAAGGCCCAGCCCTGGATGGACAGCTCGAACCTGCTGCTGGGTGCCCAGAGCTGCGGTTGCTGCGGTGAACCCATCGCAGCCGTGGAGGTGCCCGTGACACCCATCGACTTCGTGCCCCGTCCTGCGCCCGTGTTCGAGCCGGCCTTCGTGTTCATCACCCCGACGGCCGAACTGGTCAAGAACCGCGAGCTGCGCGGCTCGGCCTACATCGACTTCCCNGTGAACCGCACCGAACTCTACCCCGACTACCGTCGTAACCCCCAGGAGCTGGCCAAAATCCGCGCCACCATCGACTCCGTGCGCTACGACAAGGACGTAGAGCTTAAAGCCATGACCTTCAAGGGCTATGCATCGCCCGAAGGCCCCTACAACAACAACGTCCGCCTGGCCAAGGGTCGTACTGAAACCCTCAAGAAGTACGTCATGGCNCTGTACAACTTCCCCGAGAGCATCATCACCACCTCCTACGACCCCGAGGACTGGGGCGGCCTGCGTCGCTTCGTCGTAAGCTCGAACATCGAGAACAAGGAGGGCATCCTCGAAATCATCGACTCCGACCTTGCTCCCGACCCCAAGAACGAAGCCATCAAGCGTCGCTACCCCCAGCAGTACGCCTTCCTGCTTCGTGAAGTATACCCCAGCCTGCGTCACTCCGACTACACCGTTGAGTACACCGTGCGCAACTACACCGATGTCGAAGAAATCAAGGAAGTGCTCCGCACCAAGCCCGGCAACCTGAGCCTGAACGAAATGTTCGTGGCCGCCGCCTCGATGGAGCCCGGCAGCCCCGAGTATAACCACGCCTTCGAGGTGGCAGCCCTGCTGTACCCCTCCAGCGAGGTGGCTAACCTGAACGCGGCCAACATCGCCATGCAGTCCGGCAACCTGGACCGCGCCGAGATGTACCTCGACAAGGCCGGCGACGGCGCCGAGGCCATNTATGCCCNCGGTATCCTCAACGCCCTGCGCAAGGACTACGACTCTGCCCGCGCATACTTCCAGCAGGCTGCCCGCCTGAAGGTTGCCGACGCCCCGGCAGCCCTTCAGCAGCTCGACAGCTTAACCAATNCCTCTGATAAATAAACGAAGTTACATATTGCAATGAAAAACCTTAAGAAAATCTTTTACGCACTGTTCGCAGCAGTTGTTATGGTCGGCTGTACCGACAAGCTGCCCATCGAGGACGAACAAGGCAAGCTCACCGGCGGCGACGGCGACGGTGTGTACATGGCGCTAAGCATCGACATGCCTACGGGCAACCGCTCCCGCAGCCAGACAGTTGTNGGCGGTGGCTCCAGCGGCGGCACCGAGGTTGGCAGCGATGTCGAAAACACNGTGACCAACGCACTGGTAATTCTCGCCCAGCGCAACACGCATGCCTTTATCGCCGCAGGCGAAGTGGCNTCCAACCGCCTGACCAGCTCTAACACCCCCTCTTCCGCCCAATACAAGGCAACGGCCAAAATCAGCAAGACNAGCATTCATGCCTTCTACGAAACTCTGACTCCCGGCGTGGAACCGGTAGTAGAAGTATTCGTGTTCTGCAACCCCACNAAGGGCCTTCTGCAGGAAATTACCCGCACCGCCTTCGGCANCACCGACTGGGTGGGTCTGACCGCNCGCGTGACCCAGGGCGCTTTCGAAGTCCCCGACTTCAACATCGGTATCTGGAGCCCCAACTCCTTCCTGATGAACAACGTGAGCGTCGTAACCCGCGCCCTACCCAAGGATGAGCTGGCCTGGGAGAAATTCGATAAGGCCGAGAAGCCCTTCCACCTTTCAGAGGATAACAAAGTTGTTTCAGAGGATGGCACCGTTGTTGACGACCTGCCCAACAACTCCGTGGCTAACAACCGCGGCCCCATCAAGGTGGAACGCTCCGTAGCCCGCTTCGACTTCAAGGACGGCTCCCAGAACAAGGACCAGGTGTACAACGTGCTTTTCCAGGCCGACCCCGATGATCCCGAAAACACCGACAAGGCAAATCCGCTGGTAGCCGTGAAGCTCCAGAAGATGTGCCTGGTGAACATGAGCAACAACTTCTACTTCCTCCCCCGCGTGAGCAAGAACGGCCAGAACTATCAGGTTCTTGACGACGGNACCTCCAACGAATGGGTGCTCTGCGGCGCAGAGAAGCCCTGGATGCGCGGCGACGACGGCCACTATCAGGACGGTAACTACGTCGTTGGTCCCTATGCAGCCTATTTCGCAGTGGACGAAGAGACCCAACCTATCACAGAGAACTTCTCCTACTACTTCAACTATCCTTTCTTCGACAACAACGGTACTTTCAACAACGGCATCGANACNACCCAGCAGTGGGATGTTTACAACATCACCGACGTGCTTGCCGGCTCCACCAAGGACAACTACCAGGGNCGCAGCGACTACACCGTTTGGCGCTACGTGACTGAAAACGTCATTCCCTATCCCCGCGAAAGCCAGGTGAACGGCATTTCGACCGGCGTAGTGTTCCGCGGTCGCCTGCAGGGTACGCAGTGGGCTCTCGAAGGCAACGTGAACGAGGAAAGCTGGGAAGAAGATGTTTACAAGAACCTCGCCCTGTGCCTCAACGGCCAGCGCTTCCAGATCCGCCGCCAGGACCACGCCCCCATTTCCGGCGTGGATAACAACGGCGTGAGCACCGACCCCATCCTCTACTACTTCGACGGCAAGCTCTACTTCACATGGGAGCACATCCGCCAGGCCGCTATCCAGGCTGCCGTGACCCCCACCTGGAACGGCAACGCCATTGCGAGCGTTGAAATCAACCGCTCCAACGCAATCTACCGCGCCGTGTTCGGCGACGGCCCCATNCCCGACGGCCAGAAGTACATCAAGGACGGCGAAAAGGGCCAGGCCAACGCCTATTCCTTCACCGACCCCCGCTGGGACTCCAACACCTCCTCGGCTGAGTATCAGCTCTATATGAAGAGCCCCGACTACGCATGGCACCAGTGGTACGACGCTGGCGAATATGTTGGTAACATCGGTGGCGCCGACCCCGAAAAGATCAANCCTCTGACNGCAATGCGTGAGGCCATAACCAACGCCGGCATCGTAATCTACCAGACCTCCCTCGCCTCCGAAGGTACCCCCGGCTACTATTGCTACTACTACTACTGGAACCGCCACAACGACAACAATCTTGCCGGCGTGATGGGCCCGATGGAGTTCGACGTGGTGCGCAACAACGTNTACAAGCTGTCGGTNGACAAGATTTCGCGCCTGGGNCANCCCCGTATCCCCGACAACGAGCCTGAGGACGACCGTCCCAAGCCCGAAACTCCCGATGAATCGGCCAACATCTACATCGACGTAACCGTTGAGGTTGCCGACTGGGCAGTGCGTGTTAACCCCATCAATTTCTAAGCGTTACATTCTCCCGGTAACACATTATAATAATGACCCGAATGTTCAATAAAATATACCGCTCGATTGCAGTCGTCGCCCTGAGTGCGGCGACGGCAATGGGGCTGAACTCCTGCTCGCTGATCAACGACGACCTTGATCCGTGCCCCGAGGGTGTGGTGCTGCGGTTCGTCTACGATTACAACATGGAGTTCGCCAACGCANTCCCTGNGCAGGTTNACTGTTTGACNCTTCTGGTCTATGATCAGAATGGCAATTACGTAAAGACTGTCACCGAAACCTCGTCGGTACTGGCCGATGAGAACTGGAGAATGACCATCGACCTGCCCGCGGGCCAGACCTACCACTTTGTGGCCTACGGAGGCCTGGAGTGCCCCAAGTCGACCTTCCACTTCGTGAACCAGCCCGCCCAGGGTAAGCTTCAGAGCCTGGAGGTTGCCATGGACGACAACTGTATCGACGCCGACCCGGGCGTTGACCTGCACGACCTCTACTTCGGCGACCTCGACCTGACCGTGCCGGCCAAATCGCTGACCTACACCGAAGGGACTGNGTACATGATGCGCGACACCAACACCATCCGCATCCTGCTGCAGAACGAGGACGGCACGCCGGTGGACCCCGCCGACTTCACCTTCGCCATCACCGCGAACAACACCCTGATGGGCTACAATAACGACGTGATTCCCACCGCTTCCGGCATCACCTACTCCCCCTGGGCCGTAGGTCAGAACACCGCAGGCACCGTCGAGGAAGGCGAGCAGGCCGTGCTGGCCTATGCCGAGTTCTCCGTGGCACGCCTCATTGAGAATTCCGGCGTGCGCCNGGAAATCACCAACAACCNCANGGCCGAACGCGTGCTCAGCATCCCCCTNNTGAACTACCTGCTGCTGATGAAGAGCGAGCGCTACAAAACCATGGGCGACCAGGAGTACCTCGACCGCGAGCACCACTGGGACGTGATTCTGTTCCTGCGCGGCGGCCGCTGGGTGGACACTCATATTGTGGTTAACGACTGGGACGTTCGCATCAACATCATTGACGACTTATGATTTTCAATAACAAATTCACCTTAGCGGTGCTGCTGGCGCTGGGGGTGCTCCTTGCGGGGTGCTCGCACGATGCGCCGGTGCCACCGGAGGAGGAGCAGCCGGACCCGATGGTGACCCTGCGGTTGGCCATCGACATGGGTTCGCGCCCCGACTCGCGCGCTGACGCCCCGGACTATTTCGAGGCGCCCGAGGGTGATTTTGAGAATATCAATACCCTCCGCGTAATCATTGTCCAGGGTGGAGCAGTGGCCGGAGCCGACGTTGAAGCCAACAAGCTGGTGAAAACCTATGCTTCGGGAGCACCCATTTCGGACAATCTGGAGTTCAAGGTCACCACGGGCCGCAAGCGCATATACCTCATTGCCAATGAGGGTTCGCTGCCGGTGCCCCCCAACCAGCCATACCCCAATGCAACGCAGTTCCTGGACAGCTACCTGGTGAACGAAGATTTTGAGCCCGGAACATTCACCAACTGGATTGTGAGCCTTCCCGGCAGCAACCCCTCGAGCACCCGCAGCCTCTACTCGAACATCGAAGGCGGCGTCAACGGGCTGCCGCTGACGGAGTACTTTGACTTCTCCATCGGCGCCGACAAAGAGACGCTGCAGTACGACGAGACCCAGACCGTGCATCTGTTCATGACCCGCGCCGCCGCCAAGGCCACCTTCACCATCGAGGTCGACGACCAGTACAAGGCGATGGGTGCCAACATAGAGGCTGTGCGCCTGAATGGCCTGAACTGGCAGCAGTGGGTGTTCCCGCGCACCACGCGCTACAACCCCACCAAGCAGGTTGAGATAACCCCCGGACTCCCCTCAGGAACCATCACGCCGGTGGACCGCTACGTGACCGCCTTCGAACCCACCCAGCGCGTCAACGGCGTGACGGGCGCGAATGTGACCCTGAACCTGGCCAATCCTATTGAAATCAAGGCCAATACGAATCAGAACGTAGGACCGATCTACTTCCCCGAGTCAATGATGCCCGAAACGCTGGAGGACAACCCCGCGGCGGCCTTCTCGGTGCAGGTGCTAATCGACGGTGTGTGGACCACAGCCAAAATGCTGGGCATGACCGATGGAAGCAACATCCAGACCATCGGTGGCGCTCAGGCCATTGCGCGCAACAACCACCTGAAGATTATCCTGACCTTCACCGACCCCAACACCATCACTGCCACGGTGCAGCTGGTGCCCTATGTGAGCGTGGTGCTGAATCCCAACTTCGGCGAACCCATTGACTGGCCCCGGCCCTAACAACATTAAATTAATCATTATCGAGAACCACGATGAGGTTTTATAAACATATCTTTGCCTTACCGGCATTGCTGTCGCTGCTTATCTTCGGCTCGTGCGAGGATAGGTTCAACTGGGAGTCCCAGGGAATCGGCGAGGGCGAATCGACCGTTGAGGTTACTATGGAATTCAACCAGACGTCGGCCAACCTCGGGGGCTCGCGTTCGGCGGGCAACTCCATCCAGAGCATCAACTCGGTGACTGTGGCGATATTCAACAACGACGGGTCGGTCTACGACCTACTCACGAATGTGCCTTTCACTCCGGAGCAGCCCACGACCGACGTACCGTCGGACTACCCGAAGGACCAGGCCGGCAACCCGCTGTCGTCCGACGTGGCCACGGCGAAGGTGAGCTTCGGCCTTACGTTGCCCTACGGGCGCTACCGCATGTACGCCATCTGCAACTACACCGGCTCGGACCTTACGCTGGAAAAACTCAAAGCCGCCGACGACCCCATCAAGTACCTCAAGGGAATCAAGTGCGAGTGGAATCCGACCGACATCACCAAGAATGCGCAGATGTTCGGCTACTTCACCAACGACATTACGGGCCAGAACACCGCCTATGAGGGTAGCGCCAAGCCCGGCCAGGGCAACGCCTACTCCACCGAGGAGGAAAAGGCCGACCCCACGGTGCTGGTGAACCAGAAGAACGTGAGCCTCTACTGCTGGGTTAAACGCCTGGCATCGAAGGTGACCATTGCCTACGACGGCTCCGGCCTCAAAAACGGCGTGATAGTGTACGTCCACAACGTGTCCATCCGTCAGATTCCGCTCACCTGTACGCTGGGCGACGGCAACCAGCCCACCAGCGAGGCGGAGCTTACGCCGGCCAACTTCAACAAGTCGGTGACCGAGGCCGAGCAGGCACTCTATTATAACTCCAGCGGCCAGATAGTGAGCCGCACCCCCNANGACTACTCCGGCCGCAAGTGGGACAGCTNGATGCCNGTGGCCAACGGTNCGGGCGTGATGGGCGCCACCGATCATACCAACTNNGACCAGGCCCTGTTCTTCTACGAGAACATGCAGGGTATTCATCCCGACAAGCCCAAGGAACAGCTCAAGGACAAGGTGGGCACCAACGTGGGCCCCGAGGGAAACAACATTGAGGGTTACACATCGGAGGACTACCTCGATGATGTGCCTTACGGAACATTCATCGAAGTTGAGGCATACTACCGCTGCCTCGAGCCGGTGTCCTACGGCCCCATCCGCTACCGCTTCATGCTCGGGCAGAACACGTCGGACAACTACGACGCTATCCGCAACTGCCACTACAAGCTCACGCTGGGCTTCCGTGGCTATGCCAACGAACCCGACTGGCACATTGAGTACACCGAGGAGGAAAACGAGATTTATGCCGACCAGGCTTATATCCCCTACACCTATAACACCTCGGTTGAGTACCCCATCCGCTTCACCGGCGACCTCATTTCGCTTAAGGCCCAGATTGTAGAAAACAACTGGGGACCTTACTACGACAACGTGGCCGACGGTACTGAAGTGCCGCCTGCTGAGATTGGTACCACCAGCCCCACGGAGCGCACGCTTCAATTGCAGTGGAATCGACAGGTATACATGAACGGTTTGGAGCCCGGCGTGACGATTACAAATGATAACGCGCCCTTTCGCGTTGCTCTCAGCGGGACATTGACTTCTTCGAATAATCAGACATATAATTATTTGTACGGCCGCCGCAAGGAACTGGATATATCGACCCCCAATTCCAACAGTAACTTCATTTTCCAACTTGATGAGGACGGAAACGAAATGGCGGACCGTCCCTATGCGGTAACGGCGCTCTGGGCCGGCTTCCTGCGCCTGCGTGTGCCGGAAAGGTATCAGAACGGAACGGCTGCCGATATCCCTGCGGTGTTGCTCTATAACTCTGTAGGACAGAATAGCTCCGCACACTTTAGCAGCGATAATGTACTCACAAACTTCCGAAACTATTTTGTTGGAAGAGCACTCGTGGGAGGCGACCCNGAGCCGAGCANTACTACCAATNTTGGNGTTCANGAGTTCGATGTTTCGGGCGGCGTAGGCACTAATGAAGTTCGCGGCGTGGGCCTGAACAGCTACACGGTTCAGAAAGTAAAGAACGTACAGGGCCACATTGAAACCAATGTGGTGATGAAGCTCTGGACGCAGCCCAAGTCGATGTGCGGCAACTCCGCCTTCTCGGGCAACAACCCGTTCGAGGACTTCAACCGTAAGGCTGTGGTTCGGTTCATAGCTACCTATAATACACCTCAGGGCCCCAAGACGGTTCGTAAGGATGTGACGATGTTCCAGGCCAAGCGCCTTGTGAACCCCAAGGCTGTGTGGCGTCGCCACGACAACCCCCAGGACTTTAACGTGACTCTGATGGAGCGCGACATCTCCAACATCAACGACCTGACCAAATTCCGCGCCGTGACGTCGGAAGGCGTTTGGAGCGCCAGAATCAAGGCCGGTAATGAGGATGGTTTCATCAGCCTGAAAAAGCACGGCCAATCCAGGGAAGAGGGTAATAATACGATTTCTGGAGCCACAGGGTCCCACATCGAGTTCACCATCGATTTTAAGGGTGCTATCGGCTACGCCGAAAGTAGTTGTGCCATCATTGAAATCACTTACCACAACAACAAATGCGTGCACAACATCTTTGTTCGTCAGGGTTACCACGAGCCTTTGCAAATTAACAAGCGAGGTCCGTACTGGAGTTCGTACAACATGTTCAGCACCCCGG
>WFLX010220909.1_pt1 | contig 10598 bp, 4 predicted proteins | sample 4967041 | NCBI WGS metagenome assembly WFLX01 (sample SAMN12857096, study PRJNA449069) | gut metagenome | isolation source: stool from male and female vole | host: Microtus ochrogaster | place: USA:Florida | collected 2017
ACAATATAATTATCCTCTGCGGCCATTACAAGGGAGTGGACTGGAGGATACGCGAGCATCTGATCACCCGCGAGATTTCGATAGGCGACTATGTGCTGACAGGCGGCGAGATTCCGGCTGTCGCCATAGCCGATGCAGTGGTCAGATTGATCCCTGGAGTGCTCGGCGACGAGCAGAGCGCGCTCAGTGACTCGTTTCAGGACAATCTCCTCGCGCCGCCGGTCTATACCCGTCCGGCGGTTTACAACGGATGGGAAGTGCCTGAAGTGCTACTTTCGGGCCACAAGGCCCGCATCGATGCCTGGAAGCACGAGCAGGCCGTGGAACGCACCCGCCGCCTGCGCCCCGATCTTCTTGAAGAATAATCCTAACACTATCAGCATATTGACATGACTCCACGACGACTGTTCCTGCTCGATGCCTACGCGCTTATCTACCGCGCCTATTATGCCCTTCTCGGAAATCCACGCATGACCACGGGCGGCTTCAATACTTCGGCCGTGTTCGGTTTCGTCAACACTCTCGACGAAGTGCTCCGAAAGGAGAATCCCACCCATATAGCAGTGTGTTTCGACCCTTCCGGACCAACATTCCGCCACGAGGAATTCCCCGAATACAAGGCCCAGCGCGAGAAACAGCCCGAGGACATCACGGCTTCAGTGCCGGTGATAAAGCGTATACTCGCCGCTTACAGGATTCCCGTGATCGAAGTGCCGGGTTATGAGGCCGACGACGTTATAGGCACTCTCGCGCGACGCGCCCGCGAGGAAGGCTACGAGGTCTACATGATGACACCCGACAAGGATTACGGCCAGCTCGTGGAGGATGGAGTGTATATGTACCGTCCCTCGCTCCGCGGTCAGGGGTTTGAGATACGCGGCCCGGAGCAGGTGTGTGAGCGGTACGGGATTTCCTCACCACGGCAGATCATCGACCTGCTTGCACTCGAAGGCGACTCGTCCGACAATATTCCCGGCTGTCCGGGAGTGGGGGAGAAGACTGCCGTGAAGCTGATAAGCGAGTTTGGCAGCGTGGAGAACCTTCTTGCGTCGACCGCATCACTCAAGGGTGCGTTGAAGAAGAAAGTAGAGGAAAACGTTGACAAGATATTGCTGTCTAAGCGCATGGCCACGATTGTGACAGATGTCCCTGTCGACGTAACAATCGACTCGCTTGAACGTCGTGACATGGATGTGGACAAGGTAATCGAGATATTCCGCGAGATGGAATTCAAGACCTTCATCGCGCGGCTTAATTCGCGCCTGACCGCCGATAAAGTTCAGCTCCCCGATGCACAGCCTACGGTAGCCGATGACACGGGTATGGGCTCGCTTTTTGATGCTCCCACTGTTGACGCTGTAACCCGGCTCCCGGCTGTAAATGTGACGGTAGTGGATACTGCTGCCGACGTGGCGCGTACTGTCGAGGCGGCCTGCAAGACTCAGCGTGTGGGCGTAGCAGTGGAAGCCGACGGGGAGGATGCCATGACTGCCGTAATCGCCGGACTTGCCATTGCAACCGATGCCGACGAGGCCCGATGGATTCCTCTCGAAATTTCATCGGCCAACCGGGCCGAGGTGGCCGAACTGCTCAATGCCCTGTTCAGCTCGCCGTCGACCGAAATTATCTCCCACGACATGAAGCGCGACATGCTCCTTTTACGCCGTCTCGGCATAGAGCTTTCCGCCAAGGTGTTTGATACCTCGGTTGCGCACTATCTCATCGACCCTGAGCGCAAACATGCCCTTGCTGACGCAGCCGGGAAATATCTGGGCAAGACGCTGCCTGAAACTGCAACCGCCCCCGAGGCCGCAGCCGTCAGGGCCACAGTCGCTCTCGCGCTTGCCGCCCCTCTGAGCGAGGAGGTAGAGCAGCGGGAAATGACCGCCCTGATGCGTGAGGTGGAATTTCCGCTTATTGACGTTCTGGCCTCGATGGAGTGGACCGGAGTGAGGATCGACACTGAAGTACTTGACCAGTTGGCGGCCGGATTGCGTGACCGCCTCGATGATTACGAGCAGGAAATCTACCGCATGGCCGGCCATCGGTTCAATATCGCGTCACCATCTCAGGTTGGCTCAATCCTTTTTGGGGAAATGAAAATTGACGAGCAGGCCGGTATCAAGGCCAAGAAGACTGCCCGCGGGTCCTATTCCACTACCGAGCAGATTCTTGAGCAGTATGAGGCGTCGGTCCCCATCGTCGGGCTGATTTTGAAATATCGGCGCCTGAAAAAATTGCTCACCACCTATCTTGAAGCCCTTCCCGCGATGGTAAATCCCGTGACGGGGAAAATACACACGTCATATAACCAGACGGTTACGGCCACGGGACGTATATCCTCGGCCAACCCCAACCTTCAGAATATACCTATCCGCACCGACGATGGCCGCGAGATACGTCGCGCGTTTATCCCCGACGACGGCTGCCTGCTCATNAGTGCTGNTTATTCCCNGATTGAGCTGCGCCTTATTGCCGATCTCAGCGGCGACCCTNACATGATCGAGGCGTTCCGCTCCGGTGCCGACATCCACCGTGTCACCGCCGCGAAAATTTATCATGAGAATCTCGACGAGGTGACCGACGACCAGCGCCGCCATGCCAAGACGGCCAATTTCGGGATAATCTACGGCATCTCGGCCTTCGGATTGTCGCAGCGTCTCGGAATACCCCGCGTCGATGCGCGTCGGCTCATCGACGGCTATTTCGCCACCTACCCGCGCATCAAGGAGTATCTGGGCNAAGCTGTCGAGGGAGNGCGTTCCCGAGGATATGTGACNACACGCATGGGTNGGCNACNCTATCTTCCCGACATTACCTCGCGCAACGCCACCGTGCGCAGTTACGCCGAGCGAAATGCCGTCAACGCACCTANCCNNGGCACNGCAGCCGACATCATCAAGGTTGCAATGGTCAATATCGCCCGGGAGATGCAGAGAAGCGGTATGCGCTCGGCCATGATCATGCAGGTTCACGACGAGTTGATTTTCAATGTAGNCCCTGACGAGCTTCCCGAATTGCAGCAGATCGTNAAGAGCGGTATGATGACAGCCTATTCCGGAGCCGTCCCCCTCGAAGTCTCGATGGGTGTGGCCACCAATTGGCTCGAAGCCCACTGATCCATTCCTTCATTTTCGATGACAATGCAAAGCGTCAAACAAGCCTAATGTTGGTTTGTTTTACCCGATTTTCGCTTTTCTATTACCAAAAAGTGTAGAATTCTACAATTTTTGGTAATAGAAATCAAACCTTCTTCATTGCCTGAGGGTCAAGAAGAAAGTCAAATAGTCCGATAACTAAAATACCGTCATTATTTTTATGCGGTATTACATCATCCCTGACGATGAGTATACGATGGAAAGAATCATTTATTCTTCGAAATGAATTCGTTTCCTGGATCATTTTGTCGGCATCGGGAATTGAATATGCCGATTGGATATAATACTTTTCATCAGAGTCATTTGCTACAAAATCTACTTCAAATTCCCGACGTACCGATTTGCCGAAGTCATTTTTTTCGATCGAAGGTACTACACCTACATCAACACTGAACCCTCTGTAAAGTAATTCGTTATAGATCAGATTTTCCATGATATGTGTTGGCTCCAATTGCCTGAAACCAAGCAGCGCATTTCTGATGCCCATATCTGTANAATAGTATNNNNCNANAGTATTTATGTACTTTTTTCCTTTTATATCATATCTAATTGCCTTCTCTACCAGAAACGCGTCGCAAAGGAACCCGAGGTACTTTGATACTGTTTTATTACTGATGATCACCTTCTTGACACTTTTGAAGGTATTGGATAGTTTGGTGGGATTACATGGAGAGCCAATGGAGGATGCAAGAATTTGGAGTAGTTCATCAAGCTCAGTCTTATTTCTTACCCGATTTCGATCGATGACATCCTGAATGTAAACAGTATCGGCAAGATGCGAAAGATATTCACGCCTTGCCTTGTCATCAGCCATCAATAATGTCTGAGGTAGTCCGCCATAGGTAGAATAGTCGCGCCAGCGGAGTGAACGGTCGCCTCCGGTCGCATTGTAATATTCAGAAAAAGAAAGCGGATACATGTGTATATCCTGGCCCCGGCCCCGAAATTCAGTTACTATATCTTTTGATAAGAAATGAGAATTGCTGCCTGTGACATAGACATCTATATTCCTGATGTGCAGAAGACTGTTAAGGACATCCACGAAGTCATTGATCATCTGTACTTCATCAATCATGACAAAATACTGCTTGCTGTCAGTAATACGATCCTTTATATATGTTAGTATTCGGTCGGGATCCCGATACTTGATATTAGCCCTGTCATCAAGAGCTATTTCGATCATGTGATCGTCATTTACTCCTGTTGATTTTAGATAATTGTGAAACAAATCAAACAATAAAAATGACTTACCACAGCGACGGATACCGGTGATAATCTTGATTAGATGGTTGCCTTGAGCCCTAATCAATTCGTTCAAATATTCAGGACGTTGAATGATCATNGTACTAANAAGTNTAGAATTCTACGATTTTTGGTAATACAAAGATAGCTTCAATTAGCCAATTGACCAAATTCAGGACAATTATTAAGCCGTTAACTATGAGTTGCGATTTTTTTATTGCTGAAATTCAATTGTTTGGATGTGCCTGAGGGCCTGAAATGTACTGTAACGGTAAAGAGGACCAAATATGTCACTATTTACTTTCTCTATTACCAAAAATTGTAGAATTCTACAATTTTTGGTAATAGGAATCTATAGGAAGACATAGAATAATGGTGCAGCGGACACTTGAAGTTGGTGCACAACGACGACACTGTTCCAATCCAAGGGCGTGCCTCGCCTATATGGAAGGATGAACTTTTGTCCCCGGACATAGTGAACTACACCAATGGCCTCCGCAAGCTATGGCGAATGGTGTTACAATGGTTTGGAGTGGGCTGCACGCCAGAGTATTGAGCATGGTGTACTTCTGCTAAATCGCCTGCGGCGAATGGGACTGTGCTTTGGCACTGCACGCCGGACGGTTAACGAAAGAGGGCGTGTCAAAACGGAATTTGACACGCCCTGCTGTATAGGTCGGGGGATTATCTCCTGAATCAGATCCAGCGCACGAAGGCGAAGTCCTGACGGTGGGGAAGTTCCTTGTTGGCGGGATAGAGACGGTNGCTGTAACGGAACACGCNTGCGTCTTTATACTTGTCGGTGATGGCGAAGGTTACGATCTGTCCGTCGCGGGCCACTTCATTCATGGGTCGCTTGGAGTCAAATGCGGTCACGCCGTCCTGCACGCGGTTGATGACGAGCTCGCAGGCGATGTCGTCGGCAAGACCGTTGGCATCTACCTTGATAGTTGAGGTAAATTCCTGACCGGTGGAGTGGAGCGGGGTGAGGTCCTGAGTGGTGTTGACTTCAAGAACCTTGATGCCGTCCCATGCAGCGGCAACTTTTTCTTTCCAGGCGGCGATTTCGCGGGCGAGGGCATAACCGTCGGCCGAGAGGCGGGCGAAGCGCGATGCTTCGGGTGCATAGAAGCGGGAAATGTAGTCCTCGATCATGCGCTGCATTGTATACTGGGGAGCGATGTGGCCGATGGAGCGCTTGATATACTGGATCCACTCGGGAGAATAGCCCATCGAGTTCTTGGCGAAGTAGAGGGGGATGATTTCGTTTTCGAGCATGGAGTAGATGGTGGCTGCGTCGAGCTTGTCCTGCTGGGCCTGATCGGTGAAGGTGCGCTTATCGGTGAGCGCCCAACCTGCCTGCTCGTCAAGACGGTAGCCTTCATACCACCATCCGTCGAGGACTGAGAAGTTGAGCACACCGTTCATCTCGGCTTTCTCGCCCGATGTACCCGATGCTTCGAGAGGACGGGTGGGGGTGTTGAGCCAGATGTCGACACCGGTGACGAGGCGCTTGGCAACGACCATGTTGTAGTCTTCGAGGAAGATGATCTTACCCTGGAACTGGGGCATACGCGAGATTTCCATGATGCGCTTGATGAGACCCTGACCGGCACCGTCGGCGGGGTGGGCCTTGCCTGAGAACACAAACTGCACGGGGAACTGCTCGTTGTTGACGATACGGGCGAGACGCTCAAGGTCGGTGAAGAGAAGGTGGGCACGCTTGTAGGTAGCGAAGCGGCGGGCGAAGCCTATGATGAGGGCGTTGGGGTTGATGCGCTCAAGAATCTTGATCACCTGAGAGGGATCACCCTGATTGGCGAGCCATTTTTCCTTGAAATCACGCTTAACGAAGTTGATGAACTTGTTTTTCATCGTCTGGCGCATTGCCCAGATTTCGTCGTCGCCACACTTGAAGATGCCTTCCCATGCCTTGGGATCGCTCTGGTGGGAGAATACCTGCTGGCCGAGCTTCTCGGCGTAGAATGATTTCCACTCTGAGGCGGCCCAGGTGGGCATGTGGACACCGTTGGTCACATAGCCTACGTGGCTTTCTTCCCAAGAGTAGCCTTTCCATACGCCGGCAAACATCTTCTTGGATACCTCGCCGTGGAGCCAGCTGACACCGTTGGCTTCCTGGCAGGTATTGAGGGCAAACACGCTCATCGAGAACCGGTCGGCGCTGTCGGGGTTCTCGCGGCCCATGTTCATCAGATCCTGCCATGAGATACCGAGACGGGCGGGGAACTCGCAGAGATACTTGTGGGCGAGGCCTTCGTCGAAGTAGTCGTGACCGGCGGGTACGGGGGTGTGGACGGTGTAGAGGGCCGACGAGCGCACGAGTTCAAGAGCGGTGTTGAAGTCAAGGCCCTTTTCCTGAACGTAGTCAGCGAGACGCTGGAGGTTGAGGAGGGCGGCATGGCCTTCGTTGGCGTGATAGAGGGTGTTGTTGATGCCGAGTTTCTTAAGCATGAGCACACCGCCGATACCGAGGAGATACTCCTGCTTGATGCGGTTTTCCCAGTCGCCGCCGTAGAGCTGGTGGGTGATGNNGCGGTCANANTCNNNGTTCATGTCGAAGTCGGTGTCNANNAGGTAGAGNTTCATGCGGCCCACNTTNACGCGCCAGATGTGGNAGTANANGANNNGGCCGGGGNAGGGNACNTCGAGNANCATGGGNTGGCCGTTCTCGTCGAGCACCTGCTCGATGGGAAGCTGGTCAAAGTTCTGGGGCTCATAGTTGGCGATCTGCTGGCCGTCGACGCTGAGAGTCTGGGTAAAGTAGCCGTAGCGGTAGAGGAAACCGACGGCGGTCATGTCTACGCGGGAATCGGACGCTTCCTTGATGTAGTCGCCGGCGAGCACGCCGAGACCGCCTGAATAAATCTTGAGGCAGTTGCACAGTCCATATTCCATAGAGAAATATGAAACCGAGGGGATATCCTTGCGCATGGGCTCGGCCATGTAAGCCTTGAACATATCATATACATGAGCCATGCGGTCCATGAGGCCCTTGTCGGCGATCACCTCCTGAATGCGTTCCGACGAGATACGCTGCAGAAGCATGACGGGGTTTTCACCCGAAGCACGCCAGATGTCGGGGTCGAGTTCGCGGAAGAGGGATTTTGCTTCACTGTTCCATACCCACCAGAGGTTGCGTGAGATGATCTCAAGGGGCTTGAGGACCTCGGGAAGGTGAGATTTGATTGTAATGTCGCGCCAAACGGGGGCATTAGCATTACTTACAGGTAGTTTCATATAAGTAAATTATAAAATTGTAATTTGTCGGTTGATTATTTACGGTTGCGGGCCGCGGCCTTGTCAAGGGCAAGATCAAAGGCCTCGCAATAATATTTTATGAAATTGCTCCATGAAGCGGCATCGGCCGTGGCCATGGCTGCGCGGGATATGGCTCCGGCTTCGGCGGCATCAACTCCGGCGAGATAGCGGAGCGAGCGCGAGATTGATTCGGCCACCTGATGATAATTGGAGTCACCGCGGCCTATCACCGTCACGCCGCAACGGTCGAAGCTGTTGTCAAACGATTCGAGTATCCACTGGCCGAATCCCGAGAGGGAGGTGGTGACGGTGGGCACACCGAAGGCCACGCTTTCGAGCGGGGTGTAGCCCCACGGCTCGTAGTAGGAGGGGAACACCGTGGCATCGGCGCCGATGACAAGATCGTAATAAGGCAGGTCGAATATGCCGTCGGTACCGTTAAGGTAGCAGGGCACATATATAAGTGTGACTTTTTCGGCGGTTTCGGCATTGAACCCGAGGGAGCGAATGCGGCCCAGCACGGGGTCCTGATCAGGATTGTTGAGCCAATGGGTTATCACCGGCTCGTCGAGACGGGTCGCGCGACGGCTTCCGAGAGCCTTTTTCAGGTCGGCCCGCGGCTCGCGTGACCATGCGGGTACCATTACGAAGGCAAGCACGTCGCGGTCAAGGTCTACATGGCGCAGCGAGTCGACAGAATCGAGAAACATGTCGATACCCTTGTTGCGATATTCACAACGGCCTGAGGTTATGACGATAAACGTGTCGGCGGGCAACTTGCGGCCCGTAAGCTTGGTGGCTACATTGAGCATAGCCTCGCGTGCTGCCTGCCGGGCCTTGGTGAAGGCGGCGCGGGCGGGCACGAAATCTTTTTCAAAACCGTTGGGTGTCACCACGTCGGGGCGACGTTCAAGCAGCTGGGCACACTCTATTGCGGTGATCTCGCTTACGGTGGTGAACACGTCGGCCTGATGTGCCGCCGCCTTTTCGAGCGAATGTTTCGACTGCATGTTGAGCTCGGCCGCCATCTGGTCGCCGTTGTAACCCTTCATGTAGTCATAGAGCGGCTTGTTGTTACCGCAGATGCTGCGGCCTATGCTCGTGGCATGGGTGGTGAACACCGTTGCGGCCTCGGGCATCTCGCTCTTTACGTGGAGGAGTCCCATAGCTGTGGTCCACTCGTTGAAAAGGGCCAGTACCTTGGTCTTTGACGAGATCTTTCCGGCAGCAAGCATGTGGTCGGCAATGCTTTCCATGACTATGGCGGCTGCTATCGCAAACGTGCATCCCTCGTCATAGTCACCGTAGGCATGAAGCGAGTCCACGCCATACAGCTCCCACATCTTTCCATATATGGAATCCTTCACTTCGTTCACGCCGTCCCATTTCACGAGGACAGCTACGGGACGGCCCGGAACTTCCCAGCGGCCTACACGGACACTGATGCCGTAGGGCAGGCGGGCCTTGGATGCCCATCCCGAAATACCGGCCACCCTACATTCGGTAAACCAGGGCGAAGGTGCCGAAGGGGTCCACACGTCGGGACCTATGAATATCACCTTGTCTTTGGCCAGCTCCTGAAGTGTACGGGCCTTGGTCGACAGCACTGTATAGATTCCGCCAATCTTGTTGCACACTTCCCAGCTACACTCAAATATCAGCNCGGGAGTAATGGCGGCGGTTGTCGGGTCGGTGTTGTATTTCATGAATTATCAAGGGATAAGTATGAACGATTCCTGAATATGTTATTTTTTCAAGCCGCAAAGGTATTAATTTTTTTCGTTATAATCAAGAGCACAACGCTTAATCGGGCCGAAAAACAGCGTCAACCGCCGTTCTGAGGCCCCGGTCGGGGGCTGCGATGATGTTTTTTCACTCGCGGCAACACTTTTTTAACTTGATTTTTCCCGTCGTCCACGCAAGAAATCTTCAGGAATCGCTTGAAAGTGGCGGTAAAATTCGTAAATTTGCGCCTGCAATCGGTCAGGCGGCATGGCTTCGTCTCCGCTGCGGGAACGTTTTTCCCGATGCCGGTCCGGTGCGATCTTTACATTTAACTCAGCTATTTATATATGTCAGGCTCAACTTCACGTTATGATCTCCGCGGAGTGTCGGCATCAAAAGATGATGTCCACGCCGCCATTAAAAATGTCGACAAAGGAATTTTCCCTCAGGCTTTCTGCAAGATTATCCCTGACATATTGGGAGGTGACCCGGAATGGTGTAACATAATGCACGCCGACGGCGCCGGGACCAAGTCTTCGCTCGCCTATGCCTACTGGCGCGAGACGGGCGACCTGAGTGTGTGGCGCGGCATAGCCCAGGATGCCCTGGTGATGAACATCGACGACCTGCTGTGTGTGGGTGCCGTAGATAATATCCTCGTCAGCTCCACCATAGGCCGCAACAAGATGCTCGTGCCCGGCGAGGTGATCTCGGCCATAATCAACGGCACCGAGGAACTGCTTGAGAGGCTCCGCTCCCTCGGCATTGGTATCTGGTCGACAGGTGGCGAGACAGCCGACGTGGGCGACCTTGTGCGCACCATCATCGTTGACTCCACCGTCACATGCCGTATGCGCCGCAAGGATGTTTTTTACAATGCCCGTATCAAGAGTGGCGACGTGATAGTGGGCCTTGCCTCGTTTGGCCAGGCCACCTACGAAACCGAATACAACGGTGGAATGGGCAGCAACGGTCTTACCTCGGCCCGCCACGACGTGTTTAATAAATCAGTGGCTGAAAAATACCCCGAGACCTACGATCATGCCGTCCCTGAAGAGCTTACCTATTCCGGCTCGTGCGGACTTCTCGACCCCGTCGAGGGCTCGCCCGTCACTGCCGGACGGCTTGTCCTTTCACCTACCCGCACATACGCCCCGGTAATCCGCACGCTTCTCGACGAGATGCGCCCCGAAA
>WFLX010068785.1_pt1 | contig 10597 bp, 8 predicted proteins | sample 4967041 | NCBI WGS metagenome assembly WFLX01 (sample SAMN12857096, study PRJNA449069) | gut metagenome | isolation source: stool from male and female vole | host: Microtus ochrogaster | place: USA:Florida | collected 2017
AGTCCCCACAATGGCAACCGTCATAAATCACATCCGGATGGCTTTCTTCCGGAATCTTAAACAATTCTTTTTCATAGAGATAGAGTGTCCATAGATGGTCTTTGAGATTGAATATAGTGCCGGAATCCTTATATTCTTCAAATTTTTTCCAAATATTGGCTAAAAAGCCCCGGTATTCTGCAGGAGTTATATGAGTTGACTTTTCCTCTGATGTGGGACAGTAGCGACCGAATGCAAACACATTGACTTTCTTGTCTACGACGAGGTCGATAATGTCAGGAATTTCCTTGATATTAGAGCCTGAAACAGTTGACATCACAGCAACCCGAATACCATTGCGTCGAAGCACGTCTATCTTCTCCACCGTAGTATCAAACGAACCGGGCTTGCGGATTGAGTCATGTGTGTCTCGCATACCGTCAATTGAAAGTTGGTATTTCTCACAACCATATTCTTTAAGTCTATGACACACCTCATCTGTGATATGAAAAGGATTGCCGAGTATGGTGAAAGGGATGTCTCGTTCTTTGACCATAGCAAGGATTTTCCAGAAATCACTATGCAAAATCGGGTCTCCTCCGGTAATATAAAAAAATGGCAACCGCCCGATCTTATTACACATCTCTACACATTGCTCAATCACCCGCTCCGCCTTGTCAAGAGATATCTCTATCAGATGGGGATGGCCTTCGGAGAAGATATAGCAGTGCTCGCAACGTTGGTCGCAGCTATCGGTTATGTGCCACTGAAATGCAAAGTATTCCATAACTAAGATTAAATAAAACCCCAATGCTGCATTTGGAATAACGCTGCATTGGAGTTTGTAGAAGTTTTTGCCGAATTATTTTTCTCCGGCACCACAGGCAGAGCCGCAAGCAGATGGTTTGGGTTCGGGCTTCTCGTCGCTCGCACCATAAGCAGAACCACAGGCTCCTGACGGGTTTTCAGTCTCAGCAGCAAAGCAAAGATAAGCCTGAGCAGTATGCTTTACAGCATTGTTGTTAATACGTGTCATAGTTGTACTTTATTTAGTTATCAACACAAATTTAGCTTAATAATTTTAACCTCACAATACAGGAGAAATAACCGACATAGTAACCTTTTTCTCGCTTTTGCTGATTGACAACAATATAAAAATTTTTAAAATAATAATATAAATTCATTGTGACTTAATGCTTTGGAAAGATGATAAAAATCTCATATCTTTGCACCTCAAAGTTCGAACCCATGAGAAAGAAAGAATTGTTGAATTCCATCATTGAGATATGCCCGGTGAGGAACGTTATAGCACGTTTCGGTAATAAATGGGCGTTGCTTGTACTGCTCGTTATAAGTGAGAACGAACCCATTCGATATAACGAACTTGGCCGTAAAATACCGGACATCTCTTCGCGTGTTCTCTCCGGTACATTACGCTCTTGGAGCTGATGGTCTTGTTATCCGAAAACTATACAACGAGGTGCCGGCGCGTGTTGAGTATTCTTTGACTGAAATCGGTCACTCTCTTATACCAATAATCCTGCAGCTTACGGAGTGGGCACAGAACAATCTAAAAACCATAATAGAGCATCGTAAGCGCTCCAATACGCCTCCAATTTCGTAGTTCGTATTTCCTTTATTCAGTTTCGATGATTGATTGTATTATTTCTTTCAGATTTACTAATAATAAGTCGTCTGTCTGAGGATAATAGGCTACATTCGGGTAGACGGAGTTGAATAATTCATAGTCGTGTTCATGTTTGGCGTCAAAGAATCCGTATGTGTTTTGGCGGGCATATTCTGATACATAGTTGAGATCGTTATAGACTACCTTCGGGTTCAGAAGAATTTTTTTCTGCATTTTCATTGATAATGCTATCGTGGCACATTCATTCTCTGCCACTACCCATTGAGGATGATGGCGTTTTATTTCTTCCGGGATAAAAACTCTCAGGTCCTTTTCATAAAGCATATCATTATTATATACGTGTCCAAGAGGAGAAAGTTCCACTATGCTCAACACCTCTTGCATCATGAACTCATTTTGCTCTTCAAGAGTAGGATCCTTAATATTGAAAGGTCTTAAAAAAATTAGATTATCTTTTTTCATTTTTTTTGGATAATGANACTAAGACNATTGTAGTTACNTGATGAAAAATGGAATGGGGACTAAGACCCCATTCCATAAAAAATGTTATTGAAAACCAATTTGAGGAATATTGGAATGAAGCTGTTCGTTGTGGCAAATTTTGAGGATAGTTTTGAAATCTGTTATTTCCTTACCGTAAAGTATGGATTCTACAGAATGTTTGCGTACCACATTTTCAATCTCACCACCGGAGAGATTACATTCGGCAGCCAGTGTCCGAGCATCCGAATCTGAGAGAGCCGGCAGCATCTCTTTCCAGATACATGCTCTAACTTCCTCAGAAGGTCTCTCATATCTGATCTTATAAAGGAAACGGCGCTCAAAGGCTTTATCAAGGTTGGAAGTGAGATTTGTAGTCGCTATCATTATCCCTTCCAGCGTTTCCATCTCTTGAAGGATTATATTCTGAATAGAATTTTCCATTTTGTCAACAGCCTTTGCTGCGCCTTCCATACGCACTCCCAAAACGGCATCCGCCTCATTGAAAAGCAGAATCGGAGCATGTTCACTCTTTGAGCATATTTTACGATACCGGTCAAACAGTCCCTTTATATTCTTTTCGCTCTCCCCTACCCAGCAACTCTTTATCTTATCCACATCCACACGCATGATATCGCGTCCGGTGAGTCGAGCCAATTGATACACAGTCTCGGTTTTCCCCGTACCGGGAGCTCCGTAAAACAGGCAGCAAAAGCCTTTGCGCATACCCGCCTTTTCAAGACGATCCTGCACATCTTTAAATTGCGACTTAGAGAGAATAGATTTCAATTGCTCTATTTGTTCATTCTCATTCGAATTATATATCAATTTCTTAGCCGTCAATGTATCATATTTAATCAAGTCTTTTTGATTTCCTCCATTGTTATTGCATATTTCCTCTAATAAGTCATTCTTGGCATAATCGGTAAGTTTAAACGCATCGCTTCGTGCCATGCCATCCTCATTGCTGTTTTCTATAAGTTTTTCTTCAAATAATTGAAGGCTTCTGTTTCGCAGTCCGCTTTTANTCCATTNTGNTATACGANTATNATCGANTAGATCNTCTNTATCGTAAAAATTTATCCGGTCATCGCAATTCTCGATATAAAGATGAGCCATAAAAATGAAAAGCAATTCTTCTTCATCGCATAGACTAAGGATACGTAATTTTTTCATAAAGGATGTATTGGAAATATCATCGCATGCCTCTCGAACGGAGATCATAAGTGCATCGTATGGCAACTCATCATTGTCATGTTGATCCTTGAGATTAGCGAAATAATCAAAAAAATCGGCTACGCTTTCTATCTTACTTTTTTNATATACAAATGGCCTGTTATCTTTAANTGCTTTTACCACNTCCNAAGGCACTCGATACGTNAGAGAGCGTTTTGACCGTGACGCGATAAGATAATGCTTCTGTTCCAAAGCATCAATGTCTTTAGACAGACGCAAGAATTTTGTAGTGCGGCATCCGACGTATTTCGCTATGTCGGATAGTCGGATTTCGTTATCTTCACTCTTGTCAACGAAAAGAGCCAGCATAACTGACTGCATTGCCGAAAACTTTAATTTTCGTGACACGTATCTGATGTATTCATTGGCGGCAGACAAAAATTCATCATTTAAATTAGAGTCTTCCGCAAGTTCCACGATATATTCCAACGCCTCCAGTACGCATGCAGGAGAAGTCTTTGTAGTCTTTTTCTTAGATTTCTTTGTCTCCGAAGCCTGTAGGGAGTCACATAGAATTTCAAATGGCTGCTTTTTCATAATGACAATTTTTAAAGGTTACATTGCAAAGAAAAAAACGAAGTGTATCATTCTGTGATACACTTCGCATTTTCTATAATTTTTTATAAAGCGGCCTTTAAAATAACTCAAGCAAGTGCTTTATCGGCTATCTGCTCTGGAGTAAGGCTGCNCTNTTTTTNAAGGGCANCATNGTTATANCTNTTAAGGAATTCTTTGGGAAGACCGAGATTGATAACCTCCACAGATGAGTCTCCGAGATAGGATGCCACCTTTTGTCCGTATCCACCATCAATAATGCCGTCTTCGGCTGTTATTACGCGTTTATATTTCTTGAGCGCATCCAATGCATCCGTGTCCAAAGATGAAAGATTACGCGGATTTATCAAGGTGGCCTTTACGCCTTTCTTAGCAAGTATATCGGCTGCTTGAGACATAATGCCAAACATATATCCCGCACCTATCAATGCTATATCGCTTCCTTCTCTTACAATGTCGTATTTTATCTCTGAGTAGTCTTGGAGCAGCGACACTTCAGGATTCGAATTCAAATTAACACCGGGTATACGGATTACAGTCGGTATCTTAGTCTGAGGTATCGACCATTTGAGCATAGCTTCAAATTCCTCTTGACATGTTGGAGCAAGATAAAGTAAGTTAGGAATATTTGAAAGAATTGAGATGTCAAAGAAACCGAGATGTGTCTCATCGTTCATTCCAAACATTGTGCCATAAAACACAACGAAGGTGGCCGGNTGNTTATTGAGGGCTATATCTTGACTGAACTGATCGTAAGCTCGTTGTAAAAAACTGCTTACGAATCCCACCACCGGAAGCGCACCACCCTTTGCCAATCCGGCGGCTACGTCTACAGCCGACTGTTCGGCTATGGCTACATCAATAAATTGACTACCGGCCTCCTGTCGACGTTTTGCATCAAATTCAAGCACTCCGGGTGTGCCGGCTGTAATAGTCACCACTTTCTTATCTGCCTTCATTTGGGCAGACATGATTTCTTCAAACAACTCATGGTAAGTGGTGATAGTATTGTTGTCAGACTGGTCAGCCAAAATCTTGCCGGTCTGACGGTCAAATGGACCATTGTAGTGGTATGATTCTTTATCGGCTACGGCTGCTTCAAGTCCTTTGCCTTTTAATGTATTGATATGCACAACAATCGGATGAGTGCTATCTTTCACCTCTTTGAAAGCTTGTATGAGTGCTGCTACATTATTACCATCTGCTACGTATTTATAATCGTAGCCAAATGCCTTAAACAGATTATTAGAACTTAAGCCATTACTTTCTCTCAGTTCTTTCAATCCGGCGTATATGCCACCATGATTTTCGGCAATACTCATTTGGTTGTCGTTGACAATGACGATGAAATTGGTGTTAAGAGTAGCTCCATAGTCAAGGCCTTCGAAAGCCACTCCCCCACTCAAGGAACCGTCACCTATTACGCTTACCACGTTATATTGCTCATCTTTCAAATCGCGAGCTTTAGCGATACCGGCGGCAAGGGCCACAGCGGAAGATGTATGGCCGAGTGAGAAAAGGTCATATTCACTTTCTGCCGGATTGGTATATCCTGTCACATCATCATAATGAGCGGGATCTATGAAAGCCTGCAATCTTCCTGTAAGCATTTTATGAATGTAAGTCTGATGAGAAACATCAAATACCACCTTATCTTCCGGAGTATTGAATACATAATGAAGAGCTATGATAGCCTCCACCATTCCGAGGTTCGGACCGATATGACCGCCATGGGCAGCAAGTTTGTCAAGGAGTGTATTACGAAGTTTATCTGCTAAAGTATCAAGTTTGTCAATTGACATTTTACGAATGTCTGCGGGAGATAGTTTTTCAGTAAGGTCTATCATATCTATATATTATTGTTTAGTATACTATTTAATAACGAACTTAAAAGAAGAAATGTTTTTTTCAATAAAGTATTGAAAAGTTCAAAAAATGTTTTATCTTTGAATATTACTAAAATTAAATGATATGAGGAAGAGTATTATTACATCAGTAAGAGTATTGTTGGCAATGTTATTATCATTGGGATACTCATGCGGTTTATCCGCATCCCCGAGTGTAAACGTAGATCGGAGCGATGAGAAACCCACTGTAAAAAAGAGTGTTAAGATTGGAGACTTTGATGAAATTCAAGCCTCTCAGGGTATTGAGATCATATATACGGTGGGCACCAATACCGGCAAAGCCGAAATATCCACGACTCCTTCAGCTGAGAAGTATATTACAGTGGAGGTAAAAAATAAGAAACTGCGAGCTTATTATAATGATGATAATTATCAAAAGAATATTCATATTAAGGGACCATCTATAGTACGCGTATCCGGCAAGTCTCTGGATGAAGTATCCCTTAGCTCAGGAGCAAGTGTAAAGATAGTTGGTGATCTCAATGTGGCCAACGAATTTGAGTTGGATATGTCTTCGGGTTCTTCATTCAAATGCAGCTCACTCAAATGTAGTGTATTAGACGCAGATATTACGAGCAGTGCATCTGCATCTATTTCTTCATTAGACGGAAAGGCTAAAATAGTAGCTGCCAGCGCCGGGTCTGTTGTTATAGAAAATATGAAGGGCGCTATATTGGCCAATGCCGCAAGTGCAGGAACTATAAAGGTGAGCAATGCTAACAGCAGTTCGATTATCGCTTCAGCCGCCAGCAGCGGGGGTGTTACAATAAAAAAACTTACGGCAGACAAGGTGACTGTCTCCGCAGCCAGTGCTGGTAAGATTACTCTCTCCGGCAGTGCCAAGACATACACTCATTCTGTAAGTTCAGGAGCTACCATAGATGATAACGGTCTTTCTGTACTGAATAGATAGAGAGGCATACTTAGATATAGCCCCCTTTCCATAGCGTCGCGTGGCCGACATATATTTTGTGGAAAGGGGGCTAACTATCTGAGTTGTAATAGAGTGATAAAAAATTTAAAAAAAATAGTAAAAAAAGTTCAAAAAAATTTTGTCAGATAAAGAAAAAGCAGTAATTTTGCAGTGTTGAAACGCGAGACAATCTCCGAAACAACATCAAATATTGCCTTGTGGTGTAATGGTAGCACGCAGGTTTCTGGCACCTTTAGTGAGGGTTCGAGTCCTTCCAAGGCAACTTAAAGCCGAGTCTTCTTAGATTCGGCTTTTTATTTTTGCTTTTCGTATATAATAATTTTAACATACTATGAAGATTAAATATGTGCCGGTGGTACTGATAACCGGTTATTTAGGTAGTGGAAAGACTACACTTTTAAATAGAATACTCACCAATTCGGATGGTATACGGTTTGCCGTGATTGTGAATGATATCGGTGAGGTAAATATTGACGCTTCGCTTATTCAAAAGGGTGGTATCGTGGGACAGGATGGAGCCGATGATCTTGTCGCGCTTCAGAATGGCTGCATTTGTTGTACGCTGAAAGCTGACTTAATGCGTCAGATTTCTGAATTGTTGGAAAAGGATTGTTTTGACTATATCGCCATTGAGGCAAGTGGCGTCTGCGAACCCGCTCCAATTGCCAATACCATCTGCGCGATGCAGAATATGACCGGCGGTCCCGGGAAGGCACTCCCCCGTCTCGACTGTATTATCACTGTCACTGATGCATTACGCTTACAGTCGGAATTCGGATGTGGTACTAATCTTATGAAAAAAGATCTCGACGAGGAGGATATTGAAAATCTGATTATCGAGCAGATAGAATTCTGCAACTTGATTCTATTAAATAAGATTGACGAGGTCTCACCAAAGGAGGCTGATGAGATAAAGGTTATACTGAGAACACTTCAGCCTGTCGCTCCAATTATCGAGACAAATTATGCTGATGTGCCACTGAAAGATATTTTATACACCGGCCTCTTTGATTTTGAAAAGACAGCAACTTCAGCCACATGGATAAGAGAAGTAGAAAATCCAGATTCTAATGTAGAATTTGATAAAGATGGTCACAGCCATCATGGACATTCTCACGATCATGATCACGAACACGAACACGAACACGAACATGATAATGACCATGACCATGACCATGNCCNCTCTGGCCATCATCACCNCGACCATCACCACGACCATCACCACGNCCATCACCACNACCATCATCACGATCATNATCACGNTCATGAACATGGAGAGGCGGAAGAATATGGCATTGGTACTTGGGTATATTTCCGCCGCCGGCCGTTTGATTTGGAGAAGTTTGACAGATTTATAGCCACAGAATGGCCGTCTAATATTATCCGATCAAAAGGTCTGATATATTTCAGTCAAAGTCCTGATATGTCTTATATTTTCGAGCAGGTGGGAATTCAAAAAAATCTTAAGGAGTCCGGATTGTGGTATGCCTCTGCACCTCAAGAAGAATTAGAGATCATGATGGCTAATGATGCCGCGTTGAGAAGAGATTGGGACGATGAGTATGGTGACAGAATGATTAAACTCGTTTTTATAGGCCGGGATTTAGACAAAGAGCATCTTCAGGCTCTTCTTGACAAATGTTAAAAGAATAGAGCATAGCAATTTTTTATAGAATTGGGCTTAAGAACTGCAAGGTTTCAATGCTTGAAGATTAAAGATATGATATNAGGCAAAAGAGCACTTCCTAAGGGTGCTCTTTTGTCTTATATTTCGCTATGAAATCTAATCTGAATTATCTAATGAAGAGAAGTTCACGATATTTGGGAAGAGGCCATATCTCATTATCTACCATCAGTTCGAGTGCATCGATATTCTGTCTTATTTCTTCCATGCAAGGATAGACGGTGTCATGATAGGCAATAGCCTTCTCTCTTTCATTAGGCATTCTGTTAGCCTTATGTCTATATGACACCATTTGCTCTACCAATGCCTTTATGGAGGATATGTATTTAGCAATACTCTCGATGGAATTCAAGTCTTGACCGGCAATCATATCTGCTTTTTCACCATTGAAGAGTTGCTTGATTTTGTATACATTCTCAAGAAGCAGACTTTGGTAGCGTGTAGCAGCGGGAAGGATATGATTGATGGCGAGGTCACCAAGCACTCTACTTTCTATCTGCATCTTTTTGCTGTACATCTCCCATTTCACCTCGTTGCGAGCCTCAAGTTCCTTTCGTGACAGAACACCCGTGCGTACAAACATATCCACGTTTTCAGGACGAAGATATGCATCATACATCAGAGGCGCAGATGTCTCCACGTCAAGGCCACGGCGAGCCGCTTCTTCCTTCCATTCATCACTGTAACCATTGCCGTCGAAATGAATGGCTCGTGATTGTTTGATCAATTTCTTGACTTCATTAAGCACGGCATGCTCCATGCTTTCACCTTTACCCATACGTTCTGTCACGGCATCAGCAAAGCTGTTAAGCTGGTCGGCTACCGCTGCATTTAATGCTATCATCGCAGAGGCGCAATTGGCCGTTGAGCCTACGGCTCGATATTCAAATCTATTGCCGGTAAAGGCAAAGGGGCTTGTACGATTGCGGTCTGTATTATCTATCATCAATTCAGGTATCTGATTGATGTCAAGACTCATCTTATCTTTTCCCTCAAGGGTGATAGTGTCTGTATCCTCGTTTTCAAGAGTATCAAGAATCTTGGTAAGCTGAGCCCCAAGGAACATTGAAATGATAGCAGGAGGAGCCTCGTTGGCACCAAGGCGATGCTGATTGGTAGCATTAATGATAGTGGCTTTCAGAAGAGCATTGTGCTTATGTACAGCTGCCATTACATTAGCAACGAATGTAATGAACTGCAAGTTCTGCATGGGTGACTTGCCGGGAGCGAAGAGAAGCACACCGGTGTCCGTACCCAGACTCCAGTTATTGTGTTTGCCACTGCCATTGACACCGGCAAATGGTTTTTCATGAAGCAATACGCGGAAATTATGTCTGCGAGCCACTTCGCTCATCAATGACATAAGCAGCAGATTATGGTCATTGGCAAGATTTGTCTCTTCGAAGATAGGCGCTAACTCAAATTGATTGGGTGCTACCTCANTATGACGAGTTTTGGCCGGGATGCCCAATTTGTGACATTCTATTTCAAGATCAAGCATAAAGGCCTCTACCCGACTTGGAATTGCTCCAAAATAATGGTCTTCAAGTTGCTGATTCTTTGCAGACTCATGACCCATCAGCGTGCGTCCGGTCATTACGAGGTCCGGGCGGGCTGCATAGAGTGCCTCATCCACCAAGAAATATTCCTGCTCCCAGCCTAAATATGAGTTTACGTGATTTACTTTTGGGTCAAAGAGTCGCGCCACACGAGTGCCGGCCACGTCTACTGCATTTAATGCTTTAAGCAAGGGAGTCTTATAGTCAAGACTTTCGCCGGTGTATGAAATAAAGATTGTAGGAATACAGAGAGTGCCGTCTAAAATAAAAGCCGGGGATGAGATATCCCAGGCTGAATAGCCACGCGCTTCAAATGTATTTCGGATACCACCGTTGGGGAAAGAGGATGCGTCAGGCTCTTGCTGCACGAGGAGTTTGCCACTGAATTTCTCTACCATTCCTCCTTTGCCGTCATGCTCTACGAAGGCATCGTGTTTTTCCGCTGTACCCCCCGTCAAAGGATGAAACCAGTGTGTGTAATGACGTGCGCCACAATCTATTGCCCAACGCTTCATTCCCTCCGCCACACTGTCGGCCAACTTGAGAGATATCGGNTTTTTGTTGTCTATGTCATCGACAAGCGCTTCATAACTCTCTTTCGGATGGTACTCAAAC
>WFLX010368850.1_pt1 | contig 10597 bp, 6 predicted proteins | sample 4967041 | NCBI WGS metagenome assembly WFLX01 (sample SAMN12857096, study PRJNA449069) | gut metagenome | isolation source: stool from male and female vole | host: Microtus ochrogaster | place: USA:Florida | collected 2017
GGTCGCGTTTCTTGGCTTCTTCGAGGAGGACGAGATACTCGTCGAGCATCTTTTTCTTCGGGAATGTGATGCCGTAGACGCGCACGAGCTGGTTGCGCTTCTCGTCGCCACGCCAGTATGCGCCGGCGAGCGATGTGATCTTCACAGCTTTGATAGCCGAGGTGTCGGGCAGGTGCGGGCCGCGGCAGAGGTCGGTGAAGTCACCCTGGGTGTAGGTGGTGATATGGCCGTCCTCAAGCTCCGAGATGAGCTCGCATTTGTATTCTTCGCCACGGTCGCCGAACATCTTGAGAGCGTCGGCCTTCGAGATGTCGGCACGCTTGATCTCCTCCTTGCGCTGTGCGAGCTCGAGCATCTTGGCCTCGATTTTGGGGAAATCGGCGGCAGTGATCTGGTGCTCGCCCGGGTCGATATCATAATAGAAACCGTTCTCGATGGCCGGGCCGATGCCGAATTTCACGCCGGGATACAGTTCCTGGAGAGCTTCGGCCAAAAGGTGTGCCGAAGAGTGCCAGAAGGCATGCTTGCCCTCGGGATCGTCCCATTTGAAAAGCTCGATGGCGGCATCCTCGGCGATGGGGCGGCTGATGTCCCACTTCTCGCCGTTGACCTTGGCTGCGAGCACGTCTGCCGCGAAGCGCGGGCTGATGCTCTCAGCGATCTGATACGGGGTCACCCCCTGCTCGAACTCCCTGACGCTTCCGTCGGGAAAGGTTATCTTTATCATGATATAGCTGTGATTCTGTTTTATGACGCGATATAGCGATGCTGTTTTTAACGCGCAAAGTTACAAATTTCCCGCGATATATGCAACACTTCTCCCCTCTTTCGCCCCGGCGGCAAACATGTTTTCATATTTTTTAGCATGTTTTGCGGCGTCAAACCGCGATTTTTTTCTAATTTTGCATCTGTGAAACGGTCCGCATACGCCAAAATACTTGCTTCGGCAGCCTGCGCCCTCGCCCTGCTCGCCCCTGCGCAGGCGCGGGCCCAGGTCAATGCGGAGCAGGTGCTCATCATCGGCCGCAATGTGCTGTCGATGGATGACTACATGCTCGCCATCCAGTATTTCAACGCCGCCATCAAGGCCAAGCCCTATATGGCCGACCCCTATTTCTTCCGTGCCCTCGCCAAACTGCAGCTCGATGACTACCGGGGGGCTGTCGAGGATTGCACCCTGGCCCTGGAACGCAACAAGTTCAAGGTGGAAGCCTACAAGCTGCGCGGCTTCGCCCTCCAGAACATGGGGCGCGACTCGCTGGCCTTAGCTGACTACGACCGCGGCCTGGCGCATGACCCGACCGACCGCTATTTCCTCTTCTATAAGGCCATTGCCCAAAGCGACCTGCACAGCTTTGACGAGGCCCGCGACACATATTCCACTCTCCTTCGCCTTTATCCCAATTTTTCCGAGGGCTACGCTGCCCGCGCGAGCATGAGGGCTATGGAGGGGGATACGCTCGCCGCCTTTCACGACATTGACCGCGCCATCGAGCTTAACCGCACCAATCTCAACCCCTGGCTGCTCCGGGCCCAGCTCAGGGCCGGGCGCCATGAGTGGCCCGAGGCCCTCGAGGCTATGGAGGAGGCTATACGGCTCAGGCCCGACGAACCCTCTTTCTATATCAACCGCGCCTACCTAAGATATAACACGGAGGATTTCTATGGGGCTATGGATGACTACAACCGCTCGCTCGACCTGGAGCCTGACAATGAGGCGGCTCTCTTCAACCGCGCGCTGCTGCGCATGGAGGTGCGAGAACTCATAAATGCCGAGCAAGACCTCACAACGGTGCTCAGGCATGACCCCGGCAATTTCCATGCGCTCTACAACCGTNGCATAACNCGCATNGACNAGGGCAAANATAAGGAGGCTTTGNNTGANTTNAACGCCATCGCGGCTAAGTATCCGAAGTTCTATCCGGTCTATTACGCCATCGCGGAGTGCGAACGGGAGCGTGGGAATATGAAACGGGCCTTAGCCAATGTCAGCCGCGCCGACGAGCTGGTGCGCCTCTATGTGGACGACCCGAGGCATAACCGGCTCGACCGCCCCACTATCCAGCCCGGGATGCCTAACGCCAAAAGCGGGCGTGACTCGGATGAACGCGAAGCCGGGGAGGATATGGAGCTGATGGAGAAGTTCAACCGCCTCGTGACCGTGGAGGAGACGCCGCATACTGACATGGCCTATAACGACCGCATCAAGGGGCGCGTGCAGGACCGCGATGTGGCCGCCCGCCCGATGGAGGTGTTCGCCCTCTCGTTCATGGCACCTGAGAGGATGCTGCGCCCCAGGTCAGACCGTTTCCGCGAGCTCGACGAGTATAACGCCGGGCGCCATCCCGCCGGACACACGCTCTACCTCGTCGAGGGGCCCGGAGCTGTATCGGATTCAATCGGGTTTGAATTGGCCAATTCGCTTATTGAGGCACTCACGCCGCATGCCGACCGTCTCGAGGCCCCCGCGGCCGACCTTCTGACGCGTGCCGTGGCTCATGCCATGGTGCGCAATTATCCCGCAGCCTTAGCTGACCTTGACCGGGCCTTGGAGCGCAATCCCCGCTATCCGCTGGCACTCATGGCGCGCGGCATGGTGCGCACGCTCTATGCCGCCGAGGAGATGCAGGGCCATTTCGAAGCCACCGATGCAGCCGAGGGAGCGTTGAGGGTGCGCGGCGGAGCGATGATGATGGCCGATGCGGCCGCAGATTTCGATGCGGCCACCGGTCTCAGCCCCCGCATGGCCTACGCATGGTATGGCAAAGGGTGCGCGCTCTACGCCGCCGGAGAAAAGGAGCGGGCCGAAGAGGCCTTCAGCAAGGCCATAGCGCTGGATGCGGATATGGGCCAGGCATGGTTCAACCGCGGACTGTGCCGCCTGGCTTCGGGCCGGAGCAAAGGGGCCTTCACCGACCTCAGCAAGGCCGGAGAACTCGGCATACTACCCGCCTACAACCTCCTGAAACGGCTACGCTGACCCCCCTTACTTATTCACTATTCCCTATCACCTATCACCTATCACCTAATACCTACTCACTCCTCCTCATCATCCTCCCAGTCGAGGAAGAAGTCGTCAGCGGTATAGGTCTGCTCCTTGAAGCGGGCCATCTCGCGGGCATCATGCTTTGTGGGGCGTCCCAGACCTTTCTGGCGGTCAACGAAACCGGAGATTCTTGCCATCTCCAGAAGGTCGTACTGCTCCTTGGGAGTCAGGTTTTCGAGATAGTTCTCCACCAACTTGGCCCCCAACCGGTTTTGGGTGAGCTGCAGCACCTTGAAGGTATAGGTCACCGGAGGCTTGCGCACTTCAATAATGTCGCCGACCTTGATTGTGCGCGATGGTTTCACGGCCGCTCCCCCGATTGTCACCCTCCCCTTCTTGCAGGCATCCGTGGCGATGGTGCGCGTCTTGAAGACGCGCATCGCCCAGAGCCATTTATCCACTCTTTCGTCCGTCATGGCTTCCGCTTAGTTAGGGTTTGTCCTCTGCAAGGTAAGCACCGTCGCGCCCGATGCGTTGATGAACCGCACAGTCTCCTTGTCGACGGGACGCGCGGACACGGCATCCTCCAGGGCCACGAGGAGGGCTGTCTGACGCTCGGGGTTCGGGCATGCGCGCCGCGTTGTGGCGAGCGATGAGAAGGAAATGGAGTTGGCGCGCTCCATGTCTATCTCAAAACTGCCGTTGAGGATATTGCATCCGGTATTGCCATGTATCCTCCCCTCATCCACATCTATGACGAGCTTCATCTCGGGATCATCCACAGGCGTGTCTGATATGTAGGTCACGGCCCAGGCTCCGTTGAGGAAGTCGAAATTCTGGTGCATGAGCTGCATCACCTCCGCTCCGGAGGCGTCGAAAAGATGCAGTATGTATTGGGAGTCGCGGATGTCCCAGGTGTAGCGCACGGTGGAGTCGAGCGCGCGGGCTATCTCGGCCTCTTTGAGCCCCTCCTCATCACACAGGCGCATAGTGGCGGCTATGTGGGTGAAGCTCAGCGTCGAGTCGGCGGGGTTGTAGACATAGCCCGCGTTGATGACATTGCAGCCGTTATTGCCGTAGACCCTCTTTTCAGCGGGCACGAATTTCAGGAACGGGGCAGTCAGTCCTTTGGGATGCTCCCCGTAGACCTCTTCTATGGCCCAGTCACCCTTTACGGCTCCTTTTGCCAGGTCTTCAGAGGAATATTCCCTCTCAGCCCTCACCTGGTGCACGCTCTCGCGATCAGTGGGGAGTGTTGTCTTTCTCTGTGCCGATTTCTTCTCGCCTCCCTGCAGCATTGAGCAGGAGCCGAGGCCGGCCATCATGCAGAGCACGGCGCCGGCGTATATCAGTTTTTTCATTTATTCTTTACAATTTAGGAGATTTTCAATCGCCCCAGTGGCGGCGCAACGGGTATTTGGTGGGACGCAGCAGCAGGCGCAGCGATGTCGAGTAGGTGTAGTAGTTCCATACCCAGTTGAGCATCACGTTGAGCTTGTTGCGCATCCCTAAGATGGAAATGAGGTGAATGAACATCCAGAGCCACCATGCGAAGCGCCCCGTGAAGGTAGTGTCCTTGATTTCCGCCACTGCGCGGTTTTTGCCGATTGTGGCCATTGAGCCCTTGTCCCAGTATTTGAAGGGAGTAACAAACTCGCCCCGGTTCATGTTCTTGGCCAGATTGACGGCCTGCTGGATAGCGGGCTGAGCCATCTGAGGATGCCCCTTGGGGGTGGCCTCGGTAATCATGAGGCATATGTCGCCGATAGCATAGACGCTCTCTTCATACCCTTTGACTCTGTTGAACTCATCCACCAGCACGCGGCCTCCGCGGCCGACAGCATCGGCGGGAAGGCCCGGCATAGGCTCACCCTTGANACCGGCGGTCCAGATGAGTGTCTCCCNGTATTCGCTGTGCCCGTCTCNAAAGGATACAATNTTGTCCTTGTANCCNTTCATTGTGGTGTTGANTCGCANATCCACCATCAGNNCCTGGAGGTACACGTAAGCCTTCTGCGATGATTTCTGCGACATGGCTCCGAGCAGGCGGTCGGCACCCTCGACAAGGGTGATGGACACATCATCCTGATTGAGCTCGGGATATTCGCGCGGCAGGATGTCACGCTTCATCTCGCCCAAGGCGCCGNCAATCTCGACTCCCGAGGGGCNNCCGCCGACAACGAGGAAANTGAGCAGCTGCTTGCGGCGCTCGGGGTCCTTCTCGAGNGCGCCGCGCTCAAGGCNGTCCAGTATCTCGTCGCGGGTATGCATGGCCTCGGCAGCCGTCTTGATGCCGAAGACAGTCTCAGACAGCCCCTCCATGCCGAAATAATTGTTGGTCGAACCGGCAGCCAGCACCAGCTTGTCATAGCTCAGCGTCTCGTACGAGGTCCTTACGGTCTTGGCCTTCACATCTATCTCCTTGACATGGCCCATGTGGTAATTGACATTCTTGAGCTTCTTGAACTCCCGGCGAAACGGGAAAGATATATTGCTCGTGTCCAGGCCCGAGGATGCTATCTGATAAAACAGGGGCGGGAAACTGTGGAAATTATTACGGTCAACCAATGCCACATCAAAACGCTTTTTGTCGAGGCGTTTGGCGAGATTCAGCCCTGCGAATCCGCCGCCAATAATCAGTATTCTCTCTCTTTCCATATCTATGTGGCTTATTTATAATCTGTACTTGAATTTTTTATCTTTGTCTGCTCTGCGGGCCCGCGCTACGCAGCAACCTGAATAATTTTATATCGCTCGGCAGGTCAGAGCATCGCTCCTTTCTTATCGAGGCCTGCGGGTCGCAGCTCTCTTATCGAAGCCTGCGGGTCGGAACCTCGCCGATACTCAGTGGTTGAAGTGTGTCATGGCGAACTCCGGACCGGAGAGGCAGAAGGCTTTGACGCACTCGCATGCCCTGTCGAGCACCTCCGGAAGTAGTTTGCGCTCCTCGGGGGGGAACTTCCCTAACACGAAATCTATCTGGCCCCCGCGCGAGAAGTCATTGCCCACGCCGAAGCGCAGCCGCGCGTAATTCTGCGTGCCAAGCTCCTGCGCTATGTTCTTCAGGCCGTTGTGGCCCGCGTCCGACCCGCGCGTGCGCAGGCGGAGCGTCCCGAAAGGTATCATCAGGTCATCGACCACCACTAACAGATTCTCCAGAGGAAGTTTCTCATGGTTCATCCACCAGCGCACAGCCGTCCCTGAGAGGTTCATGAACGTGGAGGGTTTAAGGAGCATCAGCTCGCAATTTTTCACCCTCATCTTCGCCATGTCGCCGTAGCGGCATGACGCGAACTGAGCCCCCGCCTCCGAAGCGAGGCGGTCGACGGTCATGAACCCGGCGTTATGGCGGGTATCGGCATACTCGGCGCCGGGATTGCCGAGTCCGACTATAAGGAAGCGTCTCATATCTGAGTCTTTATCGGGCGCCGGAGCCGTGTAGCCCATACCCGAGATTGTCTGTATCAGTCTTTTGATGAGATTCATGTTTGTCTCTCCTATGAGCAAAGGCAGCCTCACTGCCGCGCGCAGATTCACTCGCATCTCCGCTCTCAGCAAAGGCAGCGTCTCTGCTCATCTACAAAATATAAACAGCGAAAAGGGGTGTCCGGTTTTAGGACACCCCTCTCCACAGTTTTCAAATCATCGAAATGTTTCCGGAGAAAACTTCCGAAGTCTCTTATCAGGCAGCCTCGCCAGCAGCCAGTCAGCCCTTTTGCGATTGCGGTGAGGCTTGCCTCACCATCGCGGCCGATTACTCGGCCTTGGCGGCGGCGCCGCGCGCAGCGCGTGTCAGCTGGACAGCGCAGACAACGGCATTCTTGGCGTTCATCAGCTCGAGGCCCTCGAAATGGAGGTCGCCCACGCTCATGGTCTTGCCCAGGCCGAGATTGTCCACGTTCACCACGAGGCACTCGGGAATCTCGGTGTAGGGAGCCTTCACTTTGAGCTTGCGCATGTTGAGCTGGAGCTTACCGCCGGCCTTCACACCCTCGGCGTGGCCCTCGATCTTGACAGGCACCTCCATCACGATGGGCTTGTCGGGGAATACCTCCAGGAAGTCGATGTGGAGCACCTCGTCGGTCACAGCCTGGAAAGCGAGGTCCTTCATGACAGCCTTGCGCTTCTCGCCGTTGATCTCGATGTCGATCTCGAAAATCTCGGGAGTATAGATGAGCTTGCGCACGTCCTCGCTCTTGACGGTGAGGTCGGTAGTGATGATGCCGCGCTTCTCGTCGATCTTCACCAGCTTCTCGCCGGGCTTCAGCTCAGCTGCGTAGGGGAGCTCAACGATTTTGCCGCCGTTCATGACTGCGGGGATCTTGCCCTCCTTGCGGAGAGCCTTGACGGCCTTCTTGCCGAGGTCAACGCGCGCGTCGGCCTTGAGTTCAAATGTCTTCATTTGGTCAGATTGTGTTACTCAAAATAAAAATTTAAAAAATTGATATTTCCCATCACACGGTCCACGATATCCAATCGCGTCAGGGGTGGAAAAAGGGCTCCTCAGCGCCGGGGAGGCGCTCAGGAGCCCCTTTGTCCGGAAATATGCCGCAAAGTTAGCAATTATTTCCGAAATATCCAAATCCGTGAGGCAAGCTTCACTTCACCATCACTTTGGCTACCTTGCCGGCGGCGCGAACTACGTAGATGCCCTTGGTCAGGCCGGAGTTGCGGACGCGGGCGCCGGTGAGGTCATAGACTTCAACTTCGTCGGAGCCGTTGGCGTAGACTGTGCCGCCGGAGATGCTGAAGACTACCTTGGAGTCGTTCTCAACAGAGCTTACGCCGCTGTCGTCGCCCTCCTTGGAGAGTTTCTTGCGGGCTGCGTTGACGATATAGCCTGTCTCGGTGTCGACAAGCATGGTCACCACCTTGCAGTTGCTGATCTCCTTGACATTGGGGATGTCCATGGTGATCTCGGCCTTGTAGCTCTCGCCTGCGGTCACGCTGCGGGGGATATAGCCGCTCTCACCGCTGTAAGACATGCCGGCGATGCCGCGCGGAACGTCCACGAACTCGTGGCGAACATGGTTGCCTGCCACGGCCCAGTCGCCGAAGATGGGATCGCTGTTGCCGTTGTAGTAGTTGCTCTGGATGCCGACGAGGTTGTCCTCGAGAAGCACCGTGAAGATGTTGTAGTCAGCGCGGTCGAGGTCGAGAGCGAACTTCACGTCAGCCTTCACCTTGATCTCGTTGTCAGTATACTCGGCGGAGTCGATGTTGATCTCAACTACGGTGAGCTCCTCGAGCTCGTTGGCCACAGCGTCCATGAAGGTCTTGTCGCCTGTGGGCGAGATGAAGCTGTAAGCGCCCTCGATGATCTCCATGCCGTCAAGGATAGCCTCCTTGCGGTTTACACGGCCGCCGGGGAAGGCCTCCATGCCGAGGAAGTTGCGCACGTAGCTGTCCATAGCCCAGGGATCCTGGCTGGAGTCACCGTGGATAGCGATGGGGATGAAGTTGTCGGGGAAGGTGTTCTCGATGTGCTCGATGGCGATCATAGCGCGCGGGCAGTTGCCGCACCAGGTGCCGGTGGCCTCCTCGAGGACAACGCGGCGGTTGGGAGCGAAGAAGAGGTTTGCGATCTTCTGCTTCGAAGAGGTGACAACATCATCGAGGGAAGCCACGATAGTGAACTCATTGACCTTGCCCTTCTCAAGAGGAAGCTCCTCGGGGAAGGTGAAGGAGTAGCGGTCGCCACCCNTCNGCNNGAGGNNCTCAGCCTTGTAGGTGGAGGTGAATCCATCCTTGGTCAGTGTTGCCTTGATAGTGGAGTAGGTAGCGTCGGTATCCTCAGGCACATCTATGAAGGCCTTCAGGGGCACGGACTCAACGTCAGCCACGGTCTCGTCATTGTCGATGCCGATAGCGAGGTTGCCGCGGCGGGTCACCTTGATGTTGTCAAGGAATACCATCGACTGGTTGGTGTTCTCATTGACGAAAGCGATGTAGATCTTCTGATCCTTGTATGCGTCAAGGTCGAGAGTGACATCGGTCCATTCGCCGGCGAGAGTGCCCTGGGTCTCACCCGGGCTTACCACCTCGTCATAGATTACAGCGCCCTCATTGCGCATACGGTCTACGGTAGCCTTGTCAAGAGAGGTGATTGTCTCGTCGCAGGGCCATACGATGACTTTCAGGCGGTCCTGCTTGGTGGAGAGGTAGCCCTGGGCCTGGAACTGGAGGCGGAGCTCATCGCCGAGCATCTCGATCTGGTTGGTCACCATCCAGTCGTCAGCCTGGCCGGCATCGCGGTACATCGAAGTGGATGCTGCGGCATAGTCGTCGGAATCCTCAGTGTCACGGATAGTGAAGTTCCAGGGGTTATTATACTGGTCGAAGCCGAACTCCTCCATAGCTGCGATGGGCAGGCGAGCATCGCCCTCAAAGAGCATCACGTTGGCGTAAACTTCGGAGAACTCGTTGAAGTCCTCATTGAAGAGATCGCCCGGAGGAGTCTCCTTCTTGAAATTACCGGTGTACTTCACGCGGATTTCCTCATTGGGGCAGTATCCGGTGACATCCACTACAGAACCGGCGGGGATTACAACCTCATAGTTCACATCCCTGGTCAGAGAGCGGCCTGTCGGGGGATAAGCGTAAAGGGTGTTGCCCGATGCGCTGAGCACCATATTTGAGATGGGGTGCTCCTTGCCCTCCTCATAGAGGTATCCGACAGCGCGGTCAGCCACGTAGGGAGTGTTGAAGAAGGTGAAGCCGATCATGCTGTTGGCATTAAGCTCAATCACACGGCTGCCGTCAGCGGGGAGCACGCGGATCATCTCGAGGGGCTTCTCCTCGCGGCCTACGTATACTACGTCGATGTCGACGTTGGCCTGGTCGGAGTTGTCCATTACGAATGTGCCGGCAGGAACATGGACGGTGTAATCCATATTGTCAGCAAGGGCAGTGGAGGGGAACTCCACAGTCCAGATCATGCCGGTGGAGTTATACTTCGTGGCTGCCGTAGCCTTCACGCTCTTGCCGCTCTTGTCGGTGAGGGTGATGTCGAAGTTCTCCACGGGGGTGCAGGGGCGCTCGAAGCGCAGGAAGATGCGGTCAAGGTGTGCGATGGAAGTGCCGTAGGCAGGCTCGCATGCCCATCTCTTCATGAGGTTGATGTTTCCGGCGGCCTCGAAGAAGGTCTGGTCGCTGAGACGCACCACGTAGGAGTCATTGCGGGTGCCGGGGAACATTGCCACGAGGGTCTTGCCATCCTCGCTGATGCCGAAGGGCACGCCGGAGAGTGAGTCGAAACCGGTGGCGCTGATGAAGTTGACATCATAAGTCTGGTCGAGAACAGACTCGAGGTCAACCCAGGTGCCGTTAGCGCGGAACACCACGCGGCGCGCCGGGGAGCCGTAAGGCGAATAGCCCACGATACCTCCGTCGTTGGTGATATAGGCGCCGACAACGCCGTTGTCGACATCATAATTGTCCATGAACTCAGTCACGCCGGTCTTCACGTCGTAGACGAAGGGCACGTAATATTCATTGGGGAACTCCGAGCCGTTGTCCTGCACGAGGAGAGCCTCGCCTACAACCTTGGTGCCGTCGGGGCTGAAGGTCGGGTGAGAGTCGCCGACGAGCTCGGTGGCGTCATCGAAATAC
>WFLX010374519.1_pt1 | contig 10597 bp, 9 predicted proteins | sample 4967041 | NCBI WGS metagenome assembly WFLX01 (sample SAMN12857096, study PRJNA449069) | gut metagenome | isolation source: stool from male and female vole | host: Microtus ochrogaster | place: USA:Florida | collected 2017
CCGTAGAAGTCCATTCGCTGACATTACCGGCCATATCGTAAAGGCCGAAATCATTGGGCGAATATGTACCAACACGCGCTGTAATCAAATGCCCGTCCTGCACATAATTACCCTCCTGCGGCTTGAAGTTGGCATAGAAACAACCTTTTTCTTCAGTCATCGGAAGATCGCCTTCCCAGGGATATTTATTTTCATTTACACCGGCTCGGGCTGCAAATTCCCATTCAGCTTCAGTGGGCAAACGATAAGGCTCCACATATACACCTTCACGTCCGAGCGAACGACGCAAATAATCTGTACGCCAATTAGCAAAGGCATTAGCTTGTTCCCAGCTTACACCCACCACGGGATAATCATTATAGCCACCATGTGAGAAATACATACGTACATAGGGCTCATTGTAGGCATTTTCAAAATCATTTACCCATGCGGTGGTGTCAGGATAAACATTGACAATATAAGTATTTACAAAATCATAATCGCCGGTTAGACCACGCGTCACGGTTTCGCGTATGATTTCACCGTTATCATCAATATATGCTGTATCTTTTGAGATAATCGGCACTTCAGTAGGCACAGGTTTGTCTGTATTATATTCACGCCGAGCCGGATTAAGACGATTTTTGCGTTTAGCAGCCTCCGTATGATTATAAATTTCATAACGATAGTTAAGCTGCTCAGGGTCGAGTTCCTTAACTCCGGAAATAGGATTGATACGATACACACTTTCTATGGCACGGGCTTCGTCTTCACTTGGATTACGCCATGGTATAGGCTTATTCCAGTTAAGACGCGGAGTGATCGGATTACCCTCACGATCCTCTTCTATCTTAAACTCCTCGTTACCTCCATATGAAGGGTCGGCAAGTCGTTCGCGGATAATAGAGTCGCGCACCCAAAACACGAATTGCTTATATTTAGAATTGGTCACTTCTGTCTCGTCCATCCAAAATGCGTCAACCGACACTCCGCGAGAATCAGGACGTAAATTCCATGCACTGTCAGTGGCAGCCGGGCCCTCCTTCATTGAACCACGACTCACCAGCACCATACCATAGGGTGTAGGTTCGGCCCATGACATAGCACTGATACCTGTAACTTCTCCTCCGGCACCGCTATTTCGGCCTCCGGAAGCGCAGGCTGCAAGTGTCAGCAATGCCGTGAAAGAAAAAAGGAGATAAAATGAAGATTTTTTCATATTACATTATGCGGATACTCTTGTGTTTATTGTTATTCTTTCCTGATAAATTAAGTTTTAAGCTATAGCCTAACATTATTTCATGACTGCCATGCGAAGCCTTTGATATGGCCGAGGTAGGATAATCGAAACTATAACCCACATAAAAACCTTTGAATTCCGCACCCAACATGGCTATTACTGAGTCATCGTAACGATAGCCTACTCCGAATGTGATAAATTTCTTCCACCTCATGCGGGCAGTTACCTCACCGCGAAAAGCAGAGAAATCAGTCTTCACAAAAAGTGATGGCATCACTTCAAATAACGTATTTTTTATCGGAATATTGCTACCCGCCATAAAATAGAGCACGCGCGACAATCCGAATTCATATTCCTTTGCAGTTTCTCCCCCTTCAGCCGAAGTAGAACCAGAGGCCGACCCACCCGCTGATGTGTGATTCTCATCAGAGAAAGTAATGGTAGGTTCAGTAATATGCGTACACGACACTCCAGCCCAAAAAAGAGGATGATCGTACCACACACCTACACCTATATCTATAGCATTACCGGAAAGATCGGTGGAGGGGATAGCGTTGTCCGAGCTGTCATGATAGTCGTCATCATCAGGTATATATACATCGCTGCCACGAAACACTTCATTGACCAATCCTACCTGTACCGCAGCCGTCAGCTCTCCTTTCCACAATTTTATTTTATAACCGAGCTGTGCCTCTATTGACAAGTTACTGAATAGGCCGGCTGTCTCCTGCTGAGCCATCAACCCAACTGCAAATCGCTTGTTAAGAAACTTAAACGGCATATTGACTGTGCCAAGAAACGTGCGCGGAGCGCGATCTATTCCCACCCATTGCAGACGCGAACCGAGACGGATACATATCGAATCGGTCAAGCCTATACCTGCAGGATTATAGTAAGAAGGCACCTCGAAATATTGCGTCAACTGCGCATCGCTCTGAGCATTGGCCGAGTTGGCAGACATAAGCATAAGCACGACTACAATTATAGCATGGAAGATATAGCGATGCATTTGCTTCATATTATTCAAAATAGAATGAAAGTACAAACATTTGTGAAGTAGCTTTGCTCACTGAACGATTGACATCCAAGCGAATAGGATCATCAGCAAGGTCTGGACGATCATGCTTGAGCACATCAACCAATCCAAAGCAGAATTTAATCTCCGGATTGAGCTTAAAAAACGGCAGATAGAAATCGCAACCGAACCCAATTGTCAAAAACATATCAAAACCTTTGAGCATCAAAAAGTCACTACGTTTTTTAGCAACATCGAATGCAGGCATCACACCACCCACGAGATACGGACGACAATTACGGTAACGCTGAGCCGAAAACTTAAGATCAATCGGCAACACCACATAAGTGGATTTGACATTTTGCGATTCCACCTGACCGGAATTTACATCAATAAATTTCACATCACGGCTACCAAAATACATACCGGGGGAACAACGCAAATTAAAATATTTGCTCAGACGCAAATCTACAAGACCGGTGACATTAAAACCGGGTGAAAACGACGGCTGCTCCATAAACCAGCTTTTACCATCTTCCGTGATATAGCCATTATGGGTGAAACTGAAATCAAGCGTCTGCACACCTACAGAAAATCCTAAATGCCACTTGCGTAAATCAGCATACGGCTTATTAGCCAATTTACTATTTGGCTGAGCTACAACCGAAACCGCCATCAAGAGCAGCATCGAAAAAAGTAGTATTAGTCCGCTTAATCGTTTCATAATCAATAAACGCATTTATTCGGATAATATTGTTTTAGCAAAATATCCATATCTTTGCGCTGCAAAAATACACAAAATGAATAAAATTCATCTCTTTAATCCGGAAAATGACCTTGCTTTGGCAGCAAATTCGCCATACTATACTCCCCGTGCCGCAGCAGCATCTCTACGGCGAGCCGGTGCATTGCTGCCAATGTGGTGGGCTGAAGAGGGTGATTTGATTTTAGTTGATGACACCGGCTCAAATGATGATAAGGTCAACACACTACGCCAAAAATACGGATTAAAAGGAACCCCCATCACACATATAGAAAAAACTGATTATGATGCCTATGAGCCCGATTGCTGGGGGTGGAGCAGCTACACACATCATCAATTACTTAATTATGGTGTAAGCCCGGCTATGCTTCCCGACAAAGCCACCCTGGAGCGATTACGCGAATTATCACATAGGCGTACAACCATAGCCATTCACCGCCATATCAACACACCACTGCCACTGGTACCTGTCGAAGCCTTCAGCATGGAAGAAGCTTTTGATGTTATTGACCGACATGGTAATGCCGTGATAAAATTGCCATGGTCAAGTAGCAGCCGCGGGATAATCTATTCCGAAGATGTACCTCGCGACACTCTCTCCGTATATTTAAGCGGTATTGTCCGTAGACATGGCAGTATGCTCATCGAACCTCGATACAATAAAATTCAGGATTTTGCAACACTTTTTCGCTGTAGCGATGGTGAAACAATATTTGAAGGACTCTCTATATTCACCACCGATAGCAAAAGTCGCTATCAGGGGAATCTGGTCATGGCACAAACTGAAATGCAAAAAATAATCGGCATAGACCTAAATGATACCATATTAATGATAAAGGAAGCTCTTGACCGGGTGATTACTCCATATTACAATGGTTGGCTTGGCGTGGATATGCTCACGTATTTATCAGACAAAGGCACTCCGGCCATCGCTCCTTGTATCGAAGTCAATCTACGTCGCACCATGGGCGTGGCCGCTCTTGAAGTATATCGCCGCCTGCCGGAATCGATGCGTCAATCCGCGCTGTTGCTGTCTGTCGACCAATTAACCAAAATCTGATATAATCGATGTACGGGAAGCCCCATCACATTATAAAAACTCCCTTCTATTCCTCTCACACCTACTGCTCCAATCCATTCCTGAATACCATAGGCACCTGCCTTATCCAGCGGATTATACGTATCAACATAGTAATCTATCTGCCATTGAGCCAACGGGGCAAAATTCACCATTGTTTCCACAGATTCGCTACGCATCTTTTCACCATCTGTAACAGCCACTCCTGTGATAACCTTATGCGTGCGTCCGGACAGAGACCTCAGCATCTGCCGGGCTTCCTCTGATGAGTGAGGCTTTCCCAAAATCCGTCCATCGACAATCACCACAGTATCGGCACATATCAGCAACTCCCCTGGACGCATGGTTCTCCGCCCTTCCTGACATTTTTTTCCGGCTATGTATTCCGCTACCTCTTCTGCAACCAAATCTTCAGGATAACTTTCATCAACACCTTCCATTCGGCGCACCGTAAAAGGCAATCCGAGCATAGCAAGGAGCTGCTTGCGTCTGGGCGAAGCTGAAGCAAGCACAATTTTATAGCCACTTAGTTGCAACATCTGTTCTGATTCCGTCATCACCACCCGAATGCTTTTTCATTTTTAAGCCAATATCCTTGAGCACGAAGCACTTGCTCCAACACATCACGCGCAACTCCATAACCACCCTGCACCGGCGATATGTAACGGCCTATCTGAGGAAAATCAGCACAGGCATCAGCCGGAGCTACACTCAGACCCACATGACACATAGCCTCATAATCTGGTATATCATCACCTATATAAGCTACTTCATCAGCTTTCAAATTATTTTGCTCCAACCAACGCGGTAATATATCCATCTTTTTTCCAGCCCCCATATACACATCGGTTACTCCGAGCGAGCGATAGCGCACATTCACACCTTCGCTTACGGCTCCGGTTATAATGGCTATTTTCAACCCATATTTTACGGCCAACTGTATGGCATAACCATCTTTAATATTGACCATACGCAACGGTTCTCCCGCCGGAGAAGTAGGAATAGTCGATGGAGACAACACTCCGTCCACGTCCATCACCACTCCCTTTATTTTTGTCAAGTCGTAATCAATCGCGCTCATTTCTCCTTATAATAATCTATAATGTGTTGCGACAAATGTTTATATAATTCAGCTTCATCGACAGTAAGCATCTGCAGATGCTTAAGCATAACCAATTCATCTCCTCTCACAGCAGGTCCGGTCTGTACCTCTGCAGGAGATTTAAGTTGAGCCTTACGCATAGTTTCCGTTATAAGTGGCTGGAGCACCGAGATATCAAGATTAGCTTCGCGATGCAGTATATCATCTGCAACAGCCCAGAGATGATTCACAAAATTACAGGCAAAAACTGCCGCTGTATGCATCTTTGAGCGCAATGCGGAATCTGCTTCATAAACTCTATTTGAAATTTTTCGAGCTAAATCAATCAGTAATTTACGCCCTCGGTCAGTTGCTCCTTCTATAAACATCGGCACCTGCGATATATCCACAGCCACATCTTTCGAAAATGTCTGCAACGGATAAAACACACCATAATCAGCCGTTGCCGCAGCAAGCACATCAGCGTCCACACTACCTGAAGTATGAGCTACAACTGCCAAATGATTCAGTCCGTGAAGTTTTGTCGCCACCTCAGCAACCGCATTGTCTTTCACAGAAATAAGATACAAATCAGCATCAACCGGAACCTCTCTGACATCTGTCATCACCTTAGCTGATTGTAGCTTGGAAGCAAGAGCTTGAGCATTCCCAACCGTTGGGCTGCACACTGCCGTCACCACCACATCGTCCAATCGGTCAAGAGCTGGAGCCAAAGCCGAAGCTACATTGCCTGACCCGATTATCACCACATTTATTCGTTCATCGGATTCCATCGGCCCACATGTACTTTTTCCCACAACAATTTTTCAGGATCGACAGGTCGACGCTCCTCATTTTTATGACCGAAGGTAACCACACATAGCACATTTATGGTCTCAGGGATACCCAACAACTCTTGTAAGAATTCTTCCGCCGGAAGACCGTCAGCTCCATAACGGCCACGCACCTGTACCCAACAGCTACCCAAACCTAATGCCTCAGCCTGGAGCTGCATATATGAAGCTGCCACAGATGCATCTTCAACCCAGACATCCGACAACGACGAGTCAGCACACACCACAATGGCAAGCGGTGCGTTTTTCAACGGTATTGCCCCCACTTGTTTACATTCAGCCATACGGTCAAGCATAACTCTATCATCAACCGCCACAAACTGCCAGGGACGGGAACTTTTCGATGACGGAGCAAGCAATGCAGCCTCTATTATCAAGCGTACATAATCAGTATCAATCGATTGATCGGTATATTTACGAATACTGTGCCTTTTGAGCAACATCTGATGAAAATCTTCCATAAATTAAACTGATTGAATGAAATTTCGCCACAAAGATACATAAAGTAAACTCTAAATATGTATATTTGTGCAATTAATCACCAATCAACCGTCACTGACTGATGAAATATCCCATAATTTTAGCGTTTGCCGCTCTTTCCGTCGCAGCATCGTGCAACTCTTCTTCCATCACGCCTTATCCTACCGATGGCAGAGTAATATGGTTTGACTCACCCACCTCTTCCACTGTCGGTGCTGATGCCTGGAACATAAACGACTTCAGCGCAACTATTGTCAACCCCGACACCACGTGGGAAACCAAATCATTACCCATCGGCAACGGATCATTTGGCGGCTCCGTACTTGGCTCGATAAACCGCGAAAGAGTGGTCCTCAACGAAAAAACTCTCTGGAAAGGCGGTCCGGCTACCGGAGCTGAAGAATATTGGACTATGAACAAGCAGGTCGACTCCACCACACTTGCCACTATCCGCCGTCTGCTTGAAGAAGGTAAAAATGCTGAAGCCGATGCCCTGGTAAAAACCAATTACAATGGCACCATACCTTACGACCGCAATCGGTTCGGCACCTTCACCGTCATGGGCGAAGCCTATGTAGATACCGGTATCGATGAAGACTCCGTCTCAGACTATAAACGTTTGCTCGACGTCAAAAATTCACTCGTTGTAGTAGAATTCAATGCCGACGGATCAAAATACCAACGAAGATATTTTTGCTCTTACCCCGACAGTGTGATGGTCTGGCAGTTCAGATCCGACAAAAAACCGCAAAATCTTACTTTCAGTCTCAACTGTCCTCAAATCATCGACTCCATCACCCCCACCTCCGACGGCTTGCTCTATAGCGGTCATCTCGAAGGCAATAACATGAAATGGGCACTGCTGGTATTAGCACGCGCTACCGACGGCACACCAGTAATCACTGATTCCAAAGAAGGCACAAACACCGTTGACGGCTCTAACAATGTAGAGTTCACGCTATCAGGTGACACTGATTACATCATGAACTTCGACCCGGACATGACCGATCCATATGCTTTTGTCGGCACTGACCCCGTAGCTAATGTCAACGCCAATATAGAGCGTGCATCTACCTTGAGTTATGACAAACTATATTCACGTCACCTCGATGATTATAAAACTCTTTTCGATCGCGTCAACATTTCCATCAACTCCAATGCCACCCGTGACAACATTCCCACTCCGGCCAGACTGGCACGCTACAGAGCCAATGACGGTGGCGACCCACTGCTTGAAGAACTATATTTCGACTTCGGACGCTATCTACTAATCAGCAGCTCACGGCCCGGCACAATGCCTGCCAATCTACAAGGATTATGGCACAACAACACTGACGGCCCATGGCGCGTAGACTACCACAACAACATCAACCTGCAGATGAACTACTGGCCCGCAGCATCAACCAACCTAATCGAATGCTTTACACCATTTGTGGACTATGTGCGCGGACTGGTCAAACCGGGCGAAAAAACCGCTCAGGCTTACTATGGCGCCCGTGGCTGGACAGCGGAAGTATCAACCAACATCTTCGGATTCACCGCCCCACTCGAACCACAAGAAATGTCATGGAACTACAACCCTACAGCAGGTCCATGGCTCACAACACAGATATGGGAATATTTCGACTACACCCGCGACATCGACTGGCTACGCGAGATTGGCTATCCGATTATCAAAGCAAGCGCCGACTTTGTCAGCGACCTCCTTTATAAATATAACGGCACATACACCTCTGCCCCCTCCTACTCTCCCGAACACGGCTCTTGCGATATTGGTGCCACTTNTGCCAATGCCGTAACACGCGAAGTCCTTGATGAAGCAATAAAAGCAGCCACACTCCTTAATATCGATGCTGAATCNGTAGCCGAATGGCAAGAAAAACTCGACAATATGGCNCCNTATAAAATAGGACGTTACGGACAACTACAAGAATGGTATGAAGATATCGACATATACAACGACAATCATCGCCATACCAACCACCTCTTCGGCCTACACCCGGGGTCTTCCATCAACGCGCTACGCGACACTGCACTTGTAGATGCCTGCAAAGAGACTCTTCGTCAGCGAGGTGACGCAGCCACCGGATGGTCTATGGGGTGGAAACTCAACCACTGGGCACGCCTGCTCGACGGTGACCACGCATATACACTTTATCGCAACCTCCTCAAAAACGGTACGGCCGATAATCTCTGGGATCTCCACCCACCTTTTCAAATTGACGGCAACTTCGGTGGCACAGCAGGCGTAGGCGAACTCTTCCTGCAAAGTCACAACGGGATATTACACCTTCTCCCCGCCTTGCCGTCAGCTTGGACCGACGGACACATCACCGGATTAAAAGCACGGGGCGGATTTGAAGTCGATATTTACTACAAAAACCACAGCCTCGACAAAGCAACCATCACCTCCACAGCCGGTCTCCCGTGTCATATCTACTACGATGGTGCCGAACTCTCATTCCCCACCACCGCAGGTACTACCTACACCATCACCCCCACCAAATCCGGCCTGCAACTCTCCGAATAACCCACCTCACCATATATCTAAATCTAAACAGAGCGAGTCACCCGGATTCGCTCTTACATATCTATATTTCAAAATAAACAAATCGCATTTTACAACAAAAGGGGAATCTCACGACACCCCTTAAGCTTCAAATACACAATTATCTATAAAACAATTTCTTCTTATTTATCCCAAGAGCGTACTACAAATTCACTTGTCATACCATACAATTACTCTTAGGCTATGCAAAGATAGCCCGCGGTATGCAATTATACAAATCGGCCGACCCTCCCCAATGCCTTTTTTACATTTTTTAATACACATCTGTGACTAATTCTACATATAAAAGAACTATTTCAAACAACAACAAAGACAATTCATACAGTAACTGATTTCAACCCCTTGTTTTCACCTAAAATATTGTAACTTTGCAGTATCATGAAAAGTGACTATATTGGACAAGCCAGATCAGGATTCTGTACCATTATCGGGGGAAACATCACTGTGGAAGTTGCTGACTCCACACCATTTCTGGAACAAGCCCTTGAACCCGACGGATATTTCTTTCGTCAATATCCCCTGGTTGTAGCTAACCAAATTGTGGGAAATAAGCCCAAAAGTCGTTCGTTACGCAAAGTTCTTGCCGAACTCGACGGTCATATTGATGTCATCATAAGCCGACACCGGCTCTCTTCTCATGACTTCGCCCAATCTTTAGTCAACTTAGGCGTCAAAAACGACATTTACCTTGTAGAATCCTCCGCCTATGGTTTTTCCATCGACTACCGTGGACCCAAAATAGAGTTAGGCATACCGACCGCAATCCAATGCAAAGCACCTATTATATAATACTAATTCCACCGGTTGTATTTTTTAACATTTTGGGGAGGTGAGATTGCTCATGTTGTTTGCTATTTTTGGATTATGATTGGTTTAATCGACTGCAATAATTTCTTTGTATCGTGTGAACGCGTCCGCCGCCCTTCCCTCATAGGACGTCCGGTGATTGTGCTCAGCAACAACGATGGCTGCGCAGTAGCTCTTTCCAACGAAGCTAAAGCTCTGGGCATCAAACGCGGAGAACCGCTGTTTCGCATCCGTCATCTCTGTGAACGCTACGGCATAGAGACTCTGTCGGGAGATCATCGATATTATGCACAGATTTCATCTAAGGTAATGAACGTACTCCATCATCTAGCAGGAAATGCAATGGAAGTCTATTCCATCGATGAAGCGTTTATCCCTGTAGAATCTAAGTTAGGTGACCCGCGCGAATATGGCTCTTATGTGGTTGAAGAAGTAATGCTTCGTACCGGCGTGCCGGTATCGCTTGGGATAGCTCCCACTAAAACGCTTGCCAAACTTGCTGCTCATTTTGCCAAAAAATATCCCGGATACCATGGTGTTTGTGTCATCGATTCTGAAGAAAAACGCGACAAGGCGTTACATCTCACTCCGATAGAAGATGTGTGGGGTATAGGACGGCGGCTGTCACGTCGCTTACGCGAATACGGCATCACCACGGCGTGGCATTTTTTTTCTCTTTCTGAGACTGAAGTATCCAGGCTTATTAATATAGCAGGAATTCGTACATGGCG
>WFLX010263792.1_pt1 | contig 10593 bp, 15 predicted proteins | sample 4967041 | NCBI WGS metagenome assembly WFLX01 (sample SAMN12857096, study PRJNA449069) | gut metagenome | isolation source: stool from male and female vole | host: Microtus ochrogaster | place: USA:Florida | collected 2017
GCCCCTTCGTCCTGCAAACTGTTCATTACAATGAAGTCCAGCTTTTTCCTCTCTAACTTGAGTCTTGCATTCTCCTCTTCGTGGTCCGTTTCGAGAGCAAAGCCCACCATGATTTGCCCTTCGCGTTTTGTAGCGCCGAGGGCAGCGGCTATGTCTTTTGTGGGGCGAAGTTCTATAGTCATGCCGCCATCTCCGCGCTTTATCTTTCGGTCGGCCGTCTCCATCGGTGTGAAGTCCGCAACTGCTGCGCAGAGAATGGCTACGTCGGCTGCGGGAAAGTGTTGTGTTGCCGCTTGATACATGTCCTCTGCACTCTCCACGTCGATGCGATGTATGCCAGGATGCGTGACAGACAATGCAACAGGACCGCTTATGAGTGTCACCTCTGCACCTTGGGCAGCACAAGCCTCGGCAAGCGCATACCCCATCTTACCGCTACTATAGTTGCCAATGAAGCGAACAGGATCAATCTTTTCATAGGTAGGTCCGGCCGTTATCATCACCTTCTTGCCGGCAAGTCGCCCTCGTGCCGAAAAGAATGCCTCGAGCGCCTCCACAATCTGTTCCGGCTCCTGCATGCGTCCCTTCCCTTCCAATTTCGAAGCAAGGAAACCTGTACCCGGCTCTATGATGCTGTTGCCACGGGCGGCAAGCAGGCGAAGGTTGTCCTGTGTGCTGGGATGTGCATACATGTCAAGGTCCATGGCAGGCGCAACAAAGACAGGAGCCTTCATGCTGAGATATGTGGTGATGAGCATGTTGTCGGCAATGCCGCCAACCATTTTCCCTATCGTACAGGCAGAGGCAGGAGCGATGACCATAGCGTCAGCCCACAGTCCGAGCTCAACGTGGGAGTGCCAACTGCCATCNCTNCGGTCAAAGAAATCGCTCACCACGGGCTTGTGTGTCAGCGTAGAAAGNGTCAGAGGCGTAATGAACTCCTTGGCCGACGGCGTCATAACCACTTGCACCTCGGCACCTCTCTTCATGAGGAGTCGGATGAGCAGGCAGGCTTTGTAGGCAGCTATGCTGCCTGTTATGCCAAGCACTATCTTTTTATTTTCCAGCATATTTAAGTGCAAGCCGTTCGAGTGTTTGTTTCGTGTTTTGAGTAAAGTCGCCTTGTATCATCCAATNCTTGAAGTTAGGGTCGCGNCGCAAGACTTCTCTGAGCAACTGACCCTTGTATTTGCCGAAGTTGACTATTTCGTTATCATGCTCATCATAGACAAAACGCCCGGCAAGGTCGACATTGCGCGTCATCTGCGAGAACTCGGCCAAAAAGGGAATGTCGTTGTTGAGCACATCGGGGTAACGGTCGAGTTGCGACTCCAACACCTCAAGCGTGGCACGCGCATCGGCCAAAGCACTGTGTGCTCCCTCCAGTTGTTTCCCGCAATAGAAATTGTATGCGGCAGAGAGTGTGCGCTGTTCCATTTTATAGAAGATGTTCTGTACATCTACCATACAGTGCTTTCCCGCACAGAAGTCAATGCCCGCCCAGGCAAACTCCTCTGCAAGCATGGGCACATCGAAGCGGTTGCTGTTGTATCCTGCAATGTCGCACCCATCAAACACTGCTGCAAGCTCTTGAGCCTTCTGGGCAAAAGTGGGACAGTTTTTAACATCTTCGTCCGTAATGCCATGAATGTCGCTGCTTGCCTTTGGGATAGGCATACCCGGATTGAAGCGCATGTTCTCGGCCTTCTCATTGCCGTTGGGCTNNNCGCGTATGTAGCNAANTTCNACAATGCGGTCCTTGCNGATGGTANGCCCGGNCGTCTNANGGTCGAAGNANACAATGGGCCTTTCAAGTTTTAACTTCATTTCGCGCAGTGTCAGTCTTCAACACGCATGGGCATGAGCAGCATTAGCACCTCGTCGTCGGTATTCTCGTCGGCAGGACGAATTACACCCGGACGACTGGGGTCGGCCACTTCGATGTTGATGGTCTCGCTATCCAATATGCCGGCTATCTCAAGCAGGAAGGGGCAGCTAAAGCCGATGCTGATGGGGTTACTGCCGTATTCACACAGAATAAACTCTTCGGCACGCGTGCTGTACTCATTGTCCTGACCGGTCAGACGGATGTTGTTGTTGTCCAGTTCCAACTTGACCAGACCGCTGCTCTGATTGCAGAACACGCTGACGCGCTTCAATGCGCTTGCCAGCGACTGGCGGTCAACTCGTGCCACAAAGGGATTGTGCTCGGGAATGACGGCATTGTAGTTGGGGTAGCGACCTTCTATGAGTCGGAAGTGCATCGTCATGTCGGCAGACGTGACAGTAGCCTTGTCAGCATCAAAGGCAATGCTGATATTCTCCTCATCCTTTGTAAGTACGGCCTTCAGGATGGACGATACTTTCTTCTGAAGAATGAATCCGGCAGTGATGCCGCTCTGTATGGTGCGGTTCGTGTTGCGCACGAGCTTGCGACCGTCTGTTCCGGCAAAGATGATGCAGTCTGGCTTGATATCCACATAAATACCGTTCATAACAAGGCGTATCTCGTCGTTGGCCGTAGCGAACAAGCAGCGGTTGATACCATTCAGCAACACATTTGCAGGCATTTCGATGCGCGTGGCGTCCTCGCCCACAGTCTTTGCCATAGGATAGGGAGCGGCATCCATGGCCACCATGCTGAACGAACCACTGCCGTGCACCACTTTCACCTCCTTCGTGTCAGGGTTATAGCCGATACCCAAAGGCTGCTCTGCAAGCTCTTTCATGGAGTCCATAATGGTCTTGGCAGATATGCAGAAACGCGCATCTCCATTCTGCTCGATGACGGGGACTGTGGTAATGAAGTATTTTTCGCTATCCGAAGCAGTGATGGTGACTGTGCCGCCACTCACATCCAGAAGGAAACAGTCGAGGATGGGCATAGAGTTTTTGCTAGCCATCACCTTGCTGGCAGCAGTCAAGCGGCTGTAGAGTGCCGAACTAGAAACCTTGAAATTCATACCTTATATATTATATTGATGTATATTCAGTTCTCCTTTTGCCTTGCAAAGTTACATTATTTAAGTCGAAAACAAAAAAAAGAAGAGGAAAAATAACGCCTTTCACTATATTTTTCATACCTTTGCAGCACAAAACGAAAAACAATAAGAAAATATAAATGGAAGCAACTGGAAAAATTATCGCCGAGTTCAATGAGCGCGGCGGCGTAAGCAGCAGGACGGGTAACGAATGGAAAGCGAAGTCGTACGTCCTTGAGGTGCCAGGCGAATATCCCCGCAAGATGGTGTTTGACGTCTTTGGCATAGATCGCTTACAGGCTTTCAACATTCAGGTAGGCGAGCAGCTTACTGTAAGTTTCGACATTGATGCACACGAGTACAACGGCCGTTGGTTCAACGACGTCCGCGCGTTTCGCATAGACCGCAATCAGGCGGCTCCTGCTGCCGCTCCCATGGCTGTTCCTGAGGCACCTGCTCAGCCCGCAGCGATGCCCTTCGAGGCACCGGCCTCCTCTACTGACGACCTGCCTTTCTAAGGAAGGGAATAAACGTTTGGCNCATNGCCCANTGANGCAACGACACNCCCTANTGGCTCCGTAGCNTAGCTGTATAGAGCGTCAGATTCCGGTTCTGAAGGTCCTGGGTTAGAATCCCAGCGGAGTCACTAAGCCAATTTTTCTAACTAACTGATAATTGGCTAAATACGATGAATAAGAGGCGTTTACAAGATTTGATGAAATGTGATAGTTGTTGATAAATTGTGATAAATTGCGTAAATGTTTACCCATTGTTTCACCAATGGTTATATAGTGGGTAAACAATACAAAACAACATGATTACTACAGCTGTAGTTTGGGACCACAGAGGTAGAGTAAAAAAAGGGGCGGAAGGTCCGCTTGAAGTCCGTGTTACAATAAATCGCAAACCTTATTATATAAACACGGGTGTGCGCGTGCGCGAAAGACAGTGGGCATTTGACAAAATTGTGAATCATTCACAGGCCGACGAATTGAATAAACGACTTGCTATTCTTCTTGGCAAGATTATGGCAAAGGTGAATATCGCAATTGACACGCATACCGATATAGATGTTGCTAAGATTAGGCGTGAGGTGTGGTCAGGTGACAATGACCAGGCACTTATCGATTGGCTGAATGATGAGGTAAAGGTGCTAAGCGTTAAGGATGGCACACGCAAGCACTACAGGACGCTTGTGACGCGCATGAGGGAGTTCGGAAAGATGCTTTCGTGGAAGGATGTGACGGTTGATAACATCTACAATTGGGATGCTTGGCTACATGAACTATCTGGAAATAATGGGAAGATTACGCAAAGCGGGGTGTGGAATTACCACCGCTATCTGAAATATCTACTTAACAGGGCCATGCGTGTTGGAAAGTTGACAAGCAATCCATATACGACGCTCAGAGGTGAATTCTCGCGTGGAGATAGTGAGAATACCGAATACCTAACAGAAGAAGAAATGCGGAAAATCCTTGATTTCTCCCCTACCCCTGGAACTTGGATGGAACGAGCGAAGGATTTGTTTGTATTTCAGATGTACACGGGTATGGCGTACTCTGACACGCAGGCATTCGATATATCAAATTACAAAAATGTGAATGGAAGGTGGGAAATAGTCGGGCGCCGCATAAAAACCGGAGAGCCCTTCGTTAATGTACTACTTCCTCCGGTTGTCGAAGTGTTTGAAAAGTACAATATGCAAGTACCAAAGATATGCAATACTGTATATAATCGAGAATTAAAGATAATTGGTAAGGAATTGGGTATATCAACTAAGATGCACACGCATTTAGCGCGACATACTTTTGCGACGTGGATGCTCAGGAATGGTGTGAAGCTGGAGAATGTTTCTAAGATGCTTGGGCATTCTGACATCAAGATGACACAGCGATATGCAAAGGTTCTTGCTGAAAGTGTGCATGACAATTTCGAGATGATTGCTAACAAATTGCAACAGACAGGAAAAGAATAATCGTTACAAATCGTAATGCTTTCGAAGAACTGAATATGAACCTATGCCTTGTGTCTGGTGCTTTATAACAAACTTCCCACCACAAAAACCGCCGATAAAACCTTTCCCCACGATCAATGACAAAGTTGTTGATTATACAATAACCAATAAAAAGAACATTATGAATAACGACAATACCCAAATTATTTTGTAACTTTGCAGCGACATATAAGTCTAAATTTATATCAAGAACAACAAAAACATCGGCTCAAATGTTATGGCAATAAATACTACTAGTATGTTCAACGACACTTACAGATATAATAGTGTGGTTGTGGCATTCTTTATTGTGGCTTGGGCAAATCAAAATAAAGTTTCCATTAACCTCACTAAAACGCAAAAGCTCCTATACATCGCTTATGGAGCAAATTTGGTGATTGGTGATAATCGTCTTTGCAACGAGCATCCTCAAGCATGGCCGTATGGTCCCGTATTTCCCACAACAAGGAATAAACTATCCAAAGTAAACATAGATAAAATCACCATGGATGATCCTGTATTAAGTGATGTTCGTGAAGATACCTACTTAAGACAACTTATTGCATTTGTTTTTGAAGGATTTGGAAACAGAACGGCAGGACAACTTACTGCTTGGTCACATAGTGATAACTCTCCGTGGAAACAAACAACTGAGGAACCTTGTTTTAACTGGGGTACAGAAATCCCTGATATATTCATTTATAATTACTTCAATAATCTAATTAATAAAGCTCCTATAAATGTCTAATGATAGTGCAAAAGAGCATGTGGGAGATTTACAAGTAAGTTGGGGTAATTTATGTGAGAACGCACCAGCCCCATCGCTTAACAATGTGGATAACTCACCCTTAAAAGAACAAATCCATAGATACCACCAAGATACTGAGCAACGCCTGTTTTTAGCGAAATGGGTGGTATGGGTTTCATCTATTTGGTTGGGGGCAGTGTTAATTATATTAATAATGTGTGGTTACCAATTGATTATACTCGATATTGTCGTGCTAAACGTATTCTTAGCCACTACAACAGCCAATGTTCTAGGTCTAGCATATATTGTTCTCAAAGGATTATTTGGACATAAATCTACTGATTCATTNGATTGCAATATCGTGGACTAATACTTTTTCCCGAATTTTGGAAACAAAGAAAAGCCCTGAAGGGTTGTCCTTCAGGGCTGAATTGCGCTGACGGTCACCAGCGTCTTTTGTCAATCGGCGAGATAGAGCCGAGACCTAAATTATTTCATCTGCTGCCTTGCGAATGCGTTCAGACATATCAATAAGAGCACCGCGAAGCTGTAGAGCTTCTGCTTCTGTGAAACCACCCTTTCCTCCGTTCCCGTCTATTNCGTCCATCTTATGATAGAGCCATGACGAAGACTTGTGAAAATATGTGTTAGCAAGTTCCCGCCATGAGATAATCATTAGTATGTCTTTGAGTTTTTTCTTCATGTCGTTGATGACATAAGGTTGTTTGAGTACTGCTTCCATAATTATATTGATTTTTACTGTATTTTAAGGTCACCTCCACAGAGGGAGGGTTCCTGTTTCATTCGTAAGGCTGTCTTAACATGTTGTCGAAGAGTCTTTGTGCATACCAGAGTAGTTCGGAATAACCATCTGGAAATGATTTGTTGTAGTTTCTGATAGCTGCAAGTAATTCTTCTTCCTGCTCGCTTACTTCAGTAAATTTCTTTTTCATTTTTCTATCTCTTTTAATTTGACAACACAAAGATACTACGATTTTTCGTATTATACAAGTTTTTGTACATTTTTTCAAAACTTGTGCAAAATAATTGTCTTTTTCGCACATCACATGACTGAAGCCGCACAAAAAAAAGCGGCATTCTGAACCAGCTGGTAAGCGTTGGTGCTCTAAGGAGGCCAAATCGGACTTTCTTCCTGTGTGAAGATAGAACAAAATATGTTTCGTTTTACAAATTACGGAAACAGAAAGGCCCTGATGGGTTTTCCATCAGGGCCGCCAGTCATTGTCTTAAAGATAAAGGAACAGGGCAGGAACTGGAACTGCACCGACAATCTTATCCAAGGCGAAGTCTTTGAAAGTCTGCGCCAATTGTGTTCACGAAATTCTGAATTTTCTCTAACTGCGCATTAGATATGTATGTGCCGCCTTTCTTGTACTGACGCATCAGTGATGCATTGATGCCTATCATCTTTGCAAAGGCTGTCACATTGATAAATGAGTAGTATTCAAAAAAAGAAGCAAGGTCGAATTTGAATACAGGTGCCTCCTGTAATTCGGCAGGAATCTCATCACCATGTTCCTGATAGACTTCTCTCATTTCCTCTACACTGTTAAAGAAATCTTCTTTTGCTTCTGCAATCGTACCACCTGAGCCTATTGCCGTAAAGTTGTCACAATCCTTGTTGTAGGCAATATAGGTTCCGTCATTCTGTTTTTCTATTGCTACTGTCATAGTTGTATTATTTAGGAGTAATCATTTTATCTTGGGTGTCAGATAGGCTATTTGCCTATCTGACTTATTATTTTCTTCATTAAACCAGGTCTTACTTCATGTTTTAATCATGTTTCTTTGTTGCCCGTTTACATGATGCCGCGTATTACTTGAGTGATGTATGTCCCATCACCATGCTCCTTTATCCACTNGGCAACATCGTCTGGTATGGTGTACATGTGNNGCCGACCTTCAGCTTTCTTACNCCCTGATCCCTTACGCGCTCCTNCTCTNTTTGATTTTTTTTCAACGATTTCGTTTGCCATTTTTTTTGATTTTGTAACTTTGTACTCGGAAAACCTAAAGGTGGTGAGGTTTCCNTNNCCTGTTTGGTCTTAAAGTCCGATTTCTAATCGAATCTTTATTTTCCAAACCCTTAACGAAATTGAGAGCTTCATAGGGCTTTAGGTTTTTCATTTTCTCCCCNCTTTCAGGCTTTGGAATTCTCCTTTGTAACCTCTCTTTGATTACATTACAAAGGTACGACAATTATTTGAAATATCAAAGAAATATCAAATGCGTTTTCAAAAAATCCCACTTGTTTCTTTTCATCACCTTCTTTGTACGAAAGCAAACAGATTTCGGTGGAGTTGGGGAGATAAAAAGCCCCCGATGCTCACGCACCAGGGGAGTCAAGTGGTCTTTAAACATATTGTAGAACTGGCCTATCTATCAGGCGACCAGCACAAATATCATGCGCTAAAGTGGCAATACCACTCCTTATCCTTTCAACGCTTTTTCCCTTGGGTACCTTGATGCCTGTAGCATACTGGCGGAGCAGGGATGCATTCATGCCGATGTATTTTGCAAAGGCTGTCACGTTAATAGGATAATAGCTCAGGAATGCTCCCACATCGAAGATGTATTCAAATTCCACGTCCGGAAACTCCTTACCTTCCTCCTTAAACCACAACTTCACTTCGTCACGGCAAATAAGAAAGTCATCAATGGCAGCTTTGGCAGTCTTGCCAAAACCATTTATCCCCAATGAGTCATACTCCGAGTCTTTCGAGATAAAGCAGCCAAAACCATCTTTTCCCGTTTCAACTATAACTTCAACCNTGCGTGCCATAATATATATATATNTATATATATTATATAACATATTCNATAAAAAGTGACCTTTGCCCTGTGCCACTGACTCATGGAAACAGAAACCCGGGCTNAAGCCCGAGTCTCTGATAGATAGAGTTCAAAGTGCCTTTCGGCACTTCTTCAGTTCCATATAGCGGCACCGGACTCCACTTACCATTGACTGGGTTTTGCCAAATGTCGTGACTTCTTCCATGACGAAGTAGAAAGTATCCTGCTTTCCTTAACTTCCTGTACAACTCGTTGTACGTCATTGTTACAACAGTTAAAAGACCACTATATCCTTTCGGACAATGCAAAAGTAGCGATAAAGTTACATTGCGCCAAATAAATCCGCAACTTTTTCTATATTTGTGAAAGAAGTAATAAAAAAACATTACACACATTTTTTCCCGTTTTTATGCGCAAACATTGTTGTTTTTTATACGTAAATAGGTGGCACATCATTACGCTATTACGCTATCACCCTAACCACCCACCAACGATAGAACTTGAGATTACCAATAAAAAAACGAACGAGTATGTGCAAATAAGTCGGAACGGCAACGTTCCGACTTATTGTAGTTATTAAAGAAAATCTACAAACGTAAACACATCCTCATTGAACACATGGGGCCGCGTATATATCCTATCCCACAACCACGGAATAGGTATATAAGTATGCCAGCTATGCCCGTCAAGCGGCAGAAATCCTTGCCGTCCCCATCGATATTCAGGTTGCGCATCAATCACCTTGTCATACTTAACCCTGACGCCTTTCGCATCCTTACCATACTTGACAGATAGCTCTCCCCAGTTGATATGCTTGTAAGTTCATTAAATAGACTAATTATTTCATCATTATTGTCTACTCTTNNTTCATCGGTCACCGACACGTCNCANCTAAATGNGAAACTATTTATCTCCTCTATGATACTGACAAAGGTTCTCTTACTTGTCCAAATCCCATGTGCACAATGCCAAGTTTTATTTACTTTCTTTATTCTAATATCAAAACTTCTGCAACCATATTCATATTGCTCAGAAATAGTTTTAGATTGCGTTTTGGAGAATGGGGTAACAAGCCAGCTTATGAGGCCCTTCCCCTTTTCTCCCGTTGCACTATTATGCGTTGCNATTNTCTTCATATNTTATCNNCNATGTGAGTTGCTGCCTGAGCTGACTTGAATAATGAATGACTCTTGTTCAGAAGGAGTGACTTTACTTTCTCAATTGTAGATCGCTCAAACTTAGTGCTACCCTGCAAATGTTGATAACCTATTGCATCTGCAACNATGCAAGCCAACCTCTTCGGAACCAACGTGCGCACATTATATCCTGTACTCATGTATGACAAGGTGATTTGTTCAAGGATGAAATCAAAGTACAGAGACGTTGCCTCACACTTCGCCTTCTTTGTATACGCATCAAATACCGACGATGTGTACATAGACAGTGCATCGCGATAATTGTTAAAATACTTTGTTGCAAGAGTCTTATTATTGAATCCGATAACGCCCGTGTTCATTGAACCTGCCCAGTCCGGTCTTGTTGTTGCAGGATAACCGAGGATGCACATGTTAGCAATCTTATCGTCATGATCAATAACAGACATATCCTCCTGCTGACATATAAGGTCAACGTCACTGTCTCAGTAGAAGCAGTCAAGAACTCCAGGCTTTTTGAGGAAAACATCAATATCAATATGTACTTTTCCTGTGAGTCCTTCAGCTTTCATAGCATAGTACTTTCCAGCTGCGAAGAGTTGTGTGGGGACGGTGTCAGGTATGTTATCAAGAATTGTTGAAAGCTTGTCATATCCGAAGTCCTTCAGTAGCTTTGCATCTTTTGAATCTGTGTGCATGTGAACTGCATATCCGCTCTCATGAGCGTATGCAAGACTCAGGGCAGCTATGTAGAGCAGGATCTTGAGCTTCGCCTTGTCAGTGACGGGCTTGGTCCACAGGCTCTGCACCACTACGTCTCTTCTGTCAGAAGAATCAAAGTTGCCGATATTCCCGTAAGGATATTCTGCTTTGAGTGGTTGTGTTTGTAGCATAATTGTT
>WFLX010031234.1_pt1 | contig 10592 bp, 5 predicted proteins | sample 4967041 | NCBI WGS metagenome assembly WFLX01 (sample SAMN12857096, study PRJNA449069) | gut metagenome | isolation source: stool from male and female vole | host: Microtus ochrogaster | place: USA:Florida | collected 2017
GCGGAGATAGTCGATAAAGAGCCGTCGGTAACCGGGATCAAGGCCGAGTGAAAAATCATCCAACACAAGAAGATCAGCATTCTGGGCGAGGATCAGACCGAGCGCTACCTGCGATCTCTGTCCGCACGACATCGAGGCAATCTTCTGCCCTTCTGAAACCTGGAGCTTCTTCATCAGTTCATAATATGCCTCGCGATTCCAGCGCGGATAGAATTTAGAGTAGAACTTCTCGATACCGCTAATAGTCATGAACGAGTATTGTACGTGCCCCTCAATGAGCAGTGCGATTCTTGAGCGAGTTGCCGAGGAGAGCGAAGTGATATCTTCGCCGAATATCCGGCACTCCCCTCTCAATGGACGTAGGTAGCCCATGAGAATATTGATAGTAGTGGTTTTTCCGGTGCCATTCTTTCCGAGTAAGCCAAGGATTCTCCCCTTTGGCACCTCGAAACTTAGGTCGTCGTAGATCAGACGGCCATTGCCATAGCGCTGCGAAAGGCCTTTGACCGAGATTACTGATTCTTTATCCATTTTGTTGTAACTATTTGTTATGTAGCTGTTGAAAATCAATTTATGCTATATGCGAGAGAGTATAAAAGATTCACTTTAACAGTTACTTTGAGAATAATATCATTAATTTTAAGTTACTTATTTAAAATATCACTCCGACACTCACTCCGGCACGCCTCTCGGTAGAAAGAGCCTTGTAACGCACCGTGCCCGCATATGCCGCGAGACTAATAGCTATCCCTTTCCGTAGAAAACGTGTGATACCCAACTTCATCTCAGCGCCTACATGACGGGATGTAAGCATCGCCGCGTTGGAGCGGACAGCATCGCCGAGAGAATCATCAGCAAGGTCAGAGAGCGAGATAGTTTCGCTTAGAGGCTGAGACCACTCTGCTCCAAGAGAGCTTTCCATCAACCATTNTTCNCCGAATCNCCGGGTGAAGCCAATAGTGAGAGCAGGGGATAGCTTNTCNGCAGATACTTTTCTGACAGGTTGGTTAAGAGTCTCAGCATCATTGGTATAAGCAACTTCAGCTAATAGTGAGAAAAGCGAGCTCCCGAGGCTATACTCAACCGGAACAGAGAGCCGGAGGGTGGAAAATCTTCGCCTGTAAGGTGAGCGGGTACCGATAGGATCGAAACTCGCGCCCTCGGCTGAGCCAAAAATATTTTCAGTGCCTTTACGGTTGAAGAAAGTGGCCGACAAGCCGNGAGANATGCGCAGTTTATCTAANCTCAAGCCGTAAGCGGCCGAGATATGAATGGAAGAATTGGATGTGTAGCCGAGTGTGAGATTGTTATAGTTGCGCAGCCGTTGCTCCATCTTGTAAAAACGAAAAGAGGTGAGAGCGTAAAAGCCCTCACTCCCAACCGGTTGCCACTGTAAGGAGAAAGATCCCCCAGTGGATTCATAGCCACTGTTTTTATTTGTGTTACCCATGAATCGCGGATAGTATGAACCGAGGCCGGTGAGTGTGTAGGTGTTGATGTCGTTGAGTGGATTATAGAAATCGATGTCGCAATTCTGCCGATAGAGATTGAAGGCAGCGCTCACCCCGAGAGTGTAACCTCGGTTGATATATCTTGCTGCCCCAAGAGCAAGAGACAAGTCGGAAACGATACTTTTAAGACGCGGATCGCGATTGCGGTAACCGATTTCTGCTCGATAGGCACCACTAAGTCCTAAGAGCCAGGCGCGGGTGTGGAAAGCATATCCACCGGCAAAACTATATCGGCGCGTGCTGAGATTCCCACCCACCTCATCTCCAAGAATATATGGCGCAACTCTTTCATATTCGAGACAGTCGCACCACTTGACATCGCGGACATTAGCTGTAGAAAACCCGGCCTCCCCCCACACGGCGTTTCCAGAGCTTAAATGCTGGTAGGAAGCCGCCGAGAGGGAGAGCCTGGTTTCTCCTCTCCCCTCCTCCACCCTATAGGGGGTGCCTGAAAGAGACCAGTCACCCCCCATAGCTGCAGAGGAAATAGAGAGAGAATCGAGCAGTAGCATGGTGGCCGGATTAGCCTCGCGGAAGATGGAATGTTGCTGCCACGATAAGGTGTGCAGTTCACTGATACGCTCAGGGGTAATCGCCGCCTGAGCAGTGGCATTGAGCATGAAGCACACCGCCGAGGCTACCGCTGTTGTAATCCTACCTGTCATCTTTCCGTGTCGATTTCAAAATTCACTTTGCTGAAACCACTTCAAAATCAGAAGCAGAATCGTTGGTATCCATCAATATGATGTTGCCGGCAGCCGACTGGCCGGATTGACGGCGAGAGAATTTGCGGCCAAAACGATTTTTATCTGTCTTCTTATCGGAAATCGCTGCATAGCCTGCATCAATTGAAGCAGGGAGCGCAGAGGTGGTAAACCCTTCAACAGTGCAAAGGTTAACACCGTCGAGTATCCACTCATGTTTAATGAGATAAGCGTTGGTGCCGGCGAGAGTCGTTCCCGTTACGGCATTGACATATTCGTAGTCACCCTTCTGTGAGGCAAGGAAACTTTCAGCGGTTGTCCCTGCGGGGAAGCGCACGAGGGCATAGGAACGGTTGCACTGGTTTGAGGGGAGCCAAATGGTCTTAGAGTAGCTGAACCACTTGTCAAGGTTGGGAACAGAAGGGTTGTCTGTGTCGCGGATAGTGCCGGTGGTCACTTCATCATACCATTCAAAATCTGCATCAGTATGATTCAGAGCTCCGCTTACCTGAGCACCCCAGTCGATCGCCTGATCAACAATTTTCACTGACTCTCCCGGCTTGATTTCGACATCCGTGCCGTTGCCGGGAATCACATAGACAGTCTGCACGGTGAAATTTGCTTCCGGCAGGTTGGCTGCAGTGAGGATCCTGTCGGTGGAAGTGTTGACAAATTTGCTCTCCACAATTGCGATGCCATCTGCATATTGCACCTGGTCTGAATTATTGTAGATAGTGAAATAGGAGTCGTAGAGACCTCCTGTCCCGGCTGCATTTGGGGAACCGGTGAAGTAGATTTCGCCAAAAACGAGAGTGTTTGTCGGGTTGAAATGGAACCATGCGAGATTGATAGACTGCCCGTTGGCGCTAACGACCTGCTGGCGGGAAACTGCACGGAAAGTATGTTCAGTGTCTTCGCCGGGATATGTCACCACCATAGTGGCATCGACATCGTAGGTTCCGGCCGGGAGCGAGGGGGCAACAGCCGAAGGAAGTGAGAATAGATAGTCTACTCCGGTGTTGATTTCATGACATGAAATCTTGCCTGACTTCACGGAATAGCCCGCAGGGACACCATCAGGGAGTTGCTCTGTGAGATCCACCTGATAGTTTGAGACAGAGCTGTCGTCGTCAGAACATGATACGCAGCCGAGCAGAGCTGTAACAAAGATTGCCGAAAGCATCGGCTTTACTGAGAAACGATTGGTTTTCAAAGGGTTGATTGTTATTTAGTTTTTTAAAATTTCATATTGAGTTCCATACCGAAATAAGGTGAAGAATATCTTCTGATAGTTACTTCATAACGCTTGTAGTCAGGCTCTATCGTGAGAAGACGGTTGACGTAGACTGCCAACGATATGCGCTCTTTCCAGAAACTTTTGGTGGCTTTGAAGTTGATGGTTGTTGACGAGGGCACCTTCATCTTGTCGAAGGCTGAGGAGGAAAATTTTCTAATAAGCTGTGAAAGGTAGGGATCAGAGAGAGCTGAGGCATCAAAAGTGTGGATTTCGCCATCGGGCGACATATATTTTACCGGAACACCATCGCGGAAGAGTGTCTGACGCGAAGTGAACCAAAGATTCTGCACACCTATCGAGAAGTTGAGGTTGAGCCGGGGAATGTCGGTGTCAAGCAGGAAGTTGGTATTTACACTCTCATAGCGGCTTCCGTCACGGTCGTTATAAAGACCTATATATTGCAACTCGCGGTTATTGACAATGATAGAAGGTTTATACCAGAGAGGTTGGCTGTTGGTATTTGTGGTGCGGAACCATGCACCGGTAATGGTAAGGCGGGTGTTGACATTAGGTAGACGGAGCGACTGGAAACTATATTCGATTCCCTCCTTGAGCGTACGGCTACCATTGGTAATCTTACTGCGAACTGCGAGATATCTCTCCTCAGTGAAAGGGAGGAAATCTATCGAAGGTGCTACACCGGAAGCATAAGGATCAAACCCTGAGGCATCATAGCTATTATAGGTATAGGTGTGGATAAAGCCCGTAGACCTGAAGCCATCCTTCATATTTTCCCGGAAGAATGTGACAGACAGGCGGTTGCCGCGATAGCTGACATCTCCTCTGAGCTCCCACTTGAAATTTCGGGCTGCCTTAAGACTATAATTTGTCATATCTTCCACATAGGTCTTCACGTTCATCACCCTAAATCGCTCCTCGTTGTGATAGTAGTTGAGCTGCTCAAAGTCAGAATAGAGTTTTTCGGGGTATAAATAAGCTGTCACAGGCATTTTGGTATGGAAGCCGGCACCTGCGGCCACCTCCCATACTATCGGGAAGCCCCCGGCATTAGTGGTAGCAGGATTCCACACAAGGTTGACTCGAGGGTCGAGATATAGATGATTGTGGAGGGTATACTTTCTGTCGAGGTTCAGGAGCGAAGTCTCGCGCAAACCAAGAGTANAAGTCAACTGCNGCCTACCGATGNAGAACTTANCCTCNCTCNCCANNTACGCTGATTGCTGATGCACAGCGGGTATCTCTCTGAATGATCGTGGACGCGAATTGTTGGAAGGATTTATAGGGCGAGTCAGGTCGTAGATCGGACCATGGCCGAAGTTCTTGCTCATCTTCCACTCCGCGCCTCCTTTGAGAGTGGCCGTCAGCCACGGAGTCGCGAAAAGGAAATTTGCCGAGAGTTTTGTAAAAACTTCTAACGGTCGACCGTCAACCTGATAATCCGCGAGATATAACATTGGCAGGTAGCCCACATAATTACTCCCTTCAGTAGTGGAAACAGGCAGCGGCATGATGCGCGAGGACGCTACATGCTTTTGTTGATGAAGCTTTTCGGAAGCATAACTCACCCCTGAATGGAAGTTTACCTTTCCAACATTTCTCAGCGCCGGGATGCGGAGTGTCAGAATGTTGTTCCATGACAAGGAGTGATTGTCGCTCCGGTAGGAGTCGATAGTATTATTGACCGTAAGGTCAGGGTCGGCATCGTCATGCTCGAAAGTGCCGATATAATTGAGTGAGGAGTTCCAGGAGAGGTCAGTAGAAGAAGACATCCATCGCTTCTCGCTGCGTAGCGATGCATTGAGACGCTTGAAATTTTCGCGATTGTTGCGAGGGTCGATCTTCGAATCAAGCCAACTTACACCGGCGTTAATCGTCCACCTGTCAGAGGGCATCGCAAACCCCTTGCCAATATAGAATAGATTGCTCTGGGTGTCAGCCTTGAAACGCATTTCAAGCCGGCTCACCCCACTCTTGCGCTTAATGTTTACAAGTCCTGAGGTGAGCTCTCCATACTCCACCGAAGGTATACCGCGGACAATCTCAACTGTCTCTATATCGTCAGTAGAGAGNGAACGCATGTCGACCCCCTTCCCAACTGATTGGCGGGAAGTCTGTGAGGCATCGGGAGTAGATTGCATGGAGCCCCCTGTTGATAGAGGTATACCGTCGACCACAAACGATGTGCCAAGAGCCGAAGTAGCATAGTCAGCTGTAGGTGTGATCCCGGAAGCTTCGCGGAGCGAGATACTGTTGAAGCTCCCCATTTCCGGATCCTTACTGACACCTCCGGGGAGGAGTTCGAGCAGATCGGAGAAACTTGAAGGCTGGAGATGCTTCATGGCTTGGCGGGNGATGAGCGAANCANTCGAAGCATGGCGCNCCNCGNGCGCAGTCACCACNANCTNAGCGNNCGAATNAGTCATAATGCTGTCAACCGCCAGAAGGCTTCTCTCTGGGGTAGCACCTTCGACCTCTATCGCAAGGAGGAGGACAAATGTCATTATAACCTCCCTGAGAGAGAAGCGGAAAAGATTTTCATGTATATTGCTGACAATAAAAGCCACTTTGCNTCCTGTATTTTTTCNGATGCAAAATTACTACTGCTTAAAAGCCGGCGGAATAATCAANTTTGATGNAAANAGGGTGTCGCTTTTTTACTCCCTTAATCATTTTCGAGTAACATACGCTCAAAACGGTATTCCAAAATGGGAAGAAAATGGAGCGATTTTGGTAAATGTAGAAAAGAGCTTGCCCATAAGTGACTTCCGGAAAGGATGCGTCGATTAGGGACGAGTCAGTGATTCCTCTTTCAAAAAAGAGGCTGCAGCTTCGGCACAGCGGTCGCCATCGATAGCGGCTGACACAATACCTCCGGCATAACCAGCCCCTTCCCCGCACGGGAAGAGACCATGGATGCGGATGTGGGATAGTGTTTCGCTGTCGCGCGAAATCCTCAGAGGGGACGAAGTGCGGGTCTCTGCCCCGATCAAAACAGCATCGTTGGTGAGAAATCCCTTGTTTTTCTTTCCAAACTCCTCAAACCCCTTTTGTAGTCTCCTCGCTATTCCCATGGGCAAAAGTTTGTCCATACGGGCTGGATGAATCCCGGGAGCATACGAGGTGGGAGGGAGGTCGCGGGAGGCCTTCCCCTCAACGAAATCCTTCATTCGCTGCGCCGGCGAGTTTTGGCTCTTGCCTGCCTCCTGCCAAAAAGATTTTTCGATTTTCTCCTGATAGTGCATCATCTTGAGAGTCTCATCCTCCCCTTCAGCAACTTTGACATCATCAGGTAGCAACTCAACCACCATACCGGAATTGGCCCACCGGGTGCCACGGTTTGAAGGTGACATACCATTGACCACCAACTGCCCGTCTTCGCTGGCCGCGGGAATAATGAAACCACCCGGACACATACAGAAGGAATAGACAGCCCTTCCGTCAACACGAGTCAGGAGTGAATACTCTGCCGCCGGCAGATACTTTCCCCTCCCCTCTTTCGAGTGGTAACGAATGCAGTCAATGAGCTTCTGAGGGTGTTCAAGGCGCACTCCAACAGCAAGTCCTTTAGGCTCCATCTCTACTCCGAGCCTATGGAGCATACGATAGACATCGCGGGCTGAATGGCCTGTGGCAAGTATCACCGGGCCGCGTAACTCTCGGCCATCGGCAAGAATGACTCCTTTGACATTGTCGCCCTCCAATATAAGATCGGTGACACGAGTTTGGAATCTCACCTCCCCTCCACAATGGATTATGGTATTGCGTATTGATTTTATGACATCAGGGAGCTTATCGGTGCCCACATGTGGATGGGCATCCACGAGGATATCCTCCGGCGCTCCATGCATGGCAAGGATATTGAGGACCTTCTCAACCGACCCGCGCTTTTTCGAACGAGTGTAGAGTTTACCATCGGAATAGGCACCGGCACCACCCTCGCCAAAACAATAGTTGGAGTCCGGATCCACAACATTTTTGCGAGCGATATCAGCCATATCCTTACGTCGGGAATCAACATCCTTCCCCCTTTCGAGGATGATGGGGCGCACCCCTAACTCAATCAACCTAAGAGCTGCAAACAGACCGGCAGGCCCGGCGCCAACCACTATCACACTTTTAGCATCAGAGGGCAACTTCTTATAATCTACAGGCTCGACTATAGAAATTGACTCAGGCTTTTCGTCAAGGTAGACCTTCAGCGAGAGATTGACCATCACCCGGCGTTGCCGTGCATCTATAGAGCGGCGCACAATTCTGATGTGGCGTATTCGATTGACATCGACTCCGAGGCGCGTCGAAGCCTCAACCTTCAGTAAATTTTCATCGGCAGCCGTGCGGGGTGCTACCCTCAGTTCTATAGTAGTCTGCATCTCTATCTGGAGTTTCTATAGTTTGTTTCCATTTTCTTCATCGTGTGACCCATCCACCACCAGAGAGTGACAATTGCAAATATGAAGGCAATGATATCACTTCCGGCCATCGAAGCCCACACTCCGTCCACACCCCAATAGCGGGGAAAGACTACCAGGAAGGGGATGAGGAATAAAAGCTGACGCGTGAGCGAGAGAAATATCGAGAGCTGTGGTTTGCCTACACTCTGGAAGAAGTTTTGAATCACAATCTGACAACCAACCACCGGGTAGCAGATGAAATACACGCGGAATCCCTCGCGGGCTATACGGATGAGTGTTTCGTCAGTGGTGAAGAGGGCCGAAACTACATCGGGGAAGCCTTCGCTGACAATCCATCCCACGCAAGTGATTGCCACACCAATCCAGATGCCCAACCGAAGCACACGCTTGACGCGGCTAAACTGATTGGCACCTATATTATATCCCAAAATTGGCTGCATACCTTGGGTTACACCAAACACTATCATGACAAAGAACATAGTGGTACGGTTGAGGATGCCATATGCCCCAACTGCGAGATTACCCTCTGCGGCTCCATACTCGAGGAGTGCGTGGTTAATGAATATCACCACCACGCAGGCGCACACATTCATCAAAAACGGTGACAATCCTATAGCATAGATACGTCGGATGATCGACCCTGTGAGCCATCGATTGTGGCGCTTGAAGTGGATAGAACTTTTTCTGGAAAGGAAATGGGAGAGCACCCAGATAAACGCAGCAAACTGCCCCAACACTGTTGCCCAGGCAGCCCCTCTGATACCAAAATCGAGAGTAAAAATAAAGATAGGGGCCAAGACGAGATTGACAACGACAGAAATCAATGCCGAAATCATAGCTTTACGCGGATAGCCGGTGGCTCGCATGAGGTTGTTAAGTCCTATGAACACATAGCTTATAGGGGTGCCGTAGAGAATCACTTCCATAAACTCGCGGGCATAGGAGATGGTGTCGGCAGTCGCCCCGAAGAAGTAGAGGATATCGTCGAGAAATAAAAGCGTCAGGCCTCCAAACACTATAGAGTGGAGCAAGCAGAGGGTAAACACATTGTTGACCACATCGGTTGCTCTTGAATAGTTTTTCTGTCCTAAAAAGATTGAGGTTATAGTTGCACCGCCGGCAGCGATAAGCATCACGAAAGCTGCCACCAGATTCATCAGCGGGAATGTGATGGCCAGACCGGCGATTGCCATAGGCCCGACTCCACGCCCTATGAAGATACTGTCGATTATATTGTAGAGCGAAGTGGCGACACTCGCTATGATTGCCGGAACAGAATATTGCAGCAGGAGTTTCCCCACGGGTTGCACTCCAAGACTTTCGGTCGATGAGCTTGCGGTTACTGCCATGATATATCAAAAAAATAGTTGTCGCGTGAGATAAATGATGCAGCGGGTCTTCCCGTACTGATGTGATGAAATTTGTAAGAATCTATAAATTATAACGGCAAAAATTATCAAAAAGTTCACCCTGTGGCAGCCCTGAGCGGGCTCTGCCCGAAATCATCCGTCCAGACGACGCTCCATGTAGAAACGCCGTGTGAAAAACAATAGCAGAAGGGTGCCGCTGACCTGTGAGACAGCCGTTGCCCAGAAGGCCGCCGAATAACTTACATATTCCGAGAGCACACCCCCTAAGAGTATTCCAAGCCCCATGCCGCTATCCCAGGAAGTGAGGATAGATGAGTTGGCGGTTCCCCGCTGGTCGTGACGTGCCACATTTATAAACATATTTAGAAACGCGGGATACATTCTGCCGTTGCCGAGACCTATCATCACAGCCGAGAGATAGTAGGCCCAGACACCCGGAGCGAGCGCAAATAGGGTGAAACCAACGGAACTTATCGATGCTCCTTGAAGTGCATTTTGAGTAAGGCGTCCCATTCGCAGCGATTTAGCGCCATAGAGTCGCGACACGAAAAGTCCCATCGACAGGAGTGCGAAGAAGATACCGGTACCGTCAGTAATCCCCAGTTCCTCCTTGCTGTAGATAGCCACATAGTTGCTCATCACACCCCAGCAAAGTCCAAATAGAAGGATATTTATAGCCATGAGCCAGGCTCGGTTGAGGAAGAAATGGTCCATGCTAAGATGTGGCTTCCCTGCCACCGGTGGCCTATGGCGCACCTTGATGGTACTAACCACGTAGAATCCGAGGAAAGCCACAGCGGTCGAGATCCAGAAAAGCGTGATGAAGTTACCGGTGAGCGAGTAAATATAGATTCCCGCCGAGGGTGCAATAGCCATTGCGAGATTATTGCTGAGTCCATAGAAGCCAACCCCTTCGTTGCGTCTCGACGATGGGAGGACATCGATTGCAACCGTGCTGTTGGCCACAGTTGTAGCGCCAAAGGGCAAGCCATGGAGTGTACGCACAATCGCAAACATCAGTATGCTCCCCGCTCCAACATAGCCCGTAAAACAGATAAAGAAGACGAAAAAACAGAGCATCAGCACCTTTTTGCGGTTGAAACTATCTACAATAAACCCGCTGAAGGGTCGCACCACAAGCGCCGCCACCACATAACCGGACAAAACAAGCCCTATCATATCCTTATCGGCGCTGAACTGCGAATCAAGATAGATTGGGAGCAATGGTGTAAGAAGATAGAAAGAGAAGAACAGCATGAAATTTCCAATCCTTGCCCTGCAATAGTTGGAAATCCAAAGCCGCTCCTTAGGACGCGATTCTTGATTTGAGGCTTTAC
>WFLX010295364.1_pt1 | contig 10592 bp, 11 predicted proteins | sample 4967041 | NCBI WGS metagenome assembly WFLX01 (sample SAMN12857096, study PRJNA449069) | gut metagenome | isolation source: stool from male and female vole | host: Microtus ochrogaster | place: USA:Florida | collected 2017
CGGAGGAGATATACGCCGCAGATACCGATACGCTTTTTCCTGCTCTGTATCTTGAAATTCATAAGAAAACAAAGGGCAGATGATTTTAAATTCGGAGAGAGCCTATGAAAAAAATTTTTTTATACTGCTTTTTCTGATACCCTTACTGCTGTTTTGCGGCTGCAATAATGTTCCGAAAGGGAATAACGAAAATACCGGCTCCGATATCGGGGAAAAGCTTACGGAAAGGGAATATGAAAAGCTGCTGAAGGATTATTGGCAAGAGATACATATCCGCAGACAGAATATTGACGACTTGAAGGATAAGGCGGAGGGCAGCTTTTCAAAATTGCAAAAGCTTAAATCACAGCTCCTTGAAGCTTGCGGCAGAGAAAGCGAGGCTTGGGATAAATTTGCGGCAATAAATCCTCCCGACGAGTATTCGGAGCTTCAGGAAAAGCTTGTGAAGGGCGTTGATATGGAAAAGCGGTGGCTTGAATATGAAAAGCAGGCTTACTGTGCAGACACCGAGGAGGAAGCCAACGAAATTTATGGTAAAATTCTGCAAGAGGTCAAAGCCATGGATACCAACGACCTATTTTAGGGCGCGTATGCGGACGTACACTTGAAACCACAGGGAGTAAAATAATAAAAAATCAGAAAGGATATAATGATATTATAATGGAAAACACAGAAAAAACCATGGACAAAATCGTTGCCTTGTGCAAGGGAAGAGGCTTTATTTATGCGGGCAGCGAAATTTACGGCGGTCTTGCCAATACATGGGACTACGGTCCTTTGGGCACAAGGCTTAAAAACACGGTTAAGGACGCATGGAGAAAGCGTTTTATACAGGAGAGAAGAAACAGCTACGAGCTGGACGCAGATATTTTGATGCACCCGAGAGTTTGGGAAGCATCGGGACATGTTGCAAGCTTTTCCGACCCTCTTTTGGACTGCAAGGAATGCAAAATGCGCCACAGAGCCGACAACCTTATCGAAAGCTTTGACCCCGAGGCACACCCCGATGCAATGAGCAAGGAGGAAATGTTCCAATATATCGAGGAGCACAAGATTCCCTGTCCCAAGTGCGGTGCTTCAAATTACACGGGAATCCGTGAATTCAACCTGATGTTCCAGACCTACAGAGGAGTAACCAACGACAGCAAAAGCGTTATCTATCTCCGTCCCGAAAACGCACAGGGAGAATATGTAAACTTCCTGAACGTACAGCGCACCATGAGAGCTAAGCTGCCTTTCTCGATCGGACAGATAGGCAAGGCGTTCAGAAACGAGATCACCCCCGGAAACTTCACCTTCAGAACTATCGAGTTTGAGCAAATGGAGTTCCAGACCTTCTGCAAGGAGGGTACAGACGGAGAGCTTTACGAATACTTCAAGCAGTACGGAAAGCAGTTCTATATGGACTTGGGCATTAAAGAGGAGCATTTGCGCTATCACGATCATGAAAAGCTGGCTCACTACGCAAAGGCAGCCTGCGATATAGAATTTTTGTTCCCCTTCGGCTGGGGCGAGGTAAACGGAACCCACAACCGCACAAACTTCGACCTTACCCGTCATCAGGAATACAGCGGACAGAAAATGGATTATCTTGACCCCGAAACCAACGAGAAATTTATTCCCTATATCATCGAATCCACCTACGGACTTGACAGAACGGTTTTGGCACTGCTTTGCGAGGCTTACGACGAGGAGGTTATCGATGCGGAAAAGAACGACACAAGAGTCGTACTGCACTTTAATCCCGCCATTGCGCCTATTAAAGCAGCAATTCTGCCCCTGTCCAAAAAGCTTTCCGCTCCCGCCCTTGAAATTCACGATAATCTGGCAAAGCACTTTATGGTGGATTATGACGAGGCAGGCTCTATTGGCAAGCGTTACCGCAGACAGGACGAGGTTGGAACACCTTTCTGCATAACCTATGACTTTGATAGTGAGACCGACCATAAGGTCACCGTTCGTGAAAGAGATTCCATGGAGCAGGAGAGAATTGATATTAATCAGCTGGAAAATTATATCAGTGAGAAAATACAGTTAAAATAAGGAGAGCTTATGAGCAGCCAAGTTATTGAATTAAACTGCCCCGGCTGCGGGGCGAGAGTGTCAATAGACCAAAAAGAGTGTGAATGGTGTCATAAGCCTGTGGTTATCTCCACCTTTAACAGCGTTTACTCCATGACCGCACCCGAGGCGAACAAGTATGCGGGAGCTTACAGAAAGGCGATTTCCGAAAATCCCGACAGTGCGGAGCTTCAAAGCTCGGCAGGTATGTGCTATTTAAAGCTGGGTCTTTACGATCAGGCGCTTTCCGCCTTTGAAAAAGCCATTGCCGATAATTTCGACAATTCGGAGACTTATTTCTTTGCGGCGGTGTGCGTTTTAAAGGGCAAAAAGGCTTTCTTGTCCACAAGAGCGGAAATTGATAAGGCGCTGGGATATATCGACGCGGCCTTGATGATTGAGCCAAAGGGAATATACTATTATTTTCAGGCGTATATAAAATACGATTATTTCAAGAGAAAGTTTTTGAACGTATCTCCCGATTATAATCAGTGCTTAAGCCTTGCAGCACAGTGCGGAGTGTCTGATTACGATAAGGAAGTGCTGTTTTCCACCTTAAAGGTGGCTAATCCCTTTTAGTAATATATTTATAATATATTAAGAACGTGTTCCAATAGGATTGGCGCACATCTTTTCGGAGAAATTTTCTGTGCTCTGCGTCAGAAAACCTTGAAATACGTCAAGTATTCCTGCGCTTTTCTTCCTTGAGCACAAAAAATTTCGCTCGAAAATCCGCACACCACTCCTATTGGAACAAGTTCTAAGAAATCAATTTTTTATCAGGAAAGGAAATTATACCATGAATTACGAGAAGAACATAAGATACTTTACACCCGTTACCTATGGCGGTCCCACATTTTTGATTATAGTAGGGGCTGTATTGATTATTGCAGCTTTTGGTGCACAGACTATATGGTTTGGTCTGATAGGCACATTGCTTATTGCTTTGGGAATTCTTTGGAGAATCAGCAAAAAGAAAAAAATCGTGACCGATATGGATTATGACAGCTCGGTATTTGAAGGAATAGGCGATTTGAAAGCCCGTGCTTTAAGCCGTCTCGGAGTTGACGAGGACGAGGTTAGTGAGATCCCTCCCATTACCCTGGACAGCTACAGCTTTGACGGCGCAAACTTAGGAAGGATAGGTGTGGACGGCAAGTGGCGCACCAATCAGTATAAGTGCATTATGCTGCTTTTCTCCGCCAACGAGGTTCACTGCTATACATACCAGTTTTCAACCACGACCGATGCAAAAACCGAAGCCACGGACGTATATTTTTACAGAGATATGGTTTCCGCTTCTACTGCCTCCGAAAACATCATCTTCCTAGGCAGAACCATAAATAACGAATCCTTCAAGCTTACTACCGCCGGCGGCACTTCCATTTCCGTCAATCTGCGCAACGATGAAACTGCTCAGCAGTACCTTAACGCAATGCGTGCAGTGATAAAGGAGAAAAAGCAGACCATGCATTAAAAAAATGCAGTATCGGTGTAGGTCTCACCATTCCTGTCGGAACAGACTTCGGCACCCATGAGGTCGCTTTTGAAAAAACAAACGGTAACGGGGGATAGTATGTCAATATTCAAGAAAAATGCAAACGAAACCGCTTATGTAGGCGGAAAAAAGCACTGGGCGGACGTGATTAAAAATTCCGCATCGGGAGATCTGCTGATATGGCGTCAGCCCGAGGAGGATTTTAACACCAACTCCACCCTTATAGTTATGCCGGGTGAAGAGGCGATATTTGTCAAGGGCGGAAAGGTGGAGCAGGTTTTTGAAAACGGCACATATCAGCTTTCCACCAATAATTACCCCTTTATCAGCAGGCTTAGAACCGCTTTTACGGGAGGAATTTCCACCTTTAACTGCGTGGTGTTTTTTGTTCGTAAGGCGGACAGCCGCGAGCTGCGCTGGGGCACGGAAACTCCCATACAGGTAAGAGATAAGGTCTGGGGCGTTCGTACGGACGTAAAGGCGCGTGCCGTTTATAAGGTAAGAATTGAAAATCCCGCCAAGTTCCTTGAAAAAATGGTGGGCAACAATACCGATTGGGAATTTCAGGAGGATCTGGATTACTATTTTGCGGGACAGTTCCAGGGCAAGATAAAATCCGCCGTATCGAAATACCTTAATGCCTTAAATCAAGAGCTTATAGGAATAGACGCATATATGGACGAGCTTTCGGAGCAGATACAGCCCTACATAGACGAGGCTCTTTCCGACTACGGCTTAAAGTGCGTCAACTTCACTCTTGCGGCTCTTGATGTGGACAACACAAAATACGATCAGATAGATAAATCACAGGTTGAGCTTATTACAAGGCAAAGAGGCTATCAGGGCGACAAGGCAGGTCTTGACATTTTGGGCAATGACTGGGCAAGAGTTCAGGGCGTTGGCATTATGAAGGATATCGCCAACAATAAATCGGGCAATTCNGTNGCAACAATGGGAGCNGGNTTGGGAATGGGAATCGGNGCNGCNTCGGCATTCGGCACNATAGCNCANCAGACCTTTGCNCCTCCCACACAACCCNCAGCNCCCGCTTCGCAGCCCCAACAGNCNGCNCCNCANGAGTCTGATCCCATGGAGGTACTGAGCAAGCTTAAAAAGATGCTGGACGCAGGGCTTATCGAGCAGTCCGAATACGACAGCAAAAAAGCGGAAATTCTTAGTAAAATGTGATAAAGGGAGCGAGGATCATGAAAAGAAAAGCTATACTTTGGATGCTGTTGGATTTAATCTTTGTAGTTGTATTTAACATAGTGTTCTTTGTTGTGGGCGGAGCGGACAGACCCGCTTCGGTATGGATTTCCTACTGTTTTATCCTTTTTGCCTACGCAATGACGGTGGCAACTCCCTTTATAACAAAGAAAAACAAACAGGCGGTTTTGGGTGTTTCGGTGTATGCCGTTTCCTCGGGGTACTTTCTGATAGAGTTTATAGTGGGAATTGTGTTTATCCTTATCAGCCCCAAATCCTTTAAGCCCGCCTTGGTTGTTCAGCTGATTCTGGCGGCAATATATCTGGCAATGCTTATAATTTTCCTGCTTGCCAACGAAAGTACAAATGAGAGCTTGGAGCGGGAAGAAACGGAAAACGACTTTATCAAAACCTCCGCTTCGAGAGTTAAGCTGCTTATGGGTAAGCTAGGGGAAAAGGGCTGTGACAAGGCTTTGGAAAGACTTTATGATCTTATCCATTCAAGCCCCTCACGTTCGATATCTTCGGTAAAGCAGCTGGAGCAGCAGTGTAAGGATCTTATTTCACAGCTTGAAACTGCGGTGAATAATAAGGAGAAGGAAAGCGTTGTTGATATTGCGGGAAGAGTTGAGGAGCTTTTTAAGGAGAGGAATCAGATTTTGAAGAAGGGGAGCTGAGTAATCAAAGTCATGTTCTTAAACTGATTGCTGAAAGAATTAAATATAATTTAATAACCGTGTGCTTTAATTAAGTAACACGGTTTTCTTTTTTGAAAGATAAGTGAAACAATCCGTCAAAATTTTGACATTACCCCGAAAATATGTTATACTTAGAATAGGAAAATCTACAATTAAACCCTTATGTGCAGCACTGCACAGAAAAAATTAAATCGGAAAGGGAGCATGAAAGAAAAGAAACCTATAAGGAGGACAAAATGGAGAACAACTACTTCGGCAGCATACTGCCCGAGATCCGTCAGCTCACCGACCTTTGCGTCAGCAACAGCGAGATAGATCCCGAGCTTTACGGAAAATATGAGGNAAAAAGAGGACTTCGCGACTNAAACGGAAAGGGNGNTCTNACGGGACTTACNCANGNTTCAGATATAAGANCAACAAAAATCGTTGACGGAAAGTCAGTTCCCGATGTGGGCAGACTTTTTTACAGAGGAATCAATGTTGAAGATATAATCGAGGGCTTTGTCAAGGATAAGCGCTTTGGTTTTGAAGAAACCACTTATCTTCTGCTGTTCGGAAAGCTGCCCGACAAAGAGGAGCTGAAAAACTTCAAGATGCTTTTGGGCGAGCTGATGACCTTGCCCACCAACTTTATCAGAGACGTTATTATGAAGGGACCCAGCGAGGATATGATGAACTCTCTTGCCCGCAGTGTGCTTACCCTTCACAGCTATGACGAGAATCCCAACGATGTAAGCCTGCCAAATGTTTTAAGACAGTGCCTTAAGCTGATCGCGGTATTTCCCATGCTGTCGGTTTACGGCTATCAGGCTTATAACTTCTATATAGAAAAGCAAAGTCTTTTTATTCACCAGCCCGACCCTAACCTATCCACCGCGGAAAATATTCTGCACCTGCTGCGTTCCGACAGCTGCTATACCGAGCTTGAAGCTCATGTTCTTGACCTTGCCCTGGTGCTGCACGCAGAACACGGCGGCGGTAACAACTCTACCTTTACCACACACGTTGTCACCAGCTCCGGCACCGATACTTATTCCGCCGTTGCAGCCGCTTTATGTTCCTTAAAAGGGCCCAAGCACGGCGGCGCCAACCTTAAGGTCATGAGAATGTTTGAGGACTTAAAGGAAGAGGTCAAGGACTGGACGGACGATGAAGAAGTCGGCAGATATCTGGAGGCTTTGCTGAACAAGGAAGCCTTTGACAAGGCGGGACTTATTTACGGTATGGGTCACGCGGTATATTCAATTTCCGACCCCAGAGCAATGGTGTTCAAGGGCTATGTGGAAAAGCTTTCCAAGGAAAAGGGCATGGAGGAGGAATATAACCTTTATGCCAAGGTNGCGGAGCTNGCCCCCANNATTATTTCCGCAAGGAAGAANATATACAAGGGCGTAAGNCCCAACGTGGACTTTTACAGCGGCTTTGCATATAAAATGATGGGTCTGCCCTTGGAGCTGTACACGCCCATTTTCGCCGTGTCGAGAATAAGCGGCTGGTCGGCTCACCGCATGGAGGAGCTTATCAACGCAAGCAAGATCATTCGCCCCGCCTATAAGAGCATAGGAGAAGAGCGTGAATATATACCTCTTGAAGAAAGAAAATAAGAGAAAGTAAAATGGAAGTATTCAAAAAGCTTACAAAAGCCGTTCTTATTGTTTTCGAGCTTTTGCTTACGGCAATGTTTGTTTTGCCTATGTTCAGAAGGGTCATGAATGTGGGAGCGGTTTTCGGTTTTGGCATGTCCATGTCATTGTTGGCAGTCACCGTTTTTTGGCAAAGGGTCAAGGTTCTTGTCAAAAGAATTATGGGAACTGCGGTCGGAAAGATCATCTTTCTTTCCCTTTGCGGAATATTCGGTCTTTTGGTGATTTATGCTTTTGTGCTGTCGGGGATCATGGCTAAAGCGGCTCTGACTTCTCCCGAAAATCCCGATATAGTGATNGTTTTAGGGTGCAAGGTGCAGAAAAGNGGCAATCCCAGCCTGATGTTAAGCAAGANAATAAATGCGGCTTATGAATATTTAACGGAAAATCCCGATGTTATCTGCATTGTTTCGGGGGGACAAGGCTCAGACGAACCCAGCTCCGAGGCGGAGGTCATGAAAGACTGTCTTGTGGAAAAAGGGATTGATGAAAACAGAATATTCACCGAAAACAAGTCAGAGAGCACAAGACAGAATATAGAGTTTTCCTTGGATATATTAAAGGAGAATAATATAGAGGTCACCGAAGCGGCAATAGTCACCGATGGCTTTCACCAGTACAGAGCGGCGCTGATTGCCGGGGAATGCGGCTTGGAGCCCGCAGCCGTAAACGCAGAAACACCACCGTGGCTAGTGGCGGTGTATTGGGTGAGAGAGTGGTTTGCGCTTTCTCATAGGTTTGTGTTTGGGTCATAGTGGTTGTCAATAGTGATANTTACAGGNAAAAATAATCAAACAGTTANTTTCAACCNGATGTACAAGCCGATGCTCATCAATAGTATTATAGCAAAAAAGCTATTCAAGCATTAAAAAAATAAAATTGCAATCTATTGCAGAAAGGAAAAAATATGAAATACTGTAAAAACTGCGGTTCCGAAAACAACGACGACAATCAGTTCTGCTTCAACTGCCGCTGTGAAAACTTTACCGACCAAAAACCCCAGCAGAGCGAGGCGCAGGCAAGTCCATTCCCCTCTCCCGTAATGCACGCTCCTAACGGAAATCCCGTACCTCCCGCTCCGCCTATGCCGGGCGTGCCTCCCGTGAATCCCAATATGTCTGCGGGACGTCCTCCGCAAATGCCTCCTTATGCTCCCGTAATGCAGCAGCCCGTTTATCAGAGACCTCAGAAAAAGCCTCTTACCATTGCGGACTTGCTGACTATTCTGGGATTTGTGGCTGCTCTTGTGGGAATGTTCTCAGCCTCCGTTATCCTTCACCCATTAGCGGCGATATCTTCTTTATTTGGCTTTATCAAGGGTACTAAGTTTAAGCCTTTGTCGGTGGCAGGCTTTGTAATTTCCATTGTGGGCGGTTTGGTGTATATCATTCTGTCACTGCACCGCAGCGGACTTCTGCCCGATTGGGTCACATTCGGCGCATTTCATTGATTGACGGAATAGCCGCGTCGGCTTTTTAATACTAATTGTAAATCATACAATAGACAAAGTCTATTGTATGATGCCGCCTTTCAGGCGGCGGTCAAAATCAAAGATTTTGACACAATTAGTATTGAACCGACTTTGTAGGCGGCTTCGCCGCCACTGCCGTGCAATGCACGGCAGTATCAAAATGCAGACTTTGTCTGCATTTTGATTTATACTAATTCCCGATTAAAAGTAGACATTCTTTGCGGTCTATTTTGTGTCCTGCTGCGTCATCGTCCTCGGCAGGCGTCAGCCTGCTGTCGTCCTCTTCCTTGCAGGACGCAAAATATCCTCGCAAATAATTTGTCTACTTTTAATCGTGAATTAGTATTACAAACAGTATAAGGAGAAAGAAATGGCGGGATTTTCCATTATAGTGGTATCGCTTGTTATGCTGTTCATTATCGGGATAGTGTATATGATATTTCAGTTCTGTGCAATTTTGGGGATCATTTTCAGCCTTATTTCCCTTGTGCAGTCCGACAGATTCATAAAGACCGAGGGCAGAACCAATTTCCGCACAGCAACGGGCTTTAACTCCACCAAAGGGATAAACACTGCGGCAACGGTTTTTTTCGTGATAAGCTGTTTTGTGGGCGCAATTACCCTTTTGCTGATAACCGCTGCTGCGTCGGAAATGAAAGCCGATCCCGAAACGGATTTTAATATAGCCTCGCTGTTTACGGCAATCGTGATAGGCTGCGGAACTCAGATTGCCTGTGTCGTGCTTAAAATTATATCCGCAAAAAGGTTTAGTGAAGCAAGGGGCTATCGGGAAAGCCTTTACAGTGCAGAGACAGTCTTTGCCAACGGCAGCGCACAGCCCCGTGTTTATGCGGCTGCCGATTCCGATGGCTGCGGCGTTTTGCGGAGCGAAAAGCTGAATTGCCCAAAATGCGGAGCTGAAAATGACATCATAAACAGATTTTGCGTTCACTGCGGCGAAGCCTTGAAAAATGAATTAAACTAAAATAATACTGAATAATACGGAGAAATTATGTTAAAAAACAAAGTTAAATATTTAGCGGCAGTGTCGGCTGCTGCAATACTCCTATCTGCCTGCAGCAGCGAACAGGGTCAGCCGAATATCTCCGCTGCGGGCGATAACGCAAACGGTACTGTTCAAAACAGCGAAAATACCCAAACAACCGAAAACCAAGACACAAACACAGAGGAAAGCAGCAAGCCCGAGGACGACCCCACTCTTATTACAGACAAAAGCAAATACCCAGCAGATTTATACGGGGTAATCGGCGACAAAATCGAGGTTGACGAAATTACCGAGGTGCATAAATACGAAGGCGACAGCGAAGAGTGGAGAAACGCAGGCTGCGACGGCTTTGTTTATCTCGCTGAGCCTACGGGTATAAATTATAACAGTATAGACAACGCCGACAGCTTTAACAGCGAGGACAATTCCTTTGACGGCAGTCCCGAGGAATCTTCCGCCGTATATAAACGCTATAAGGTCGGAGATGAGATCTGCGGTCTTACAGTAAAGGAGGCTTCCGTATATTTTACAAATACAGAAGATTCGGAGCAGTTTAACGGGCAGTATTTCAAGGGCGGTTCCGTCAGCTTTGAGGGAGAAAAGCAGCTTACGGGCTATTTGATCATATTGAGCGAGGAACTGTACGGAATCGGCGGCACAGGCGATATCATTTTTATTCCCGACAACGGCAGCCAGACCCTGCCCGTGCTGAACTACAACGAGTCAGACGCCGAAAAGGGTATTTATTCCAACGTTCTGTCCTTCTCCGTCACCATAGGTTCATTCTCATACAAAAATGAATACCGCGCTGTTTCCTGCGGAAATATTGACAGCTATGAAAGCAGCTGGTTCTTGGGAGAGGAACATAACAAGCCCATAAAGGTAAGCGTTACTCTTGAAGATATCAATATATCTTCTTCGATAGATTGGATAACCTCTTATTCGGCTAAGATCAAGGATATAAAGTTCTGAAAAATAAAAACCGCCCCGTTGGAAGCCGGGGCGATTT
>WFLX010310139.1_pt1 | contig 10592 bp, 4 predicted proteins | sample 4967041 | NCBI WGS metagenome assembly WFLX01 (sample SAMN12857096, study PRJNA449069) | gut metagenome | isolation source: stool from male and female vole | host: Microtus ochrogaster | place: USA:Florida | collected 2017
CGGTACATATCACCTTCGAGCACACCTTCGTTGCGGAGGAAGCCGAATGAGAAGTAGTAGTTGACACGCTCGGTTGCGCCTGACATACTTGCATTGTAGTCCTGGCAGAAACCTGTGCGGTAAGTGAGGTCGGTCCAATCAACTGTGCGACCGTTAAGGAAGTTGTCAAGGAGGTCGATAGAGGTATCACCGTTGAGGTTNTAAATACGACGGAAATAGATTTCGTCGAGCGAAGCACCCTCAGGATTTGTGCCGAGAGCNGCCCACTGGTCGGTGGTCAANCCATACTTGGANGCATTGCTGTAGTGCTCATANTAGCCGGGCTGAACGAGNAGGTTACCGTTGCCGTCCTTTCCGTTATATGCACCGTAGTTGCCATTGTCGTCGAAACCGTAAGTAAGTGAGCGGAANTATTCCTCACGGTAGTTGAGCATCTCCTGCACACCCATAGCTTTACGTGCGTAAGCCTTGGTGTCCCAACCGAAGTTGGCAGAAACGTTNATTTTNGGCTTACCCTGCTTACCTCTCTTAGTAGAGATGATGATTACACCGGCAGCNGCACGCGCACCGTAGACAGCGGTTGAAGATGCGTCTTTGAGCACGTCGATCTGAGCGATGTCGTCAGGNTTGATCTCTGAAAGCTCACCATAGAAAATCATACCGTCAACAACGATGAGTGGGCTGTTGTGACCTGATTTGTCNTAGACTGAATTCTGACCGCGAAGCTGAATGCTACCGCCACCCTTTGCAGAAGAGTTGTAGCCAATCTGAAGNCCGGGGACACCTTTAAGAAGATCAGAAACAGTGCCGGGATTCTTGTCAGCCATCTTCTCGGGGTCGATCTGAGTCACCGCACCGGTAAGGTCTTTCTTCTTCATTGTACCGTAGCCCACCACTACTACCTCTTCAAGGTTTGCAGTATCTTCAAGGAGCACGACGTTAAGGGTCTTCTGGCCGTCTACCTTTATCTCTTGTGTGGTATAGCCGACGTAGCTTACCACGAGGATGTCGCCATTTTTCACCATCACGGCNTAATTGCCATCGATGTCGGTGGCGACACCATTGTTGGTGCCTTTGACCATCACTGTCGCTCCGATGAGCGGTTCATGGGAATTGTCTTCTACTACACCTTTNAGTTGATAGAGGCCCTGGGCANTCATAACAACCGTACCGAGNGTAAAGAACAACAGCCATAAAAGAAAACGTTGTCTTTTCATAGGTTAGAAATTTGGTTAATTTAAAAAGTTAAGTGTTGTTTCAGTTTTTCATTATCCGTCTTCAGAGCCGGCTTTTCAAATGAGCGCCATCGAGCATCGAGGGGTTCATTCATGGTGAAGCTTTGAGGNTTTCATGGTGAAAAGGAAAGATCGGAAAAGTCTTCACCGACCTTTCCTTTTCANCCACCTGCCGGAATGAATAAGGAGGGATAGATAGACGGTTAAATCGGATGCAAATTTATATTATCAACTATATTATTTGACATAAACCACTATTCAAAATCACTAATCAATCATTCATTTAGGTCCGGATGAATGATTTAATTGCTATTATGAATGATTTGGTTGAGGAAAGATGCTATATTATCAATAACTTTGCAAAGNAAAATAAAAATCCACCTNTCCACCCCTAACAATTTTAATAGGTATCTCCTAACCAACGAACCCAATGAAACAACTCACGCCAAAAATTTGGCTCACACTAATAGCAGGAATCCTCTACGCCCTCACCGCCTCTGCATCGCAGCAATCGGTAAATTATGGTGTAGCCGACGGTTTATCTGACGGTTGTGTGAAATCAATCGCACAAGACGGCCTCGGGTATATATGGGTAGCTACCGATTATGGGCTTAACCGCTATGAGGGGGACGGCTTCAGCCATTTCGAGAAGAGCAATTCCTCACTCCCTGCCAATGAACTCAACTGCATTTCTCCCGATGCCCAAAACCGGGACCTACTCTGGATTGCCACACAAAGAGACGGACTCTGCAGATACGACTACTCATCGGGAAGCATAACTCCGGCTTCGCCCGATTTGAATAAACTCACCGCTGTGACGTATATTCGTCCTGCCGACGACGGAGGAATGTGGTTTGTAGATTACCACCAAGGTGTATATTATTATAATGAGCTTAGAGATGAATTGAAAGTTTTCAACCATTCCACCGTAAAAGGTCTCCCCCACTCCCGCTATTGGTGTATGGCACTCGACGACAAGGGACAGCTCTACATCGGACAGAACCAATCCGGACTGAGTGTGGTAGACACCTTAACAAATTCAGCAAGACAATTTCATTACGGTGAGTCGGAGGAGGCTATTCCGGGCCACAACGTCTATACTATCTGTATCGACCACAACCATAATATATGGGTCGGCACAGAAAACGGAGCTGCCCTCATCAACCCCACTACATTCTCCATAGTGGCTTTTCGCCATGACCCATCGCACTCCAAATCTATCGGAGCGGGAAGAATAAGAGACATCCGAGAGATGGACAATAAGGAGATATGGTTTGCCACCTCCGAAGATGGCATAAGTTTGCTTGATTTGAAAAGTCTACCCTTCACAGGGATGAAAGATTCTCACTTCCGCCATCTTCCCACGAATTCATCGGGACAAGGAAGCTCAAGCAATTTCACACAGGCATTATTTCAGGATTCTTTCGGCAACATCTGGATTGGGAATTACCGCTCAGGAGTGGATGTGATTGACCATATNCCATCACTCTTCGAACACATAGATTATGGCAACGGGCTTCACTCGCATCATAATGCAGTGTGGAGCTGCGCCTACCATCCCGAGGCAGGGTTATGGTTAGGNGGCGACGGAGAAATAGCCAACTACAAGAANCAATCAGTAGCNAAGACGGTAAAGATTCCTCATGGAAANGGAGATGGCAATAGCCACGGCATGGTCCTCACNATGGACTTCGACCAGAACGGCAATCTTTGGGTAGGAACCGCCACTCAAGAAATATGGATGTATCTCCCCTCTACCGGGCAATTCAAAAAAATCGCCACCATCCAAGGCCAGGTAAATTCATTTGTATTCCACAACGGGAAATTGTGGATTGGCACTGAGGGTGGCATCTTGAGCTGTGATTTGGCTACACACAGGCTTTCACCGGAAGAGAACTACAACGANCAGCTCTCCGACAAAGTNGTGAGGAAAATCATATTCGANAACAACGGNAAAATGTGGGTAGGNACTTTCGGCCAAGGTCTTGATGTGTTTAACCATGATGGTAAAAAAGAGAATAACATCAATCTCTACAACGGTTTCATCTCGAATGCCGTNACCTCGATGTTTCTCGATTCAAAAGGGAGAGTGTGGGCTGCCACACGTTCCGGAGCCGCTCTTTTCCCTGACACTTCCGACCCTACGAAATGGGAAAAAGTAGCCGGCTTAGACGACAGCCACATCAAGGACATAAGGGAAGACTTCTCCGGGCTTTTCTGGATAAGCACCAATCACGGGCTGGCGGTCTATGATGCCGACGCAAACCAAATCAGAGCTTACGCAAATGGTCCCGGGGTGCCACTCAATTCCTTTTTTGACGCAGCATCGAGCTACTACGGCGATTCGCTGTTATGCTTCGGCTCAAGCAACGGCGCTTTCATTGCTGACCCTACCGTGCTCAATATCCCCACAATCGACCAAGACATCAGGATTGCATCCTTTATTACAAGAGGAGACCGCGCTAAGCACAAAGAGGACGTAAACCTTATGCCCTTTATCGAGAACAAGAAAATTAAACTCTCGCACGACAACAACAACTTTGAAATCTCTTTCTTCATAGGGGACCATGCACTTCAAAGAAGGGTGGATTATGCTTACCGGCTTAAAGGGTATGACGACCGTTGGGTTGAAACCAACGGTAATAATCGTGCCATATTCTCCAACATCCCNACTGGCAAATACATATTTGAGGTGAAAAGCCGAATTAAGGGGGAAGCCTGGGGAGAGCCNGAACAACTCNTAACAATTAACATAGCCCCACCGATTTGGTTGACGTGGTGGGCAATATGTATCTANATCGCCTTGATTGCCTTAATCGCAATTGCCATATTCAAATTCCTTCTTCACCGTCATCGGCTACAGACCCTTCTTCAAGAGGAAAAACANCGCAACAAGGCTTATTCACAATTGAATGAGGAGCGTTTGCGCTTCTATACGAATATTACCCACGAGCTCCGCACTCCGCTCAGCCTTATTGTCGGACCGATTGAAGACCTTGCCGGCGACAAGGAGATGCCTGCGAAATATGTAAAGAAACTCAGCCTTATCCGCGAGAGTTCGCAGCAGCTCCTCGGACTAATTAACGACATACTCGAATTTCGTAAGACCGAGACCCATAACCGCCGCTTATCGGTAGAAAAAGGTAAACTCAATAATTTCATAAGAGAGATAGGTCTTCGCTACAGAGAGCTTAACCGCAAGCCGGATGTGACCATCAACCTNGACATACAGCCCGATGCTCCTGAAGTGTATTANGANAAGGACTTAATNGAGAGNGTGGTCAATAATCTTATGAACAATGCGGTAAAATATACCGACAGCGGTACAATCACTCTCAGTTGCCGCCAACTGACCACCTCGAATCCAAATGATGACTCAAAGGAGGATAATTTCATTGAAATTAAAGTGACCGACACCGGCTACGGCATCTCCGCAGACAAACTCCCCTACGTATTCGACAGATATTACCAAGTAAACGGCAGCCACCAAGCCTCCGGCACCGGTATCGGCTTGGCTCTCATCAAGTCATTGGTAGAACTGCATGAGGGGGTGATAAGTGCGGTGTCTGAAGTAGGTAAAGGGTCTACTTTCTCCGTCAGACTCAAAGTTGACAATATTTATCCCCGGGCAATCCATAAGGAGAGTGTAGCCGAAGGAGAATCTGAATCTAATACCTACTCTGCACAAGTGCCTACCGAGGAGAAACGGCTGAAAAANCCNGGTAGTGGAAGACAACGCCCAATTGCTTGAATATATAAACCAGGTGCTTAGTGATGAATACGAGGTCTTGACCGCCACTAATGGAGNTGAGGGACTTGAAGTGGTAGCCCATGATGTACCTGACCTTATTGTGAGCGACATTATGATGCCCCAAATGGACGGCATACAGATGTGTGCCACAATTAAGGGGAATATTGACACCTCTCATATCCCTGTAATTCTACTCACAGCTAAAGCGTCACTCTCTGACCGTCAGGCTGGGTATGAAGCGGGGGCAGATTCTTTCATTCCGAAGCCGTTCAGCGGGCAGCTACTCCTATCGCGTATCCATAATATGCTTAAGGCTCGTCAGAATCTTTCCAATCTCATTTTGACCGGAAAAGTGTTTAATTCTGCCACCTTACCTACTGCTATTGAGGACATGGAAGATGNACCGACTGACAAAAAGCCCGTGAATGACGAAATAAAGACCACACTCAACCCTCTCGACAGGCAATTTCTTGAAAAACTCACCGCCGAAATTAATCGCAATCTCGAAAATACCGACCTGAGTGTGATTTTCCTTGCCGATCATCTTAACATGAGCCAGCCCACCCTCTACCGTAAGACGACAGCAATCTTAGGTATCTCAACCCAGGAATATGTGCGACATTTACGCATAGAGCGAGCTAAAGAGCTGCTTCGCCAAGGGTTGATGACAGTGTCGCAGATTGCTATTGCCACNGGATTCAAGTCGCATGTCTCTTTCGGGAAAGCCTTCAAGAAGGAGACCGACATGACCCCAACGGAGTTCATAAAAGAGCAAAACTAACCGCAATCAGTTATTAATTGCATAAATAGCTGCAATAAGTATTGCACAAATAACTAACCAACCGCAATTAAGAATTGCATAAATACCTTCAGAATCTAAAATTTATTGATTAAATTTGCAAAACCTATGAAAATGGAAAAAACGAAGTATTCATTCAGCTCCTCCCCTACGGNGCTTCATAAAGCTTTGATTTTGGCAATGTTGCTCTTTGTGGCGCAAAACATCATGGCTCGACAAGCTCCTGACAGCCTCCCCGACGGGGCTGCCGACCGTCGTGTGTGGGTTGAGGCACTGACCAAAATAGCTACCCCTGTGGTTCAACACCTTGCCGAGGGCAACCTTAAAGAGCATATGCCTTTTGAGTCATTAAGCACCGACCCTGACCGACGTGCAGTGTCGTATCTTGAGGCTTTAGGGAGAACTATTTGTGGCATCGCCCCTTGGCTTGAACTCGGACCCGATAGCACCGAGGAGGGGAAACTGCGTGAAAAGATGATTCAGCTCTCACTCGCCGCCATTACAAATGCTGTGGATTCCACCTCATCTGACTTTCTCCGCTTCACAGCTAACCGTCACGCCCAGCCCCTCGTAGATGCCGCTTTCCTTGCCGAAGGACTTCTCCGTGCGCCAAATCAGTTGTGGGGTCGTCTGAGTGAGACCGCACAGCAGAATCTCATTAGAGAGTTGAAAAACAGTAGGTCGATAAAACCATATGAATCAAATTGGCTCCTGTTTGCCTCAATAATTGAAGCAGCATTGCTCGAATTCACAGGAGAGTGTGATATGGAGAGGATGATGTATGGAGTAGAGAAATTCCGCAACGAGTGGTATAAGGGTGACGGTTGGTATGGCGACGGCAGGGATTTCCACCTCGACTACTACAACAGTCTGGTGATTCACCCTATGCTCACGGAGACCCTTATGGTTATTGAAAAACACGGATTGCCGAATGCCGATTTCTGTGCCACCGAGAAGAAACGAATGGGTCGTTATGCCGAGCAGCTTGAGCGTATGATCTCTCCGGAGGGTACGTATCCCGTGACAGGACGCTCCATNACCTATCGCTTCGGCTCTTTACACGCTCTTAGTGATGCAGCTTTGCTTGAGCTACTTCCCGAAAATCTNGATCCNGCCCAGGTGAGAACTGCTCTAACTGCCGTAATCAACCGCCAACTGATGTTTCCCGACACATTCGACAGCAACGGTTGGCTTACCGTAGGATTCACAGGCTCCCAGATAGATATGTCGGAAGANTACATCAACACAGGGTCGGAATATCTTATATGTGCCGGATTCTGTGCGCTCGGTCTTCCTGAGACTCATCCTTTCTGGAGCAATCCATATGCCGACTGGTCGTCCAAAAAAGCATGGAACAACCAATATATGAAACGAGACCACGCTCTCTGACCAAAAGCATGAACTTATATGTAGTACTTTAATATAAATNAAATATCATGAAAAATCTGACTTTATTATTCTGTATGCTCTTTGCTCTGGCTCTTACGGGTCNCGCTGAGCTGGCACCTGACAAGGGTGGAGTATGGAAAGCCACTGATGGTAAGCACATCAACTGTCACGGAGGCGCAATTCTTAAAGCTCCGGATGGAGTGTATTATTGGTATGGGGAACATCGTGGCGACCACGCTCCGCAGGAGGGTGTGGCGTGTTATACCTCTACCGATTTGAAAAATTGGGAGAACCGTGGCATTGTGATGCAGGTGAGTGATGAGCCGGGAGCCGTAATTGAACGCGGGTCTACAATCGAGCGTCCGAAGGTGATTTATAATCCCAAGACGGGCAAGTATGTGATGTGGTTTCACCACGAACTTAAAGGGAAAGGCTATGCCGCAGCCCATTCTGCCGTGGCAACTGCCGATAATCCACTCGGTCCGTTTATCCCAATCAAGAGTGACCGTGTGAACGCAGGTAAACTCCCGATGAATCTTGACACTTCCCTTAAACCTGACGAAAGCAAGCTTGAGTTGAAATGGTGGACACCGGAGTGGTATGAGGAGATTAACAATGGTCTTTTTGTTTATCGTGATCTCCCGGGTGGACAGATGGCACGCGACATGACCCTCTACGTCGATGATGACGGAAAAGCNTATCACATCTATTCATCGGAGGATAACCTCACTCTCCAGATTGCNGAGCTTAACGACGACTTCACTGACCATACGGGTAAATATATCCGTATTTTCCCAGGTGGTCATAATGAAGCTCCGGCTATNTTCAAGAAGGATGGCAAATATTGGATGATTACCTCCGGCTGCACAGGCTGGGAACCGAATGCCGCACGTCTTATGTGGGCAGATTCACTTATGGGTGACTGGCATATGCTTCCGAATCCTTGCAAAGGTCCCGATGCCGACAAGACTTTCCAAGGACAGGGAACGTCTATAATGAAAGTGGGCGATCAATGGATTTTTATGGCAGATATATGGAACCCGAAGAATCTTCCCGATTCGCGCCATCTATGGCTCCCTATCACATTCGATGAAAATGGAGTTCCGCAGCTTGTCTATCCGGGAGTCACCAATGAGGCTGAGAGCAATCTCATTGAAGTGTCACCCGGTTANAGCGGCACTTCAGTTAATACCGCCGTATTTCGTACAAATTCAATAGTAACAGAAGGGGACATCCAGTATGTCTCCTTTTATGATTCTGACGGATATGTAACTCTTGGGAAGCGCAAACACGGCTCTGATAGATGGGAAGTGCATAAGACACAATACCAAGGCAATGTGAAAGACGGTCATAATATAATCAGTATGGGGGTAGACGGCGACGGTTATCTTCACGTCTCGTTTGACCATCATGGTCATCCTCTCAGATATGCCAAAAGCGTTGCTCCCGGCAGCCTGGAACTTGGTGAGCTAATGCCAATGACCGGAATAGATGAGGAGAAAGTCACCTATCCCGAGTTTTATTCTATGAGTAACGGCGACCTCTTGTTCGTCTACCGCTCGGGAGCTTCAGGCCGTGGCAATATGGCTATTAACCGCTATGACGTTAAGAATAAGAAATGGAACAGAGTGCAGGATTCACTTCTCGACGGTGAAGAGGAGCGCAGTCCTTATTGGCAGCTCTATATCGACAAGAACGATGTGATTCACGTGTCGTGGGTTTGGCGTGAAACTTGGCTCGTGGAAACAAACCATGACCTTTGCTATGCAAAGTCAACTGACGGCGGCAAGACATGGCAGAAATCAGACGGCACTGCTTATANCTTACCCATCACTGCCTCCAATGCCGAATATGCTTGCCTTATTCCNCAAAATTCGGAGCTTATCAATCAGACCTCTATGACTGCCGACAGCCGGTCGCATCCCTATATCNTATCTTATTGGAGGTCGCAGGATTCGGATGTACCGCAGTATAGGCTTGTGTGGCACGATGGAAAGAACTGGAATGAACGCGAGATTTCCAACCGCACCACTCCATTTTCACTCTCCGGCGGAGGTACTAAGATGATACCTATTTCGCGTCCGCGAATTGTAGCTGAAGGTGACAATATCGGTGTAATTTACAGGGATATGGAACGTGATGGAGTCGTTACACTCGCCTCTACCAAGGAGGGAGCNAACGGAGATTGGNCTACTACTGATCTCACCACGTTCAGTGTGGGTGCTTGGGAGCCGTCAATAGACACTAACCTGTGGCAAGACCGTCAGCAACTCAATATCTTCGTGCAAAAGACCCACCAAGGGGACGGAGAAGTAGCTCTCGACACCCCTCCCACCCCCGTCTACATCCTCGAAACCAAACTACTAAATTAAACTTCTCCTTCCTATTCATTGTTGAACTCAGATTGAAGACTACAAAACTTTCGGATAGTACACATAAAGCAATTGGCAAAGAATCAGCTGATTCTTTGCCAATTGCTTTATGTGTACCTTATTTATGTATACCTTATATGTAAAATATGTAAAGNGGTTATTTTACGAGATATGTAAAGNGGGTTTANTTTACGAGGACTTTGCGGCCGGAGATGAGGTAGATCCCTTTTTCGAGACCCTCAAGTGCGGCTGCTTCGGTGGNTGCTTCTTTCACTTTTTGGCCCGCCATGGTGTAAACCTCTATCGGGCCGTTNCGAAAGGAGGAGTCGCCACCGTCTGCCCAAATTGAGCCGACACCGGCTGCACCATCAGACGACAGTATCCATGCTCCAACTCCGGATGCCTCAACGCTACCACCTTTGGAGAATACCTCTATCCCATCGGCATCAGCATCTGTAGGATATACGCGAATTGAAGTTGCCCATTTGTCGTTCACAAAGATGTCAACGATAGAGCCGTCAATAAACACGTCGAGTGTCATTTCCGAACCCTCCGCCGGACGCTCCGGAAGCACAGCGCGGTAAATACCGTTGTAGGAACGGGTATCGTTGGAGAGACGCTTCAAATTTGTGAAATCAGCCACAAGTTCATTGGTGGCAGGATTATAGCTTATGCTACCCTCACCGGATGCGCTCTTGAAGATATTGAAACCGAAGGCTGCACTGCCAACTTTGAATTTACCGAACACTTCAACCTGACGACCACCAATGGCATTATAACCGGGGAAACCGTCAACTTCAAATGTAAGTACGCCATCAATAACACCATCCTTAAACATTACCCGCTTATCAGAACGGAGGTCACGAAGTCCCTCGAATGGCTTCTGAATAAGATTGCCCTGTGCATCGAGGCTTATCTCACGCGGGAAAGAATAGAGATGTGCCCAGCCCCACTTGCAGTTTTCTGATGTGGCAACCTTGTCGGGAACTATACCCAATACCAAGGTCTTGCCATCTTTCTGATAGATAGTAGGGGAAAGAAGACCG
>WFLX010059253.1_pt1 | contig 10591 bp, 5 predicted proteins | sample 4967041 | NCBI WGS metagenome assembly WFLX01 (sample SAMN12857096, study PRJNA449069) | gut metagenome | isolation source: stool from male and female vole | host: Microtus ochrogaster | place: USA:Florida | collected 2017
CCCATGGTTCGCCGGGCAGGTCCAGGCGTGACTTTATGTTGAGAAGCCATGCGTCATTGACTCCGTCGCAGACGACTCTGTCACCTTCACCCGCTACCCACAGTGGCAGCAGTTGACCGGCGCGCGCAAGGGNCGTCGCCGCGGGTGGAGGAGTGAATGCTTCNACATTCCGGGCGAGTGCAATGTCNTTCCAGGGATTGAACCACAGGGCTTTCTTCATTTCNGTATATTTTAAAAAGCCACTTCTCCGTTGACGGGGAAGTGGCTATGTGATTTATCCTGCGAATATCAGAATTTAAAACCTACCGAGAGGACGATGTCGTTGTCGGTCTCTGTCAGCTGTGCTGTAGGAGCCTTGACATTGTTGAAGTCGGTGTAGGCGTGGTAGGTCGAGGTCTTCTTGCGGTAGACATAGGCGGCGTCGATGTAGAAGGCCTGATAACGGTAGCCGAGACCCAATGACACGGCGTTAACGTCACGATTGAAAGTATAGGCGGGGTTGGTACCGGCAGTGATTACCTCGACAGCTCCGTCGGCTGCTTCTTTCTTGACGTTGGTGGTCGCGTGGTTGTAACCGGCGCGGACACTGACGTTGGAGGAAATGCGGTATTCGAGACCGAAACGGATGATATCCGTTGCCTTGAAATAATTCTTAATGTCGTCATTGACATATTCATCCTGAACATAATTGCCCCAGTTGTCCTGGTAGCTGAGTTTCATATCGCCGTAGGCCTGGCGTTCATAGTCCATCGAGACGATGGCCGAATTGCCGATGACGGCAGCGGCGCCAACCATCAGCTTCCAGGGAGCGTTGATGCGGAAGTTATAGTAGGAATCATCAGTGTAGTCATTGCCCTTGAAAGGATTGTTCTGTCCCTCGGCTACAGCGGGATTGTAGTAGCTGTAGTAGCTCTCGGCATAAGCACTTTGGGAAAGGTTATACCAGGTTGGGGTGTGGACAGCGAGGCCAATGCGCAACTGCTGGATGGGCTTGATTATGACACCGGCCTTGAAATTCCAGCCCGAGCCCGAGATGCTGCGGTAATTGTTGAGCTCGATGCCGGCGTTACCGGTAGCAAGACCCTGCGTGCCGTTGTTNTCAGCTACAATCCGGGCATTTTCCATGCTNTCGGAATAGTAAGAAGTGAGGTTGTAGCTTAAATCAGTGATACCGAAACCGATACCCCAGTAAACTACATCGCTGACGTTGCCGCCGAANTCAATNGCATACTCGTCGACATAGCCGCTCTCGCGTACCTGGCTGTAGGAATCGCCGATAGTGCCGTTCTGCGTGAGTCCCACATAGCGGTTATTGGAAGTGGGATTGATCATGTAGCTTGAGTAAGCAAGGATCGACAGCCAGTCAAGATCGGGATTGGTATAGGGATTGTAGGAATCNGTAAATTCCATGCTTGATGCGTTATAACCGGCGTTGCTGGTATAGGAGGCAATGTAATCGGTAACNGATGACGGCGACGCTGCATTGTAGACATTAAAGACACGGTCAAACGATGCAACGCGGTTAAATGTCACACCCCAGGAGAATGTGCGCAGGGCGCTCGGGAGTCGCACGCTGCCGACATAACCGAAGTTGTTGCAATAAGCCTTGGTCTTACTGACTCCGATTTTTGTGTCGGGCGATTCTGACGTGATGCGGCGCGGAGAAATATCGAGAGTTGCACCGATTTCACTGCGGCGGTAGATACCGATGCCTGCGGGATTCTGGTTCAAGGTCGAGAGATCGCCGCCAAGGGCCGTGAATGCGCCGCCCATCGACATGAAGCGGGCTGTGCCGCGCTGGTCGGTTTGNGACAGTGTATAAGCATCTACAGCGCTCTGGGCCATGACTCCGCCGGGGACGGCCGCTGCTGTTGCGAGAGCGAGAAGGGTCTTTTTCATAGTTTGTTGGACTGATGTGTTTTAAGTGAAGCAGAGGAGTTGAAAAAGTGATTCTGAGTGTAATCAACGGCGTCCGCGTGTGCTGCCGCCACCGCTGTGGCTGCCGCCGGTAGAGCCGCCGCCGGTGCTACGGCCGCGCGAGCTTGAGCCGCTGCCCCAGCTGGAATTGTTATTGTTGTTGCGGGGCGTCGATGCGGGACGCGTTGTCGTGTTGTTATTATTATTATTCGAACCCGAGTTGCGGCCACGGTTAAANACTCCGTTTCCATAGTTGTTGTTATTGCCCGTTGACGTACCTGTAGGGGTAACGGTTGTGGATGGANGTGCATAGCCGTTCGAACCGGGACGCGCGGCGGGAGAGGTCGCTCCGTTTATGTTGCCCTGTCCCATGTTGCCGGGACGAGTGAATACGTTGTTGGCTCCGGCGCTGATAGCTCCGGGACGACGGCCGGCTGTAGATGAGCCACCGTTTCCGGCCGGCGCATGGGGACGCGAAGAACCTGCGCTGCTTGCCCAGCCGGGACCGTGGCCGGGAGGCGGTGTAGGACCGGGATTCCAGCCCCAACCGGGACCGGGATTCCAACCCCATGAGGGTCCCCAACCCCAACTGGGTCCCCAGCCCCAAGCGGGACCCCAGCTCCAGCTCGGTCCCCAGTTCCAACTCGGGCCCCAACCCCAGCTCCAAGACCAGGAAGGACCCCAACTCCAGTTCCATCCCCAGGAATAATCAAAATAATTATAGGTATTCCAGTACCAGCTGGCGGGGGTGTACCACGAATTGTAACCGGGAACGGCGTTGACAACATAGATATTTATATCGCTCGCGGGTTCATAGGCATAGTAATAGTCAATGAGGTCACCGTCGCCGGAAGCGTTAACGATGTCGGAGTTATAGAATCGCTCGATGCGACGGGTATAGGCAAATGTATCGGCATTGCCGGTGGTATCGGCAGCCACGCTGTCCTGCACCAGGAATTGACCGCGGCGATTATATTCGTCNATATTGACGTTGAGNCCAGTGCCGTAGACAGGAGTGTAGGTCTCGGCACCGGGGTAGTTAACCACGGTGTTGGGAACATAATTGCCCGAAGCAGTCTGAGTCTGTTTGGCAGGAGTCGGCTTGGAGGGATTGTAATAGATGTCGTCATCGTCGTCCCANTGGGANGTCGAAGCCTGCGAGGCTACAGCTGCGGTCAGCAGCATCGCAAGGAGGGGGAGGCGCTTGAATGTCATATCGTTTTAATTTGAGAATTTGTTACTTCAGATTGTCTTTATACCTTAGACAACGCCCGTTGCAGGAGGTTTAGTGCAAAGATAGACATTTTTTATTTAATAACAAATTGATAGGCTATTTTGATTGACAATAACAATAAAACGCCGGGCAACGCAATCTGCGCGCCCGGCGTCAATATCATTTTTCGTTACCTTCAGTTTTTAACTGCTTTCCTGAATCTTATTTTTCAGGTACAGGCTTCAGGTCGTAGCTTGCGATAGCAAGGGTGAAGCCCCAGTAGATAAATGCGATAGAGGCAAGGAAGGAAACCATTTCCATATCCGAAGTCCAACCGGCTTCAAGGAAGAAGAAGCCTACGAGGCAGAGAAGGATACCGTTGATGATACCAAGCCACCAGTAATTTGAACCGTTGCGATAGCAGGCGCCGATCAGTGCTTCAATACCCCAGAAGATGAATACAAAGGCAAGGAAGTAGGGGAAGACGGCTTCGCTGAGAATAATTGAACGGACAAGCATGAAACCGATGAAAATATCGATCACGCCGCCGGCGAGCCACCAGCCCCAGCCGGCTTTACGATTAGGTCCGGTTGCAACACAGAGTTGTACTACACCGGCGAGAATAAGTAACCAACCGAAGATCTGGGATGCGATTGCGTATCCGGCTTCGGGCCAGAACCAATAAGCAAATCCTGAGAGTACCATCAGGATGCCGACGACTAAAACTGCCCACCATGCGCGGGTCTGTCCTAAATAGCTGATGTTAAGAGCTTTCATAATGTATAAATTAGTTGAAATTGTTAATATTCTATTCGTTTGGTTAAATTTATAATTATAACACGTCATCTCGCTTTTTGGTTTGCTGGGAGTGATTATTTTTTTACTTGATGTTTGAAAATAATTATATAATATTTTTGTACCTTTGCAAGCAAAAGCTTTTTACTTAGCAGGCCCATGAACGAGCAATCCTTGAGCAGGCTCTACCTGAAAGAAACGGCCTTCGGGCAACTGATGCAACGACGCATATTCAATGTGTTGCTTGTAGCATCGCGCTACGACGCTTTCATGCTCGAGGAGGACGGCCGCGTCGACGAGCAGCTCTATATGGAATATGTGTCGCTNCACCTGAGCTCGCCCCCCCGTGTAACACGCGTTTCCACCGTTGGAGAAGCTGTCGAGGCCATGGCTCACAGTCATTTTGACCTTGTGATAGTGATGCCGGCCGGCGAGCTTTCCGAGTCGATCGACGGTTGCCGACGCATCAAGGCCCTGTACCCCCTCATACCATTAATCATGCTCACTCCTTTCTCAAAGGAGGTTTCACGGCGACTGGCCCGGGAGGATCTGTCGTCAATCGACTATGTGTTCAGCTGGCTCGGCAACATGGACCTGCTTCTGGCGATCATAAAATTGCTTGAAGACAGAATGAATGCCGATGACATCACCGATGTCGGCGTGCAGATGATTCTCGTGGTCGAGGATTCCGTGAGATTTTATTCATCCGTGCTCCCTCACATTTATAAATTCCTGCTGGGACAGTCACGGGTATTTTCTACCGANGCGCTTAACGAGCACGAGCAGATGCTGCGCATGCGCGGCCGCCCCAAGGTGATGCTTGCGCGCGACTATGAGGAAGCCGTGGCTCTCTATGAGAAATACGGAGAAAATATGCTCGGGGTCATCAGCGACGTATCCTTCATGCGTGAAGGAGTCAAGGACCCTAAGGCAGGCATTAAGCTTGCGCGATACCTGCGCGAGCACGATCCCCACCTGCCGCTTATTATTGAGTCTTCCGAGACAGCCAACGAGGCCGATGTTAAGACCCTCGGAGGCGTATTCCTTGACAAGAATTCGAAAAAACTGCCCGTAGATCTCGGCGAGGCAATCATGAGCCACTTCGGTTTCGGTGACTTTATNATCAAGGATCCCGTCACCGGCGAGGAGATTATGCGCTTCCGCGACCTGANGGACCTTCAGTNTCGTCTTGACGNGATTCCCGACGAGGCATTGTTCATCCATGCCCAGAACAACGATATTTCACGCTGGCTCTATAGCCGAGCNTTGTTTCCCATCGCCGATATAATCAAACGTCACCGATTCGAGTCAATCGATGATGCTCCGGCGGCGCGGCAGCTGTTCTTTGAACTGATCGTGAAATACCGCAAGATGAAGAACCGCGGCGTCGTCGCAGTTTTCCGCAAGGATCGCTTTGACCATTACAGTAATTTCGCGCGTATAGGGCAGGGCAGTCTCGGCGGTAAAGGCCGTGGCCTGGCATTNGTGGACTCTATCATTAAGAAGAATCCTATCTGTGACAACTTCTACGGTGTCACGATATCCATNCCGCGCACNGTGGTGTTGTGTACCGATATCTTCGACGAATTCATGGCGAGCAANCGCCTTTATCCCCTNGCATTGAGCGATGCTCCCGATAGCGAGATACTTGCTCATTTCCTGGCGGCACGCCTTCCGGAGCGACTCGTTGAAGACTTCTTCGCTCTCTTTGAGGTTGTCGACAGACCGCTGGCCGTGCGCTCGTGGAGTCTGCTCGAGGACTCCCATTATCAGCCCTTTGCAGGCATATATTCGACATATATGATACCCTGCGTGCCCGACCGCTACGAGCGCCTGAGACTGCTCAGCGACGCCATCAAGGCTGTCTACGCCTCGGTCTTCTTCCGCGCCGGTAAGGACTACATGAATGCCACCAGTAATCTTATCGACCAGGAAAAGATGGCTGTCATTATCCAGGAAGTCGTCGGCGAGACATATAAAGATTGTTATTTCCCCAATTTTTCGGGCGTCGGAAGGTCGCTGAACTATTACCCCCTTGGCGATGAACTTCCCGAGGACGGCGTGGCAGAAATAGCCGTAGGTCTCGGCAAATATATCGTTGACGGCGGCGTGGCCCTTCGCTTCAGTCCTCTCCATCCCGAGCATGTGTTGCAGACATCCACGCTTGATCTCGCCCTCAAGCAGACTCAGACACGTCTCTGTGTACTGCCGACAGACCCCGCCGGCACCGGAGAGATCACGACCGACGACAGCTATAACATTCTGACTCGCCCCGTGCAGGACTTTGCCAACACGGGAGCCTTGCGATATATTGCTTCTACCTATGACGCCCGCGACGGTATCCTGAAAGATTACGAGGAGGGCCCCGGTCGGCGCCGCATCACTTTCAACAATTTCCTGCTCGACAAGGTCTTCCCCTTGGCTCAGGCTGTGGACTTCATGCTCAAGCAAGGGCAGAACGCCATGCAGCGGCCCGTCGAGATAGAGTTTGCCGGCATTGTCAATCCGATGGCCTCGTCTACACCCGTGGACAAGGGCCATATTTACTGGTTGCAGATAAGACCCATAATTGACCGCAAGGAGCTTGTCACCGACGCGATGCTGGATGTCGACCCGGAAAAGATTATCTTGCGGAGCACCTCCGCTATAGGCAACGGCAGCGTCGAGGACGTGCGCGACATCGTCTACATACGTCCCGACACTTTCGATTCACTCAACAACGCGCGTCTTGTGCCTGTTATTGAACGCATCAATCGCGGATTTATAGAGAAAGGCGCCGGCTATATTCTCGTAGGCCCGGGGCGCTGGGGNTCGAGTGATCCTGCGCTGGGAGTCCCTGTCAAGTGGGCCGATATCTCGGCTACGCGTCTTATTGCTGAAGCTGCCGTGGGNACCTATTGTCCCGACCCGAGCCAGGGAACACACTTTTTCCATAATCTCACCTCCTTCGGGGTGGGGTATTTCACTATCGCGCCCTCGGCTCCCGGAGCTTGTTACAATATCGCAGCCCTGGATGCGATGGATGCCGTCTACGACGACGGCTTTATCAGGGTAGTACACTTTGAGAATCCTCTATATATAGCAATAAACGGCCGTCGCGGAGCGGGCATCGTAGCTCTCGCGCCCCCGGCCGATAATAACAATGAAATCCTATGAGTTTCTTCAATTCATTGAAACGCAGCCTGGGACTCGACGCCAACACAGTCGCCGAGGACGAAACCCTATATGCCGATACAGCCGAGGCCGTGTCTTCATCATCGACAGCTTCCACGGCTGAAGAAGGTGAAGGAGGCGCCGCGGACGCGACACTTGAATTTGACCGCGAGAAGCAGAATATCATATTTGAAAAGGTAGTGGAGATTTTCAACAAGTCCCTGCCGCCTTTCCTTGCACAGAGTGTTGACAAGCAGGCCCAGATCAAATATCTGCGCGAGGCCATGGACGGTGGCGTCAAGGCCTATCTCGATTCTCTGGCAGCGCAGGCTCAGGCTTATTGCGAACAGCGCTGGCATCAGACACGCGAATCGATGGCTGCCGAGCTGGATGCCATCAAGGCCAAGGCCGATGACATCGAGAAGAAATCGGCCGACATGCAGCAAAAACAGCTCAGCGCCGACCGTCAGAAACGCGCGCTCAGCGACCGTCTGCATGATCTTGAATCGCAGGTCGTGCGCCTTGAGGCCGACCGTGAGCAATATGAACTCGAGAACCGGTCGCTGGTCAACCGCCTGANAGTAGCCGGTGTGCAGCAGGAAGACGTCGACAGTGCCCGCGCCGAAATAGAGCGACTCAACTCTGAAATTCGTAAATTGCGCGAAAATCCCGGTGAATCCCGCGCTGCCGAGGCCGATGCACTCCGAATACAGATTGACGAGATGAGAGGNGCCATCGACGACCTCAAGGAGCAGAACCGTGTCTCGGGCCAGATGGTCGAGGACATGNGAAAGAANCTCGCCGGCGCCAACAAGCGNCTTGCCGAACGCGACAAGCAACTTGTCGAAGCCAATGATATAATCAACAGTTACAATATCGAGCTTGACAAAAAAATGGCCCAGGTCGACGAGCGCCTTGCAGCCGATGCCGAGACCATCAAGAAGCAGAAGAAGGCTATGGCCGACCGCGATGCCCANATAGAATCCTTGAAGGAAACGATAGCACGCAATCTGCGCCAGCAGGCTCGCCGCGAGGCCGAGTTACAGGCACGCATAAAGGCTTTGTCGCCTGCGCCGGAACCTTCTCACCCCGAAGATTCTACTCCCGAGCAGCCGGTTGCNGCCGAGGAAGCCTTTGAAGTCAAGGCNCCGGTCATCAGCGAAGCCGACCTCTCGGAAATNGAAAAGACCTTTGAGTCAGAGGACTGGTTTACCAAGAATCCGCCGGCCGAGACCCCGTCGATGCGCAAGCCCGATGCCGACAGTGAATTTGGCTACAAGGATCCTCACCGTAAAAACTCTGACCGTCCCGACCATCCGTCGCAACTGTCGTTATTCTGATTGAAGCAGCTCTCCTTTAATAGTCCTTAATTTGATCTTACACGATGACTTGTAAANCAATACTAAGTTTTGTCCTGCTGCGATGGGCTGCGCAGTGTCCTCCGCAGTCGCCCGCGATGTGGACAAGAATATGATGCAGAAATGTGTCTACCCGGCCAACAGGCCCGCTGCTCCGCGCGGTTTTACTTATGCGCAGGACGGTGAAAGCTATTATCTTCTGAGCGACGACAGCCGTCGCATCGAGCGCTATGATACCCGCAGCGGCAAGCTTCTTGACACGCTTTTCAATGTCGAGCGTACCCGCGAGGTCTCCCTGCCTCTTATTGAGGGGTTCACCTTGAGCGGGGATGCATCAAAAGTCCTCGTATGGAACGAGTCGCGGCCTATTTACCGACGCTCGTCGACGGCATCCTATTATGTTTATGAGGTGCGCTGGCGTCTGTTGCGTCCTCTTTCTGTCCAGCATCCGCGCCAGCAGCAACCGCTGTTTTCGCCCGACTCGCGCATGGTTGCTTTTGTGGCCGATAACAATATCTATGTTGCGAAGCTTGATTACAAGAGCGAGGTTGCCGTTACTACCGACGGAGNTCCGGGGCGTGTNNTTAACGGCGTGCCCGACTGGGTCTATGAAGAAGAGTTCGCGACNGTNTGCTCCATGACCTGGGCACCGGACAATCTCAATCTCTGTTTCCTTAAATACGACGAGAGCGAAGTGCCGCTGTATAATATGATGGATTTTGGTTCACCTACACGCCTGGAAGGTGCATCGCTTTACCCGGAGGTGTGGTCCTACAAATATCCAGTCGCAGGCATGCCAAATAGCCGCGTGACCCTGCACAGCTATGACGTAGAAACCCGCAAGACCAAAACCATGACCTTGCCCGACGAGCGTATCGAATATATTCCGCGCATCGCTTACGGTCCTAATCCCGAGACTCTTGTCGTGGTCGGTCTCAATCGTGACCAGAGTATGTGTCAGATCTANAAGGTTAATCCCAAGTCGACGGTCGCCAAGGAATTATACTCCGAAACGTCGACTTCATGGATTCTTCCCGCAACCTACGAGAACCTGGTCATTAACCCCGACAACTTTATTGTAACTTCCTGGCGCGACGGGTTCACCCGTCTCTATGTCTATAATTATAACGGCGTTGAGATTCAGGCTCCCGCTACAGGCGACTGTGATGTTACAGCCTGTTATGGCATAGATTCCGACGGTTCAATTTACTATCAGGTGGCTGCTCCCACGCCCCTTGACCGCACGGTTCGCTGCATGGATAAGAAGGGCAAGGTAACTGATATCTCACCTGCCGGTCTTTATTCATCGGCAGCGTTTGCTCCGGGAATGAAATATGCGGTGATGAACACCCAAAGCCCCGAGCAGCCGCCGGTCTATACCATGGTTAACGCCGCCGGCAAGGAAATAAGAGTCCTCGAGGACAATGCAGCCTATGCTGCAGCCACCCGTTCTCTGATCGCGCCTCGTTCCTTCTTCACTATGCGAAGCGACGGCGTCGAGTTAAACGGATACATTATCAAGCCGCGCGATTTTTCAGCTACCGGCCGTTANCCGGTAGTGATGTATCAGTATAGCGGTCCCGGTTCNCAGGAAGTCTTGCGCAGATGGCAACTTGACTGGATGGATGCCTTTGCAGCTGCCGGATACGTTGTCGTGTGTGTCGACGGTCGCGGTNCAGGCGGTCGCGGACGCGATTTCTGCGATATTGTTTACAAGCGCCTCGGCTACTATGAGACTATCGACCAGCTTGCTGCAGCCCGCTATGCCGGATCGCTTCCCTATGTCGATCCCTCGCGTGTCGGTATTTTCGGCTGGAGCTACGGCGGGTATGAAGCTCTGATGGCTGCCACCGCCGAGGATAACCCCTACAAGGCCGCTGTCGCAGTCGCTCCGGTAACCGACTGGCGTTTTTATGACACCATCTACGCCGAGCGTTATATGCAGACTCCCGGCCAGAATGAAGACGGCTACCGCAATTCGGCGCCTCTGCGTCGCACACATCGCCTCCAGTGTCCGCTGCTTCTGATGTACGGAACATCGGACGATAATGTCCATCCTGCCAATTCTATCGAGTTTGTTTCAGCGCTTGAGCAGGTTGGCGGCTTCTGTGATATGCTTATATTCCCGGGTATGAATCATTCAATAAACGGCGGT
>WFLX010279773.1_pt1 | contig 10590 bp, 7 predicted proteins | sample 4967041 | NCBI WGS metagenome assembly WFLX01 (sample SAMN12857096, study PRJNA449069) | gut metagenome | isolation source: stool from male and female vole | host: Microtus ochrogaster | place: USA:Florida | collected 2017
CTCCGTTAGCGTCTACAGTAGGATCCAAAACCCAACGGATCTCATCACCTGTGATATAATTCTTGGATGCAGACTCGGCTGTAGTCCAATCCTCGGCTGCAAGTATCTGAGACTTGGTAGCGTCAGACCACTTTGTGAAGTCCCAGGTCTTGATATTCTTATCACCTTCGTCAATGATGATAGAGAAAATCTCGATACCTGACTTCGGAGCGCCTGACAATCCGGTAGAGATCTTAACCACACCGTCAGCAATAACTGTCGCTACAACAGTGTAAACACCGGGGGAGCCTTCTACCTTATTACCTAAAAGGATAACAGATGTCTCACCATCTGCTGTCTGTGCGTTTGTCAAAGAGAAACCTCTGTCAGTTGCTTCACCGTTGGCTGACTGCGCAACGATTGTGATCTTCTGACCTGCTGACAATACAGGTAATGTGATAGAGCAATTCTTCTGCAAACGAATATTGGTGCCTTTGTACATCACTGCCTTTGTGGCAGCGAAGTCACCGAACTGCAAACCTGCAAACTCAGGAACTACCTCGCCGTTGGCTGTCAACTCGCCATCAAACGATTTGTTTGTTGTCCATGCAGTGCTCACGCCATCACTAATGGTTTTGAACCATGTGGCATCGTCAGCGTCAAGCATCTCACGACTGCTGTCGCTCACTCCCTTAGTGAAATCCCATGACTTGCGGCTCTGCGCATTAGCGCCAAGCACCAAGAAGAGCATCACTACGGAAAGAAAAGTAAAAATTTTCTTCATGAGTAATAATTTTGTTTGTTTAATAATATGATTATGAATGATTAAGAATTCGTTTCGTGTAATAATCCATTTAGAGTAACATTATTACCCTATGATAATATATTAGGTGTATTATGGATAGTAGTTAGTGTTTAGATACCATACAAATTACGATATGGTTAATTTGTGTGCAAAGTTAAAAAAAAAAATACAAACGCCAAAATCTTTTCAGGAAAATTTTGGCGTTCATACTGAAATTTGTCTCACTGCGAAGTCAAACGGCAAACATCTGTTAACCAATAGAAACGTAAAAAGATAGCGTTAACGGCTCAGAAGAATTGCATTAACGGTTCAAAAGGTTCATTGCGGCGGCGAAATGCCATATAATAATGCCTGCCGTAACAGAGACATTGAGCGAGTGTTTGGTGCCATACTGCGGTATTTCGAGGCATCCGTCACATATATCCACAATCTCCTGATGCACTCCTTTCACCTCATTACCCAAGACAACGGCATACTTCTTGGACACATTACCGCTCACCCACTCCGGCGAGAAGTCCCCAAGCATAGTGGAACCATGAGCCTGTTCCACTGCCAACACGGTGAAACCGTCGTTTTTCAGCGTTCTCACCGCTTCCTCCGCAGTCTTGAAATACCTCCATTCCACACTCTCCTCCGCTCCGAGAGCCGTCTTATGTATCTCCTGAGCGGCCTTCAACGAGCAGTCTTTCACAATGCACCCATCGGTGTCACGCACCTCGTCCGGCGCCGCCGTAATGCCACAAAGATACACAGTCTGCACACGAAAAGCGTCCGAAGTCCTAAATACCGAACCCACATTATACAACGACCGTACATCGTCAAGTACGACAACGAGTGGCATTTTATCGGCTTTACGGAATTCCTCCACCGTAAGTCGGTTCATTTCCGGTATAGTAGTTTTCTGCATCATAGTGATTTTAGATAATAATGTTTTTGCCTACAGCGGCAAACAGCATTAATATAGACCAGGCGATACGGTTCACTCAAAACATTGTCACAACCCTTTTTATTCCCGCAACCAGAGCGTCAACCTCCTCTTTTGTATTGTATAATGCAAAAGAAGCCCTCACCGCGCCCTGTATTCCAAGCCTTTTCATGAGCGGTTCGGCACAATGATGTCCTGTTCTCACAGCTATACCAAGCCGGTCCAGCAATGTCCCCATATCAAGATGGTGTATAAAACGGTCGCTTTCACCGCCGTTTTCCCTCACGAGAAAACTTATGACCGCATCGCGAACGGATACATCCAACGGCCCGAAAATGGTCATTCCCGGAATCTCAAGCATTCGTTCTATGGCGTAACGGGTAAGCTCCCGCTCATGATTCTCAATATTTTTCAAGCCTATTCCCTGCATGAAATCTATCGCAGTGGCAAGGCCATTGGTGGCGATATAGTCCGGTGTTCCGGCCTCAAACTTCAAAGGCAGCTCCGCAAATGTAGTCTTTTCAAACGACACAGTGCCTATCATGTCGCCCCCACCCTGATACGGAGGCATCTCCTCCAGATATTTTTTCTTGCCATAAAGCACTCCGATACCGGTGGGACCGTACATTTTATGTCCTGAAAAAGCATAAAAATCACAGTCAATATCCTGCATATCGACCTGCATGTGCGGTGCGCTTTGCGCCCCATCTATAAGGCATGGCACGCCATTGTCATGCGCTATGCGTACAATTTCCTTGACAGGGTTCACCGTTCCCAGCACATTGCTGACGTGTGTAACGCTGACTAACTTTGTCTTTTCATTAAACAACGCTCTATAGGCATCAAGATCCAATATCCCGTCGTCGCTCATTGGAATCACCCGCAGCACAATCCCCTTACGTTTCGCATGCAACTGCCACGGAACGATATTGNNGTGATGTNCCNTTACCGAAACAANCACCTCGTCACCCTCCCTCATNTACGCCNCNGAAAAGGAATAAGCGACAAGGTTCAGGCTCTCCGTCGTACCCCGTGTAAATATAATTTCCTCGATGGAACCGGCATTTATGAATCCCCTTACCTTCTCTCTCGCCGCCTCATGCAGGTCAGTTGCCTGCTGCGAAAGGTAATGTACGCCTCTGTGAACATTGGCATTGACATTCAAATACTCCTCCCTCATGGCGTCAAGCACGCAAAGCGGTTTCTGCGTCGTGGCGCCATTGTCGAGATATACCAACGGGTATTTTCCGTATATTTTCCTCGATAAAATCGGGAATTCTTTTCTTATGTCTTCCATTTACGAGGTCTTGGAATTGTGACTGTTATTGTTCTCTTGTTATATTACAGGCTTGCCGGCCCATGTTATCATTTGCATATCTTACANGTTCCGCACCGTTCTNCACTCGACAGGCGCTTATCCACAANAANATNCAGGCGNNCCCNGAACGNNNCCCACTTCATNTCGTTCACCACTTGCGATATGAAGGCGGTTTTAAGCAGTGTCTTTGCCGTTTCCAACGGAATGCCGCGCTGACGCATATAGAACAGCGCNGCCTCATCCATAACACCCACTGTGGAGCCATGCGCACACTTTACGTCATCGGCATAAATCTCAAGNNTAGGCTGTGTGTACATCCTTGCGTCCGACGACGCGCACATATTATTGTTCGTTTCGTGCGATATNGTCTGCTGAGCGCCCTCTCTCACCATTATCTTCCCGGCAAATCCGCCCACAGCCTCATCGTCAATAACATACTTATACAACTCGTTTGACGTGCATTGCGGCACCTGATGGTCTATCATCGTATTGTTATCCACATGCTGTTTGCCGTCGGCTATGACAGCACCGTTCAGCGTCACCTCCGAGTTNCGNCCTTGCATATACACGTCTATNCCGTNCCTTNTAACNCNANTCGACATCGTCAGGTTGTTATGTCTTATCGAAACGTCACGCCCTGTCTTTATATACAGGTTGCTGAAGCGGTTGCATTTCTCGTGAGTCTCCTCTAACTCGTACATGTCCAGCCGTGCCCCGTCCTTCGCAACCACCTCTATTACCTGAAGAGACAGGAAACGCCTGTCGTCCTTTACGTGGTCAACAAAAAACACAGTAGCCTCCGAACACTCCTCCATGACAATCAGAACACGCCTGATCACCATCGTATCCTGCTCCCCCGACAGCACGTTCTCGATGCGTATGGGCGTTTTTGCACTGACATTCCGCGGGATATGCACCACCAACGCATCGTGAGCCAACGCCGTATTCAGCGCTGTCAGCGCGTCTTCCCTATACTCCCCTTTCAGGTTTCCCATGCCCACCGGTTCCCCATCCGCCGTCACCGCAGCGTCAACCACCTTATTATAATAAGGAGTAACATCAACCGGAGCGTCCTTTATGGCATAAACGTATGGCGTATCCTTTATCGTTATGGGAGCGAGCGACAAGCCATAGTCCGGTGCGAAAGCCTTCTCCACATCGGTATATCTATACCGTTCGTCTTTTCTCGCAGGCAGTCCGAGTCGTCTGAACGTCTCCATTGCCTTTTCTCTCATACCGTTCAGGGTGTCACACGACTGCCTCATGAGCAGTTCCTTTACCTCATCGTACAGTTCTGTATATTGGTTGACCATGCGTTATCTCCCTTTCAGTTCATCCTTTATCCAGTCAAAGCCCTCGTTTTCAATCTTCAACGCAAGATCAGGGCCACCCGTCTTCACCACTTCTCCGTCTATAAGCACGTGCACAACATCCGGCTTTATGTAGTCAAGCAGCCTCTGATAGTGTGTAATGACAATGGCACTGGTCTTCTCCGTGCGCAATTTGTTAAATCCTCCAGCCACTATCCTCAGCGCATCCACGTCCAATCCCGAGTCCGTCTCGTCAAGAATGCAGAGTGAAGGCTCCAGCATAGCCATCTGGAATATCTCGTTTCTCTTCTTCTCGCCACCAGAGAAGCCCTCGTTCACAGAGCGGTTCATCAGCTTTTTGTCTATCTCCACCAGCTCCCTTTTCTCTTTCATCAGCTTAATGAAGTCGCCGGCTTTGAGCGGTTCCAGCCCCATCGCCTTACGTCTGGCGTTCACCGCCGCCTTCATGAAGTTGGTCATAGACACCCCCGGTATCTCCACCGGAGCCTGAAATGACATGAATATGCCGGCGTTGGCACGCTCCTCCGGCTTCATAGCCAGCAGGTCTTTGCCGTCAAATGTTATAGAACCCTCCGTCACCTCATAAGCCGGATTCCCCACTATGACGTTACTCAGCGTCGATTTGCCGGCTCCGTNTGTACCCATCAGGGCATGTATCTCTNCNTCTTTTATCGTAAGGTTTACGCCTTNCAGTATTTCCTTGCCNTCCNCAGCGGCGTGTNNNTTCTTTATCTCAAGCATTTTCTCNGNTATTTATGTTTCTTNTCCTACGCTGCCTTCCAGGCTAACGCTAAGNAGTNTCTNTGNCTCCACCGCAAANTCCATNGNCNGTTTCTGTAGCACTTCCTTGGCATATCCGTTCACTATCAGCCCTACCGCTTCCTCGGTGCTTATGCCTCTCTGGTTGCAATACAGCAGTTGAGCCTCCGAAATCTTTGAGGTTGTAGCCTCATGCTCCACCACCGCCGTCTTGTTGTGTATATCCATATACGGGAATGTGTGCGCCCCGCAGTGGCTTCCCAACAGCAACGAGTCGCAAGATGAATAATTTCTTGCGCCGTCGGCCTTTGCCGATGCCCTCACCAAGCCGCGGTACGAGTTCTGCGAGTGTCCTGCCGATATGCCTTTGGATATTATCGTAGACTTTGTGTTTTTGCCTATATGTATCATTTTCGTTCCGGTGTCAGCCTCCTGCCGGTGGTTTGTCACCGCCACGCTGTAAAACTCGGCCACGCTATTGTCTCCCCTCAATATGCACGACGGATATTTCCACGTTATGGCCGAACCCGTCTCCACCTGCGTCCATGACAGTTTCGAGTCGCGTCCCCTTAGGTCTCCCCTCTTCGTCACAAGGTTAAAGACACCGCCTTTGCCGTTCTCGTCACCCGGATACCAGTTCTGCACGGTCGAGTACTTGACCTCCGCCCTGTCCTTTACCACTATCTCCACGATGGCGGCATGCAACTGGTTCTCATCGCGCATGGGCGCAGTGCATCCCTCAAGGTATGACACATAAGAGTCATCGTCAGCTATTATCAGCGTCCTTTCAAACTGTCCCGTTCCCGCCGCGTTGATTCTGAAGTAGCTTGACAACTCCATCGGGCACCTCACGCCTTTCGGTATATACACGAAAGAGCCGTCAGAGAACACCGCAGAGTTCAGCGCCGCAAAGAAATTGTCCCTGTACGGCACCACGGTTCCGAGATATTCCCTCACCAGTTCGGGGTGTTCCCTCACCGCCTCGCCTATCGACATGAATATGATGCCTTTCTCCTTCAGCTTGTCCTTATATGTAGTCTTCACCGAAACGGAGTCCATTATGGCGTCCACCGCCACCCCGCTCAGCGCCAGCCTCTCCTCCAACGGTATGCCGAGCTTGTCGAATGTCCTCTCCAACTCAGGGTCTATCTCCTTTTTCCCCTCCTTCTTCTTGGCCATAGGGTCTGCATAATACGAGATAGCCTGATAGTCTATCTCCGGCAATGACACGTGCCCCCACTCCGGTTGCCGCATCGTCTGCCAATGCCTGAAGGCCTTCAGACGAAACTCCAACATCCACTCCGGCTCGCCTTTCTTCCGTGATATGAGTCTTACGACGTCCTCCGTCAGTCCTGTCGGTATGATGTCGGTATGCACATCGGTGGTAAAGCCGTATTCATATTTTCTGTCTGCCACCGCGCGCACAAAGTCGTTGTTGTGATTTTCGCTCATTATTGTTTTCTGAATTTTGTGCAAAGTTACTGCTTTTTTCCGAGAAAATAAAATTAATACCGCTAAAATATCGGTTGCGTCCGACCCTCCTTTCCCGTTAAATAAGCAAAAAAGGTATATCATTCCATGCTTTTTATATCCCCACATTGAAAAAATGGTTGTAATTTTGCAACGCAAAAGCTCACTAACGCCGGCGGCAACAAGTCAACGGCCTATTACCGTTCGGTTTACATCACACTACAATAACAATAAAACTACTATACGACCATGCAAGTAATCAAAGACAAAGAGTTTGAGGGCGAGCGCCCTTTATTCGCAAGTCACGACCTGCGCCTTGAGAATGTAACCATACATGCAGGCGAATCGGCCATAAAGGAATGCTCAAATATCGAGGCTATGGAGTGCGTTTTTGAAGGCAAATACCCCTTCTGGCACGTCAATGGCTTCCGCATAGAAAACTGTCTCTTTCGTGAGGGTGCCCGTGCCGCACTGTGGTACTCCCGCCATCTCGTCATGAAAGACACCGTTGTGGAGGCTCCGAAGATGTTCCGTGAGATGGAAGACCTGACACTTGAGAACGTAAAGCTGCCCAATGCAGAGGAGACTCTGTGGCAGTGCGCCGGCATCCGTTTGAAAAACGTAGAGGTAAAGAACGGCGNTTACCTGTTCATGCNCAGCCATGACATCGAGATCGAGGANTACTACCAANANGGCAACTACTCTNTCCAATATTGCAGCAATGTTGTTATACGCNACGCCACACTGCATACCAAAGNCGCTTTCTGGGGAACGGAGAACGTAACGGTGTACGACTCGGAGATAACAGGCGAGTACCTCGGCTGGCACTCCAAAGGGCTAAGGCTCGTAAACTGCCGCATTGCCGGCACGCAACCGCTGTGCTACGCCCACGACCTTGTGCTTGAGAACTGCACGTTCGACGCCGATGCCGATCTCGCATTTGAGTATTCCACCGTCCATGCCGACATAAAAGGCGGCATAACGAGCGTCAAGAACCCCCGCAGCGGACAGATAACGGCCGACAGCATTGGCGAGATAATACTCGACGACAATATAAAGTCTCCCGCCGACTGCGTGATAAAAAGCCGTAACGCCAACGGCTCCGAGGCATAACCATAACGCCATACTACTATGCAACAGACCTTCAACGACATCACAGACAGGCGCGCCACCAACTCGGTGAAATGGGATTCGGCGACCGATGCGGACATACTGCCCATGTGGGTGGCCGACATGGACTTCAAGACAGCCCCATGCATAACGGAGGCGCTGCGCAAACGTGTTGACCACGGGGTGTTCGGCTACACCAAAGTGCCCGAGGAGTACTACGCCGCCACCATAGACTGGTTCGCCACACGCCACGGCCTCAACATAAACCGCGACTGGATACTATATACCAGCGGCGTGGTACCGGCCATATCAGCCGTCATAAAGGCCTTGACACAGCCAGGCGACAAGGTACTCGTGCAGACTCCCGTCTACAACTGCTTCTTTTCTTCAATCCGCAACAACGGCTGCACGATAACGGAAAGCCCGCTAATATACCGTAACGGCAACTACACCATGGACTTTGACGACCTCAGCGCCAAGGTATCCGACCCCGCCGTAAAGGTAATGCTGCTGTGCAACCCTCACAATCCCGCCGGACGTGTGTGGACATCTGATGAGCTGCGCCGCCTCGGAGAGATATGTTTCGAGAACGATGTAATGGTAGTAAGCGACGAGATACACTGCGAACTTGTATTCCCGCCACACCGGTACATTCCTTTCGCATCGCTCGGCGAGGAGTTCGTCAACCGTTCCGTCACCTGTTCCTCGCCAAGCAAGGCGTTCAACATAGCGGGATTGCAGATAGCCAACATATTCGTTAAGGACGAGGAACTGCGCCGGCACATAGACAAGGCCATAAACATCAACGAGGTGTGCGACGTGAACCCGTTCGGAGTGGTGGCGTTATGCGCTGCATACCGCCACGGTATCGACTGGTTAGAGGGGCTTATAACATACCTGCACGGCAACTATCGTGTGCTACAGGACTTTTTCGACACCGAGTTGCCTATGCTGAAGGTCACCAAACCGGAAGGCACTTATCTTATATGGGTGGACTGTCGCAGTCTGGGACTGCCATCCAAGACCATTGAAAGGATATTATATAATGAGGGACGCGTATGGGTTAACGCCGGAACCGTGTACGGAGCCGCCGGAGAGGGGTTTATACGCATTAACATTGCCTGCCCGCGTGCCACGCTGCTCGAAGGGCTGAGACGCATCAAAACCGGCTTCGACAGCATAAAAGACAAGGCCACAGACACGGCGGACAGCATGTAGCCCGTCTGACATAACGTCAGGCTTACCGCCTTTTCTCTTACTTTTTGATTTCCAAGAACAGTGGCAGAAAAACGCAAACCGGAACCTTTTTCATCTATCGCTTTGCCAATTTAATCGGCAAAGCGATAGTTTTTTGTTGTAATCGCATAGCTTCAGCAGTGTAATCAGGGTGCTTTTACAATCCAATCAGGGTGTGTTCACGGCTCAATCCGATAGCTTTTACCTTATAAACGCAATGCGATTACACCACAAAAACGATTATTTGGGGGAATTCTTTGCGCACGTTTCTACGACAAAAACATAACAATCTTAGAATCAATAAAATACNATTATTGTCGANTATTGCGATNTTTTGNNTCGCACTATTATTTTTTTTGAANTANGCAATTCTCCGGCTGTTAGGAAATTACAATTTGTCAACAAAAGCAACAGATTAGTAACGAACTGACTTTTCTGTCTTTTCCAATTCAATCCAACATCAGTTCGATACATGGAAATGATAATAGTTATGCTCCTGTTGCAGTGTGTTATATAATGCGATTGTTGTCCCGCCCCTTCAGGGCGAAATACGTTTTATCGTTTATGGGTGTCCATTGTTCCCGGGGTTGAAACCCCGGGCTTAGTTATTGCACCCTTTCAGGGTGCGCGGAACCTATGTTCTTTGTTGTTAGTACGTATCCATTATTCATAAGGATAAAACACAATAATAGAATAATGTACCCCTTCAGGGTGCGCAGACGCAACATGTTTGATAGAGCATACCCATACATCATTCATAGGATTAAAACACAATAATAGGATATTGCCCCGCGTCAAGGCGCAATATCTCGGTCGAGATAAAACAAGAATGGCGTAAAACATTGCGGCGAAACACCCTAACAGGGTGTAACATACAAGCCCGGGGTGTCAACCCCGGGGATAGAATAGCCCAATCCCTCAACCGGTATTTCGCCCTGAAGGGGCGGGACAAGGTACGATATAGGTCCGTATGTTTTGCGACTCGGTTGCCGTTCCGCTATCTGCAATGCCCGTTTTGTAATGCGGTTGTTGTCCCGCCTCTTCAGGGCGAAAATGCGTTTGGTCGTTTATGTGTGTCCATTGTTCCCGGGGGTGAAACCCTGGGCTTGGATATTGCACCTCTTCAGGGAACGAAGTCTCAAAACGTTTTTTGTGTTTTGGAAGCGTGATATTCTCTCAGTTTTTGCGGGTTGAAAATGTGGTTCTGTAACGTGCTTGTCTTTAGGGTGTTGCAATCGCGGTGCAATTACAATGTAAACGCACTGCGATTGCAATGTAAAGGCAGTGCGATTACAACGCAAAAGCAGTGCGATTAGAATGTGGGGGCGATATCATGCCTACAGCAGGTGTCGGCTATATGCCATTAAAAAAGGGAACCTGACACATTTTGTGTGCCACGTTCCCCGCAGTTATTTGTTGTTTGTTGCGATATTAGTCAACGATAAGGTTCTCGCCTGTCATATCTTCCGGCTGCTCCAGCCCCATGATATGCAGTATTGTAGGTGCCACGTCAGCCAGTCGTCCGTCCTTTATTGTAGCGGAATTGTTGTCTGTTACGTATATGCACGGTACCGGATTCAGGGAGTGTGCCGTGTTAGGCGTGCCGTCAGCATTTATGGCGTTGTCCGCGTTTCCATGGTCTGCTATTATTATAGCC
>WFLX011510607.1_pt1 | contig 10588 bp, 7 predicted proteins | sample 4967041 | NCBI WGS metagenome assembly WFLX01 (sample SAMN12857096, study PRJNA449069) | gut metagenome | isolation source: stool from male and female vole | host: Microtus ochrogaster | place: USA:Florida | collected 2017
CATATTGGATAAATAATTTACTATTTCAAAACCTACCGCTTTTGGAAAAACATTAGAAAACAATATCCAAACATGAATTCCTCTTCTGCCCGAAAATTCTGTTAAATAACTGATATTCATTGAATCTAAATATTTTAAAATTTTACTTTTAATCTCTGAATATAACAGACTAATTTGTGGATTTCTTTTATCTTTACAGTCAAAATCTAAACATATCCATTTTATTAATCCATTTTTAAATCCTTGTTGATAACATCCAGCAGCACCTTTTCTCTCTAGCATACCTTTAAGTAAAAGGTAATCATATGGGACATATTTAGTCACATATTGTCCGTTATCTTGCTGAATTGCAACTGCATAAGGATTAACAACAAATAACCCATATATTATCTTTGCCAAACGACTAAAAATATCTTCCACAACCTGTATCTCCATTCACGTATTATATATTAATGCAATTTTAACAGTTAACAGATATTAATCCCAGTATAACATTCGCCAATTAATTACACCATATTTTTCAGAAATGTTGATAAATACATCTCCTTTTAAGTATAGTTAATTAAAAAACACTGTACTAGGCTGAAACACCACCTATTACATATAAAGATTTATTGTATCCTAATTCATAGCTAGATTTCACCATTTATTACATCTTAATAATATTGGAATATAATCTTGTATGAAATAAATTTATTTTCCTTTAAAACATTTAATACTCTTATAAATCACTTCGCATACTTCTTAAAATTCTCCGCCTGTTCCAGCACTTCTTTATATACATCATCTATCGTAACTGGCGGATAACCATATTTATCAAGCAAAATAATTAAATCAACGTGCAGACCTGCTTTTATATCCTCTCTGGTAGACCAATCGGTATATTTTGCCTTATCTTCTACGACTAACCTAATTTCCTTTGATAACTCAATCATCTTGTCATCTGGATATTCAAACTCATGTTTCTTCGACACCGCGAGCAGAATATCATAAAAAGCTTTTTCCTCATAATCAATACCCATATTTTTAAATGAATCCCTTTCCGCGTTCAATTCATCAATTAAATCCGCCAGCTGATTTGCCACATCATCAAGGACTTCATATGCAAAGGCTTCGACTTGTCTTCGATTATTATAAGTTTCAACAACAGCTTTCATTCTATCTGCAAATTCAATACTTTTAATTTTGTTTACCTTTTTAAACTCCTCAATAGCATAAGACAATAATCTCTGCAAGGCTTTGATCTTTGTATTGGGCAAATTGATCTTCTCAATCCGCGCTATGTACTCATCACTGAAAATATCAATATTTATGTGTTTGCCCGTTTCAAATAATTCTTCAATACCATCAGACTGTATCGCTTCATCAAGCAATTTGCGAACCCTAGCATTCATCTGAGAAGTGTCCGGTGCATCTCCTTTTGTCAATTTAAACAGTACTGAACGCACCGCCTGATAAAAATGCACTTTTTCAATATCTGTATTAGTAAATTGTCCGCAGGAACTGCACAAATTAAATGCCTGTTTCATTTTCCTCACCGCTGCCATAAACCGACGTTCCAAGTCCTGCGTCAACTGAACATACTCTACTGCTCTATTCAGACAATTTAACTGTTCTACAGGGCTCCCTTCATAATAATCCTTTGCGTTAAAATTATGAAACATCTGATCCAACACTTCAAGCTGATCTAAAACAATCGTCACTGCCTGACTGACGTCATCCAATTCTTCTTTCTCAAAATTTGTATATTTGCAAAGCGCAATATTCATGTTCTTCTTGATGCCGATATAATCGACAATCAATCCTTTGTCCTTGCCCTCATAGACACGATTCACTCGGGAGATTGTCTGTATCAATGTATGCTGCTGAATCGGTTTATCAATATAAATCGTATCAAGACACGGCACATCAAATCCTGTCAGCCACATATCTACTACAATAGCTATTTTGAAATTGGATTTTACATTTTTAAACTGTCTATCCAGTTCTTTTCGGTCTTCTTTTGTCCCTAGCATCTCATAAAGATCTTTTTCATCATCCTTATTTCTTGTCATTACAAGACAGACTTTTTCTATGGGTTTTAATTCCTTTTCCTCTTTCTCCGATAATTCCACACCCTCTGGTGCTTTTCTTTTTTCTTTCCATTCCGGACGAAGTTCTATCAAATTCAGGTAAAATGCATAGGCTATCAACCTGTTTGCACATACAAACATCGCCTTACCTGCTACTGTAGAACCTTCTTCTACTCTTTTTTCATAATGTGCTACAAAATCTTTCGCTACTGCTCTTAACCTATCGGGATCACCAATAATGGCATCCAAGTGAGCTACCGCCTTCTGGCTTTCCTCTATCTGTTCTTCAGAAGTTCCAAGGCTGGCACACTTATCATAATATTCCTCGATTTCACGCAGTTTATCTTCACGCAATGTTACCTTTGCCGCCCGCCCATCATAAACAAGGTTTACTGTTATTTCGTCCTTAACTGCTTCTGTCATAGTATATGGGTGTCCGACAATATCTCCGAACACTTCCACCGTAGCATCAATCGGTGTACCAGTGAATCCTATATAAGTTGCATTCGGTAAAGAATCATGCAGATACTTGGCAAACCCATAGGTTTTATTCACGCCATCGTCCGTAATTTTCACTTTCATATCAAGATTGGTCTGTGAACGATGCGCCTCATCAGAAATGCAGATAATATTATACCTGTCTGTCAAAAGCTGTGTATCTTCCGTAAACTTCTGGATTGTGGTCAAATACACTCCACCGCTTGGCTTGTCCTGCAATTCTTCACACAGTTTTTTCCTAGATTCTATGCTTACTATATTTTCATCCCCAATGAATTGTTTAGAAGCAACAAACTGTTTGGAAAGTTGGTCATCCAAATCTGTCCTATCCGTAATGATTATGATGGTTGGGCTTTTGAAGTAACTGCTTTTCATAAGCATACGGGTAAGAAAGAGCATTGTATAACTTTTCCCACAACCAGTCGTTCCAAAGTATGTGCCACCTTTACCGTCACCATTCGGCTTCATATGTGCTTTCACATTTTCATACAGATTATTTGCTGCAAAAAACTGCGGATAACGGCATACTACTTTCAGATTTTTGTCTGTAGAGTCAGGAAAATAGATAAAATTCTTTATTACCGCAAGAAGCCTGTCCTTCACAAGCAGACCATCAATCATAGTGAACAAAGAATTGATACCATCTGTCTCCTTATCATCATCATTGACTTTTCTCCAAGCATAGAAAAATTCATATTGTGTAAATAATGAGCCATACTTACTGTTTGCGCCATCACTAATAACTACAAACGCATTATATTTAAAAATCTCCGGAATATCTCTTTTGTATCTGACGGTCAACTGTATGTATGCATCCATTATAGTTGTGTTTTCCTGTATAGCTGTCTTAAATTCCAATACCACAAGAGGGAGTCCATTCACATAAATAATACCATCAGGGATACGAAGCTGATAGTTATATCCTTCTATTTCCAACTGATTCACTATCTTAAAAATATTTTGGTCTGGTTCTTCATAATTTAATAATTCAATGAAAATATCCTTCTGTTTTCTATCTTCCCGATTGAACACAAACCCATCTATTACCATAGACATTATTGTTCTGTTGGCTTCATACAAAGTTCCGCCCACGGTACGCAAAGAGCGAATGATACTGTCAATTTCGCTTTCTGTCAGTGCATCCGAAGCATATCGAGTACGCAAATATTCTTTTAGATCTTCTACTATCAGAACTTCTGACTTTTCACGAATCAATTCGCTACCTGTCTGATGTATATACCCTTTGTTCTGCAAGAGCTCTATTATAGACATTTCTAATGCGTGTTCGTTAAATGACATAGTATTTTTCTCCTATATCTAAATTTATTTAAAATTTTGATAATAATGTTCGAGTTCCTTACAACAAGTTGCATCATAATATTTCGAATGAAGTTTTGCATCTATCTTTATATACTTCTCATAGTCGTCATAAATCGAAAAATATCTTAGTAAAGTATAAAAACTCAAACACTGATCTCCATAACTCATCGTCATAGCAGTCCAATATTCTGTATGTCCTAATATTAGTACATTATAAAGCAATTGATATAGCTCAAAATGTTTTATATCTATATCAAACCAATTCTCACTCAAAATTCTTTTACTCGTTAAATCATTTTCGCCTATTTTTCGAATATCGGTTACTATATCTTCCTTAACCCCCTCATCATTATATAATCCATATGTCAATCTTCCAATAAATGATGCTATCCAATCTGCTAATCTTAATTCTATAATTTCATTTGAATTTCCACATCTGATATTTTGAAATCTATAATTTTGTGATGCAGAATATGTACTCTCTTCCTCATCAATTACAATATTCACAAATTCCATATCAATATTTTTCTCTTCCAGTAAATTACACAATCCTTCAAAGTTTATAAAATATTGAAACTCATATTCTTTTTCTGGCAATTCATCAATTATTAAATGATTTAACATATATAAGATATTTTGAAATGCCACTATTTCCTTTTGTTTTCGTTCTATACCTTTAATCTCTTTTATGATACACTCAAAATTATATTGAAGCAGTTCTTTAAATTCCATCATAGAACAATAGTTATGTACAGCATATAGAGCCTTCAATAATTCCTCGTTATGGTAAGTAATCATAAATTTTGTCAACGTATAGTAAAATATATCCTCTGAAAATTCACCCCACCCCCAATAATGTAATCCTTTAAATGCCAAGCGTAAATATATTTCCATTTTACTGACCATATTTACTTGAATTACAGGATTCAATATGTCTATCAATTCAAATAACTCTTTGTAAAAAGTCATTGTAACCTTATTAAACGAGCGAATTCCATATTTAAAATTCTTTTTTGATATGACAGTAGACTTTAATTCCTGCTCTTCTGTTAATCCATACTGACTTTTTTGCCTATTTTCAAATTTCTGAATAAGCTTTCTATTACCTGTCAATTCTGAAGTAGGACATCCCCAAAATACACCTATATAATTATCAAGTGCATCTTCTCGTAGTATATTGAATTGTCCATTTTCATTAATACGAATCTTCTTATCGTGAAATGATTCGTCAAAGTAAATTGTATATGATTTCATATGATTTATCTCCATAAATGATAATTTAGTGGCTTAATGATAGGTGGGTTAAAAGCTGGTTTTGTAATTCATACAACTTTTCAATCTCTGCATAATTGGTTTTGATTGCAGTAATGAACGGCAAAATTAAGTTCATGTATTTGGACTGACTATCATCATCAGGCAAAAGTATTGGCAAATCCTTAATTGTGCTTAAACTTAGATTGGCTTGAACGGCTTGCTGGGTGTTCTTTTTGTAAAACTCCACTTGCCACTCACCTAAAAAATAGCTGTAAAGCATTTCCGGCAATATTTTACTTGTTCTAATTATAGCAACAGCTTGATTAGTATTTGCTGGAACTACCGAGCTATCAACCAAAGCAAACTTACCAAGAGTTCCAGCAATAGTAAAGACAATATCGTTTTCGATAATGCGAGAGCGTTTCAACAATTTATCGGTTTCTTCATCAATGTGTGCAAACATAGCCTTATTAAAACTATGGTCATCGTTGATACTTTCGCCTTTAATAAAGCTGATACCTGTCTCAGTGAAGTCTTTTCCCAGTGTGGTTGGCGTTGTGCCTTTAGTTACACATTCGCATAAATCACCAAGCAGCTCATAGTGCCATTTTTGAGGGATAAGACCATACTGAGATGGTACAAGTTCAGTATTTTTGAAGGCATCAAAATTCAAAAGCCACGATTTGAAAATGGTTTTTATGGATTCTGATAAATTATCATTTATCTTCCTTTTTAACGCAATTCTATCTGTGATAATCTTATATATCTTTACCACCTTTCGTTGTTCTTCAATATCAGGAATTAGGAGTTCAACTTTACACATTTCGTCCCAATCCATAACTTCTCGCACACTTCCATGTGATTTAAAACGAGCATATCTGTCAAACTCAGCCCGATTAAACCATAACATGAGATATTCTGGCAAAAGTTTATTTTTATCAACTACTTCGAAAACGGTATAAATATTGCTAACAAGTCCTTCATCATGATCTTCCAACAACGCAATTCCAATTTTGTCTCCTCTGCGCGAAGTATCTGGAATATATGTAAACTGTCTCCTTTTAACAATCTTATATTTTGTAAAATCCGTTCCAACCGTATTTGCAATTGAAGGAATAAAAACCTTTTGAACCGACACTCCCAACAAGTCTAATTCTTTTCCTTCCGTATTTCTAACATCAACTTGTTTAATATAATTGCCCAGCTGTTGATATTCTGCTTTCATACCGTACTCCTTAACCAATGTACTTTCTATGTGCAATCTTCACATTGCTCTGCTTAACCATTGCATACTGCAAAGTCGTGTCTATTCTCCTATGCCCCAAAAGCTGTTGTAGCTGTTCTATAGGCATCCCCTTATCAATTGCCATTGTCGCAAGGGTTCGTCTGAATTTATGTGGATGTACCTTGTTCAACCCCAAACTCTTTCCAAACTGTCGCAGTCTAACCTCAATTCCTCCGATAGTCATACGATTATGTGGTGATTGCAGTGATACAAAAAGTGCTGGATTATTGTCTGTTCGACTGTTCAAGTAATTTTGCAAGTGTATCTTTGTTCTTGCATCAAAATACACAATCCGTTCCTTATCGCCCTTACCAAAAACGACACACTCTCTTTCATTAAAATCTATATCCTCACGATTTAACAAAACCATTTCGCCAACACGCATACCTGTTGATGTCAGCATATCAATCATTGCCAAATCCCTTAGTTCTGTGCAATTATCCCTCATCAATTCGAGAACTTCATCAGAATACGTTTCCTTGATATTCGTTCCTGTCTTGACTTTATGTATTCGCCTAACGGGACTTTTAAGTATATAGTCCTCATCTTCCAACCAAGAAAAGAAACTGGACAGTATTCTTCTGATATTATCTATCGTAACCTTACTCGATTTCTTCTTTTCTTGATATTCCGTAAGATAACAGCGAATATCGTCTGTTAAAATGTGTTTTATATCTTTCCCAATTCCGTCAAGCATAGATTGTATCGTTGACTCATAGTATTTTAAGGTTTTCTCCGAACAACCTTCGATTCTTTTTGCCGAAAGAAAAGAATCAACAAAATTTTGTTCTGAGGTTTCTTTATTTTGTTCAACTTTTGTTACCTCATAGCCAAATAACGTGTATTGCAATACTTCTTGTAACCGCTCTGCCTGTGCATTATTCAGGTACGGCAGCATAGCCTGAACAACATCTGTAATTAAGTTTTGTTCCATTGTCATTTCTCCTTTAGTTTTTAAGAGAACGACAATCAACGGCTGTTCCTTTAATTTAACTTCCGCCGTTGGTGGAAGTAGATATGCTAAGTTAAAAACATGAAAATTTCGTTTTCGGACACTATATAAATCCTATTTTCATCTTCTGTATCAACTCCTGATATTTCTTTTTCTTTTCATCTACTGAGAAAATATATACACTCTTTCCATTATTCAATGCTACAATATTTTCTTCTTTATATTTTATGACACATTCTCCTTCCTGCTATGGTAAATGATAATTTAGAAGCAACATTGATTACTATCTTTTCTGAAAGATTTTCACCATCTAAAGGTAATCAACTGATACCATTAGGAGAACTTATAACCTTTGGAAACGGAAAGGCTCGTCCAAAATCCGATGGATTATTCCCTGTATATGGCGGTAATGGTGTGCTGTCTTATACAAATCAATATAACGCAGAAAATGTTGTACTTATTGGTCGTGTAGGCGCTTATTGTGGGAATGTTTACATAGAAGAAAGTCGATGCTGGATAAGTGACAATGCCATCTCCGCAAAATCAAGAGTGTCCGATGCTGAATATTTCGATTATTTTCTCCTCAAAAGCCTTAACCTTTATGACCATCATATCGGAACTGGACAACAACTACTCACTCAAGCTATTTTGAATAAAATAGAAGTCCCCGAAGCAAACAAGAATGCCGTTGATTCGTTTAATGATTTATGCAAAGGCGTGTTTTCTTCCATTACAAGCAACAACAACGAGATTATATGGTTGGAAGCACTGCAATCGCTTCTTCTTGCCAAACCAGCCTAAGCCACTAAATTATCATTTATCTTCCGCTTAAGCTTAATTCTATCTTCTAACGTCTTATATGCCATCACAATATTTTTCTGTTCTTCTACTGCCAAAACAGGTAAATATGTATCACACAACTCATTCCAATCAAAAATTTCACGGACACTACCATGCGATTTATATCTTGCATATCTATCAAATTCCGGTCTACTAAACCAAAGCATCAAATATTCTGGTAATAAATTCTCAACATCCACTATCTCAAACACTATATATGAGCTTGAAATAATACATTCATTTTCTTCCAACAATGCTACTGATATTTTCTCTCCATTTCTTGAAGTCACTGGTCCATATGCGAATTGTCCTTTACGAACTACTTTATAATTTGAAAAGTCCGTCCCTACCGTATTTGCAATAGACTCTATAAAAGATTTACTAATACTTACCCCTAACAATCGAGATACTTTTAAATCTTTATTTCTTGTGTCTACTTGACGAATATATTCTCCAAGTCTCTTATAATTTGATTTCATACCCCAACTCCTTAAATACCTTCAAAAGATCTGCCTTAGACTTTTCCTCCTGTATCAACAATTCCTGTAATTCACCTTGGAGTGCTTTCATCTTAGTATCAAAATCAATATTTTCATCCCTATTCACAAACTCAATATATCTACTCGGCACAAGGGTAAATCCCTTTTCTTCCACTTCATCATACCCCGCAGAATAACAAAATTCCGGTATATTCTTATATGTATCTTTATATCCTACCTGCTGCCAGTTATGGTATGTTTCTACTACCTTTGCCCTTTCCTTCTCTGTCAATTCTATATACTTCTTTTCATACGGACTGCCTATCTGTCGCAAGTCCATAAAGAGTATTTCTTTTTCTCTATTACGATAATGCTTCTCTGCTCCATTCATATCCACTGTGCGCTCTTTTTTATTCTTATTCAAAATCCAGAGTGTTACGCTTATATCAGTAGTATAAAAAAGGTTCCTAGGCAAAATTAAAATTGCTTCCACCAGATCATTTTCAATCAACCTTTGTCTGATTTTTAACTCTGTTCCATCATCAGACAATGCACCATTGGCAAGCAAAAAACCTGCCACTCCATTTTGCGACATTTTTGATACAATATTTAGAATCCAACCATAATTTGCATTACTTGTTGGCGGAACTTCATAACCATTCCATCTGGCATCATCTGTCAGTTCATCAGCGGCGCGCCATTCCTTTTGATTGAACGGCGGATTTGCCATAATATAATCTGCCTTCAAATCTTTATGCTGGTCATTCGTAAAAGTATTTGCCGCCATCTCTCCAAGATTCGCTGAAATTCCCCGAATTGCCAGATTCATCTTTGCCAGCTTATAAGTTGTATTTGTATACTCTTGTCCATAAATAGAAACTTTCTTTTTATTCCCATGATGCGCCTCAATAAACTTTATGGACTGTACAAACATACCTCCCGATCCACAGCACGGGTCATATAGCGTTCCGTCATAAGGCTCTATCAACTCTGCTATTAAATTTACAATCGTTTTGGGCGTATAGAATTCTCCCTTCCCTTTTCCCTCTGCAATAGCAAATTTACTGAGAAAATATTCATACATACGCCCAATAATATCGTTCTCTTTATCCTTTGTGGTATCAATCTTATTGATTTCATCTAATAAAGATGCCAACTTGACTGTATCAATCTGTAATCGGGAATAATAGTTGTCCGGCAATGCACCTTTCAAAATGGGATTCGTTTTCTCAATCGTAAAAAGTGCTGTGTCGATCTTTAATGCAATGTCATCCTGCTTGGCATTTTCCATAACATAAGACCATCTGCTTTCCGGCGGTAGATAAAACACATTATCTTTTGTATAAAAAGCAATATTATCCGCAAATTTCTCCATACCATCTGCAATAATTCTTGCCCTCTGAGCCTCAAACTTATCACTTGCGAACTTCAGAAAAAACAAGCTTAATACTACATGCTTATATTCAGACGGTTCGACCGAACCTCTCAATTTATCAGCAGATTTCCACAAAGCTTCCTCCATAGAAACTTCTTTCGCTTTTGTTTTTACCGCCACTATTATATCCTCCTCAGTTCTTCGAAAATTCTAAAATATCGTCAACACTATATTCAAGCACGTTACAAATTTAAATCAGAACTAATTTTTATAAATGAGAATAACTCAACTTCATTTCTCACTTTAATAAATATATTTTATATTATATCATTTTATGGTTTTATTTTCCATTATTTTCTTATGTTTCTCACTAACCGACGGGAAAAAGAGTAAATTTTGTAACCATATTGCAACTGCCACAATATTATTCTTGTAATTATCCTTTAATCTCTTCAAGAATTTTACAAACATTTGAAGTAGATTTTATCGACTCTGTATTAATTTTGTTTTGCA
>WFLX010225929.1_pt1 | contig 10586 bp, 4 predicted proteins | sample 4967041 | NCBI WGS metagenome assembly WFLX01 (sample SAMN12857096, study PRJNA449069) | gut metagenome | isolation source: stool from male and female vole | host: Microtus ochrogaster | place: USA:Florida | collected 2017
CGCCGAGGGAGTTCTTCTTTATTATCTTTTTGCCCTTTTCGTTGAGCTTTACGCGCTCCTGCCCGTCCTCGCCGATTTCGGTTTCGTACACGGGTATCTTGCGCCCGCGCCCGTCGCGCTTGAAAAGGCTTGCCTTAAATCTTATCGAGCCGCTTACAATCTGTCCGCTGGGCGCCTGCACAAGCTGCATTAAAGAGAGCGACGTTACGCTCTTACCGCAACCCGATTCGCCCACCACGCCCACGGTAGAGCCCGCAGGTATGGAGAAAGTTACGCCGTTTACCGCTTTGACAGTGCCCGCGTCCGAGAAAAAATATGTGTGAAGGTCCTCGAACTCGATAATGTTGTTGTCGTCCTTCATCACGGTCGTGTAGTCGTCGGGCTTGGCGCGGCGCTTCTTTCTTTTTTCGAAATGGCGAATTGCCTTGGAATTTTCTCTGGCGATTGCGCGCGATTCCGAACGGGATATGTAGTGCTTTTTATCCTTGTTAGTCGCCATTGATTACCTCTTCATCTTGGGGTCGAAGGCGTCGCGCAAGCCGTCTCCGACAAAGTTAAACGCAAGTATAGCAAGCGTTATGCACACGCCCGCGCCCACCCAAAGGTTAGGATAGTACTGCCTGTAAGTGCTGTTGCTTGCAAGGTTGATAAGGTTGCCCCACGTCGCCGTGCCGTAAGGCGCGCCGATATTGAGGAAGCCCAGAGTCGCCTCGGTCAAAATAATGCTGCCTAAGCCGAGCGTCATCGATACGATGAGCTGCGGGATAACGTTGGGCAGAAGGTGCTTGAAAATTTTCGAGAACGTCGAAAGTCCCGACGACTTGGCGGCAAGCATGAACTCCTGCTCGCGCAAGGACAATATCTGTCCGCGCACGAGTCTTGCCGTGCCAACCCAGCCGATTAAACAGAGCACCATCATCATATAGTAAAGTTTTGCAATGCTGTCGCCTAAGCCGCTCTCCTGGAAAATAACCGAGAGAATAAGCATTATGGGAAGCGAAGGTATACAGCTTAAAATATCGACTATACGCATTATGAGGTTGTCGACCCATTTGCCGAAATAGCCTGCAAGTCCGCCCATTATAACGCCGATAACCGTTTCGATTATGACTACGACGAAGCCTATCGTAAGCGAAACTCTGCCGCCGTACATAAGGCGCGTCAGAACGTCGTAACCCATATTGTCCGTGCCCAGCCAGTGCGCCGAGTTAATGTCGCCCAGCTTTACAACCTGCGGAAGCCTTACCGAAATTGCCATTGCCTGATAGGAGTTCTCGCCGACCTTATACGTAATAGGCGTCGACGAAACTATTTCCTTTATACGCGAGGGGTCGGTATCGAGCACCGTGCCGCCGTTAGCCGCCCAGGGCGAGAAAACGGGTCCCAAGAACGCGAACAGGAACAGCAATATTATCGTCACAAGTCCTATAACCGACAGCTTGGAGCGGAAAAACCTCTTTAATACGGTCATACCCGGCGAGAGCACCTTAGCCCTCTCGGTAAGGTTTTCGCCGTGCAGTTCGTCGCCCTTCTCTTCGTCGGTCAGCGTGCTTTCGGCTACAACCGTAGTCTGAGCTTCCGTTTCGGGAGTGGTCGCACCGCTCGCTGTGGTCGCACCACCCGCTGTGGTCGCACCACTCGCTGTGGTTACTTCCGCCTCGGGAGTGGTTTCAACCAACTCTTCCTCTATCTTCTTATCTTCTTCCATATTGCACCCCTTTACCTACCGAGCTTGACTCTCGGGTCGACTACCGCGTACATAATATCGGCAAACAGAATACCGATAACCGTGAGCACGGCAAGGAACATATTGTAGCCCATTGCAAGGAAAACGTCGCCGCTTAGAAGCGCCTTGTACGCAATGTTACCGATACCTGGCAAATCGAACACCTGCTCGGTTATCATTGCGCCGCCGAACAGCGTTGGTAGCGTGAACGACAACTGCGTGACGAGCGGTATCATAGTGTTGCGGAAAACGTGCTTGTAGACGACCTTTCTTTCCGAAAGTCCCTTCGCGCGCGCCGTTCTTATGTAGTCGGCGTTTAAAACCTCGAGCGTGTTGGTACGCGTGTAACGCATAAGTCCGCCGATGCTCAAGAGCACCATAACCGACATAGGCAGAATTAAGTGCCAGATTTCGTCCATGAAAATCTCGAACTTAGTACCAATAATGCCGCTCGTAAGTCCGTGCGTTTCGAACCAGCCCAAATCGACCGCGAACCACTTGATAAACAGGTTGCCGAGGAAGAAGGACGGGAACGCTATGCCGACCATACACAAAACGGTTGCCACGTAGTCGAGCTTGCCGTACTGATTGACCGCGCACTTTACGCCCAGGGGTATTGCGATTGCCATTTCCAGAAGGAGCGCAACGAACGAAATGCCGAACGACAGCCACATATACTGACCGATAACGTCCTGTACGGGCGCGTTCTGGTGCTGGAAGGATATGCCCATATCGCCCTGCAGGAATCTGCCGAGCCACAGGAAGTAGCCCTTGATAATTCCCGCCGCCGAGTTGTCGTCGAGCCCGTAAGGAGCAAGAAGTGCGTTCAGTTCACGTTGTGCCTGCGCTTCGTCCAAATCGCCGTAGTTGGCATGAGCCTGTCTGTACTGGTCAACCAGAAAGTTGTTGGGCATACACCTTATGAGTACGTACAGGATTACCGATACGCCGAAAAGAATTAATATGGCAAGCAGTAATCTTTTGATTATATATTTTAACATTTTTTACTCCGAAGAGATTTTTATTAGTTGTTTGCGCCTGATTCTTCTTCCGACCCTGCAGGGCGAACGTGGTAAGAAACCTTCCACAGCTCGCTGATGGGTCCCATATTGTGCGACGCGTCGTCGATATGCATAGAGTTGCTGTCAAGCACGTTGCCGTTGTATACGCACAGGTCGTATCTCTGGTAGGTGGGAAATTCAACCGCAAGCTCCATTATAAGGTCGAGCGTGCTCATCTGGTTGTAATTCTTACCCGTCGATTTAGCGTAGATTTCCGCGCGCGCACGCTCGTCAAGCGTCTGCCTGCCCGCCATAATCTTGTCGTTGAGCGCCTCGACGATTGCCTTTTCGGTATCGAACTTGCCCGTAGCGTCGTTTATAATGCCGTCTTTGTACCAGTTCTTGGTGCTCGACGCCTTGGAATACTTACTGTAAATCTGATAAGGGTCGGGGTCGATACTCGACGACCAAGCCGCCGCCCATACCTCCAAATCGCCCGTAACGAGCTTTGTCAGCGCTCTGATATCCGTGCCTACCGAAATGCTGAAGCCTGCCGCCTCGAGCAAGGACTTGGAATAGGTGAACATATCGTATGCGGGGTGGTCGGTCGATTCGCCGGCAATGGTGAAGTTAAAGCTTAAACCCGTCTTTCCGTTTTCGGTGTTGGTCCATACGCCGTTGTTGTAACGCCAAGCGCCGTGGTCCTGAATGTAATTGATTATATCCTGAGCCTTGCTCTTACGCTCGTAATATGCGCTCGTAGGATTGGTAACGTAGTCCCAAACCCACGACGTGTTGGACATAGGTCTGTTGATGATATTTACGAGCGAGTTGCCGTAATAGTCGCGGAGGTGCGACGTATCGAACGACATCATTATCGCCTGTCTGATTTCGATATCTTCAACGTACTTGGGGTTGATACCGATATAGCCGTAACCGCCCGTCTGATAGGTCTTCTGCGACAGCGAAAGGAGCGCCGACTGGTTATCAGCCTTTGCAATGGGTTCGCCGTAGTCGATTTCGCCCGCCAAAAGCGAGTTGACAATCTGGTCGTCGTTGGTTACTTTGTAGGTTACGTACTTGATTTTGGCGTTCTCTATTCCCGAGCCCATCGTTTCGAAGTTGGTGTTTCTCTCGAAGAAAGCCATGTAGTTGTGGAAGAAGTCCATCGAACCCATGCCCACGGTGGGGTCGTTTCCGTACGAATAGTTGGTGCACTTGTAAGGACCTGCGCCTACGGGCACGCCGTTCTTGTTCGAAGAGGCAAGCACCGCGTTAGTGAAGTTGATATCGCTGTACTTGACGCCGAAATGGGTTGCCGTGCCGTCGTAAACCTTGCCCGAAGTATAATCGTTCATAGCTTCCTGAACGTAGTTTACACCGTTGTACGTGCCCGAATAATAGTGCATGGGCGCAACCGAGAAACCGAAGTTCCACTTTGCCTTGGGGTCTACGCCGACGACCTTAATCTTCAATATGTCGTGCTCTTCGTCGTAGGTTTTGCCGTTGAACTCGGTGGAGTGCGAAACGGTTATACCCGAAATGCTGGTTACAACCTGCTCGGTGTTGTCCGCCGCTTTGCTTAATTCGTCCTTATAGAACGCGTCGATTACGGCGGCGATAAAAGGACCTTCCGAGAGAATACTCTTTATACCCGTTTTATTTTCGATAATCTGATAATCTTCTTTGTCGTTATCGTAATTGTTTCCGTAGCTTATACCGCCNGCATTTGAAGAATANAAGTAGTTTATCGCTTCCTTCTTCTGAAGAGCAAGNTTTGCGTTCTCTACGCTCGTGTCGGGGTTTNTGGAANTATNATCNTTAANCTCCNATTCGACGGTAGCGTACTCNATCATCTGGATAAGTCCCTTACCTCTGTCAGATATTTCACCCGTATCGACGTCGGGGTCGATTTCGGTGGGATATTTGCCGTTTTCGTCCTTAAAACGGACCATAACGCCGTTATCGTTCATCTTCTTCTGCTCTTCGAACACTCTAAGCATAAAGAAGAACGCCTGCCAGGCCTCGGTGAAATAGTAATCTTCATAGGTCTTGGTAAAGCTTGTGGCGATGGAGTTCCAGTCGGTCTCGAGTGTGTCTTTATAGAGCTCGATTACCGTTTTAAGGTCGCCCCTGACGTAAGAGTCGGATTCGCTGTTCGCCCACTTATAAAGGGCTTCGTAGCGGGCATTCGCGGCAACGTAGTACTTTGCGTCGGTATTCGCGCCGCCTACCGTATCCGCCGCGCCGGGCGTATTCGTTCTGTACGCCTGCAAGCCCTCTATTCTCGTCGAATAAATGGTGCTCGAACCGCTGTAAAGAGGGTCGAGGTAAACGTAGAGGTTGAACAGTACGTCCATAACGGTAAGGTCCTTGCCGTCAGAGAACTTCATACCGTTCTTGATTAAAAATTCGTATGTAGTATAGCCGTTCTGGTCGCCGTTGACGTTGCCGCCGGGAACTGCCGTAACCTTTTTGCCGTCGCCCGTAGCAAGCTTGGTTTCGTGCTCGTCGTAATAGGTTTCGAGATAGTCCAAAGCTACCGTCGGCTGGTCTTCGCCGACTGCAAGCTTACCTTCCGTGTCGGTGGTTNTAAGNCTGACCTGCGTAAGGTTTGCTATCGTACCGTCGTTGAGCGAGGTGTAGAACATGGGATTGAACTTCTCGTCAACAGCGCCGATTGCCAACCTCAGGGGGTCGGTTTCGGAATCGCGGTAAACGATGNTTGCACCCGAACCGGGGTNGTTGTNCTTANTACANCNNGCNGCGCCTACCATACCTGCCGCAATCGAGCCGGCAAGTCCTGCGCATATAAGTCCTTTTAATATCTTTTTCACAATAGTCCTCCTTGAAAAAGTGCTTATGTCTTTATGTTATGATTGTGCCTGTACCTTGGTAAAGGTGTTTTCGCCTAAAAGCTTTATGCCCGCAAACCCGGTAAGGAACGCATCGTCGCTTGCCGCGTAAATTCCGCACAGCCAGTGGGTCATATTACCGTCGTTGATTGTGGGGTCGCCGTCGTAGGTAGCCGTGATTGTGTCAATCGTCAGGTCCATATTTGCCGCCGCTGCGGGAGCTGCCGTAGTACATACCGCATAGAAGTGATACGACATAGCCGTGCGCGGCAACGTAACGCTTACGTCCTTTAAAATCAGTCCCGCGCCGCCTACTTTAAACTCCTTTTGTATGCCGCCGAATATCGAATACGTGAAGCTGTTGCCGATTGTGGAAGTTATGGTAAATTTAAGGTTGCTTATCGTAAGCGGAGTATTTCCGTTGCAGATTATCGTCGCCGCCGAAATGCCGTTAACTCTCAGCGCCAGGGCGTTGCCCTTATACTCGACGTCTTCCATAATCAGATACTTTTTGTTCGCCATGTCGATATGTTCGAACATATCTTTTACTTTATTGGAGTCGGTGGAATAAATAACCGTCCAATCTCCTACTATGTAGCGGCAATAGACTTTCGTGGGCTCGGTGCCGACCTCTTCGGGTCTGGGCACGTATTCTACCTCCTGAGTCATTGCCTCGTCCATATACGTCTTTACGAAGGTCAGTCCTTCGAGCCCTACGAGCTCGCGGTCCGCGGGTGTTTCGCCGTCGCCTACAATCGTGTTCGACATTAACAGCCCTTTGTTTTTAAACTTTTTGCCCTCGATTACGTCGGCGTATTCGGTCGTCGTGTCGCTCAAAGCCGCGCCCGTTTCGTCGGTGACTACAAGATAATAGTTTATCTTTGCCGAAGGCACCCACTTTGCACACACAATAGCGTCGGTATCGCGCTTGATTGTAAGGTCTTCTTCGCCGCCCGTAGCAGGCTTGTCTTCCTGCCACATTGCCGTGACTTCCTTTTCCTTAATCTCGTCCTCTTTGCCCCATCTTGTGAACAGGGGGCGGTCGGTGTCGATATCGATTACCTGACTGCCGTCTTTAATAAGGGGGAAGACCGCAACCGTCTCTTTATTGTCTTCGTCCAACTTATCGGATATATTTCCGTCCGCGTCGGGGGTATAGGTGTATTCGTACATTATCTGCCCGACGTATTCTTCGGAGGGAGCGTTTTCCGCGGTGTAGCGCGCGGGCTCGTACCAGCCTATAAAGTCGTAACCTTTGCGTTCGACCTTAACTCCAGCTCCGGAAGTATCCGGCGTAATGTTAAAGAAAGGTACTTCGCCGCCGCCCGCTCTGTAATAAACTTCGAGTACCGAAATCGTCGTGGAATCGTTGAACTCTCCGCCGTTGGAATAGTACGTGACCCGCCCGTCGTAACCCGACAACAGCTCGGCGCGCCCCGGTCTGCCTATCTTACAGCCGACCAGAGTGCACGCCAAGCACGCCGCCGCAAATACTATTAGCAAGTAAACCTTTAATCTCTTAGTCATCGGTTTTGTCTTCTCCGCTGTTTTCCTGTTGATTATTTTCCTCTGTTACCTTTTCGCCGTCTACGCTCTCTTCCGCGGCTTGTTCGCTTGTTTCGCTTTCTTCGCCGCTCTCTTCTTCGTCTTCGCCGCTTTCTTTGCCCTTCTTTTGAGGCTTTTCCGCGCCGAACTTGACTACGCCGCGCTTTTTAAGCACGATTATCACGACTACGGCAGCCGCAGCCACCACTAAGACCGCGCCTATTACTATAACCGCGATAACGCCGCCCGAAAGATTATTTTCCTTGGCGGGAGCTTCGACGGGTGCGTCGTCGGATACGGTAATCGCAACGTCCGCGTACTTACCCGCGAAGTTGCCCACGCCCTCGAGCGTTACGAACGTGTCGTAGTCCGCAAGCTCTCTGTCGTGACGGGCGCTCAGCTTGAAATTGCCGCCCGCATTGATAACTTCGGTCGAATAGTCGTCGTAGGTGACGAGTATTCTCACGCCCGAAAGCGAGAACCTCGAACCCGTGCGGTACACCGTGCGGTNNGTCGNNCTTACGTCGATTTCCACGTCGCTGACCGCGGGCTGTNAGCCGAACTGGGGTTTGACCGCTCTGAGCGNGGTTTCAACCGCGAACAGCGNGTTTGCGTTTTCCTCGCCAACAAAGCCGAGCTGGGTTNCGTTTCTCAGGCTGTTGTACAGTCCGTGCGCATACTTGACCTTTGCGGCAAACGCCGCAACCACTTCGTCGGCAACGTTGCCCTTTCTCCACGCCTTTATGGTTGCAACGTCGTACTCGAAATTTTCGATTATATCGATAAGCTCTCTCGTGCTGTCTTCCTGCATTTCGGCAAGCACGGTTCTGTTGGTTCCGAAGAAGCCGTTATAGATATAGTTGTCGTAACCCGTTCCGTTGGAGGGATAAAGTATATTTATCGTCCTTGCGGGAGTAAACGTATCGGAAGGATACTTTTTAATATTCTTAATAAGGTAACCGTTTCCGCCGAAGTTGGTATAGAAGAACGAATTTGACGAGGGCTGGTCGGAAGCAATCGGTTTGTCCATAACGCTCTGCAACAGCACGGGAGCCTGAATACTCTCGAACTGATATGAACTGACGGTGCTGCAGAAGAACGCGCCGTGACCGATAGCCTTTAAGCTGTAAGGCAGAATTACCTTGTTTACTTTTTCAACGTTTACGTAGGAGAACGCATAGTCCATAAGGGATACCGTGCCTTCGATTACGCTGTACGTCGCGCCGTCCGCGGTTTTACCTGCGGGATATGCCGCAAGCTCGTAAACACCGTTCGTCTTATTGATATATCTGTAAAGAACGCCGTTCTTATCGAAATAGTTTGCGTTCCCTTCGGCAACCTCTATCGCGGTTAAGCTGTCGTTGCACGCGAACGCCGCCCTGCCGATATACGTGCAGCTTGCGGGAATACTTACCTCTGTTACCGCCGTGCCGAAGAACGCAAAGTCGCCTATGCCCTCGAGCTTGTTGCCGAGCGTAACCGTCGCAAGAGATTCCGCCATCTGGAACACGCAAGCGTAAATTTCCTTAGCCGCCGATAGGTCGAGCGAGGTGAGCGCTGTGCAGTTCTCGAAAGCGTAGCTTCCGATTTTGGTCACTTTTTCGACGCCCGTCACGGTGGAAAGCGCCGTGCAACCCGCAAACGCGTACGCGCCTATCTCTTTGACGTTGTTCAAGTCGATTTGCTCAAGCTTGTCGCAACCGCTATAGATTACCGTGTTCTTGGTCGTTTCGTCGTATTCCTGCGTATAGGCAAACACGCCTTCGCCTATCCTTACTATTTTATCGCCAAATTCAACGCTTGTCAACGCGCTGGCGGCGAATTGGGTAACGCCGATACCGTTGACGCTTGCCTTGTAGCCGTAACCTACCGTCGAGAAGGTGTAATCGCCCGTCGATTCCGCGTCTGCTCCGAAGACTACCGTCGTAAGAGCGGGGCAGAGCGCGAACACGCGGATACCCATAGTCTTGACGGAGTTAATCGTCGCTTCGGTAAGCTTTTCGCAGTGCGCGAACGCTTCGTCGCCGATAGTTTTCAAGCTTGCGGGCAAGTCGAGCGAAGTTAACGCCGTGCCGCGGAACGCCATTGCGCCGATTGTTTCGAGCTGAGTGTTTTCCGCAAATACTATGTTTGCAAGCTTGTCGCAGTCCGCAAATGCGCCGATTCCTATCCTCTTTACGCTTGCGGGTATTCTTACCGTTTGCAGCGAAGTNCCCNCAAACNCGTTATCCGCTATTTCGGTCAAGCCGTCGGGCAGGGATATTTCTTTAAGACCCNCCAGTCCGTAGAACGCGNCCGCGCCTATTGCGGTTATTCCCGTAAGAGTTATCGTTTCGACGCCGTCCGCCATAACGCTGCCCGAGAACGCGTTGGGTCCTATGACCGTCACGCCCGCGGCTTCGAGTCCTGACGCGAACCCTGCATTTACTACCGAAGGGGCAAGCACGAGCGTGTTGCCCTTTACTATCGCGGCGCCTTTCGATATTTCGAGCACGCCGTCGAACACGCCGTTGCCGAGTACGGGGTTGAACCCTTCGTTTGCAAAGAGCGACGACAAGTGCGAGCAGTTGCGGAACGCGTAGTCGCCTATCGAGCTTACCGCTTTGCCGTCCAAATTAAAATCTGTCAGCGACGTGCAGTTCTCGAACGCGCGTGCGGCGATTGCCAGCTCGGCTTCGCCCGCGTACGTGTAGTTGACCGTTTCGAGCCCGGAGCAACCCGCGAACGCGCCCGCGCCTATTGCGGGACAGGCGATATCGACCGACTGCAAAGAAGTACAGCCTCTGAACATATACGTGCCTATCGCGGTGTCCTCGCCGATTGTGAGCTGATTAAGCGAAGTGCAGCCGTCGAACACGGAAGTGCCCGCAACGTGCAGTCTGGATATATTCGCGCTCTCGAGCGAGGTACAACCCGCAAACGCTCTGTCGTAAGCCGTGCCTACCGCACGCATATTTTCTACTTTTTCAAGCGACGTACAGCCCGCGAACACGTTCTTGCCGAGCGTGAACAGCTTACAGTTGGTAAGGTCGACAACCTGCAACGAGGTGCAACCCGTGAAGGCGTCGTTGTGTATGAGCGTGAGCGACGAATCGGGTATATCCTGCGGCTCAACCTGCACGAAGCATATTGCTTTGAGCTTGGTACAGCCGTCGAACGCCCTCTTGTCTATTGTCGTGACGCTCTTGGGAATTACTATGATTTCAAGGTCTTCGCAGTCCTCGAACGCCTTTTCGCCTATTTGCATTATCGTCATATCTTCGGGGAACGTGAGCATACGCACGTTTTCGAAGGTTATTCCGCCGATTGTTACGTTCTCTTTCTGTTCGCCGCCCCTGCCGTCGTACCTTGTAAGCGCCGTGCCGTTGGTGGTGAAAGGAGTCCGTATCGTTAATATGACTTCCGCTTTAATCACTTTGTCGAACTCGTTGCGGTTTCGCGCCGTTATCGCTACGTTTT
>WFLX010009597.1_pt1 | contig 10585 bp, 5 predicted proteins | sample 4967041 | NCBI WGS metagenome assembly WFLX01 (sample SAMN12857096, study PRJNA449069) | gut metagenome | isolation source: stool from male and female vole | host: Microtus ochrogaster | place: USA:Florida | collected 2017
TATGGGGCTATCTGAATTATTCTCAATTAAAATTCTCAAATGTATATCTTACATTTTAATCTTGTCAGGAGGAATGTCGCTATCAGCCGGAACTGTTCAGCCTCCACACGCCGTTGGACCTGTTCCGACAGCCAACCAGCTTAATTGGCAAGATATGGANANGTANGCNTTCATCCATTATTCTCTNAANACNTATACNGATCAAGAATGGGGATATGGAAATGAAAGTCCTGAACTTTTCAATCCATCAGATCTTGATGTGAAGCAATGGGTGAAAGTGTGTAAGGATGCCGGAATGACTGGAATTATTTTCACAGCAAAGCATCATTGCGGTTTTTGCATGTGGCCCTCTGAATTTACTGAATATTCTGTTAAGAATTCTCCTTGGAAAGACGGTAAAGGCGATGTGGTAAAGGAACTTGCGGAAGCTTGCCAAGAAGCTGGATTAAAGTATGCCCTTTATCTTTCTCCATGGGACCGGAATCATCCTGAATATGGTAAACCCGAATATGTGACTTATTTTAAAAATCAGCTTCGAGAACTTCTTACCAACTACGGTGATGTCTTCGAAGTGTGGTTTGATGGTGCTAATGGAGGCGATGGGTGGTATGGAGGTGCAAATGAAACCCGACAGATCGACCGTACTACTTATTATCAGTGGCCCGAAACCTATAAGATGATACGTGAACTCCAACCAGAATGTCTTATCTGGAACGATGGTAGCGATCGTGGGGATTTGCGTTGGGTAGGTACAGAAGGTGGAGAGGTCGGAGCAACCAACTGGAGTCAGCTTAATAAAGATGGAGAGGTAGATTGGGGTATGCTTCATTTTGGGCTTGAAGGTGGCGACTCATGGGTGCCGGGTGAGACTAACACCAGTATTCGTCCCGGATGGTTCTATCACGAGTCTGAAGATGAGAATGTTAAAAGTCTTTCAAAACTTATGGACACATACTATAAGTCTGTAGGTCGTAATTCCACGTTGCTTCTTAATTTCCCTGTGATGCCAAATGGCAGGATTAATCCGATGGATTCTCTTCGTGNTGTAGCATTTTCTAAAATGCTGGATGAGGTGTTTAAGGAAGATCTTGCTAAAAATGCAAAGGCTTATGCTTCTTCAATAAGGGGAAAAGGTAAAAAATATACTGCCGATAAAGTGATCGATGGGAATAAAGATACGTATTGGGCTACCGACGATAGTGTTTATTCCGGTTCCGTGACTTTAGGGTTCAAAAATCCTGTTACATTCAATCGCTTCCTCGCTGAAGAGTATATTCAGCTTGGACAGAGAGTGAAAGAATGGAAACTTGAAGCTTTCGTCGACGGCAATTGGCAGGAATTAAAGGATGCTTTGACTGACGACGGCAAACTGACCACTATCGGACATCGAAGGATCGTATGCTTCCCGACAGTGACAGCTGACAGTGTCAGATTTACGGTAACCGACAGCAAGGCGTGTCCCGTCATCTCAAGACTCTCTATGTTCAACGCTCCGGAACTTACAGCAGATATCCCTGATTCTGGAGAAAAACGCTCTTCATCGCTGCGCATTTTCTATATGACTCCGACGTCTATGGCTGTTGACCTTGGAAAAACTAAAAAAGTCAAAGGTGTCAGATATCTTCCTCCATCNTTGCGTAGCGACGGAACTGTGACACATTATTCTGTCTATGCTACAACCGACTGGCAGAACTGGAAAAAGGTTTGTTCCGGAGAATTTTCGAATATTGTCAACAATCCCATATGGCAGACTATACATTTCGATCCTGAGGATGCATCCGTGCTTCGGTTTGAGGCAGACCGTCTTTCCGGTGGAGAGCATATGGCATACTCTGATTTCGAAGTCCTTTATGAATAATATATGAATAACAGAATCTGTATAAGCGCTATAGCGCTCCAAATAGCATGTTCATTGGCCATTGCCGGTGAAGCGCGCGACTGGGAGAATCCGCATGTACTAGGAATAAACAAGCTTCCATATCATGTTACTCTCGGACTCCCTTCAGGAAAAGACGAACGCCAAGATGTGATAAGTCTTGACGGGGAATGGAGTTTTCACTGGTCGCCTGATCCTGAAAGCCGTCCTGTTGGTTTCGAGGGAGATGGGTATGATGTAAGTGGTTGGGGCAGAATCTCTGTCCCGGGCAACTGGCAGATGCAAAATTTCGGCAAACCGATATATGTCAATATTTCATATCCATTTGAGCGTAACCGACCAAGTGTTACTTCGGAGCCGCCCAAAGACTGGTATGCCTACGACCATCGGAATCCTATCGGAAGTTATGTCAGAGAGTTTGACGTAACTCCCGATATGCTCGATAAAAATGTGACTCTTAGTTTTGAAGGTGTCAAATCGGCTATGTATGTATGGGTGAATGGCAAGAAAGTCGGTTATAGCCAGAATTCAATGTCTCCGGCTGAGTTCGATATTACCTCCTATCTCCGTCCCGGATCTAATCGTCTTGCTGTAGAAGTATATCGATGGAGTGACGGTAGCTACCTTGAAGATCAGGATATGTGGCGTCTAAGTGGCATATTCCGTCCGGTTTCCCTTATTGTTCGCCCGTATGTGCATATTGCCGATTATAAGGTTGATGCTGTATTGAATGATGATTTGTCGCAGGCTACTGTTAAGGCTTTGGTTAGCTTATGCAATACAGGGAAGAAGAAGGAAAAAGGAACAGTGGTAAGTTTCAATATAGATGATAAGATCTTAAAAAGCCGTCCCATAGACATTGCACCAGGCGATACAGTTGACGTGACTCTTGAGTATAAATTAGACAATCCTAAGTTATGGTCGGCTGAGACTCCCAATCTTTACCCTTATAATGTCTCGATTATTGATAAGAAGGGTAATGCCCTTCAGACCTATGACTGGCATCTGGGCGTAAAGAAGGTCGAGACCGACGGCGAGATTTTCAAGATCAATGGCAAGAATGTGAAACTCCGTGGTGTCAACCGTCATGAACACCATCCACGTACCGGACGTTGGGTCGATGATGCCACTATCGAGCGTGATATCAGGCTCATGAAACAGAACAATATTAACTTCCTCCGGACTTCCCACTATCCTGACCGACCTTTAATTTACGAGCTCTGTGACCGCTATGGGATCTACGTGATGGATGAGGCGTGCCAGGAAAGCCATGGTTATGGATATGCCAACGAAGAGATGGGACATGATCCTGAATGGAAAGATGCCCATGTTGATCGTGCTGTTTCGCTCGTCTCCCGCGACCGTAATCATCCCTCTGTGATAATATGGAGTCTTGGTAACGAAGGGGGCATAGGACCGAATATCCAGGCTATGTATGACACAGTGGTGGCGATGGATCCAAGCCGTCTGCCTTTCTACGATTGTCACCCTCAATATTCCGCGTTGCACGATCAGGGTTATCCGGATCCTGACCTGATGCGGGAAAGTGCCAAAAATATTACCGACAAGCCATACATAGCGCGTGAATACGCACATGCTATGGGTAACTCTATGGGACATTTCAAAGAATATTGGGATGTAATATATTCAGATCCTTCGATAGCAGGCGCAGCAGTATGGGATTGGGTAGACCAAGGTATTGCAAANCCTATAGATGGATCTCCACTACGTCCTTCTTCTGATGTCTCACTTGGGAAAGATGAGTTTTGGGCTTATGGCGGTGATTTTGGCGACCGTCCCAATGATGCTAATTTCTGCATCAATGGTCTTGTTGGTCCCGACCGTACCCCTAACCCGCATCTTAATGAAGTACGCCATGTTTATGCTCCGGTTTGGTTTATAAGGGAAGGCGGCTCAATAAAATTGCAAAACAATAACAGTTTTACTCCTTTGGATGCTTATGATTATCGCTATGAGTTGCTGAAAGGGGGAGAGGTGACTGAGAAAGGAGACCTTACTCTCAATGGCGAAACTTTGGCTATCCCTAAATATACTGCCGATAACTCCGGCATTTGGCTCAATGTCTATGCTTGTCTGCGTGAGCCGACTCTTTGGGCCGAGAAAGGATATGCTGTCGCTTCAGAACAATTCGAACTTGCCCCTTATGCTTCAGTGATGGAGCTGTCGAAAGGAAAGAACCCCGTCGTTTCCCGTAAAGATGGATATGTGACTGTCAGCGGCAGTGGGTCTGAAATCACTGTAGATGCTTCCGGTGCTCTCGTTTCTTGGAAGATTGACGGCAAGGAATTGCTGGCGGGTCCTCTTGAACCATATTTCTGGAAACCGGTAAACGACAATCAGGATAAAAACGGTTATTATAAAGAAAAAATGACAATATGGGAGACCGCGGCATCGAATCGGTCGGTCAAAAATATCAGTACAAGTGAAGAGGACGGCAAAACAAAGGTCAGCATAAGCATGAATCTTCCAATTGGTGCCGACTATGACCTTGCCTATACCCTTGACCCTGAAGGGAAAATAAGGATCGATACTGACTACAGACCTCTTTCCGATACAATTCCTCTGATGCCTAAGTTCGGTATTCGTATGCGTCTCCCTAAGGAGATGACGGAAATAGAATATCTCGGTAGAGGACCTTGGGAGAATTATCCTGACCGAAAGAGATCCGCTTTCATAGGTCGCTATTCGATGCCGCTTGCCGAGTATCAACACGATTACATCCGACCGCAGGATAACGGAAACCGGTGTGATGTCAGCTACATGATTCTGAAACCGTCAAATGGTGCAGTTTCCCCTTCCGTGAGGATTGATGCTATTGATACTCCTTTGTGCATTCGTGCTTGGGATTATAGTGAAGAAGATCTTCAGAAAGCCATGCATCCTTACGAACTAAACAGGGGTGATTTCGTAAACGTGAATATTGACCAAAATATCCATGGCGTAGGTGGCACCGACACATGGGGACGCCCGACACTGGATCAATATACGATCAAAGGAACTGACCCTCATAGCTATTCCTTCATTCTTTCTGTAAATAATTAATTTGAGTATTCCAATAAAAATAAACAAACTACCATTATGAAATTAAAAATCTCTATCGGATGTATAGCAATCCTTACGGCGATTGCCGGCTTTGCGGCTGAGAATGTTTCCGTAAAGTTCTATACTCCCGAGATCGTCAGAATAGTAAAATATCCTGAAGGTCAAGATGCTAAAGACCGGCAGTCTCTCGTGGTGACGGCAAAACCGGAAAACGTAAAAGTTACGGCAACTGTAGATGAAAATGTCACCTGCTATAAAACTTCTGCTCTGATTGTCACTACCGATAATAAGACCGGTAAAGTAAGTTTTTATAAACCAAATTGGGATCTCTTGGTTTCAGAAGGTAGGCATGGTTTCACACCTATCACTGATGGGATCGACAAAGGCTCCTACAAAGTAATGCAGAGCTTTGCACTGGAAGCGGACGAACCTATCTACGGCATCGGAATGCTCCAGAATGGCAAGATGTCGCAGCGTGGTGAGCACCGTCTTATGCAACAATCCAATCTTGAGGATTTTGCCCACTTCTTCCAAAGTATCAAAGGCTATGGAATTTATTGGGACAACTATTCTCCAACAACGCTGAACGATAACGAAACCCTCGAACTCGAAAGTCAAGTCGGTGATCTTGTCGATTACTATTTCATGTATGGGGGCGATGCCGACGGAGTGATTGCTGATATACGTTGGCTTACCGGAAGCGTGCCGATGATGCCTCTTTGGACTTATGGTTTCCATCAAAGCCGCGAACGATACAAAACGCAGGATGAACTCCTTGAAGTCGTAAATAAATATCGTGAGCTTGGCATTCCTTTCGATGGTATAATCCAAGACTGGCAGTATTGGGGCAGTAACTACACGTGGAATGCTATGGAGTTTATCAATCCTGACTTCAACCGTGCTCAGGAAATGATCGACAAGGTACACGACAACAATGCCCACATAAGTATCAGTATATGGCAGAGCTTCGGTCCGCAGACAAAGCAGTATAAAGAACTTAAGGAAAAAGGACTCCTCTTTGATTTTGAAACTTGGCCTGAATCAGGCCTTACCGAATGGCCTCCTCGCCGCGACTATCTATCAGGTGTACGCGTCTATGATGCCTACAGTGACGAGGCTCGCGATATATATTGGAAGCATCTGAAGCGTCTTCACTCTATGGGTATCGACGCATGGTGGATGGACTCCACGGATCCTGATCATATGCAATATAAGGATAGCGATCTTGACCAGCCGTCGGCTCTTGGGTCTTATCGTTCCGTCCGTAACCTTTTCCCGTTTATGTGTGTAAGCGGCGTAGACACTCATCAACGTGCTGAAGACAATCAAAAACGCCCGTTTATCCTTACGCGTTCCTACTTCACCGGTCAGCAGCGCTTCGGCTCCCAGTCTTGGAGCGGTGACATTGGCAGCTCTTGGGATTCTTTCCGCAAGCAGATCCCTATTGTCTTAAACCATACTTTGACCGGCAATCCAAATGTCAATACTGATATCGGCGGTTTCTTCTCCGGTTCATACAATAGAAACTGGGATCCAACTTCCGGCGCAAAGAATCCTCAGTTTCAAGAACTATATACGCGTTGGATGCAGTTCGGAGCCTTTACCCCTATGATGCGAAGCCATGGCGCAGATACATATCGTGAACTCTATTATTACGGTAAGAAAGGTGAACCTGTATATGACGCTCTTGTAGATGCGATAAAGCTTCGTTATCGTCTGATGCCTTATATCTACAGCACTGCCCGTAGGGTAAGCGCAAACGATGATAGCTTTATGAGAGCTTTGTTTATGGACTTTAAGGACGATAAGAACACTTGGGATAACGGACGAGAATTTATGTTCGGCAGAAGTCTGCTGGTATGCCCGGTACTTGACCCTCTTTATACTCAAGAAAAGATTGTTAAGACCAATGAAATGACCGGGTGGGACAAACAAGATGCNANTATGAATTCTGAGGGTTGGNAAGTNGTAGACTGGACTGTAAACAAGACATACGATGTCTACCTTCCTGCCGGCTCTGATTGGTATGATTTCTGGACCGGCAAGAAGTATGCNGGAGGTGAAACTGTTTCTGCAGATGCCCCCCTCGCGTATTCTCCTCTCTACGTCAAGGCAGGCAGCATCATCCCTCTCGCAGAAGATATGCAATACACTTCAGAAAAACCATGGGACTATCTTACTCTCAATGTTTATCCGGGCAATAATGCCGAATTTGTACTATATGAAGATGAAGGGGATGGGTTCAACTATCTCGAAGGTAAGTTCACCAAGATTCCCATGAATTGGAACNACAAAAAACNTACCCTCACTATAGATGCCCGCAAANGCTCTTATGATGGCATGCTTCAGACCCGCACTTTCAAGGTTGTACTTCCAGACGGCAANAGCAAGGATGTGAAATACACTGGCAGACGCATTTCAATCACCCTTTGACCATTTATGAAAGCCCTTAGGCATAAGATGCCCTTAAAAACAAAAAAAACAATGAAATTAAAGAGTATATTACTGTTCCTCATCTTTCCTCTTCTGTTGTCAGCAAAAGAATCCCAATGCTTCACTGGCACCATCAATGAGGAAAACCTTACTTTCTATTATCAACCTTCAAAAAAGAATACACCTGCTACTCCTTTGATCCGGCTTCAGTGTGGCAANCTGCAAAGTATTGGCAAACCTATCAAAGGCAAGGCCGATTACAAAATGCTGACCGGAAAAAAGAAAAATTGCCATAATAAATATCAAGAGCACAAGTATCTTCTCTCCTATGGCGACACTCTCTATGTCAGACTCTACGATGACGGTTTCGCCTGGAAGAAAAAAGGCTCATCCAAAATCGAACTTATCGATCCGCAACATACTTGGCTTCAAGAATGGACCGATTGCTATGAGAATTTCTTCCCTAAAGACACTGTGTATGCTGTCGGAAAACGTATAGGCTATCCGGCTCTCTTTGAATATAAAGATGGATTTTTTGGACTCCTTACTGAATCCGGCATCACCACGCAAGAGGCTGGCGTAAGTATGTACCCACTTGGAAACAACACTTTTGACCTGAAACCGGATGGTCCTGAAAATGGTGGTTGGCAAACGTTTATTGTCGGCTCTCTTGCTGACGTTGTTGAATCAACCCTTGTCACCGACATTGCTGCTCCTAATAAACTCAACGATACTTCTTGGATCGAGCCGGGAGTAGCATCATGGGTCTATTGGGCATACAATCATGGTTCCAACGATTATGAGATTATAAAAAAGTATGTGGATATGGCAGAGGAACTTAAGCTTCCTTATGTCCTTATCGACGCAGAATGGGACCAGATGAAAGATGGCAAGACAGTAGAAGATGCAGTGGCATATGCCATTTCAAAAGGTGTTAAACCCATGATATGGTATAACTCTTCTGTAGGTTGGGTCGACGGTGCTCCGACTCCCAAATATAGGTTGAACACTCCGGAAGATCTTGAAAAGGAATTTGCTTGGTGTGAAAAAATTGGAGTAAAAGGTGTGAAAATTGACTTCTTCTCAGGCGATACTAATCTCAACTGGAAGTTTATGGACGAGCTTCTTAAAGCTGGCGCACGTCATCATCTCCTTGTAAACTTCCACGGTAGTCCTCTCCCGAGAGGATGGCAACGCACTTATCCTAACTTTATAACTACAGAATCAGTATATGGTGAAGAATGGTACAACAACCTTCCTGTGCTGACCAATAAGGCTGCTTGCCACAATGCAACTCTTCCATTCACCCGAAATGTAATCGGCTCAATGGATTACACTCCCTGCGCATTCACAGATTCGCAGCATCCTCACATCACCACGAATGCCCACGAGCTTGCNCTGACAGCTCTTTTCGAATCCGGCATCCAGCATCTTGCTGACCGCCCGGAAAGTTTCCTNNCGCAACCGCANGAAGTAAAAGATTATCTTTCGAATCTCCCGACCGCATGGGATAATACCATACTCCTTGGAGGGTATCCGGGGGAATACGCGATGATAGCCCGCGAAAAAGACGGCAAGTGGTGGATCGCTGCTATCAACGGCACGGACATTCCTGTGGATCTCACTGACATTGACTACTCCCGCTTAGGACTGAAAGGAAAGAAATTGAATATCAAGGTTTTCGAAGATGCGGATTCAGCGAGCGATTCCAAATGGAAAATATCTACCTCTTCGACCCTTCCTTCCAACATCCACCTCCAACCCCGAGGCGGAGTATTAATCGTAATCTAATTCTCAATTCTAAATCTTAGACCCCATCTCATGAAATTTCAGAGCCTATGGGGTCTAATTATAGTTGGGCGTTTTCTTGTAGAATAAGTAAAATTTGATTAATTTTGCAAGCATTATGACTCATCTTTCCACTACTGCTCCTGCATCGACGGAGCTTATACTCATAAATATATCAGGTGCCGATCATCCCGGTGTCACTTGTGCACTGACTGAAATCCTTGCTCGCTATGACGCTGCAATTCTCGATATCGGCCAGGCAGACATTCACCATACACTGTCGCTTGGTTTCCTTATAAAAACCAATGCAGATGTGTCGGGAAACATTATGAAGGAGCTCCTTTTTAAGGCTACGGAGCTAAACGTCTCCATCCGTTTTTCCCCAATCACCATAAGCGAATATGAAGAATGGGTGGGGCGTCAAGGTAAAAATCGATGGATCATCACCTTATTAGGACGGCGACTGACTGCACGCCAGATTGCAGAAGTTTCTCGGGAGGTCTTTATGCAAGGTATGAACATCGATGGCATCCAGCGTCTTACGGGGCGAATGCCACTGACGGAGACTGAACAACCACTCTCTAAATCATGTGTGGAATTTTCGGTGAGAGGAACTCCGGATAATTTTGAAGCAATGCAGGCTGCATTTATGCGTCTTTCACAAGAAGAAGGGTTTGACATTTCCCTTCAGCAAGACACTCTATACCGTCGCTGTCGTCGCCTTATATGCTTTGACATGGATTCTACTCTTATACGTACGGAAGTGATCGATGAACTCGCTGAGCGGGCTGGAGTTGGAGCTGAGGTCAGGGCTATTACTGAGAGCGCAATGCGCGGTGAGATCGATTTCTGTGAGAGTTTCAAGCGTAGAGTGGAGCTACTCAAGGGTCTCGATGAGAGTGTCATGGAGGATATCGCCAAAAATCTCCCTATCACAGAGGGCGTAGACCGTATGATGCAGGTTCTGAAACGGGCTGGTTACAAGACGGCAATCTTATCTGGTGGATTCACATATTTTGGCAATTATTTGAAGCAGCGCTTCGGGTTTGACTATGTCTATGCCAATGATCTGGAAATTGTAGACGGAAAGCTTACCGGCCGATATTTAGGAGATATTGTAGATGGTCGCCGCAAAGCTGAATTGCTAAGGTTGATCGCACAAGTGGAAAATGTCGACATTGCCCAGACAATTGCAGTAGGCGATGGGGCCAACGACCTTCCTATGCTCACTACGGCCGGATTGGGAATAGCATTCCATGCCAAACCCAAAGTAAAAGCCAACGCACCCCAAGCCATCTCTACTATCGGCATCGACGGAGTGCTCTACTTTCTCGGCTTCAAAGACTCCTTTATCTGATCCTATCTCCGTAAGCATGCTCTTTCACTCTTTCAATAGATAAGAGAAGGAAACTTATGCGCCTACCC
>WFLX010086132.1_pt1 | contig 10585 bp, 8 predicted proteins | sample 4967041 | NCBI WGS metagenome assembly WFLX01 (sample SAMN12857096, study PRJNA449069) | gut metagenome | isolation source: stool from male and female vole | host: Microtus ochrogaster | place: USA:Florida | collected 2017
GGCCCGCGCACTCGAGAGCGCAGCCGCCGTGCTCGAGAAGTCTCCCTACAAGAAGATGCTCGCCGACCGCTATGCTTCGTTTGACTCAGGCATGGGCAAGGAATTCGAGGAAGGCAAGCTCACACTCGAGCAGGTAGCCGAATACGGCAAGAAGGTCAACGAGCCCGCTGTCACCTCTGGCAAGCAGGAGCTCTACGAGGCCATCATCAACATGTACGCCTGATATACGCCCCTCACATATAAAAAAGGTGGAAACAATGTTTCCATCTTTTTTTTTACAACGCTCCCAGTCGGCAATCATAGATTTTATGTAATATCCTGTTTATACTTTCGTCNATTTTATGTGACTCATNGCCTGATATATCATCGATTATACGTAATTTTGCCATATAATCAATAAGTTGGATATNNAAGCTAATAAGTCATATATAGAAATTCATACNAGTCAGATTCTCCTCATCATATCGATTTTGTATTCGAGGCCTCTTGCATCTTTCTTCTCATTGAAGTTGGCGGCTATCAGATAAATAGTGCGGTAATCCATGGCGTACCTGCCGGAATAGTCACGTGAGTAGATCTGCTCCATGGCCTCACGCACACTTTTATTATATTTAAACTCGAATATGTATACGTATTCACCGGAGATAACCTCAATGTCGCTACGCCCCTTATATCCATGATGCTCGGCTACTACATTGGTATCACAGAGCTCGGTTAGGAGGTATGTGACAGCCCGATATGTCGACTCGGAATGATCCTCGCCCGGAAGATCCTTCAACAGCGTCGCAAGGCGTTGCATGAAATCATTAACTTTACCATTGATAAGGTCTGTCTTAAAGCGGGTAAACTCAAACCGGCCACNACCTCTNCTGGTCTCAGGTACGTAAACTCTCAGCAGACTCCNGTAGAAGCCGGTTTCCACCTCTTTGTTGGGNAAGCCCNAAGAATAGAATTGAGATACCGGATCGTAGCTTTTAATAGAGAGGTAGCCGGTCTGAAACATCAGCGGTANAGGATTCAATCTGTCGAATCCCACGTCGATCAGATCCTCCTTTGTGGCCATGACACCATTGAGGTCTCGTGGATTTATTCCATTCTCCTTTACCCATCTGGCAAGGAAAGTGGGTGTCCCCGTCTCAAATCAATATGGTTGTATCTCTTTTGATTTCAATGACTTCAAGACACTATACGGATTATACAGCTTCTTTCCTTTTTTACTGAAAAGGTAGCCCTCATAGTAATCGCGCAGTGCGCGGAGGGTGGAGTCAAAATCCTCCTCCCGCTCTTGAGAGAGGACTTCGATACCGGGTCTGAAATTATCAAGTAATTCCTGCTCGGTCAGCCCGCAGATATCGGAGTAGGCATTGGAAAACGAAATATCATCCAGATTGTTAAGGTCGCTGAAGATACTCACCTTTGCAAACTTTGCGACACCCGTGATGAAAGCAAAGCGTATGTGATCATCCATCGTCTTCAGATTTCCGAAAAAGCCCTTGAGCAATGACTGATTCCTTTCAAACAATCGCCGATTATGCTCAACAGCCAAAAGCGGTTTATCATATTCGTCAACGAGTATCACAGCTTTACGTCCGGCGATCTCCTCAACTCTTTTCAATAGTTTGTAGAATCTCCCGGGTATGGTGTTATCTACATCGGTAACATCATATTCTTTTTCGTATTCACACAGATAGCGGTTGAGTATATTATCGAGTCCATCATCAGCCGAATAATCCTCGGCATTGAAATCAAAACGTAAAACAGGTGACGGAGTCCAGTCAAGATCCATACGATCGGCAGCCAGCCCCTTGAAGAGCTCCCGTCTGCCGCTGAAATAAGACTCAAGCGTAGAAAGTAGCAGACTCTTACCGAAGCGGCGTGGCCGGCTCAGAAAGATATAATGACCTTGCTCCAGCAACGTCTTGATATATCCTGTCTTATCAACGTATGCATAGCCCTCCTCAATAATCTTTTTGAATGACTGTATTCCTATTGGATATCGTTGCTCCATCATGGTCTTTGTTCTGCCATGCAAATATATCCTATTTTTTTGAATTATCTAAGCATTTGATATATTTTATAAATGGATTACCACTGCTGAGCAAGGGGGCGGGTCAAATGTATTGATCAACGAGCTGACTGTCTACCGGCCGGTGGCCTGCAGATATGTGAGTTTCTTGATCTGAAATTGCCCATAGGCGTCCACAAATGTATCACGGGATTGCTGGTACAGGGTCTGAGCCTTGAGCAGGTCTGTGACAGTGACAGTGCCGGCATTGTAATAGTTTTGATTGAGCCTGAGATTTTCTGATGACTGATTGATCGACTCCAGGGCGATTTCCATCTGTGAATAGGCCGTAGTGAGATCATTCCAGGCGTTTGTCATAGCAATCATCAGCAGCTGCGAGTCATCCTCGAGCTGAGTCTTCGCGATCTGAGTCTCAAGCCTTCTCTTCTTCATGTTGTGCGAGCCACCCCACNAGTCAGTAATCGGTATACTGACGGTGACGTAAACATTGGCGAATGTATGGCCCTCATCCAAAACATGCTCGTAATTATAGCCGGCTCCCAGCGCTACAGTAGGGAGGTTGCTGCCGGCTGCGATTTTCTCTTCTATTTCCTTAGCCTTCACATTCTGAGACAACAGCCCGTGGCCGACCGTATTCGATAGACTTTCCTCAGGACTCATGTAAAGCTCACGGGGAAATACCGGCACGACACCGACTTCGATATCCGACGCTACATCAACAGACCCTGATGTACCTTTACCGACGCATTGGGACAACAGCATCCTGACAACATAAATACCATTGTCGAGCTCAGTTTTAGCCACAAGCATCTCGTTTCTCTTCAAATCGACTTCGAGCAGGTCATTGGTAGTGGTAACTCCGGCATCTACATAACTCTTTACCTGNAATNTAAGAGNATCGAGCATTGAGATCANTTTTTNTAAAGTCTGATGTTTGGAATGCAGTGACACAAGCTGCCAGTAATATTGCTCCACATCCTTGCGCACATCGTCGGCCGTCTGACGTTGCTGCAGACGGCACACCTCTTCTCCTACACGGGCCAGCCGGTTGCCATTTACGAGTCTTCCGCCAAGGAAAATGGGTTGTATGAGATTCAGGCCTGCATACGTACCTTTCTTAAGCAGGCTGATATCGAAGTTAACGTCAGACATATCCGGTATAAGCGTGGAAAGCGGAAGATCGATATTATGCCTGAGCATACCATGATTAGCCGTGAAAGCTATACCATTGGCGCTCACCGAAGGAAAATAATTGGTGTATACTTCACGCGATGTCTCGCGGGCTGCCTCCAGAGCATATCCGGCATTGTGGATACGTGCATTGTTTTCGAGAGCCATATTGACACACTCGTCAAGACTCAGACGCTGGGCCTTGACTGAGAATACCGACAACATGACGGATATGATCATAATGCTTGCTATCTTATTCATTTTGTTTTTTGTTGAGTTTGTTTCTTTTCCATTACCTTCCAGTACAGCACCGGAATGACCGTGACGATGAAGAAGAATGTGATGATTGTTCCCCAGAATATAACCGTGCCCATAGGTCGCCAGAGCGGAGTACCTGTAAGCACCATCGGGAGCACACCCATGGATGCGGCCGCCGAAGTAAGGAAGATTGGACGCATACGCCGCAATGCACTGTGGTAGATAGCCTCCTTGACCGTCATGCCCTCCGACCGNCCGAGCTCCTCGGCATAGTCGATCATGATAATCACATTCCTCACCAGAATACCCATGAGGGATATGAAGCCAAGCGTACATGTGAGCGAGAGTACCTCACCCTGCACAGCCAGACCAATGCCCGCACCGGGCACACACAACACGATGCAAAACAGTAGCAAAGCCGAGGTCTTGACATTCTTGTAATGAGAGAGCAGTATAAAAAATATGATCGCGACAGCCATCACGAGAGCGGAAATAATCGGAGGCCACATTTCAAGAGACTGGCTGTAGTCACCACCGTATTCGATACTGACATCNTCNGGGAGGGTAAGTCTATCCAGCTTTTCTCTCAGCACATCGGTCACCTGTAATGAGAATGAGCCCCTCTCCACTTCGGCAGTGACGGTGACNCAAGGNATACCGTTGCGNTGGGATAGCTGTCCGTAATTCCACGAGGGCACGACATCCGCCATCTGACGCAAGGGTGCGGAGGTCAGTCCCATCACAGGCAGCAGTTCGTTGCGCAGATCCATCACATCGGCTCTCTCTGATGTGGGTGTACGGAGCACCACAGGCGTAGCGTAAGTGCCGTCCCATACCGTGGCCACGGGTATTCCTGAGGCTGTATATCGTAGGGCGAGATTGGCCTCCAGCATCATATCACTCATTCCGAGCCTCGACATTGTAGTGAAGTCGGGAGATACCTCCGATGCCACAAGNGGAGCCTGCAGNCTGCTTGTCTCAAGATTAATCTCAGGTATCGTNCGCATGATGGCCAGCACNGAATCAGAGACNGCATGGAGAGANGAGTAGTCGCTGCCTTGTATGCGCACCTCTATCGGATATGCNGCATTGGANTANGACANNTGCTTGAATCTNATTTTTGCCTCAGGGAAATAATCGCGATATTTTNCGGTATACTCATCCAGGATTTCAACCGTAGCCTCATTACTCAGGGTGTTGACGATAAACTGGGCGAAATTAGGCCCTCCTACCTGAGGAGCATAGGTGGTCTGGAAACGAGGCGATGAACAGCCATGGAAATTTGCCACGGACACCACCCTGTCGTCCTTTCTGAGAATATCGGCCATGGAGTCGGCTATGACGTTGGTCCGGTCAAGCGGTGTACCTGTGGGCAGATATATCTCCACCGCAAACTGNTTGCGCTCGGCNATAGGCATCAGCTGCATCGGACGCNCCATCAGCATCCAGCCTCCACCCACTGTAAGCACGGCGGCAAGAAANAGCACTGCCCANGGATGATTGAANCATANGGCTATGATCTTGTCGTANGCGGTCTGCATCAGGCGGAGCAATGAGAAATGCTTCTTGGCTGTAGCTGAGNCACCGTCGTATGAGGCTACCTTGGCTGGCTTGATGAATCTATACTGCAGGAAAGGCACAAGCAATTCCGCAATCAGCAACGATCCCATAAGGATAAGGGAAATAGCCCATGGAAAATCCGTCAGGAAATCACGGAACATACCCGTCATCGTGAACAGGAAAGGAAAGAATGTGATGGAGATAGCGAGGGTAGCCGAGAAGATGGATTTCAAAAACTCTGATGCAGAACGTATGGTGGCTTCCTTGCGGTCCATACCTTCACCTATCAGATCCACGTAATCGTCTATGATCACCACTGAATTGTCAACTATCATACCCAACGATACGATAAGGCATGCAAATGTTACGGTATTGAGCTCTATACCGAACACATAAAACAAGCCGAGCGATATAAAGATAGTGACCGGAATGGTAGCCGCCGCAATAAGCGCCACCCTCATCGGCAGAAGCAACACGATTACAACAATCACAGCGAGCACGGCTATCAGCAATTCTCGCAGAAACTCGATGACACTGCTGTTGACTACATCCGGCTGATTGGTGATACGGAAGAGTGTCACGTCCTCGGGTATCTCCTCCCGGAACTCATCGAGCTGTCGCTCTACCAGCTCGCCCATCTTCACTATATTGTTACCGCTCTTCATCTCCACNGACAGNAGGATACANTTGCGGTCGTTGTTGGTGATGAATGANGTAGGCCTGGGATANTCNCNCTTCACCTCTGCTATATCCTTGAGNCTNACCACCTCGCCTGTGGGAGTGGACANCACTATCTGGTTGGCCACGTCTGCCACCGAATTNAGGGGATTGTCGATGTANATCGGAGAAGTATAGGAATCCGATCGCAATTCTCCACCGGTGGTCTGGAATCCTTTTGAAAAGAGAGTTGCCGCCAAAGTCTTTTCTGAGACCCCGTAATGTGACAGTCTCTCCGGATCTACAGTGATGGATATCTGCTCATTCTGCTTGCCGTAGACNTTCATGGTGCCCACACTCTCNACTGTGCGCAACCGGTCNTGGAGTGNGTCCATNTAAGTGCCGAGCTCGCGATATGTCTTGTCCTCGCTCTCCATCGTGATCAGCAGAGCCGAGGTATCNCCGAAATTTGAGATTACCTCTACNGCAAGCACTCCGGGCGGAAGCTGTGTCTTGACATTGCTCATCTCGCGGCTGAAGGTGTTCCAGAATGAATCGGTGTCGGTGATCTTGTCATCAAGCTCCACGTAGATCATCACCATACCGTTGGTGGCGTTGGATGTGGTCTTGACTTTATTTACCTCCTTGAAGCTGAAGATGTAGTTCTCCAAAGGCCGCATCACCTGCTGCTCCATTTCAAGAGATGAGGCACCTGGATATACAGCTACCACCACACCCTCACGGATGGTGAAGTTGGGAAACTCATTCTTATTCATGGTCTGGAGTGCGTATACACCGAAGATAACCAATACGCATACCATCAGCACCACTACATTGGCGTATTTCACACCCCATACTACGAGAGGTGAGTTTTTGACAGGAGGCAGTTTTGACAATAGCCCTCCCTGCTGATTATTATTTGAATCCATGGTACATTATCATTTAATGGATTCAACCTTAGTATTTTGCGAAACCTTATCCGTGCCGGCTACTATCACTTTGTCGCCGTTATTGAGGCCGGATGTTATCATTACTCCGTCAGGCAGCATTTCCCCGACNGTGACAGGGCGTTTACGNGCNACACCNGCNGAATCAAGCCANACGAAATTNGAATTGTCGGCNGANAGNAGCACACNGNANACCGGCAGGATGACNCCGCTCACATTTGATGCCTGATCAAGCGTGACATCGCATATCATACCGGGCAGGAGTCTCCCCCCGGAGTTGTCGACCTTGAACTTGGCTACGTAACTGCGTGACAATGGATTGGCCACGACTGCCTTTTCCACGAGTACACCCTGATAGGTATCTGCGCCGGCCCTGATCGTGGCTGTAGTGCCCTCAGGGGTGGACGTGATTTCATTTTCCGGCATGGATATACACACTTTCACTGTCTGTATGCTCACAATCTTCACCACCGGTATCCCCGGGGCTACCGTCTGTCCTACAGAAGCCGCCTTCTCTGATACCACACCTGACACCGGAGCGTAAAGCTTTGCATCATCGAGTGCGATACGGGCAATCTTGGCTGCGCTTTCAGCCTGACGGAGCTTGCTCTCCACATCCACCCACTTTATATCGGGCAGCGAGTTGGAATCGTGGAGTATTTTCATCCTGTTGTAGGCATCACGGGCCTGATCGAGTGTTGATTGTGCAATCTCGTAGGCATTGCGCAGGGTGCCGTCGTCGAGTGTGCCTATAAGCTGACCTTTACTCACACGATCGCCCTCGGAAACCGGCAGAGTCCTGATGGTGCCGGCAGTTGAGAAGCTTACCAGTGTAGCGCTGCTTTCTTCGACAGTGCCGGAGTAAGGACTTGCCACATCGATACCATTGTCGCTGACCGTCACGGTCTTTACTCTTACCGGAGGTATGGTCTTTTCTTTCTCCTTTGTATCATGTCCGCAAGCAGACATGGCACCCAATATAATTGTCAGGCACAATACCCGACATGCCGATTTGTAGCTCATATCTAATTTATGATTTTAATGTTGTCAAGAGTGTATTGATGTGATGATTGAGTATGGTAGCGATACCATATATCCGGATCATGCCGTAACAATAAGATCTTACGACCTCTATCTCTCATTTACGGATGATTATGATTCAGTGTGCAAAATTAGCGCTCCGGACAATTGCCATAAATGTCAAGAATACAGATAGAATTGTCAGATGGTTTGATTTTGGGATTAAATGGTTGTAAAGTCCGTGGAATTATGTTTAATTTGTATCCTGACAATACCGAAGATGCTGCCCCCTATCAAAATATCCACCGTTAGTCTTGAGCCTTGTGTCTCAGACGGCCATATATTTGATCTTTCCGACAGATGTGCATTCGCGATATGCACCAAGGGTGCGATAGTGATAAAGATTCTCANTGAGCATTACCACGTGTCGGCANGCTGTATGTGGGCATGCNTGCCTTTTATNAATATTCAGGTGGTGAGGGTGATTGAGNCTTGTGAAATCATCTTCGGNTCCGTATTATTAAAAGATGTGCCGAGGATGATCAACAGATGGGTGAATATNCACAATCTCAGCTCAATTCAAAGTCATCCACTGGTAGAGTTACCCGACACCCAATTCTGTAAGCTGATTTCATCAGTCAATGAGTACATAAATAGCAATGATGTATTCTCCCAGGCTGATTATACCGATAGCAGTACACAGATTCAGCAAGATATCGTCCACCTGCAAGGGAGCCTGATAGTGGCGAGAGTANTGGANGNCTTTNTGACAAANATNTCNNTNGAGCCNCNTGGACTTTCTCCGCGTGATCTGGAATTCCANCAGTTCATGCTGTCNCTTTANGCCAATTTCAGAGAGCACCGTGATGTNAAGTTTTATGCCATGCGCTCANGTGTCAGCGNGAAATATTTCTCNACNCTGGTCAGGACGCTGTCNGGNGCAAGTCCGTCGGAGTGGATTGAGACTGTGGTGGCCGGAGAGGCAAAGACGTTGCTCAGGGACAGCCAACGCTCGATAAAGGAAATTGCTTCGGCCCTGAATTTTCCGGATGCGCCATCTTTCACCAAATACTTTCAGCGGGTCACCGGAATGACCCCCAAAGCCTATCGGAAATTGATTTGACCGTATACCCCCGGATGATTTTTATGCAATCCCTCTAAATTTTGTGTACACAATTCAGAATCAAGCATTGAATCCATCCGATAAAACCAGCTGAGCATCAGCGTGGATACTGTTATCAAAAAGTGGCAACCAGATTTCCTCTTTTTTTTCAACTTTGAACAAATTTATTTATGATTTTCTGTATCTTTATTGACGAATATTGGAAATATCCCGTAACTTTGTAAAAATATATGGTTATGGATAAATTATTGACCCCACATACGATGCCGGCTTCAAGCTGATATTCGGTCGCGAAAATGTCTCCGAAGAGCTGTTGGTNAGNCTGTTGAATGCGATCTTTGATAAAGACCCTACTTTCGGCAGCATCACATCTGTCACATACCTNAANAACGAGCATGGATCNGAGTGGATTNATGGCAAAGGGATCCGTTACGACATCCTGTGCCAGACGGCTGAGGGNCATNGGTTTATCGTGGAGATGCAGATGNCATCGCAACCGAGATTCATCGACAGGGCTACATTCTATGTGAGCCGTGGNATAGCCGAGCAAGGNTACAAAGGNAAANACGATGAGGAGAAAGAGTGGGACTATACCCTCAAGCCCGTCATCGNTGTGTTTATATGCAACTTCCATGTGCAATCGCTTGATAATAANGCNGTGTCAAGATTCAGGCTATTGGAAGAAGAGACTCATCAACCTCTGGGNGATCTGACACGTTATATATTCATACAGCTTCCTTTTTTCAATAANGGGAAAAATCAGTGTCACGAAACNATGGATCAGTGGATTTATAATATCAAGAATATGGGAACGAATCANNAAGTAGCNTTCNTTAACAATAATGAGGTATTCAAGAGACTTGCTAAAGTAAGCAANAGGGCNGCNCTNTCGCCNTCNGAGAGATATCATTATGATGCCGATGTAAAGAACGCCCGCGATATGCTCAACCAGATACGTGGCGCCCGTGCCGAAGGACGTGCTGACGGCTTTGTTGAAGGACATGCTAAAGGACGTGCCGAAGGACGTGCCGAAGGACATGCCGAAGGACGTGCCGAAGGACATGCCGAAGGACGTGCCGAAGGACGTGCCGAAGGACATGCCCAAGGACGTGCCGAAGAAAAAAGGCTAATTGCGGAAAATCTGATTGGATTAGGCATGGCCGACAAGGATATATGCACAGCAACCGGACTGTCTTTACAACAAATCGCCGAAATCCGCCAAACTTTAATTTAATATTCAATACAATTGTGATCCACAGAAGCAAAGACGAATTCATAAAAAAACATGAAAGGGATTTCATAAAAAATGACGAGATATTCAAGAGACTTGCTAAAGTAAGCGACCCTGCAGCTCTCTCGCCCTCCGAGAGATATCATTATGACGCCGATGTAAAGAATGCCCGCGACAGGCTCAACCAGATACGTGGCGCTCTTGCCGAAGGACGTGCCGAAGGACTTGCCGAAGGACTTGCCGAAGGACGTGCCGAAGGACGTGCCGAAGGACGTGCCGAAGAAAAAAGGATAATTGCGGAAAATCTGATTGGATTAGGCATGGCCGACAAGGATATATGCACAGCAACCGGGCTGTCTTTACAACAAATCGCCGAAATCCGCCAAGCATCCAATTCATAGGTTGGCTGAGGCTGATTTCACTCTTCAAAATCAGAAACTGAGCTCAGATAATATAATAAATGGCAAATAATGGCGTGGTGATACGGGTATATTGACAAAAAATCACTACCTTTGTCACTACCTTTGATCTGACCATGAATTTTGCTAATTATTTACTTAACCATTTGATTTACGAAACACACCGCCGCCGGC
>WFLX010096150.1_pt1 | contig 10585 bp, 5 predicted proteins | sample 4967041 | NCBI WGS metagenome assembly WFLX01 (sample SAMN12857096, study PRJNA449069) | gut metagenome | isolation source: stool from male and female vole | host: Microtus ochrogaster | place: USA:Florida | collected 2017
TCCGGTAGGCGGCAAGGACTTGCGCGGCGGTCACCGCCTGAATCTGCTCGGTGCGGCGCAGGTATGCCGTGGGGTCGCCGTACAGCTGCAACGAGCTGACGACGTTGCCCGCCACGCCCGTCGTGTCCTGCGCCGAAGAGAACACCGTCGTGATGTACTTGTTCTTGTACTGGTCGAGCTTTTCCGCCACGCCCTCCTCGTCGGGAAACGAATCGATCGCGTCGTATATGCGCTGTTGCAGGTCGTCCGGCTTGCTCGCGCGGTAGACGGAGATCACGCCGAACATTTTCCTGCCGCCGATGATGCCGTTCCCCGCACTGTAGACCGCACCGTATTGCTCGCGCACCTGCGCGAACAGCGCGTCCTCAATGAACATCGAGGCGAGCGCGTAGGGAATGTATGCCGTGCTGTCGTTGCGGTCGGGGCAGACGTAATAGCCGAACGCGTAGCCGGACTCGCCCGCCTGCTCCAGCCGCTCGTACACGGTCGCCCCGCTCACCGCGAGCGCGGGGATTTCGGGGCGCACAAAGTCGCCTGCGGGAATCGAGCCGAACGCGGACTCCAGTTTTTCGGCGATTTTTTTCCGCCCGCCTGCGGAAAGGTCGCCCGCCACCACGAACGAAAGCCGCCGTGCGTCCAGCAGCGTCTGATAATGCAGCCTCACGTCATCCAGCGTGATCGCGCCCAGCGAATCCTGCCTGGGCGACGGCTGCGAGGCATAAGGATGATGCGCGAACGCCGCCGCGCGCGTCGTGGCAGAAAGCAGCCCGCTCGGATCGGTCAGCGTACGCTGCACGTCCTCGGCGTATTCTGCCATCACCTTGGCAAAATCGTCCGCGCCGAACAGCGGGTCAAGCATGCTGTCGGCAAAGATGTCCAGCACGCTGTCCGCGTACTTCTCTATGCAGCGGAAGCCGTACACCGAATAGTCATAGCCCGCGCGCGCGGAAATGCTGAACGACTGCTCGTATTTGAGCCGCTGGATTTCGGCATAGGAATACCGCCCGCTGCCGTACTGGAGCATTTCCAGCGTCACGTCCTCCAGCCCGCTTTTTTCGGCAGGAACGAGCGGCGTGCCGCCGTCGATTATCATGCGCAGCACCAGGATTTTCCCCGACCCGTTCTGCTTGAAGACGACGGGAATGCCGTTGGAGAGCGTCTCGGTCGAAAAATCCGCCACGTTCGAATCATAATACGATGCCGCCTTGCCTGACGCGCAGGCGACCAGTGCAAGCGCAAGCAGCACCATTCCGGCATACGCGAGCCTTCTCATAATCACTCCTCTTTCCACCAAAACGCGTTGTCCGCCGTAATCGCCTCGTAGCCGGCCGCGTCGAATTCCGCCCGGTGCTTCTCATAGACGGCAGGACTGACGAACACGACGAACATACCGCATTTGCCCTCGATATATTTCTCCACGAACGCACGGACATCCGCCGCCGTGACGTTCCGCATGTTCTTGTCGTAGGAAAGATAATAGGCAAGCCCGCCCGAAGCCCACACGGACGACAGCGAGCGCAGGAATCCTTCCGCCGTCTCCACCGCATAGGCATCGGCATCATCCAGCTGATTCTTTGCCTCGCGCAGCAGCCGCTCGTCCGCGAACGCGTCGCTCTTGAAAAGCGCGGTTCCCTGCCCCTGCATGAGCGAAAGCCACTGCTCCGCTTTCTGCACGGCATCGCCGTCGTTCAGCATGACCGATGACAGCGACACCATGCCGCTCGCGCGCTCGGTCGCATAATAGCCGCCGACATAATCGGGATCAGGAACGGAAAGCGCCTCGTCGGCAAGCAGCAGCGACTTGAACGCGCCGTCGGGTTTGTGCAGCAGCTGCCCCCACATATCCGCGCCATAGGTGTCCGCCGCGTCGGTCGCCACGTCCGGTCCGCGCAGGTAATAGCCCACCTGCACAAAACGGTCGCCCGTCCGCGCGTCGCCGTACACGAATTTGCGCGTCTCGCGGAACGGCGTTTTGGTCGGGGGCTGCTCGAACGGCACGGCATCCGTCTTTTCCCAGCCGCCGTAAATCTCCCTGACCATCTTCAGCACGTCGCTGTGCCGCACGTCGCCGCCCACGAACACCGCCGCATTGTTCGGCACGTAATACGTCCGCTGCATGTCGCGCATCTGCGCCACCGTCGCGCCCCGCACGATTGCCGTCGTCCCGCTCGAATCCCGCCGCCACGGGGAAGCGGCGAACAGGTGCTTGTTGAGCGCGGCAAGAAAAATCCGCCCCGGATTCGTCTCGTTCGCTGCAATCTCGGAGACGACCACTTCCTTTTCGTTGGCGAATTCCTGCGCATCCATGAGCGGCGTGCGCACCGCATACGACCAGAATTCCAGTCCGCCGCGCACCTGACTGGCAGGCACGGTAAAATAGTAGCTCACCGCGTCAACCGACGTGAAGCCGTTCCAGTCGCCCACGCCCATGCCGTTGAGCGCGGCAGTCGTCGCCGCCTGGTCGGGATACTTCGCGTTCCCNTTGAACATCATGTGCTCGTACAGGTGGAACAAGCCCGCCGTCTCGTCCGTCTGCGAAACCGCCCCCGTCCGCACCGTCAGCATGACGAACGCCAATGGCGCGGCATGGTTTTCCATGACGAACAATTGCAGCCCGTTGTCCAGCGTGTCATGATACAGTCCCGGCACGGCAAGCTTTTTCGCCGCCGCCGGCAGACTGACCGCGAGCAGCACCAAAAGCACTGCCGCGCGCAACCGATTTTTCTGATTCATACGATGACTCCACATTGCGGGAAAAATACCGGCACGACCGCACGATACCGGCGGAAAACGCAACGCTGCGGCGGACGCTATGCCTGATTGACCGCGCTCACCACGGCCTCAATGCCCGCGCGCCCGACGTTGCTGGACGTTCCCACGCCCCACAGCTGCCGCCCGTCCTCCAGCGTAATCTGCACGTAGGCGACCGCGCTCGTGTTCGAGCCCTGCCCCACGCNGTGTTCATGGAACGCCGTGATATTGCATTTTGGCGCGGGAGTCATTGCGAGCGCGGCGACAAAGCCGTCCAGCGGACCGTTTCCCTTGCCGCCGACAGAACACCGCTCGCCGTTCCAGGCAAGCACGGCTCGCACCGCAACCTGCTCCTCGCTGCCGGACGCGCTCTCCACGTGCGTCTGCGCCAAATCCACAATCTCAAGCGGCGATTTCTTGCCGATCCACTGCTTCTTGAACAGGTCGAGGATTTCCTCCGGCTGCAATTCGCGCTGCGCCTTGTCGCTCGCCGCCTTTATCAGGTCGCCCACCGCCGGCTGCATCGCCTTGGGAATGGCATAGCCGTAATTATGCTCCAAAATGAACGACGCGCCGCCCTTGCCGCTCTGGCTGTTGATCCGAATAATGCCCTCATACTGCCGGCCGATGTCGTGCGGGTCAATCAACAAATACGGCACGTCCCAGACGGCATCCTTGTCCATGCCGACCCGCGCGGCAAATCCTTTGGCAATCGCGTCCTGATGCCCGCCGCTCAACGCCGTGTAGGCAAGCCCGCCCGCATAAGGCGTGCGCGGCGGGATGTCCATTTTGGTGTACGCCATGTAACTGTCGGCGATGTCGGGCAGGTTGCGCAAATCAAGTTCCGGGTCAACGCCCTGGCTGAACATATTGAGCGCGACCGTCACGATGTCCAGGTTGCCCGTGCGCTCGCCGTTCCCGAACAGGCAGCCCTCCACGCGGTCCGCACCCGCAAGCAAGCCCAGCTCGCAGGATGCCACGCCGCTTCCCCGGTCGTTGTGGCAGTGCGTCGAAATAATCACGCCCTCGCGGCAGGGAATATGCGCGGCAAAATACTCAATCTGATCCGCGTACACGTTCGCCGTGGCGCATTCCACCGTGGTGGGCAGATTGAAAATAATCTTGTTGTCCTTGCCGTAGCCCCACTCCGCGCCCACTGCTGCGCAGATTTCCACCGCGTAATCTATCTCCGTCATCGAAAAACTTTCGGGCGAATACTCAAGGCGAATCCTGCTCCGCTCGTCGGCGGACAAATCCTTCATGCAGTCCTTAATGCACTTCACGCCGTCAGTCGCAATGGCGATAATCTCTTCCTTCGATTTGTTGAACGTGTACTTGCGCTGCGCGGGCGACGTGGAATTATAGATATGGAAGATGACGCTCGGCGCGCCTTTGATCGATTCCATCGTCCTGCGCACCAGTTTTTCGCGCGCCTGGCACAGCACCTGAATCGTCACGTCGTCGGGAATGCGCCGCTCCTCAATCAGCCTGCGGATAAACTCATATTCGGTGTCGCTCGCGGACGGAAAGCCCACTTCAATTTCCTTAAAGCCGATGCCCACGAGCAGGTCAAAAAACGCCAGCTTGGTGTCAATGCCCATCGGATCGATGAGCGCCTGATTTCCGTCGCGCAAATCCACGGAACACCATATCGGCGCGTGCGTAATCGTGTTCGCCGGCCATTTCCGCTCCGTCAGCGGGACAGCCGCAATCGGCTGGTATTTCTTCGCGTTCATGTGTGCTTTCATGCTTCCACTATATCCTTTTGCCCCGCCAAAAGCAAGGGGATACCCGTCCCCGCCAAAAAACCGAAATCCTTCCATGCCGCATGGGCGTGCCCGCTGCTGCGCATCGGTCGGGCTGCTCCGGGTTCCGCTCCCGCTCCATTCCGTCCCGTCGCTCCGCGCCGTCCCGGAACGCGCTCCGCGCGCCCTGCGTATCCCTCACGCGTCCTCCCCGCCAAAAACGCCGTGCCCGTCCGTGAACAAATACACCTCGAATGCATACGCGCCGCACACGCGCCGCGCGACATGACGGCGGGCTGCCGCCACGATCGACCGCATGACGGCTTCGGTCAGGCCGCAGCCGTCCAGCACGGACAACGCGGCTTCCACGGTGGCGCAGTCCATAATGCGCGCGCAGGTTTCCGCGCCCGCCCCACAGACAGCCGCGTGCGCGCAGACCAATTCCATGCGGCAGTCCGCCATGCGCGAATGGGTGTGCATGATGCCGCCCGCCAGCTTGACGAATTTCCCCGCATGCCCCACGAGNACGACGCGCGTAAAGCCAGCCGCCGCGGCAAGGTCAAGCGCCGCGCCGACAAAATTGGCGCATTTGAGCTGCGGAATCCCAGCCAGCGCGGGCAGATGCGCGGCGACCGCCGTGCCGTAATTTCCCGGCGTGATGACGAGCGGACGGTCAGGTCTTCCCGCATACTGCGCGGCAATCACCCGGATTTCGAGCGCAAGCGCGTCAACCAACGCCTGCTCGCTCATCGGCTCGACCACGCCGCTCGTCCCGATAATGGAAATGCCGCCCGTAATGCCCAACTGCGGGTTGAATGTCCGCGCCGCCAGCCGCGCGCCGTCGGGAACGTCAATCGTCACGGCGACTTCGCCCGCAAACCCGAACGACTCGCAGACATCGGCAACGGCCGCCGTTATCATCTGGCGCGGCACCCGGTTGATTGCGGCTGCCCCGACCGGCTGCTCAAGCCCCGACTTGGTAATGCGCCCCACGCCCGCCCCGCCGTCAACCGTAACCGCAATGCCGCTTTCCGCGCGGGCAGTCAGGCGGACAGTGGCGAACACGGTACAGCCGTCGGTCACGTCGGGATCATCGCCCGCGTCTTTCCGCACGCCGCACCGAAACGCCGCGCCCCCCTGCGCAAACGGCACGGGTGCGCCGTCCGCAATAACCGCCGACTCCGCCAGCCAGCCTTTGGGCGTGCGAAGCACAACGCGTTGCGGCACGACCCCGCCCAACAGCGACTGCACGGCGGCGCGGCTCGCAAGCGCGGCACACGTTCCCGTAGTAAAGCCGCAGCGCAGTTTTTTTGTGCCGGCAACAATGTATCGCTCATGCGCGGGAACGTCGTCGCTCATTTGCCGTCCAACGCCTGCATCACCGCCGCCTGATCAACGTTCGCGACGGCAGCCTTTATGGTCTTCCACCGTTCCGTATATGGCTCGGTCAGCTGATAGCCGTCAATCTGCTCGACAATGGCATCTGCCATGGTAAAATCAAACGTGCCCACCACCTCGCGCAATGCAGTGATTGCCTCGTCCCATATCTGCTGCGTAATGGGCGTTTTGTCCGTGCGTTCGGCAGGAACTCCGGCAACCGGCGACAAAATCGTCTGGTAACTTCTATATAATTCCAGCAGCGCAGGTGTTTTCGCCTCGATTTCGGCGGCATCGCATTTGTCGCCGCACGCCTCAAGATACTTTGCGTCCGCGCTCAATCCCAGCGCGCCGATAAGCCGCGCCGAACTTTTGAGCGCGTGCACGAGCACCGTATAGTTTTTCCAGTCCTGTGCCGCCGCAAAGCCCGCAATCTGCGCGGATTTTTCGGCAATGCTCGCGGAAAAATCTTTGAACGCCTCGCGCAGGATTTCGGCATCGCCGCANTTTTTCAGTGCCTCGGTAAGGTCAATGCCCTCCATCGCAGGAAAGCCGTCCACAGCGGACGCACCGTCACGACTGCCCGCGCCTACGGGTTCGGCATGGTCGCCCTGCACGACATGCACTTTTTCTGCGGGAAGATATTTTTGCAGCAGCTTCTCCAGCTTTGCCGCATCAATCGGCTTGGAAAGATAATCGGTAAATCCCTCGCCCAGATAATACTCGCGCGCGCCGCTGACCGCGTTTGCCGTGAGCGCGATGCAGGGAANGCCGTCGTTCTTGCTGTCCGCAAGCTGCCGCAGCGCGTGCAGGGTCTCCACGCCGTCCATGTCGGGCATACGGTGGTCTATAAAAATGACATCGTAACGCTTGTTCTGCGCCAGCCCCAACAGGACGCGCCCGCTTTCCGCCGTGTCAATCTGTATGCGCGTCTGCTTGAGCAAGCCCTGCACCACCTTGAGGTTGAGCGGCGTGTCGTCCGCAACCAGAATATGCGCGTCGGGGGCGGTGAACGATTCGCGGTAGGCGGCTTCGGCGGCGAGCGACTTGCGGTACATCTGCGTCACGTCGCCAATCGGCTCCCAGCTCATCACCTTCTGCTCGACGACGAACGAAAAATCGGATCCTTTGCCGTACTCGCTCTTGACGGCAAGCGACGACCCCATCATCGAAAGCAGCTGCTGCACGATATTCATGCCCAGCCCCGTCCCCTCAATCGTGCGGTTCCGCTCCTCCTCAATGCGCTCGAACGCCGTGAACAGTTTCTGCACGTCCTCCTGCTTTATGCCGATTCCCGTGTCGATGACCTGCACGGACAAATCGATCGTGTCGTCGCTTTTCCTGGTGCCCGCCACGTTCAGCGTGACCGACCCCTCGTGCGTGTACTTGACGGCGTTCGTCAGAATGTTCAGCACGCACTGCTTGATGCGCACCTCGTCGCCGAACAGCAGGTGCGGGATCGTCCTGTCGATGTTCACGTTCAGCGCAAGGTGCTTGTCCTCGGCTTTTTTCTGCACCATGTTGACCAAATCGTTGATCGTGCTCGAAAGCTCGTACTGCACGGGAATGATCTCCATTTTTCCCGCCTCAATCTTTGAGAAATCGAGGATGTCGTTGATCAGGCCGAGCAGCGTCTTCCCCGAATTGCGGATGTCGTTCGCGTAGTCAAGGATAACCGGGTCGTGCGCCTCGCGCAGAATCATCTCGTCAAAACCGAGGACGGCGTTGATCGGCGTGCGGATTTCGTGGCTCATGTTGGAAAGGAACGCCGATTTCGCCTTGTTCGCCTCCTGCGCAACCCGCAGATCGCCTTCCAGCTGGGACTTCCGGTCCAAAAAGTCGGCGTACTCGCTCATCTCGGAGGCCGTTTTCCTGAGCGTCTGGTACAAATCCTGAATCTCGTCGTTCGTGGCAATCGTCAGCCGGTGAATCTCAGGATCGCGCAACGATTCCTTGTCGTGACTCATCATGGCGCGCGTAAAGTCGTCCATCGCCCTGCTCATCTGGACGACCGGCAGGGCGATGGATTTCTGCGCAAAATAGTTCGTAACCAGTGCCACCGGAATGACGGCGTTCAGCAGCAGCAGGACGAGCCGCAAGTCCGTGATGACGAAATCTTTCAGGCGCAGGGAAAAATCAAGCTCCGCCGACCACCGCTGCGGAAACCCGCGCAGCTGGAAGAACAGCTCGTCCGCCACGTCGTGCAGGTGATTCCTCATATCGTACAGTTGCTTTCCCATATTGTGCATAATCATGTTCGCCATAAAAATCGCCCCGACAATCATCAGCACCGCCAACGTGATGATAATCAGCTCAAGCTTCAGCTGAATGCGCGACTCCCCGCCCAGATACCCGTGCGAGCGCGACGCAACGTCGCCGTCGTCAAGATAGAACGAGCCGCACAAAAACAGGCGGCGTACCCTGGCGGGCGCATGGTTGAAGAACAGGTAGCAGAACAGCCCCGAAACAAGGCTGCCCGGCAACGCCATGACGACAAACGCGACCGCCGACAGCGGGGTCAGCGGCGATTCCATGACGAACGCAAGNACGAAATTCCACAGCACGCCCAGAACAAGCACGAAGCGGACGACCGCCAGGCACGTTCCTCTCTTCGTCTTGTACCATCCCCGGCTCACCGGGCGGTACGCGATAATCGCCGCGAGCATAAAGACGGACACCTCAAAGGAAAACACGCCCACCGACACCGACGCGACCGCAAAAATGCAGAAGGCAAGCACGGAAGCCGCAATCGGTCCGTTGAGCGACGCGAAGATGAGCACGGGAATGATGTCGATGTAATCGACAAAGCGCGTGCCGAAAAACGTCATGTCGCGCGAAACAAAAAACTGACGCGCGGTCACCAACAAGAGCGTCAGCACAAACGTGATGAGCAAAGAAATCGTCGTCGGGCGGACAAGCCAGTCCGCCATCTTCTTTTTCAAGGAATTCGTCATATATCGCATACGAGTATTTATTGTACCACATTTCAAAAAATCGTGGTATACTAATCCCGTATATTTTGGCAGCTGCCAATCTAAGGAGATATTCGTATGGATTCGATTTCTTGGGAAAATCTGGACAAACTGGACGCGTTCGCAAAGCTCAAGACGCTGAAAGGAGCGGACACCGGCGTGANCCTCAAAGACGCGCTCAACGGCGAAGACGGCGCAAAGCGCGTGGCTGCATACCAAGTGCCCATGGCGGCAGGACTGACCTACAACTACGCCGCAAAACAGGTGAACAAGCAGGTGCTCGACGTGCTTGCCACGCTCGCCAAAGAAGCGCAGCTCGTCGAAAAATTCGAGGAGACCTACAACGGCGCGGTCGTCAACACGGGAGAGAAACGGCTGGTGCTGCACCACCTGACGCGCGGGCAGCTCGGCAAGGACGTGATTGCCGACGGCACGAACAAGCGGGAATTCTACGTCGCGCAGCAGCAGGCAATCGCCGCATTCGCCNGCAACGTGCATAGCGGGAAAATCGCCAACGCACAGGGCGAGCCGTTCACCACCGTCGTGCAGATCGGCATCGGCGGCAGCGACCTCGGACCGCGCGCCATGTACCTCGCGCTCAAAGAATGGGCAAAGACGAACAAGACGCTCAAAATGGAAGCGCAGTTCATCAGCAACGTCGATCCCGACGACGCGGCGGCAATCCTGCGCGGCATCGACCTNGCGCACACGATTTTCGTGCTCGTCTCAAANAGCGGCACGACCCTGGAGACGCTGACCAACGAATCNTTCGTCAAGGACGCGCTCAAGAAAGCCGGNCTGAACCCCGCGAACCACATGATCGCCGTCACGAGCGAGACAAGCCCGCTCGCGCACAACAGCGANTACCTTGCCGCGTTCTACATGGACGACTANATCGGCGGACGCTACTCCTCCACGAGCGCGGTGGGCGGCGCGGTGCTGTCGCTCGCATTCGGCGCGGAGGTCTTCGCGGACTTCCTGCGCGGCGCGGCGGACGCGGACAAGACCGCAGCCGAAAAAGACCTGCTGAAAAACCCCGCGCTGCTCGACGCGCTGATCGGCGTGTACGAGCGNAACGTCCTCGACATGCCCGCCACGGCGGTGCTTCCCTACTCGCAGGCGCTCAGCCGCTTTCCCGCGCACTTGCAGCAGCTGGACATGGAATCGAACGGCAAGAGCGTCAACCGCTTCGGAAAAGCGATCGCCTACAAGACCGGTCCGGTCATCTTCGGCGAGCCGGGCACGAACGGGCAGCACTCGTTCTATCAGCTCCTGCATCAGGGCACGGACATCACCCCGCTCCAGTTCATCGCGTTCCAGCAGAGCCAGATCGGCACGGACGTGACGATCGAGTCATCGACGAGCCAGCAGAAACTGTGCGCGAACGTCGTGGCGCAGATCATGGCGTTCGCCTGCGGGAAGGACGACAGCGACCCCAACAAATACTTTGCCGGCGAACGCCCGTCAAGCCTCATCTACGGCAAGCAGCTCACGCCGCAGGCACTGGGCGCGCTGCTCGCGCACTTCGAGAACAAAGTGATGTTCCAGGGATTCGCCTGGAACGTGAACAGCTTTGATCAGGAAGGCGTGCAGCTCGGCAAGACGCTCGCCAAAAAAGTCCTTGCCCATGACACGGACGGCGCGCTGAAGGCCTTTGCCGGACTGCTGAACATCTAAAAACCGGCCGCTTGCCCCGCAAACGGCCACCGCAGCGACTCCATCGCCGCGCACAAGAACATG
>WFLX010153025.1_pt1 | contig 10584 bp, 4 predicted proteins | sample 4967041 | NCBI WGS metagenome assembly WFLX01 (sample SAMN12857096, study PRJNA449069) | gut metagenome | isolation source: stool from male and female vole | host: Microtus ochrogaster | place: USA:Florida | collected 2017
TGAAGATGCAGACCGACGGCACGGAGCAGTCTCTTCAGACTGTGGCCCGCTCGGTAGAGGCGGTGCGCGCCGCGCTAAACTCGACAGTGGCCCCGGCCGAGAATCTCCGGACCCGTCTGATCAACTACAATGAGATAGCCCGCTCTTTCCAGAATATCTCCTCTGCGGTGGACACGGTAAGCGGTATCATGGATGACCTGACAGCGGCTTACCGTGTTCAGGAGGATGTGGAGGCGAGACTGGCCAGGGTGATGAGCAACACCATGCAGGCCACCGAAGAAGACGTGCAGGCTATCAAGGACCTCTGCTCGGCGCAGCAGCAGCTCGGCATAATAGGCGATGAGGTGCAGCTCGCCGGAGCCCAGGAGCTGGCCACATATCTTGAAATGCGCTCAAGCCTGGAGACCCTCATCCCGGTGATGAACGACATGGTGGCCCAGCAGTACGGATTCGGAGCCTCCGGAGAGAATGCCGCCCAGATAGCCACAATGCTCGGCAAGGTGATGCAGGGGCAGACCGGCGCCCTCTCCCGTTACGGCTATACTTTCGATGAGGCCCAGGAGAAGATACTCAAGACAGGAAATGAGATGGAGCGGGCCGCGATGCTCGCACAGGTGGTCGGCGAATCGGTGGGAGGCACCAACGCCGCCCTGGCGCAGACCGACAGCGGGCGCATGCAGCAGCTGGCCAACGCCGTGGGCGATGTGAAGGAGCAGCTCGGAGCGGCTGTGAAAAACATCCAGCCATACGTGGCCATGACTTCGCAGGTGCTCTCTTCGGTCAATGCCCTGGCCGTGCTGCGCAATTCCATAATGGCCCTCATACCCTCGCTCAATTCCGCGAGCACANCGACGCGAATCCTGGGCATGACCTTCNACACCACCACCNCTGCGGCCCGCATCATGGCCANCACTATCCGCGCCGNCCTTATCGGCACGGGCATAGGAGCAGCCATCGCGGCCCTCTCCTGGCTGATGCAGCAGCTCACCGGGTCGGTCGATGCGACTGCGCAGGCCGCTGCCGCAGCCTCGGACCGTATGAGGGACATGTCTGACGTGTCCCGGCAGGCTATGATCCGCGCCACAGAGCAGCGCATCAAGGTGGAGGAGCTGGTCAAGGTGATGGAAGATGAGTCGCGTTCGATGAAGGAGCGCANCGCCGCGATGAAGGAGCTCAACTCCACCGTTGACGGCTTCAACGCCCGCCTTGACGAGACCGGCCGCAAATTCGTGTACAACCGTCAGGCTCTGGAAGACTACACCGAGGCCCTTCAGAAGATGTACCTGGCCGAGGGGGCCAAGGAGCTGCTTACCGACCTGGGCAGGCAGAAGGCCGAGAACCTGATCAGGCAGGAGGAGGTGAAGCAGCGCTACGAGGAGCTTCGCCAAGGCAACATGGACAACCAGCCGGAGGCCACCCGNCAGCTCGTGGCCGNCGCCGGAGCGGCCACCAACCNCTCGNAGGCCGAGACAATCANCCGGGGNCTTGAAAGCATGGAGCAGGCAGAGCTCGGAGCCCTGCGCCTGGAGCAGGAGCGTATCGACTCGAAGATGGCCTCGGTGAGCAAAATGCTGCAAGACGCCCAGGCGGCAACCGTTTCGCCGGTGCCCCCCTCCGGCACCGACCCCGGGAGCAGCGAGCGCGAGGAGACACGCTATGAGGAGCTGCAGCGCCTCATACGCGAAACCACCGAACAGGCTGAGAAATTCTCTGAGGAGGAGGCGCGGACGGCCCGCGCCAATATTTCAGCCTGGCAGAATGAGTTAGCCCAGATTGAGCTGCGCCGCGCGGCGCTCACGCGCCCCGAGACACTCGGTGCACTCCGGGATTATGATGCCGAAATCAACTATCAGACAGCTCTGCTCGCCACCCTGAGAGGCGAGGAGGCTGCCCGAACTTCGGAGCGCATCCGCGCCCTGCGCGAGGAGCGGGGGGCTCTGCACGCGGTGGCAGACTCACTCCCCTCTCAAATCACGACTTACGAGGAGCTGAGCCGGGCTGAGCAATACTACGACCGCCTCCTTCAGACCGCCGGGCCGCGCCAGCGCATGATGATCGAGATTGTGAAGAAATCGCTCTCCGACCTTCGCCGGGAATGGGAGGAGGCCTCCCGCCCATTCGAGAAAGCCGATACAATCTCCGACAACCTGGAGACCGCCATCAGCGACATCACCTCGCGCATCGATACCAAGGAGGGCACTGTCTCCATCCGTCCCGTGGGCCTGGAGGAGGCTGCCGCTCAGATCAAGGAAATCACCCGGCTGATGGAGGAGTTCGGGTCACGCATGAGCGAAAGCCAGCGCGGGGCCCTTCAGGAGGCCCTGGCAGCATACCGGAAGTATGGACGCGAGGCCGCACGGAGCATTTCCACAGTATCCTCCGCGTGGAGCTCGGCCAAGAGCATAGGCAACGGCATCAACGCCATCTCCGACGCCCTGACGCGCCAGCAGAACATATGGCAGCGCATCACGGGAGTCATTGACGGTGCCCTCACAGTCATCCAGGGTATCAGAAGCGTGGTGCAGCTCATAAACTCCCTCACGGCTGTCACCCAGACAGCGGCAGCAGCCACGGTGGCATCTTCGGCTGTGGAGACAGCGTCCGCAGCCGAAGAGACGGGAGCCTACTCGGCCCTTGCCGCAGCCAAGACCTTCGCCGCACACGCCTCAATACCTTTCGCCGGCACGGAAATCGCCTCCGGCTACATCAGCGCGCAGCAGGCCGTGCTGGCCGCTGTGTCCATTCCAAAGTTTGCCGAGGGAGGAATCGTGTACGGCCCCACGCTCGCGCTTACAGGAGAATATGCCGGGGCATCCTCCAATCCGGAGGTGATAGCGCCTCTCGACCGACTTCGCGGATTGATTGCAGGCCAGGCGGGAGACGGCGCGGGAGGAATTGTGAAATTCGAGATCGACGGCCACAAGCTCGTGGGGGTGATAGCCAACACCACCCGCCTCGGAGCACGCTCCGGCCGGCGTTCTAACATAATTATCTGACATGTATCTGCACGGAACTACAATCAGCATGACCGGCGAGCCGGTCGAGGTCCATATCCTCACGGGGGGCCTGTGGCTCCCTGAAGTGGAGATAGGGAGCGATGTGCGCATTGTCATGGACGAGGGGCTCACGGTGACCGGAGAGGTCAACGATATGTTTGACACCCTTCAGCCCCATTCAGCACGCATCTCCCTCCTGTCGCGCTGCTGGATGCCGGAATTGTTCGGCACCGATTTCCGCGATGTGACGGTTCATCTGCGCCGGGGTGGAGAAACTGTGTTTGCCGGCTTTCTTGAGCCTCAGTCCTACTCGCAGCCCTTCGTGGAGGAGTTCGACCGTATCGACCTTAACTGCATCGACGCCCTGTCGGCCCTGTCACTGGCCAAATACAGGGATGCCGACAGCGCATGGGCCGACTATGCCCTGCTCCGCGCTGAGGCGCGCGTGAGGCCCCTTTCCGAAATCGCGGCAGAAATCCTTGAGGGTGTACTGGGACCGCTCGACATCTTCGGCGAGGGCCATGAGGTGATTTTCGACACCTCGCGCCTCGCTGCGCCGGAGGGAGGTCCGGCCCTCGAGCGATGCGGCGTCGATGAGCGCCTGTTCCTCGGGGATTCTCAGGATGAGGTGTGGACACAGCAGGAGGTGCTCTCTGAGATTCTGCGCTGGGCCGACCTGCACGCCGTTCAGGATGGCCTGGCCGTAAGAATCTTCGGCTGGGACACTGCCCGCAAGGGTGGCGACAACCCGCAGGTGAGGATAATTGACACTGCCGTGGCTGCCGGAGACGACGCCTGCATCAGCCGAGGAGATGTATTCAACCGTATCGAGCTGCAGTGCGAGGTCACTCCGGCTGCCAACGCGGTTGAGAACCCGCTCGACAGCGATGACCTTGACAGCCCGTATGTGAACGGCCAGCTGTATATGTCGGAGGGCATTTTCTATCCTGAAGAATCGGATTTTGACAGGAGCGAGGCCTGGGCACTGGCGCAGGAGGCCGCGCAGTTCCATGACGTGACGCATCACACGGAGGGCCTGAGCCGCAGGGAATGGCGCATCAGGATGCTTGACCACCCGGCCTGGACCTTCTTCCGCGACGGGTCTCCCCTCTCCTGGCCCGCGACTCATCAAGAGAGCGTGCCCGGTTCCCTGGCCACGGGACAGGGATGCGCCCTGATACGGTGGAGCAGCTCTGAGAAGGACCTGAGCGGTAAGGATAACGCCCCGGTCAATGAGTCCACAGTGCGCGATGCTCTGGTAATTTCAGTCAACGGCAATCCCTCGCAAGGGCTTCCCACGGCTGAGGACATCCGCCGGGGCATCCCGCGCGCCGAATATTCGGGGAGCTCGGCCGGCAACATCACCCCCTCGGATGATGATACGGTGAATTATATCGTGTTCTCCGGAAACATAGTGCTCAACCCTGTGGAGAGCGAGAGCCTAATGGAGTACGGCGGAATGAAAGGCGTAGTGTTTCCTGCCGAAGACCGTGATGGAAAGAGCCGCTACGTGGCCCGCGCATGGTGGGGAGCCGAGACTCCCCGGTCAGAGCCGGAGCTGATTCATCCCCGTGCCGGGGTGAATGGCCGTGACGGCCTGCTCCCCTTCACGGACGACTTTAAGCAGCAGATGAAATACGAGTATTCCGCCCCGGGGTCACAAGAGGACACGGTGGGGATGGTTGAGGTCCTGGCCTGCATGCTGGTAATCGGCGACAAGTGCGCTGTCAGTGCCATCAGGAGAGGAGAGAGAGTGACGGAGTGGGTGCCTTTCAGGGAGAGGGAGGAGTGCGCCGATGATGATGAGTATTACAGCCAGTGCTTTTTCCTGGGCTTCGACCCAAAGCCGGGCGACTTCATCATCGGCCAGGAATATCCGGTTGCCAACAATATCTTCCCCTTGATGGGGATTGACGCCTCAGGCTTCGCCATTCCGGTCAGGAAAAGCGACGGAGTGAGCGGCAGCGTGCGCTTCGCGATTCTCGGGCCGGTCAACATGGGCTGGAACAAAGTCACACGGAGGCACCGCACATGGTTCCGCTCGGAGAAGTGGACCGAGGAAACGGTGAGGGTGCTCCCCGAGGTGAGCAATATCCAGATTTTTGATTTTGAGGCGAAGATATTCAGCGACAATGCACTCGCCGCTCCTCTCGGATCCGAAGACCTGGCCTACATTTCCTATGACGGCGCTAAATACACCTCCGTCCGCACCGAGTCGCTGAGGATACATTCGGCTCTGACCGCTCCGGAGCGCGAGGCCCTCAAGGTATCGGAGACTGTCGCCCTCTCCACCGTAATCGATATGGAGACCGGAGCCGGAGTGACCGAAATATTCACTGCCGGGGCTATGAAGAAGCCCGAGGAGGCATGGGTGGAGGCTTATTACCGCGACCACCGGCAGCCATTCGTCACCATGGAGCTGACCGTGCGTGACAGCGAGGCCCGGCGGTTCGGGCTATACCGCCATCCGGCCATGCCGGACAGGACATTTCACACACTTGCCATCTCGCGCGACCTTCTCGCAGGGACGGCTCTTATCAGAATAAGGGAGGTGGCGCCATGAGTATGGAAGTAAGGCTTATCACCCGCCGCAAGGGAGACTCGGGTTCAAAATCCGGAGGAGGCGGCACAATCGTGTCGACTGCTGCCTCCACCTCTGATTACGCCAAGGTGGCCGCTTTGGCAGAGAGAGCTCTGGACGCGCGTCATGCCGACAACGCCGACTGGGCTAACGAGGCCCTCCGGGCGCGCCATGCAGACCAGGCCGAATACTCCCGCGAGGCCTATGATGTGGCTCCGGCCTCCCCTGCCTTTGACCGCTGGCTGCGCAAGGATACAGAAGATAGCGCCCGGAAGAAAATCACCTTCGAGGAGGGGGCGGATTTCGGTCCGTTTGTCTCCGGCTTCGCCGGGGCGGGTATCGACGGGGCCGGCAACGGCGAGTTCGAGAGCATCGTGTCGCGCTCATGGCTCAAGGTGCGCGAGCTCATCTACAACAGGCTCAATGCCCTGGAGGGAGACACCTCCTTCGCAGACGTGGGCACCATCGAGCACCTTGCCGCCAACGCCGACGGCACGCTGAGCGCCGTGATGCGCAAACGCTGGGAGGGTGATTTCACGGCCTTCCAACCCGGGGACGTGGTCTACGGCTATGTCAACAACCTCAATTCAGCCTCCTCCAAGGAACACTGCAAGGCCTGGGCATGGGTCAAGAGCGTCGACCGCGCGGCCAACTCCCTGAAGCTCGCACTATATCCGGGGACCGAGACCCCGGCGGGGGTGAACTTCCCTTTGACGCAGGGCATGATCATCACCCGCTGGGGCAACAATATCGAGCCGTCGGCCGACACCATTATCAACCCCGACTACCAGCCGTTCATCGTCAAGCGCAAAGATGGCAGCTACGCCAACACGCGCCGCAGCTCGTTCTTTATCTCCTGCGACACCGGCAACATCGTTGAGCTCATGGGAGTGGACAAGCCCGTGCTGAAGAATTACAACTACGGCACGGTGCTGGGCCGCATCCCCGACGGGCTGCTCGACGACTCCACCAAGGAATTGGTCAACAAGGGCCAGCCCTACCTGTTCGCGCGCGGCATCATAGTGCAGGACCTCATACGCATCGGCTACAACGGCGTGCCCACGCGCACGGCCAACTACCGGGGAATGTGGAAGGCGGACTCGGCTGCGAGCGAAACCGACTTTTACCGCGCCACGGTCTCGGTCTATGACACCGTCACCTGGAAGGGCTCGCTGTGGCAGTGCGTGACCTCGCAGAGCGCCGACGAGCCCTCTGACTCCAACCCGGCCTGGCTCAAGATGACCAACGGCGAGGTAAAGGTGTGGCAGCTCACGCCGAGCGCGAGCATCGTGTCGGTGCGCCGCGAGGGGGTNAGCCCCGACAGNCTGACNTGCGCCGTCACCATGAGCTCGAGCAGNTCCNCGNCNCGCACCTTCGACAACAANTACGACCTGCTCCTCNCNGGGGCCGTGCTCNNGTANTCATGCGANGGNGAGNACTTCNAGGAGTTCNTCATAGGGGCTCCGACGAGCCTCTCGAGCTGGAGGACGGCACAGACGTCATAGAGGCCGAGGATAGCGTGGAGGGGAGCAGCGTGCTCACCTTGGGTGGCGATGACATCCCGACGGAGGGCATCGGCGACCGCATCATATTCTCGCTGTGCGACTCCTCGACGCACGAGGAGCTGGCACGCGTCCACGTGCCCGTGGTCCGTGACGGCGAGGATGGCCGCAATAGCGTGAGCGTTGAGGTGACCCCCGCCTCTGTGGTCTTCAAGCGCGACGGCACGAGGCAGGAGGCCGGTGTATACGTCGATGTGTATGACGGCGGCGTGCCCGTCTCACAGGCCGACCCTGGCACCGGGCAGACGAATTTCGCCTGCACCCGCCTGAGCGCGACCGCTGTCGCCGCTCCCGGCCTGATATGGAGCTTCGACAGCGTGGAGGGCCGCTTCCGCTACCGCCTGACATTTACGGGCAGCGTTGATGCCAATGCCGAGATTCCCTTCACAGTCACCTACAAGGGGGTGGCCTACCAGCGCAGCATAACGGTGAGGACCGTGCGCGACGGCCAGATGGCCTACCCTGCCGGGGAGTATAACAAGGCCATCACCTATTCGGCGGAGGGGGACACGACCCCGGTAGTGATGTACAATGGCAACTATTACGCGCTGCGCACGGGTCAGACCTACACAGGGACAGCTATGCCCCCAACCCGCAGCAACCCGGCCCTGGACGTGGCCAACGGAGGGGAGGATGCCCGGTGGATGCACTTCGAGACATTCAACGCCATCTTCGCCGACATCGTCTTGGCCAAGTTCGCCAAAATCGGCTCGGGCGTCAGCTGGGGCGAGTTCATGTTCTCGCAATACGGCACGCGCCGCACGACCGATGATGAGGGCACGGTGACGGAGCATGCGGACAGCATGGACTACGGCAGCTTCGACGCATCCTATTTTGACGGCTCCGACCAGACGAAGCTCCCCTCGCAGGCCCCCTTCGAGCCGCACCTGCTCATCAACTGGCTCACGGGCCGGCTGCTGGCACAGAACGCCGACATCCGCGGACGCATAGCCACAGGCATCGAGGGGAGGCGGCGCATAGTCCTCGACCCCGACACGCAGCAGGTCAGCGTCTACGATGACTCCGACTGTGAGGTCATCACAATGGAGGGGAGGCACTACGACGACGAGACGGCCCTGTTCGGCACGCAGGACGGCGCGGTCACGATGGCCGTGAGCCAATGGTCATCATCCTCCACGCAGGACCACGCGGCAGACATCGCGGTGACGCAGGCCTTCGCGACCGCCGCCCCGGCTGAAATACACATCTCCGGCTCCCTGAGCTGCGGAGCACGGCGAGGCGCGCAGACAGCCTCCGATGATCCTTATACGCTCCAAGTGTCCCCCAGAGCCTCCGCAACTCTGAGCGTGCTGGTACACACTTATTCCTCAGGGAGCTGCCTCGAGGAGGAATTAGTGGAGACAAAGACAGTGGCCACCTGCCACGCGCAGGCCGACATCACAACGGGGGCCGATGCCAGCAAATCGCTGGCCCTCGACCGCTCGGTCAAGGTCGCTGCGGGCTTCCACAGGATTTCCGTCCTCTTCTCGCGCTCTGAAGTAGGCGAAGGCTCCCAAGCGTCGGCGAGCTTCAGCGGGATGTCGGCCCGGTATGCGAGCGACTTCTACGTCAGCCGCGTCTTCGCCAACGGCTTCTGCTTCGGACAGAGCCGGAACGACTTCATACTTGGCTACAAGACCCCGCAGAACGGCATGAGGCTCCTCCTTGAGAACTCCGGCTACGGCTTCGACTTCTCCGATGAGCACCCCAGGGCCCGCGCCGGGCAGGGGCGCAAGTGGACACCACTCCCTCTGCTCCTCTTCCACGGAAGAGCCACGCACAGCGGAGGCTCATACGCCTGGCAGGGAAAGCCGCGCAGCTGCACCGACTCGCTCCCAGGTTTCACAAAGGAGGGCACTGGCCGCGTGAAAATCTCCATCCCCGGCGACTGGCCCGGCAATGTTTCGGCAGACAATCTCATAGTCACCGTCAACGGCAACAGCGCGGAAGGCACGCTGAAGGCCTCCGTGGCCTCCGTCACCGGCTCCTCAGTGACAGTCCTTCTCTCCAAGGAGAGCGGCGCGGCGGANGGCAGCTTCATAATCACCATTCAATATCTCGGCTAATGAAAATATCAGAACTCACACAGACNGGCGCGCTGAGCCGCGCCATGCGCCTTCCGCTCAGCATAGCGGGGCGCAACATGAGCGTCACGCTCGGCCAGATCATAGACGCGGCCTCCGCNGGCGTGGTNCCNTTCGAGGGCATCCGCANCTCCGCGGCNGGCGTGACCTACGTGCCGGGCTCCCCTGCGGCCACNGCCGGAGCGGTNATNTTCGACACCGCTCACCGGGCGGTTCCACCGCGCCGTCACCGAGACTGTGACNGCCTCCGGCGTGCAGATGGAGAGCCACACCTACTACGCCGACTTCGACACCCGCTCCTCCTACCAGGACGACAGCGGGGCGGTGCGCGCCGACTGCCTCTTCGCCACCCCCGACGGCAGGCTGTGGATCTTCAGCGCGGGCGCGCTCATCAGCGCGGGCCTCACCGGCGAGCAGGCGCGCCTCATACGCCTCTCCACCCCCGTGGAGGTGGCCAGCGAGGAGGAGATGGAGCAGCGCATAGCCGCCGGAGAGTATGAGGAGGGGCAGATCTATTTCTTAGCCGAGGAGGACTGACCCATGCTCTGGATAGGAAGAAAGCCCGTGGCCCGGCTGTGGATAGGCAGCAGGCCCGTGGCCAGCCTCTGCCGGGGTGCGGTCAAGATATGGGAGGCCGTGGGCTCATGCTTTGGCTCGGGCCGCTGGCGCGGCGCAAAGCCCTGGAGAGGCCGCGAAAGATGGAGGGGATTCTGATTAACGCATAAAATAACGCATAATGGCAAAGAACGACATAGACAGACCGATTCCGGGCCTTGACGAACCCTGGGAGAATTACATAGGCAGCCGCGTGGAGGAGTTCCTGAAGAAGTTCCTCCAGGAAATGGACGCAATGAAGCACGGGGCATGGAGCCTCACATCAGACGACAGCGGCCTGGCCACCTTCCGCGCATTCGCCAATGACGCTGCCAAGGAGGCCTACGGCTCAGACCCCGTGGCCAACAGCTCGCTGGTGCTTGCCGAGGCCAGCTTCTACACCAGCGGCGCCGCCAGCGTCGACTATACTCTCACTACCCGCATCACCCGGCAGCCCGACACTGACATGGTCAAGGGGGCCTCCAACATCGTAGCCTTCACCTACAACAGCTACTACGGAGGCGACGCGACAGACCTCGATACAGAAAAGGGCTACGCCCGGGTGTGGATAAACAACACCGAGGTCCCCGGACTCGGCCTCTCCCTCGCTCCCGGAGGAGGCGAGTACGCCATAGATCTCGGCCTGCACCTCAATCAAGAGACCAACGCTGTCCGGATCGAGGTGGGCAACAATCACGGCAAGAGCCGGACATTCACCTTCACAATCCGCGCCCTCGAGATTGTGCTCGCGCTCGACCAGAGCTATG
>WFLX010181408.1_pt1 | contig 10584 bp, 10 predicted proteins | sample 4967041 | NCBI WGS metagenome assembly WFLX01 (sample SAMN12857096, study PRJNA449069) | gut metagenome | isolation source: stool from male and female vole | host: Microtus ochrogaster | place: USA:Florida | collected 2017
TTCCCGCAATGACCCATGGGCGAGTCGAACGCCCGACACTATGCTTAGAAGGCATATGCTCTATCCAGCTGAGCTAAAGGGCCAAGCAGTTCTATCATACCGATTTTTGCCCCCTTGTGCAAGCACCGCTACTGGTTTTTCAGTATGGGAATCGTGCCCAGGTCAAGCACGAGGCTGTACGACGGCGTGAAGTTGTTGTTGCGCCCCACCGCGACGGCATACAGCTGCACGTAATACGCCTCCGGGCTTCCCGTCCCCGTGCGCCAGTAGTCGCTGTCGCCGTCGGCAGGCTCAACGTTCGATTCGCGGGGCGTCTCCTCAGCCTTGTTGAAAAAATCGAACGAATAGCGGTTGTCGTTGCGGCGCGGCACGACGCCCTTATCCACCCCGTCAAAGCGGACGCCCGCCTTCAAGTCATCGTTCGTGTCATCATAGGACATCAGCCGGATGCGCACCCGCGTGTTTTTCTCGGTGCATTCCACGAACGGCGACGCCCACCCGCCCACGTCCGTTCCCAGCGTCTGATACTTGAACGTCTCGGTCAGCAGCGTCGCCGCGTTGGAATAATACTCCGACTTGTTCACGTCCTCAACGCGCTTCTTGTGCGAGGAAAGCGTCGTCGTGCTGTCGTAAATTTTGTAATAGATTTCCGTCCCCAAAAAGGTGAACGCATTCTTCTTTGACGGATAATAGTCGGAATTCATCGTCTCGTTCGTCAGGAAGTCAACGTACCATTTCATATAGTCGTCGGTGCTAGCATAGACTTCATTGTAAACGACGGTCGGCTCTTCAAGCAGATAGAACTGATCCAAGCCGCACGCCGCAAAAAAAAGGCACGGCCACAGGCTGCACACTGTCAAAAAACACCGTCGCCGCATACGCCGTACCTTTCCCTCATAGCCGTCCAAACGGACGGAACGCTAGTCGATGCTGCCGCTTGCCTTGAGCGCGATAATGCGTGTCTTCGCGAGCGATGCCCAGTCGCTGTCAGGACTCGCATCGTTCAGCCGCCGGTAGGCATCGGCGGCGGCAACGTAGTCCTGCTTTGCCTCAAGCACACGTCCCACGCTGAACAGCGCGTGATCCGCCAGCAAAAAGCCCGCCGCATCCGCCGATTTCTGATAGCAGTCGAGCGCCGTGTCCAAATCGCCCGCGTTCTCCGCCGCCGACGCCGCATTAAAGTAGCAGATCGGCGCGGTATATGTATGCTTCTTTGCCCCGGCGGCGTTCAGCCAGGCATCCTTCGCGCTCTCATAGTCCTTTCTCTGAAAATACAGGTCGCCGGCAAGCATATTGGCGCGCGTACCGACAATGCCGCCCTTGCCTGTCAACGCCGCAAGCGCGGAAAGTGCCGTCTCCTGCCGCGCCGCAAGTTCATCGCCCGCCAGCTCCGACGCGTTCTGCATGAGCGCGTAAGCGATTGCGTCAAGTTTTGCCAAGCCATTTTCCGTCTGCCGCGCACCGACCACGACGCACACCGTTCCCACGATGACCGCCGCCACGATACACGCGCAGACCGTCAGTATCACTTTTCGGTTTCTGGTCAGAAAAGCATTGATTTTTTCGGCAGATGTTTTCTGCGCCATTGTTTCAGCCATGTTCCTGCTCCTGCAAAAATATACCGATTGATTATATCTTTTTTTCAGCGGATATGCAACTCATGCAACAGGCGCGACAGGTACGTGCGCTGAATGTCCAGTATCTTTCCCGCCTTCGTCTGATTCCACGCCGTCTCGTTCAGAATCCGCCTGACATACGCCGCCTTGAACCGCGTGACCGCCGCCTTCAGCGTGCGCTCCCCGTCAGACGGCACAAGACATCCGTCATCCGGCGGCACCAGCCCCAGCTGCCCGGCACTGACGAGCGGCGGCGTTCCGAGCATACACGCGCGCTCCACCGTATTTTTCAGCTCGCGGACATTCCCCTGCCAGTACTGCCCGCACAACAACTGCATCGCGTCGGGCGAAAAGCCCGCAAAGGCTTTTTTCGTCTCCCTGCTGAAATGCGCCAAAAAAAACTGCGCGAGCGGCTCAATGTCCTCTTTGCGCTCCCGCAACGGCGGAATATGCAGCGGCAGCACGTTCAGACAATAGAACAACCGCCCGTCGAACGCGCCGTCTGCCGCCATGCGCTCCAAATCACGGCTCGTCGCTGCCACCACACGTGCCGACGTTTTCTGCAACAACGCAAACACCGTCTCCTGCAACGGCTGTGCCAGCGCGGCAACCTCGTCCAAAAAAACAGTGCCGCCGTCAGCGGACGCAAACGCTTTCTCAAGTTCTGCGCCCGTGGCGGCGGTCATGCAGTTGACGCGCACGAACAATCCGTCCGCGCACACGCTCCTCAAATGCACCTGCTCGGCAAAAAGCTCCTTTCCTGTGCCGCTTTCCCCCGTGAACAGCACTGGAGTCCGCGTCTTTGCCACTTCGTCAATCATGCGAAGCACGTCCAGCACGGCGGGGCTTTTTGCCACAAACGTATGGTACATCAGAACGGTCAGTTACCCCGCTGGTCTTTCAGCATATCGCCGAGCGTATACGCGCCGTCATCATCATTTGCCGAAGATGACATATACTGCGAAATCTCCTTGCGTTCCTGTGCCCTTTTGTACTCGCGGACAGAGAACGCGACTTTTTCTTTCGCAACGTTGACATCGACCACGTACACATTGATCTTGTCGCCCACGTTATACTTCTTGACCGCTTCCTCATACGGAACGTCTTTGTCATCGCTCAAGTTCGCCTTGTTCACCAAGCCCTCAATGCCGCCGGGAACTTTGACGAACACGCCGAAATCGGTAATCGACGTAATCTCGCCCTCAAGCGTAGAGCCGACCTTGTAGTCCTTCGCGAACGGCTCCCACGGATTGTCAGTCACCTGCTTCAGCCCCACGCGGATACGGCGACCGTCCGAATCGGTATCCAGGACAACCACGTCAACTTCCTGCCCCTCGGACAGCTCGCTGCCCGGATGCTTGACTTTCTTCGTCCAAGAAATATCCTCCGCATGAAGGAAACCGTCAATGCCCTCTTCCAGCTGAACGAACGCGCCCGTGCCGGTCAGCTTGATGACCTTGCCGTGGACTTTCGTTCCTGCGGGATATTTTTCTGCGANCGTGTCCCACGGATTGTCGGTCACCTGCTTCANACCGAGCGAAACGCGCNCCGCCTGAATGTCATAGCCCANCACCATGCACTTGACCGTCTCGCCGATCTTGACCATATCGCCCGGCTTGTTGANTTTCTTCGTCCAGCTGAACTCGGAGATATGCGCAAGCCCCTCAATGCCCTCTTCCAGCTCGATGAACGCGCCAAAATCAGTCAGCTTGGTCACCTTGCCTTCCACGATGTCATCGACGTGATATTTCTCCTCAAAATGCACCCAGGGGTCTTCGGTAAAATGCTTGAGCGACAGGTTGATGCGCTTTTCCACNGGGTCAAGGCGGATGACCTTCAGCTCATACTCCTGCCCTTTCTTGACAAAATCCTTGGGACGGGTAACATGTCCCCAGCTCATATCGTTGATGTGGAGCAGACCGTCAAATCCGCCCAGATCGATGAACGCGCCAAAACTGGTAAAACTCTTGACCGTGCCTTTCACGGTATCGCCGATCTGGGTCACCTCAAAGAATTTGTCGCGGTTCGCGCTGATTGCTTCCTCAAGGTATTTCCTGCGGTTGACGACCACATTCGCCTTGTTGTCCGAATAGAGACGCTCGATATAGAACGTCGCCTTCAGTCCGAGCAGTTTTTCAGGATTATCCACTTTCTGGCTGTCGGACTGGCTGATCGGCAAAAACGCATGGATATCGCCGCCGAGGTTCACGTCAAAGCCGCCCTTCACTTCTTTTTCGATGACACCCACAACGGGCAGTTTCTCATCGAACGCCCTGCGCAGTTCTTTCCAAAGTTGTTTTGCGTCCGCGCGGGACTTTGAAATCTCCGGTCCATTGCGTCCGTCCTTTCTGACCAGGACGACTGTGACGACATCACCGACTTTCGGCAGATTGCCTGCGAACTCCTGCACGGGAATCTTTCCCTCTGACTTGTAGCCGATGTCCACGAAAACAAGCTCGTCCGTAACCGCAATGACGGTACTGTCAATAAGCTGCCCGTCCTCCAGTTCTTTCAGACCTTTGAGAGATTCTTCTAATTGTGTCTGGATTGCGCTCTTGGAGTCCTGAGCCTCATCCTTTTCCACTTCCATCTGTTCCATACTAGACCCTTTGTTATGAATATTTGCTATAATTATCTCACAAACTTGCTCAATGGTCAAGGTGGAAGTGTCGATATATACGGCATCCGGCGCACGTTTTAGCGCGCCCTCTTTTTTGCCGCGGTCAATCTCGTCGCGCTTCTGGATAGCCGCCTTGATTTCTTCGAGCGACAGCTGCGAAACGCCCTGCTCAAACCGACGACGCGCCTGCACGTCAATAGAAGCGTCCAGATAGAATTTATGCTCCGCGTGCGGGAACACGACCGTCGTCATGTCGCGCCCCTCGCAGACGACGGAAAGGCTTTTGGTAATCTCGCGCATGCGGTCGTTCACCAGATGGCGGACAGGCACAATGCTCGACAGCGGGGCGACCCGCGCGCTCACCGCGTCATCGTGCAGCCGGTCCTCCACATCCGTCCCGTTGAGCACGAGGCGGGAATTGACATATTCCAGCTTTTGCCGCGCACAGAATGCGACGACGCGCTCCTCGTCGGCAAGATCGATNTCCGTGGCATTGAGGGCAAGCGTCAGCGCGCGGTAAAAACTGCCGCTGTTCAAGTACGTAATGCCGAGTTTTTTGGCGATAATTGCGGCGACGGTNGATTTTCCCGTTCCCGCAGGTCCATCTATAGCAATAATCATAGCGATGCTCCTTTCTGATTNCTNGCGCGAATGCGGTACGGCAGGCAAACGGCACACACCACGCCGGGATGACCGCGCCCGAATCCGCGCAAGACGATTATATCAGTTTTTGCACATCGCTAAAAGCCCCCGCACTTCGTCCGGCGACAGCTCCCGGAATTCGCCCGCGCGCAGGCCGTCCACCCGCACCGTGCCGATCCTGACACGCTCAAGACTGCGGATTGCCGCCCCGGCATGCTCAAAGACACGGCGGATTTCGCGGTTCTTGCCTTCGATGAGGACGACGCGCATCCGATGGGAACTGAGTTTTTCTGCCTTGACCGCCCGGTAGAAAATCCCCGCGACGCGAACGCCCTTCATGAACTGCGCCGCAAGCCCTTCGGGCAACGGATAACTTGTTTCTACTATATATTCTTTTTCGATTTCCGCGCTCGGATGCGACAAAGTGGCGGCAAAATCGCCGTCATTGGTAAAGATAATCGCGCCGCGGCTGTACATATCGAGCCGCCCCACGTTGTACAGACGCTCGCGGAACGCAGGCTTCAGCAAATCCACCGCGACCTGCCTGCCCTTTTCATCNGACTGNGAGCAGACGTACCCGGCCGGCTNGTTCAGCAGCACGTAGCGTNTCGTCTCTTCGNGNGNCACTGCCTCGCCGTCAACGCAGACGGTGTCCGCCGCCGTCACTTTCGTGCCGAGTTCCGTCACCACCGCGCCGTTCACCGTCACGCGCCCCTGCACGATAATCTGCTCGCTCGCGCGGCGGCTTGCCACGCCGCAATGGGCAAGGAACACTTGCAGCCGCACGGCTCCGTCACCGCTCACGGGGATGCTGCCCCAACAGCTTGGACAAGGCTTCCAGCGACGTAGATCCGGCGGCTGCCTCGCGGTTCTGCGCCTGAATGGAGTCGTACACTTCCTGCCGAAACACCTTGACNTTCTTGGGCGCTTCCACCCCGACTTTTACCTGATCCCCGTGAATCTCAATAATCGTGAGCGTAATGTCGCTGCCGATTTTGATTTTTTCATCGACTTTCCGTGACAGTATGAGCATCACTTTCCCCGTGCCTGCAACGCTTTGAGAATGTTATGCTTGGTGGTCCACTTGGAATCAGAAAGGATAACTTGCAGCGCCTGCCGCGTCTTTCGGTTGATCACGAGCGGACCTTGCAGATTTGCCGTGATCGGACCGCTGTCGGCAGGAACGGTCACGACCGACCACACATACACGTCGGTCGGAGAGGCAATGCCAATATCGCCGAGCATTTTATCGTCTATATCAAGCTCATAATCATTGACGATGAGGAACGGATCCACGAGCAAAAACGCCAGCCCCACCTCGTCAAGGGATTGCAGCCAAAAAAACGGCTCGTACTCCGCCTCAATCAGCGCGTAACGGTGATATTCTTCAAAGCCGAACAGTCCTTTGGGAAAGTCAAGCACACGGGAATCGTCCACCGTCACCATGCCCCTTGTCTTTGTCTGTACTTCCATGTCATGTCACTCCTGCAATCGTTCTGCCACCTCGTGCGGCTATTTCATATAGTTCAGCAGGCTGGACGAATACATCTTGCCCGCATTGCTGAGCGTCGCCTGCTGGGTAAGCTCAAGCATTTTTTCGTCGGTGATGGCTTTGGTCAGGTCCAAGTCGCCCTCGCGCGAAATATGCCCCGTCACGGACAGCGCGGTGCGCGAGTTGCGCAGCATGTCGTTCTGCACGCGCTCGTATTCGGAGCCGCTCTTTGCGACGCGCGCCGTGAGCGTGCTGATACCGCTGTCCAGGCTGGCAAGCACGCGCCCGCCAATCGCCTCATGATCGCCCTTGAACATCGCGTCGCGCAGGGCAATCACCGTGTCGAACAGGCTGCCGCCGGACACGCGCACGCTGTCGCCCAGGTTGTACGGCGGCCGCTGGCTCGCGTCCTTGATGATGCCCAGCTCGTTGAGCGCGCTGCCCGTCACGTCCTCAAGCCACAGCTGGCGCGCGTCGGTAGTGGTCAGGTCAAGCCCGCGTGAAACGGGATCAAGCCCTGCCTTGACTGCCGCGCCGCTGTCGTTGATTTTGGCGATGAGCGCGTAGATGTTGTCGCCCGTCTCAACCTGAATCAGCTGCCCGTCNACCGAAACCGTGGAATCCTGCGTCGCCTGCCAGCTGGTCGCGTCGCGCCCGCCGAACAGNCGCTGGTTCTCCGCCCANAACGTGCGGTTGCCCGCNTTCTCCACCGTGATGTAGCGGTTCTCGTCAAGCTCGACCTTGTTGGCATCGATCGTGCCGTTGTAGCGCACGCCCGCGACAAGCGGAACGGACGAGCCTTCCACCGCGCCCATATCGATGTCGAACGCCCGCATGTGCGTGTTCGTGCCCGCAAAAATCGACGAGCCGTCAGGACCGGTCGCGTTGGCGTTCTGAATCAGCTCGCCCAGAAGCTCGTTCACCTCAACCGCCATGTTGCTCAGGTCGTCCTTGGTGTACGTGCCGTGCGCCCCGCTGACCGCAAGCTCGCGCACGCGCTGCATGATCTCAAGCGAATTGTACATATAGCCTTCGCGGTACTGGAACTGGTCGCGCAGCGTGGCGGCATTCTTCTCGAAATTCTCGACGCGCGTCAAATAGGAATCGTATTTGACCAGATGCCCGGCAGAAATCGGGTCGTCGCGCAGGTTGAGAATCCGCTGCTGCGTGCCGATCTGGTTGGTCACGCGGTTCAGCCGGCTCTCCTGCTGACGGAGATTGTACTGCGTGTTGTTGTTGTTCATCTGACTCGATATTCTGCGCATGACGGTCTCCTTGTCCTATTCGATNTTAGACNCCCAGCCGGTTGATGATCGTGTCCAGCATGCCGTCAATCACGGTGATGAATTTCGCCGCCGCNTTGTACCCGTGCTGGAATTTGATGATGTCCGCCAGCTCCTCGTCGATGTTGACCCCGCTGATGCTGTCGCGCAAATCGCGGAGGTCGTTCATGATCTTGTTCTGGCTGAGCAGGTTCGTCTCCGCCTGCTCTCCCCTCAAACCGACGTTGGTCACGCTGTTCGCAAAATAGTCGTCGAACGTGCGGTCCTTGCCNATCATCACCTGCGAGTTGCGGATTGCCGCGATCTCCACCGCCGCGCGCCCGTCGCCCGCCATCACGTCGCCGCGGGCAGTCGGCATTGCNGCCGCCACGCTCAGCACGTCCGTGCGCACTGCCTGGTTCACCGCGACNTAGCCCGCCGGGTTCAGCACCGGGGCGACGGAAAAGCCCGCCTCTGCCACGAGCGAGTCCACCGCGTCCGCCTGCGCAAAATCATACACGCCGGAATCGTTCAGGATGCCCGCGTAGCCGGTCAGGAACATGCCGCTGTCCTCCACGTGGCGGATGACAAAATCGGGATTCTCCATCGCGCTTGCCGTGGTCGCCTTCAGCACGAGGCGGTTGTTGCGGTCAAGATACGCCTTGACTTCGCCGTCGCTGTCGTTGATGCGGTTGACCACTGCGTCAACCGTGTCGGTGGCATAATAGGGCACGGTCACGTTGCCGCTTTTCCCGCTGAACGTCATCACGCCTTCCAGGCCCACNTTGTCCTGCCCGTGCAGCGCGTTCGCGCCCGTAAAGCGGAAGATGTACGACGTATCCAGCTGCCCGTCGCCGTTGCGNTCGTAGTTGCCGTTCACGTCGGTCACGAACGGATGCTGCGTAAAGAATTCCANCCCCGTCACGCCGTTCGCGCCGATTCCCGCCTTATGCACGTCATTCACCAANTCGGCAAAATTCATCGTCATCGTGTTCAGCGACTGTATCTCGCCGCGCACGTCCACGTCGCGCAGCTCAATGAGCGCGCCGAGCGTGCCGCCGGAAATCTCCGCAAGGTTGCCCGTGTCTTTCCAAATGACTTCGCTGTAGCTGTTGTTGTCGGTCGTCGTGCGGATGTCGAGGCCGCGCGCGACCGAGCCCTGCACCAGGACATGCCCGTCAATATGCACCATGAATTCGTCCGCGTCGCGGCGGTCGGTCGTAATGTTGGCGAGCGCGCCCAGTTTCTCCACGAGCAGGTCNCGGCGGTCGTACAGATCGTTGGGATTGTCGCCCATCGCCTCCGAGCGCACGATCTCGTTGTTGATGCGGGCAATCTGATGGGCAACGTCGTTCACCTGCCGCACGGTCGCCTCGATGTCGCCGTTGAGCATCGTGCCGATGCCGGAAAGGCTCGCGAACCGCTGGTGNATCGATGTCGNNAGGCTCTCGCCGCGCGTCACCACCGCCTGCCGCGCCGCCTTGTTGTCCGGGAACACCGACAGTTCCTGCCACGCCGACCAGAACCGGTCCATGTTCGTGCGGACGGACACGTCGTTCGGCTCGTTGTAGATTTGTTCGAGCATGACGTAGTATTTCTCGCGCGTCGCCCAGTAGCTTTCCTGNTTCTCCTGCGCCACAATGCGCTGGTCGAGCAGCTCGTCGCGCAGGCGGGTAACCTGCTCGATCGCCGTTCCCTGCCCGATCTGTCCGGGAGTCTCCGCGCGCGTCAGGTCGGGACGATAGATCGGGTCAAACGCCTTNACCTGCACGCGCTGGCGGGTATAGCCTTCNGTGTCCGCATTGGAAATATTGTGCCCTGCCGTGTTTATCTGCTGGGCGTGCGCCATCAGGCTGCGCTTGCCAAGTTCAATTGCCCCAAATGAATTCGCCATGTTCCGAACCTCCGTGCCGACCAAGAAAACAGTCTGCCACATTCATTGTCGGANCGCGGGAATGACGACTTGAGGGAATTCGCCTTTAAAACACGCGGTCGAGCGTNACGCCGCTCAGTTCGGGACGGACGATGTTCCCCGTGCGGGAATACAGCGTGTTCCTGCGCTGCGGGATGACGGAATCGAACACGCCTTGCAGGAATTTCCGCGTGGTCTTGATATATTCGTTGAGCGCGCGGTTCTCGATCTTCGATTTTTGCAGCTTGCCGCGCACCTCGCTCAGCACGGGGGCGCAGTCTGCGTCCGCCGCGAGGGAGCGGTCCCCGCTCAAAGCCGTGCGCGCGTCCTCCAGCTCCGCGAACTCATCGGAAAGCGCCTGCAAATTGGTCATCGCGTCCTCCAGGTGCGCCCAGTCCTTTTTCGACACGCACTCATGCAGCACCGACTGCTGCTCCAAAATAACGTCAAGCAGCTTGTTCTCTTTCTGCATCACCGCGATCAGCTCCTGCTTCGCCTCGATTTTTTCCGCTTCGCACATATTCAGAGTATCGGTGTCTGCGTCGGCGACTTGACAGAAAACAGCGCCCCTGCCTGCCCGTATGGACACGCAAACCATACTGCATTTAAAAGCAAACCAGGCTGCATGGGAAAAAAAACCTTACTGCATGGAAAAGAAAACCAGACTGGATTTTTTTCCTTTCAGGCTGGATGGAAAACCCATGCAGTCTGGATGGACTTTCCATCCAGACTGAATTTCTGCGCCATCCAGTCCAGCCGGAACAAACAAGCACTGCGGCCTGGATGTTTCACCTCCCGCACGGCAAANCGGGGCGTGCCCGNCATCATACGCAGACGCGGGCGACAAAAAGACAGCCCCAGGCGGGGGCGGCAAGACGGGCGCGCCTACCTTACGGTGGCGGTCATCGCCTGCCCGGCGATCCCGTTCACNGCAGCATGTCACCGTCGTTGCGGCGGNCCACCCGTACAAGGGTGGCATGTCCGCCCTTATAGGGGTGCGATACNNCACCCTTACAGGGNTATGACACGCCACCCCTAGA
>WFLX010086926.1_pt1 | contig 10583 bp, 8 predicted proteins | sample 4967041 | NCBI WGS metagenome assembly WFLX01 (sample SAMN12857096, study PRJNA449069) | gut metagenome | isolation source: stool from male and female vole | host: Microtus ochrogaster | place: USA:Florida | collected 2017
ATAGTTCCATTTCAAGACCCAAAAAAGACATAGCACTCCCATAATATCATAAATGAAAACCGGAAGTGTCTTACGGGAGAAATGATATGCCATGTTGTCGAGTTCACAAACGCATATTATTGCAAATGCAATTGCCATGACGACCAGAGGCCATCCTCCGTATAGTGTGCAGAAGATAATGACACCTGCATATATTAGGCCGGATATCGCGCGGATTAAAAACTTTCTCATATATTCATTCTAAGGTTGAAAGCACAAAATTAATAAAAATCACGGATATTTCACCATGTAAAAGGTATTATTTCCATTTTATTTGTTATTTTTGTATCATGATAGAGAAAATAAACAAATATTTCCCAAATCTGACTGACCGTCAGAAAGAGCAATTTAATGCCATGATGACGCTCTATCCGGAATGGAATGAGAAAATAAACGTCATCAGCCGAAAGGATATTGAGAATCTTGAGGAGAATCATCTGCTCCACAGTCTTACAATTGCCAAGTTCATAAGGTTTGCTCCTGGCACCCGTATTCTTGACTTTGGCACCGGTGGTGGACTGCCGGGTCTTCCGCTTGCTGTCTTGTTCCCTGATGTGAAATTCCACTTAATAGACCGTGTAGGCAAGAAACTCAAGGTTGCCTCAGACATTGCTGAAAAAATTGGACTCGACAATGTCTCTTTCCAGCACGGCGACTCCGGGGAATGCCATGAAAAATTCGATTTCGTGGTCAGCCGTGCAGTGATGCCACAGCCGGAACTCGTGAGACTAAGCCGAAAAAACATAATCAAAGGAGGAAAAAACGCCATTCCCAACGGCGTCATTGCCCTTAAGGGTGGAGATCTCAACGCTGAACTGAAAGATCTGAAATACACCGAGGTGGTCGACCTTTCCAATTATTTCAATGAGGATTTCTTCAAGACCAAGAAAATAGCTTACACCCCGGTAAATACATAATCCGTCAATTCTAAATTTAATATTATGTTGAAAATAGCAAAATTTTCATTCTATATGTTTGGCATAAACACCTACGTTGTGTTTGATCCAATTGAAAAACAAGCGGCCATCATCGACCCGGGCATGAGCCGTCCCGAGGAATTTGATGCCATGGAAAAATTCATAATCCGTGAGAATCTTACCGTGACTCACCTTATTAATACTCATCTTCACATTGACCATGCTATAGCCGATCAGTGGGTGAGTGAAAAATATGGAGTGCCTGTCGAGGCTCACGCCGACGACCGCACTCTCGGTCTCATTCTTGCACAGCAGGCTCAACGATTTGGCATACGTGGTGTGAACGTAAAGGTTGAGATAGGTCATGAACTCAAAGACGGCGATATCATCAAGATTGGCAAAGGGAGTCTGAAAGTGCTTCATGTTCCCGGTCACAGTCCGGGTAGCGTCGCGCTCTACGATGAGGCCGATGGTTTTGTGATTGTAGGCGACACCCTGTTCCAAGGAAGCATCGGACGAACCGATCTTATGGGAGGAAGCCATCGTCAGCTAATCGAAGCAATAAAGAATAAGCTTCTGACTCTCCCTCGTGAAACTGAGGTCTATTCCGGACATGGAGAACCGACAACAATTGGTATCGAGTTAGACTCAAATCCATACCTTGTTTAATATAAGGTTTAATATATTATGCATTTAATAATGCATTAAAAATTAGATCTCAATTCTAAAAAAATAATCATGGAAGAAATTAGAACAAGACTCATAAATTTAGTGGCACTTAGTTCAGATTACTGTGTAGTGCTTGAAAATGCAGGAACAATGGAGCGCGAAGAGCTTGTCAGCACTCTCCTCGGTTATCTACCAAGAATATATTTTGAATTTCACGATATAGAACCTGGAGACAATACATCAATCGAAGATTGGGGATTCGGAGTCAGCGAGCATCTTGAGGAACATCAATATGAAAGCGTTAGAATGCAATTGGCTATTGCATTTGGTGAAGATGACACGTATCTTGAGACTTTCGAAAAAGATATGAAATATTCCGACACACCTATAGCGACCTCCATTTCCGAAAACCTCACCGACATCTACCAACCTCTATATGATTTCGTAGTGGAAGTGAGGGAAAGTGAAGGCGACAACATGGAAGAAGCCTACAGGGCCTGCAGAGACAGTTTCAAGGAATATTGGTCTCAGACCCTGTGCAATGTGCTTCGTGCGCTCAATGCATTGCAAATGAGATGAACCATTTGATGTTTATTTCGTTTAACTTGNNAACGATCGNNCTTTAAGACTGTAATTTGAAAAACACACTAATACCATCTTATCATGCAAGTCAACACTGGAAAAGGCACCATCTCAATGATGGTCGTAATCGCCATTTGGTCTCTGTCAATTGCAGTCGATCTTCCGGGTCTGGCGGTGACCCCTATTGAAGGACAGCTGCGTTCAATATTTGAAGATGCAACTGACTTCAAGATTCAGTTGCTGACCGTGCTCCCCAACCTACTGATCATACCGTTTGTGCTGCTATCAGGAAAGCTGTCGGAGTCACGCCACAAGATTGCCGTCATCGTGACCGGTACCGTATTATATGTAGTGGCGGGAGCTCTTTCGATTTTCTCCAGCTCACTGAATGTGCTCATATTNCTGAGTTGTCTGCTTGGAGCCGGATGCGGACTTATTCTGCCTTTCTCAACTGGTCTTATTGCAGATGTGTTCACAGGCAAGTATTGTATGAAACAGATGGGTATCGTCTCCGCCATTGGTAATGTGGCTCTTGTGGCCGCCACCTTTGCAGTTGGATTCCTTGCCGCAAAAAGCTGGCACCTTCCGTTCCTCGTATATCTTTTGCCGTTGATTTCACTTGTTCTGATACCATTTCTTCGCAAGATACCACAANGTGACTTCGACCAATCAAACGATAACTCATCTTCTACATCGGTTGACAATACTCCTCAGACTATTGATGCTGACGGATTCTCAACAAAGGGCCAGACTATCAAGGGTGGTTTCTATGTTGGCCGGACAGTATGGTTACTGCTTGCCTACTTTTTCTTCGTATTCGCAACCTGCATTCCGGCTTATTATCTTCCGAATATCAAATGGATCGATGCTGAGGCTGCCTCATCAATGACCTCTACATTCTATTTCGCAATGTTCGTGATGGGCATATCCCTGACAAGATGCATGAAAGTCTTCCATAAATTCACCTTCATTGTCGCTACAGCCATGATAGTTGCAGGGTTTGCACTCTTTATTTTCACCCACTCTTTCGTAACATATATTATTGCAGCCGCAATAGCGGGACTTGGAAATGGAATAGCCCAGCCTACATTCTACACAAAGGCTACCGAGATCGTGGCAAACCAAAACAAGACAACCCTTGCACTCGCCTATCTTCAGGTGGCCAATTATGTGGCAATCTCGATTGCACCGGTAATCATCGACACAGCGAGAGCAATATTCCATCAAGACTCAAGCAATATCTTCCCCTTCATATTCTCCGGAATATCAACGGCAATTGTCCTGATAGTCGTGATTCTACGCTCACGCCACTTCGTCTTCGGCATCAGCAAGAGCTATTACGATTAAACAAAATAACTAAAAAATCCAAGAGGGGATGTCTTCAAAAAAAGGCATTCCCTCTATTATTTAATATTTAAGCAAATTTAGCATTGACAGCGCCTTTCTCCCTATTAATTCTCCTAACGCCCTTATCCGCCCCTAAATACCCTTAAATCCCCAACCTGATAACCTCAATCTCGCATAATCAATCCCAACAATCAACAACTAATCAAACCTCCCAATAAAAATCCAACGCCCCAATAGGCACGCATAACCCATACATCCTATTTCCAAGTCAAGATAGGTAGGGAGCGATCTCCGAGCGCGACAACAATCCCGACATCCAAATTAAAAAATGATTTTTGTAAGATAAGGCATAAACCCAAAAATCCCATTGTAACTTTGCACCCGGAACCCAGATTCCTCACGTGACCTTGAGGCCCACACGTCGCCCTTCACGTGCTGAGACCCAGAAACGTTGTCAATTCAGAGGCCGGAACCATTAGATCTCAAAAATTTCCCTCACCGCAAAATAGGTAGGGAGCGATCTCCGAGCGCGACACAATCCGCTGAGAATCTGACATCTGAACTCTGACATCTTTTTCGACCGAGATCTCAGAAAGAGAACAATGACAAGTCTGCAACAACCCGTCGGCGCATGGGGGATAAGCGCCAACCAATGCTAATTATNCATGATGCTTGATAATGAGACTGCAGTTCATGAGNNCCAAACGTCNCCCNCTGCCANCAATTTATCATTCATAATCGATCATTGATCATTAGATAACCAATCGGTTTGTCCGCANTTNGGAAAACGGANAACGGAANACCCAATTGATCATTNATCATTCATAATTAATCATTGACATAGAGCCTCNGAACNAGGGACAGTCCCTTAGATGCCTGTGGCATGACCGCATTCATGGGCCTTGGCTCTCCCGGCATAGGTGCCGGGATAATCCTTACCCGTATGATNTTTCTACNNATCTATATTTTAGCACGCAGGCAGAACCCGACTCGCTTCTGTCTACGTGCTTTTTTTTGTTTGTTTGCAATTTATGTATTATCTTTGCAAAGAAATAACTTAATGTTTCCTTCACCATGAAGAATAATTTATTCAAAAAACTATTAGTTNCCATTGNCTGCNTATTTCCATTCTCTATTTCAGCACAAACTCCGGAACTGGNACATGTNTTTGATATTCGTGCTGAAATTAGCCAGGCCATCAACGGCGGACAAAATCCTCATGGTGTGCGTGTGACTATCCCTATCACTGGTGGAGATGTCTCNGGAAAGGTAAACGGAAAGATTATTCCTGGCGGTGCCGACTATCAAATAATGAATCCGGAACAAAGACGCTCTGAGCTTACTGCCATATATACGATAATGACCAACGACNCGGNTGCAATTCATGTATGCAACAAGGGTGTCAACGTTTTTGCCAAAGATGACAATTACTTCATGACATCTCCGAGATTTGAATGTGACATAAACTCTAAATATAACTGGCTCAATAACCGAATATTCATTTGCCGTCCGGTCGGATTCGAAAAAGATGCAATCGTCCTCCGTGTCTGGATGGCAAAATAATCAATTCACAACTCCTAAACAACCCACAATGAAAACCTCAATTTTCAAAACTATCACAGCGCTTTTGTTTGCCGGCACTTTAGTTTCTTGTAGCCCTAAAAAAGCCAATGTCTCTCTTGAATTTCCGGAAGATTTCAACGGCAAGACAATTGATCTGGTTAGTTTTAACGACAGCACCCTGATTGCTACCGCAGATATCACTGAAAATAAAGCCTCTTTCCAATTGATTGAATCTGATTCCTTACAAATGCCTGTTCTGGCGATGTTCATGGTTGATGGCAGAGTGAAGGGCTATTATGTTGTAGAGCCTGGCGATGCCACATGGACTCTCGGTCAGAACGTTGCGGAAGGTACAGACATGAACATCTCTTTCAAGTCTCTTTTGACTGAACTTGATGAAGCTGATGAAGCTGAAGATTTTGATGCTATTATTGCAATATCTGAAAAGAACTATAATGACAACAAAGACAATGTCTTCGGCCCTTATTTTGGTGTGGAATGGCTTAAATGGGCAGACCATCAAAAGGTTGATTCCCTTCTTGCCGAAGCTCCCGCATCGTTAAAAGACTCAAAGCGTGCTCAGCACTACATCAAATTCGCACGACTTCGTGCTAAGACAGCTCCGGGTCAGCCATACGTCGACTTTGAAGGCAACGATGCTGACAATAACACGGTCAAATTATCAGATTATATTATTCCGGAACATTACACCCTCGTTGATTTCATGGCAAGTTGGTGCCCATATTGCATTAAGGATATGCCCAAGATCAAGGAAATATATGCAAAGCATAAGGATAAAGGACTTGAAGTTGTAAGTGTAGCTGTACGTGATGAGCACGATGCAACTGCTCGTGCAGTTGAAAAACATGGCATAGACTGGAATGTGGTCTATGATACTCAAAGACGTCCCTACGATTTATACGGCTTCTCCGGCATTCCACACTATATGCTTATAGATCCGGATGGAAATATCGTTATGCGCTCATCCAATCTTGGAGATGTTGAAATGTATTTGCCTGATTGATATTAATACATTAACGTTTCTTATACCTTTGAAAAAAACATTGACACAAACTCCAATGTTATAATATTGGATTTTGGCACGGTATTTGCTACTTACATTGCGTGCGGTGTCACATCCGCTAATTATTAATATTGTATAACCTAAAAAGTGATAAAAAGAAATGAACATCAAACCACTTGGCGACCGAGTATTGGTTCAGCCTACTGCTGCAGAAGAAGTGACTATGGCAGGAATCATCATTCCTGACTCAGCTAAAGAAAAACCACTCCGTGGTAAGATTCTTGCCGCTGGTAACGGCACTAAAGATGAGGAAATGACCCTCAAGGCAGGCGATGAAGTGCTCTATGGCAAATATGCAGGCACTGAAATCGAATTTGAAGGTGAGAAGTACATAATTATGCGTCAAAGCGACGTACTCGCTGTGATTGAATAACCTTAATTAAATTTAATAATGAAGCTGTTTCAACAACTTCAAAAAAAAGAAAGATACAAACTACTATGGCAAAAATAATCAAATTTAACATACAGGCTCGCGAAGAGCTTAAGAAAGGCGTCGACGCTCTTGCTGATGCTGTAAAAGTGACTCTCGGTCCTAAAGGCCGCAACGTTATCATCGAGAAGAAATTCGGTGCACCTCACATCACAAAAGACGGTGTGACAGTAGCTAAGGAAATAGAGCTCGAAAATGCTTTTGAAAATATGGGCGCTCAACTCGTGAAGGAAGTTGCTTCCAAGACCGGCGATCAGGCTGGTGATGGAACAACAACCGCCACCGTGCTTGCCCAGGCAATCGTCACCGAAGGCCTTAAGAACGTTGCCGCCGGTGCCAACCCCATGGATCTAAAACGTGGTATTGACAAGGCTGTTTCTAAGGTTGTTGAAGGCATAAAGGCCATGAGCCAGGAAGTTGACGATGATATGGCAAAGATTGAGAATGTTGCCCGTATTTCCGCAAACAACGATGAGGAAATTGGCCGTCTCATTGCAGAGGCTATGAAGACAGTCAAGAAAGAAGGTGTGATTACAGTGGAAGAAGCAAAGGGTACTGAGACCACTGTTGAAGTTGTGGAAGGTATGCAGTTCGACCGTGGCTACATCAGCCCCTATTTCGTGACTAATTCCGAGAAAATGGAATGCGAAATGGACTCTCCGTTCATTCTTCTATATGATAAGAAAATATCAAACCTTCAGGAGATGCTTCCTATCCTTGAGGCAGTTGCTCAAACAGGCCGTCCTCTCCTCATCATTGCTGAGGATGTCGACAATGAGGCTCTCGCAACCTTGGTCGTAAACCGTCTTCGCGGAAGCCTAAAGATTTGTGCAGTGAAAGCTCCCGGCTTTGGCGACCGTCGCAAGGAAATGCTTGAGGACATTGCAATCCTTACCGGTGGTAATGTAATCAGTGAAGTCAAAGGCATGCAGCTCAAACAGGCTACTGTTAATGACCTTGGTACTGCTGAAAAGGTTACAGTCAACAAAGACAACACAACTATCGTTAATGGAGCTGGTTCAAAAGAAGCTATCGAGGCCCGCGTAAACCAGATCAAGGCTCAGATTGAGACCACAACATCCGACTACGATAAGGAAAAGCTGCAGGAACGCCTCGCTAAACTCGCAGGTGGTGTTGCCGTGCTCTACATCGGCGCCCCTTCTGAAGTTGAAATGAAAGAGAAGAAAGACCGTGTTGACGATGCTCTTAGCGCCACTCGTGCTGCTATTGCTGAAGGTATTGTCCCGGGCGGCGGCGTAGCATACATCCGTTGTGTCGACTCTCTTTCCGAACTCAAGGGAGAGAATAACGACGAGACAACTGGTATCGCAATAATCCGTCGTGCTATCGAGGAACCGCTTCGCCAGATTGTTGCTAACGCTGGCCTTGAAGGTGCTGTAATTGTACAGAAGGTCAAGGAAGGAACCGGAGACTTCGGCTACAACGCACGTACTGATAACTACGAGAACTTCTTCGCAACTGGTGTGATCGATCCTGCTAAGGTGACTCGTGTAGCACTTGAGAATGCAGCAAGCATCGCCGGCATGTTCCTTACAACTGAATGTGTGATTGCAGACAAGAAAGAGGACAATCCTGTTCCTCCGATGCCCGCCGGTGGAATGCCCGGCATGATGTAATGCACGATCGGTATTGACATAAAAGGCGGGAGGCTGCATCAGCATTCTCCTGCCTTGCCATTTTTGGCACGATGTTTGTATATCTTACCAAAACGAGAACGAAAGAAACAAATAAATGAAGAACGACTATTCAAAACAATTCAGGCCTATTTTGGAACATGCCTATAAAATTGCTCAGGAATTCGATTCTAAGATCATTGTCAGCGAGCATTTCGTGCTGGCTGCCCTCCGCGATGAATCCGGGTATGCATTCAAAANNCTGACACAACNCCGTGTGCCAANCGACAAGATGAAACAGGAAGTTGAGGAGCAGATCGCTGAAATCGGCAACTCGGGAGAGTCCACAACTCTCTTTGAGCAGCAATACAGGATCAGTCTTCCCGCCGTAAGACATCTTCAGCTTGCCACTTCTGAAGCACGCAAGATGCATGCTTCTGTCATTGGAGGTGAGCATATTCTTCTTGCTCTTATCCACGACTCGCGCTCTATGGACAGCGAGTTCCTGCGGGAATTTAAGGAAAAATACCTTAATTTCGATATCTCTATCCAATCTTTCGGTCCTGGCCAGATACCTCCTTTCCCATTCGCCCAGAAGGACAATGACGAAGATCCTGATGCAGAGGAGGAAGATGACGATGTATTTGANCCTNCCTCAACATATTNCGGAANANAGGCTTNAAAGNCNAAATCAAATGAAAAGTCTGATACCCCGGCATTGGATAAGTTTGGCTACGATATGACAAAAAGCGCTTCCGAAGGTCGTCTTGACCCTGTCGTAGGGCGTGAGATGGAAATCGAGCGTCTTGCGCAGATACTTTCCCGAAGGAAGAAAAATAATCCGGTTCTCATTGGTGAACCGGGTGTGGGTAAATCAGCTATCGTTGAAGGGCTTGCACTCCGGATCAACCAACGCAAGGTGAGCCGTGTGCTTTTCAACAAACGNGTGATTGGTCTTGATATGNCTGGTTTGGTGGCTGGTACAAAATATCGTGGTCAATTTGAGGAAAGAATCAAGGCTGTGCTTGATGAGCTTCAGAAAAATCCTGACATCATTCTTTTCATCGATGAGATCCACACCATCGTTGGAGCCGGCAGTGCGCCCGGCACCATGGATGCGGCAAATATGCTTAAGCCCGCTCTTGCCAGGGGTGAAATTCAATGCATAGGAGCAACAACCCTCGATGAGTATAGAAAGAANANTGANNAAGATGGTGCTCTTGAGCGCAGATTCCAGAAAGTTATCGTTGAGCCAACCTCTCCAGAAGAGACTCTTGAAATCCTNAATCAGGTAAAATCAAAATATGAAGACCATCACAATGTGGTCTACACTGATGAAGCCCTGAAAGCTTGCGTGGAACTTACAGAGAGATATGTAAGTGATAGGAACTTCCCAGACAAGGCTCTTGATGCCCTCGATGAGGCTGGAAGCCGTGTGCATATCAGCAACATTGTGGTTCCTGAAGAGCTTGATGCCCTGGAAAATGAGATTGCTGAGACTACCGAACAAAAACTTGAGGCTGCAAAGGCTCAAGACTTTGCAAAGGCATCTGAACTAAAAAGCCGTGAGACTTCCCTTAAGAACGAGCTTGAAAAGGTAAAAACCAAATGGGAAGCTAAGCTCGACAAGGAACGTCAGACTGTTGATGATGAAAAGGTTGCCGAAGTCGTGGCGATGATGACCGGTGTTCCTACTCAAAGAATTGCCCAGACCGAGGGAAATCGACTTCTTGAGATGGGCACCACCCTTAAAGGATCCGTGATTGGTCAGGATGAAGCTATCAAGAAGGTTGTAAAAGCTATCCAGAGAAACAGAATCGGACTTAAAGATCCTGATAAACCTATTGGAGTATTCATGTTCCTTGGTCCAACTGGTGTCGGCAAGACTCACTTGGCAAAGAAACTTGCAGAATATCTTTTCGATAGCTCGGACGCACTCATTCGCGTAGACATGAGCGAGTATATGGAAAAGTTTACTGTAAGCCGTCTCGTTGGTGCTCCTCCGGGCTACGTGGGATATGAAGAAGGTGGCCAGCTCACAGAAAAAGTTCGCCGTCGCCCCTATTCTGTGGTTCTTCTCGACGAGATTGAGAAGGCTCATCCGGATGTTTTCAACCTGCTCCTTCAGGTAATGGACGAAGGTAGGCTGACAGATTCGCTCGGAAGGCGCATCGACTTCAAGAACACAATAATTATCATGACCTCCAATGTCGGAAGCCGACAGCTCAAAGATTTCGGAAGTGGAATCGGATTCAACACTGCAGCCGACGACAAGAAGCAGGCTCAGGGAGTTATCTCTAAGGCTCTCAACCGGGCAT
>WFLX010088068.1_pt1 | contig 10582 bp, 6 predicted proteins | sample 4967041 | NCBI WGS metagenome assembly WFLX01 (sample SAMN12857096, study PRJNA449069) | gut metagenome | isolation source: stool from male and female vole | host: Microtus ochrogaster | place: USA:Florida | collected 2017
GGAAACACCACTGCCCTCACTTTTGCGAGAATCGGATTTTCTAAATCAAATGTGCAATCGGTGACGAATATTGAATTCTCGTTTTCTGCTATGATTGCCATCATGTCCACTGGAGAATGCAATATCGTAGTTGTATCCTGGCTGTCTTTTTCAATATCACTACACCATTCTGCCACCTCTCTGACAAAATCACTTTTTCCCATCTCCAAAATCTCCCGAAATGTATAAATATACATTTTGTCTGGAGTTCTACCTTTTACTACTTCCAATGGTCTACGTACGAGAAAAGACTCAGTTTTATATCCTTTCTTTTCATAATATTCTCTTAGATGCGAATCTGCAGGTATCAGAAAAGTCAAATCAAATCCTCGATCCTTGGCGCTTTTTTCTGCTTCTCTCATAAGCTGAGACATGATCCCCTTTCGTCTATAGGATGGCAACGTCGCCAGTCCACATAGATATAGTCCTTTTAGTAATTGAATCTCTCCTTTTTCATCCTGCGACTGAAATTGGTATTCAACTCCTAAAAGGGATGCCACAAGCTTTTCTCCATCATAGAAAGTAAAAGCATTCTCTGGCTGAAAATACGCGTCAAAAACTATATCTATATAGCGAGAGGAGTCATGGAAGGTATCCTTCCACAACTCCATCATATCTCTTCTCGCCTTTTTTATATCAATATTGTCTTTCATCATACAAATAAATAAGATCCAAGATCAGATTCTTTCTCCACATTGCACTCTGTAGGTAAACCTCTCACGAATCTGGCAATCCCCTCAAGTGAATTGACGCTCAAAGTCAATAGCCAAGGATATGCTCCACTCCCAGTAGAAGAAAGAAGCATCTCTGAGCCGGGATACTCTTCTTGAAGGAGCATAGCTGCATAGTTGGAGAGTTTGACCTTCACCTCGTATAATGGCTTCGATGGATCAAAGACAAATCCGAATATATCAGGTCGCAAGTCTCTTTTCGAACTGCTGCTCTGAGTACAGTTTTTCTCAAGAATCTTGGCATCTTTCCATCTCAGAGTCTTAAAAAGCCTCACATCTTTAGCTGCTACATCATATGCTAAGATACATTTCGATTCCGGGAAGACCTGGAATACTTCTACCTCACGGTCTCTGATACCACTGCGCGAGGTGTACTCCTTTAGAAGCACACGTTTTTTGGAGTTTCTTGCTTCATATATAGCTGCCATGCCAACTCCTTCCTTATCTCCCGCAAGATGATATTTCTTTAATAGGGTCTGGTCGCGCACAGTGTGGCTCATAGGTACAGTGGCGCCACTTGTGCGGATATAAGATTCCTGTATTTCTTCCGGTCTATGACAATCAGGATGAAAATGCACCATGTCTCCTCTGTANCTGTCCACATGTATTCGTAAGATCTCGAGTCCCTCATTGTTCATCTCGATGTTGTAAGTGATGTTGGCTGTAGTGACACTCTTTTTTTGAGCCCGCGATTTGTAGGCTATGAAGGAATTGTCGATTATATTTTTCAGATAAGTTCTATAGCGATCAGAGTTAGCTTCAGGGATTCTTCTGTCCTCATAGAGCAGGTCGTAGTCATGAGCAATGCCCGATGCTATTCCGTTATCCCTTACTCCAAGTAGCAGCTCGCCTCCGGTAGTGGAGTTTAAAAAGCCGCATATGGTCTTTAAAATAGCCCATTTTTGAGTTTCTGGTTCGTACTCTGCATTACCCTTAAGTTTGTTTTTTGGAGGGCATACGGCCGATGTCTTGAATTCGAGCGTGTCACTCTCCACGCCATAATAAGTCGTAAGATCAGGGCTCCTATATTGATCATCCACGTCAAGTGTTCGAGCCAATTCAAGCTTTATGCGGGAAATTTCTCTATCGTCGATCTTTCCGATAAGACGGTTGGAAGCATCGATAAGTCCATCTACAGTGTCTTCCACGTTCTCATCTGTTGTGATTCTCTCCGCCGTATGGTCTATTTCAGGCTCTTTGTAATTACGGATCATAGCAATGATACGCTCGTGCTTTTCCACTTCGGGTATCCCATCGAGAATAGGGCCGTGAGTCAGTGAAATCGACATTGGGGAGGCTCCTGCTGCAAATCTCGCTACAGATATTTGGTATTCAAGTTCGTGCCTGATATAGGCGCTTATGGTGTAGTCTCCAGCTGCTATCGAAAGCATAAGTGCGGTCTGCAGGCAGAGAAGTCTTGGCATAGTATCTGAAAGCAAACGCTGATGGCTCATAAGGATATTGCTGATTTCCATCACCCCGCTACTGTCAATTTCATTTATTTTGGAGTCTTCGGATGCCAAAGGTATATTATCTTCACAATACTTTATGAACTGATCAAATATATATATGAAGCATTCATGTTGATAAGATTCCATATCAATGATAGGCTCATCAAGGCCATAGATATCTATATCATCCACGATCGTACCATTGATTAATACGGTGCCGGGGATTGCCTTTGGAGAATTAATCCTTATGGTAAGAGGGATTTTCTGTTCCATGGCCTCAAGAATATCTTCTTTGGTGATTTTCCCCATGACATTGACAACAAATCCATCCTCAGTAAGCCATTGCGTACCCGCCGAATAGNCGCCAATATANACNCCTGGAAGCGATTCTCCCCTCATCTGGTTGGCGTATTCAAGATAAAACTGATTGAATCCACCCTTCAATTCAAAACAGAATTCTTTATTCTCCGGAGTATACTCCACGTAGAGCCGACGTCCGGTATTGAAATATGCCAAAACTCTGAAAATATCCGCATATCTTAGAGTGTCAGAAAGATTTATGTTGATTTTTCCATAAATTTTTTCATATTCTTGGCTGATACTTTCAGCTTCCACTTTTACTCCATAGCTCGACTTTATAATGACAGGAATTATCATGCCGGGAGCATATTTTCGCTTTGTCTCGGAGGCACTTGCTTTGACTCCACCCTGAGCCCTCGTCATAAATGTCATGCCTTCTGCAATGTCTTCTACAGAATCGGGGCTTTTCATGTGGTCGCTTTTGGGAAGTAGCACTTTGATTCCTTTTCCTATCGATATGTATTCTGTCAGATTTCCCTTTAAGAAATCAGTTTTGTTCACCGGTGCAGCCAATACTTCATCTTCAGTGAATACTACAGTTCCCTTTCCTTCATAAAGCGCTTCTTTGCCTCCATTGACATCAAACTTCGTACGGCTCAAATTATGAAGCACCCNGATCGGGCTNAATGTATCAGGATTCTCTATATCGTCCCATTTTAATCCAAGATTGACNATAGGTGATTTTCTAATACAATTTGTAGTGACATAAATTAGATCGTCTGCAATATCAGTATGTGGCATCTTTTGAGCCACTACCAGCAAATTCAGCAGACGCCTGAGAATCAAATGTTCGTCCTCTCCNATCTTTTGTGAAGCTATGATGGCAGCTACCATTATTCTATAAGCTAAAACGTCTGATACCACCATGTCAGAACCTGATAAGACAAAATCAGGAGATGAAATAAAAGATCTCTTTAATGCAAAAGCTGATAATTCATCAGCAAGGTCTACGAGATATCTACATGTTGTCAGAAACTCTCCGTTGCCCGCATCTTTATTACCTGAATATTGGTATCTTCGAATGTAGTATAAAAGTTTNTCAAAATTCTCAATAATGTACTCTTTTCTGATTTCAAGCCAGAANTCNGGCTGATTGATTTTAAATGTTGACATGTTCAAATGATATTTTAATTATATAATTGGAGAGAAGAAAAGCAGCATCATGTAAGTAGGATTTTTTACGATTTAAGTCGGGTGAANGAATGTCCGAATCGTGCAATAGCCGATTTTTCAAGTTCATCCCTGAATTCAGGGGCGGCGATAGAAATTAGAAGTTTAGCTCTTTGTGCAAGGTCTTTTCCTCTAAGGTTTACAGCACCATACTCTGTCACTACATAATTAGTCTGAAACCGAGTCGTGACAACTCCGGCACCCTCTGTGAGCACTGGTTTTATTTTATTCATGCCCTTGTTTGTCTTTGAGAGCATGGCCAGAAACGACAACCCTCCTTCTGAAAGCTGCGAACCATAGACGAAGTCGTGTTGCCCTCCAATACCTGAGAAGATTTTTGTTCCTATTGAGTCTGCACAAATCTGACCGGTAAGATCTATTTCAAGACAAGAATTGATACTTACCACTTTAGGATTCTGTGCGATTATATATGGATTGTTTGTCCAGGCTACATCTTTAAAGATGATATCCTTGTTCCCGTCCATATAGTCGTAAAGTTTCCTTGACCCAAGAGCCAAAGATGCCACCGACTTTCCTGGCATTACTTTTTTCAAACTATTGTCGATTATTCCCTTTTCCAATAATGGGAGCACTCCGTCGGTCATTGCCTCGGTGTGAAGTCCAAGATGTTTGTGGTCATGAAGAGCTCGGATCACAGCGTTGGGTATGCCACCAACTCCTATCTGAAGAGTGGCCCCATCAGGAATCAACTCAGCAATATAATTGCCGATTTTAATTTCACCTTCTGTAGGAATTGCTGTCGGTACTTCTACAAGAGGATCTTCCACCATCACAGCAGCAGACAGCTTGTCAATATGGATTACTGGGTCTCCATAGCTGAAGGGCATATGAGGATTAATCTGTGCGATGACCCTGTCAGCGCATTCTACTGCTGCTGTAGCTAAGTCGGCTGATACGCCAAAACTAACTAATCCTTCTTCATTTGGCATTGAGCAATTAAGAAGCGCTACATCTACTCTGCAAGTGCCATCGCGCATCAAAGCTGGCACTTCGCCAAGGAAGCGAGGTATAGTGCTTCCATACCCTTCCTGAATCCATCTGCGCACGCCATTAGATACGAAGAAACTCTCTACATTGAAAGNATCCAGATATTCCTTTTTGCAATATGGAGCCTCCCCTTTGCAGACCGCAAAAGCAGAATAAAGGGTGACATTTCTCAGTTCATTTCCTCGATCAGCTAAAGCGCGACAAAGCACTTCCGGAGTGGAAGTGCTGCCTTGAATATAGATGTGATCACCGTTTTCGATAAGTTTTACTGCCTCTTCGGCTGTCGTATAGCGTGGATTAATGCTCATCCTTAAATGCTTTTAATCGTTGGTTTAATGTATTGAAATCATCCTCCGTTGAGAGTGTGGATACGCATATTCTTACTCCATTCTGCTCAGATCCGGTCGATGTGAGTGTAATCGCAGATATCCCATGTCTTAGAAGTTCCTCCTGTAGGGTTTTGCCATCCATATCCTCAAATCCTACTGTAAAGAAAAATCCGTCAGAAATTGGTTTTTGCCCATCCAGATCATAGACTATATGGAAGCCATTGTCGCAAAAACACTTCTTCATTATTTCCGCTCTTCGGCCATATTCTGATGTGTCTTTGACGAAATCAAGCTTCCCTTCGCAAGCTGCATTCATCATAGCTGCGAGGGCATGTTGGGCTGAATGCGANGTGCCGGAACTTGCCGTGTAAAGTACTCCAAATATGTAAGCATCGCCGAATGCTGGCATTTCATAGAATTGAGTAAATATCTCATATTGGCGCTCATAGACATATTTGCTCATTGCCACGATTGCAATCCTCTGTCCGGCATAGCTGAATATCTTGGAGCCGGATACGAGTGTGATATAATTATCAGTATACTTTCCCACACTCGGCACGTATGGAGCCTCAAATGGATGGCTGAAATCAGTACGGAAATCCATGCCCAGATAAGCCACGTCTTCAATTACGATGACATCATGCTTTGTAGCCATTCGCCCGATGATCTCAAGTTCTTCTTCAGTCAGATTGATCCAAGCCGGATTATTTGGGTTCGAGAATAGCATCCCGGTGACATTCCCTTTTGAAAGAATCTCCTCCAACTTTGCTTCCAAGGCCTTCCCTCGGAAATTGTAGATATCAAACTGTTCGATACCTATTCCCAGCACCTTTGCCTGATGTCTTTGAGCAGGGAAACCAGGATTAAAAAAGAGCATGGTNTCTCTCCCCTTGAGTCGTTGGCTAAGAAGAAGCTGCAAAGTGAAGCTTGCCTGCATTGACCCGACTGTCGGTATGATCGCTTTTTCAGGAATATCTAAATCCATGAAGGCTTTTACAAATCGAGAGCCGGCTTTCTTTAGTTCCGGTATTCCGTTGATTGCGGGATAAGTATTTGCCACTCCAGCTTGCAAAGCTGCTATTTCTGCTTCCACACCTATTGAAGATGCAGGCAAGCCAGGATTCCCCAATTCAAGGTGAACGAATTTTTCATTAGCTTCCTTTTCCAATGCAGCTGAAAGAGCCACTATTTGTCTTATGGTAGCAGTGGAAATATCTAAGATTCCAAGCGCGGAAGCTGTTGTTGTCAATATTTCTTGCGATAATGGAAACATAACGATAGTTTTTGATAATGTTACCTTACTAAGTAAGATTCAGCTTTTTCTCTTCCAGCACGGAACGCTTTAATATTTGCATCAACTATAGCCTCTCCTTTTGAAGAAAATACATTCTTTATGGCATCCTCGATTTTTTCTGAAGCGATATCAATGAAATGAGAAGCAGCTCCAAGCAAAACCATATTGCTCGATCTTGGAGATGCCACTTCTTTTGCCATCTCTTCCATATCAAAAGCAATCACATTTCCGCTCTTTTCGAGTTCATTTTCAATTTCTTCGATCTCTGGATAATTGGGTATATTGACAAATGGAGCAGTCGATGTCACTATCCAGCCTTCGNGGGAAAGAGAAGNAAGATATCNTANAGCNTCCATCGGTTCAAGGCTAACTATCAAATCAGCTTTCCCGGAAGGAATAAGGTCAGAATGAATAGGGGNTGATGAAATTCTTAGCGTAGATTGCACATCGCCTCCNCNTTGGCTCATGCCGTGCACTTCTGCCTGCTTTATGTTGAGACCCTCCTTGAGGGCTGCCACTCCAAGGATTGTGGCGACGCTCAATATTCCTTGTCCGCCTACTCCTGCAAGTACTATATCTGTTTTCACGGTGTCTTATTTTAAAGCTGTTATTAAAAGTGGTTCACTCTTGCCTTCATGCTGTGGTCTTTGGTCCTCTGTGAGCTCCATGTCTCCTTGCAGTCTGGATGCATTCCCTTCGTGAGACCACTACCGACAGACCCTTGTGGTCAATTNCATTTTTAAATAGCTTTACCATCTCGTCATGATTCTTAGGAAGAGAATCTATCGTGTGAAGATGATCTGGATTGACACCAAGACCAAGACAAATTTCTTCAATTTTGCCAGTGCCTTGAGAATCCTGGCCTCCTGTCATTCCTGTTGTGAGATTGTCAGAAATGATCACGAGAATATTACTGTCTTCATTCACCGCATCAAGAAGTCCTGAAAGCCCGGAATGAGTAAATGTCGAGTCTCCTATGACGGCTACTGCCGGATGCACTCCCGCTTCCGAAGCCCCTTTGGCCATGGTGATTGAAGCTCCCATATCGAGCACCGTGTGAAGAGCCTTAAAGGGAGCTAAATATCCAAGTGTATAGCATCCGATATCTCCAAACACACGTGCTTCCTCATACTGTGAAAGCACATCATTTAGTGCTTGATANACATCTCTGTGTCCGCATCCCTTGCANAGCGACGGGGGTCTTGCGACGGTAATATCGCATGCTTCTTTAATATCCCGTGCTCTTAGCGAATCTAATTCCGGACGTATCTTGACAATACAATCCAAAACTCTATCTGGATTTAATTCTCCAGTTCGGACTAATGATCCATCAAGTTTACCATAAATCTTAGTCGTAGTATCCAATATTCCGCGCAGTTTTTTTTCTATAAAAGGTTGACCCTCTTCAATGACCAAAAGATCCTTACACTCATTTGCAAGTCTTTTTATCATTTCAGTCGGGATGGGATACTGGGAAATTTTTACAATTGGGAAAGGACATCCTTCCGGGAAAAGTTCTTTAAGATAATTGTAGGCTATCCCGCTTACAATTATTCCAAGGCTTTGATCAGTCCCGGGTATATAGATATTATATGGGGATTTTTCAGAATCCTTCTCAAGCTCGTCATATACGTTGATAAGCTCTTTATATCTTACTCTTGAGTTGCCTGGCATCAGCACCCATCTCTTTCCATCTTGAGGGAAATGAATCTTATTTTCCTGCGCTGCCTCGGTGTCTACTTCTACTGTTGCTCTTGAATGACTCAGACGGGTCACAAATCTTATGATCACCGGAATTTCGAATTTTTCTGAAAGTTCGAATCCATATTTTGCCATATCATAAGCTTCTTGCTGATTGGATGGCTCAAGCACCGGGATGAAAGCAAATTCCCCATAGAAGCGAGTATCTTGTTCATTTTGTGAAGAATGCATTGAGGGGTCATCAGCTACTGCCACAAGCATTCCTCCGTTGGATCCGGTCATCCCGGAATTTACAAATGCATCCGCCGATGCATTAAGCCCGACATGTTTCATCGTGACAATTGAGCGCTTTCCGGCATACGACATCCCTAATGCTTCTTCATAAGCTGTCTTTTCATTTGAAGACCAATGAGAATGAATTTCTCTTTCTTTGGCAATAGGATTTGCTTGTACATACTCCATAATCTCAGTGGAAGGTGTGCCGGGGTATCCATATGCACCGCTGAGTCCCGCATTGATTGTTCCCAATGCGAATGCTTCATCACCCAATAGAAGTTTCTTTATTTTCATGTATTAGGTCAATTTGATAGGTTTACAAGTCAGCNACCTATGAATAGTCGCTTTCCATGTTGCAAATATANAAAAATTATTCCANACTATCAAGCAATATGTCCAATAACATATAAATTTTTTCTATAATTNTTTTANTCAATATAAATTCTTAAAGAAANAATCCGAATGTATNACAACAATACTTTCGGATTATTTCTCTCATTTACTCTTTCTTTNTCAATTCAAATGAAGTAGCAGACAGCCAGGTTCCATCCCAAGTATTAGATGGAGAGGCGTTTGTAACTCCAAATTTGATTATGCTATCTGNTCCGACTGTAATATTGTCAATCACTATGTCAGACCAACCATATCCCTGAGATTTATTCACTTTGGTTAGTTTATCAAGATAATGTCGATTTGGGAGAATTTTGGAGGTGTCATTTTTNAAGGCTATCTCAGCATTTTTCCANATTCCTCCGCCTTTGTTGCCACATACTGGTATTGGTTCAGCATATCTTGTTCCACCGCCATTTACAGCATATATTTCAGCCCCACTTCCATTGGCTCTTCCTTTTGCTTCAAGTCGGTATGTGCCNGGTGTCACTTTCTGTCGCCTTTCGATTTCATACNCCATTCCTAAACNATTATGATCAGTAGCAGCATCTATATAACTGAGACTACGATCTCCGGAAAAATGTTCTCCACTGTTGGTATAATTTTGAATGTTATTGTCTTTGACTATTATCCAACCCGCCTCAGATAGCTGTGAAGCCTGGAGTTCCTTTCTTTCAGAGATGCTTTCCTCTCTTGTTTTTGTCAACTTCTTTTCTCGTTTATAAATATAATTTATGCTGAAGTTGCTGATTATTTTGGTAATCGAGCCGGCACTGAAAAAGAGAGCTATCAGCCAGACCACAATGCATGTGGCTCTCAGCGATGTACTCATTGGTCGCAGTCTTCCCAGAATTCGAAGAATAAAGTGTGTCAAGAGATAAAGGCTGTCCACGAGTAGAATTATGACACTGATGGCAGTCACCCAAATAAGCCAGGTAGGATTGCTGTCGAGGATATTAATAATCGGGAAATCCTCTCTGACGATTCCTCGNAAATCCCCCCATGGAGCAGAAATTGCACATACAATTGCTATGAGCAGCCCTATAAANCCTGNAATACAAACGGATATCAACAATATTCCTAAAGCATAAACACACCATCTTAATATTGCTACCACTCCAGTAGTAAGGCGGCCATCCTTATTAAGGCCGGATTGACGTGAAAGCATTTCCCNAGTGGAGGTGAGAAATTCGTCACACATGTTAGATAGATTGACGGGTTCACCTTTCATCTGAAGCCGTTCAGCCGGATTTGCAGCTAATGGGATGGAGGCCCAGCATACGAAATATCCACTTATCATAAGCAATATGATTGGAAGGGTGTGGCGCAAATTGATCATTAATGCAAAAATGAACAATATATAAGCAAGTCGAAGCCACAATGGATTTACTCCAAGATAGCAACCGAAGCCTGAGAAAACTCCTCCCAAGACCTTATGCTCAGGATCTCTGAATAGCTTTTTCTTTGGCGCGGGTGATGGTATTGGTGGTATATTAGTAGCTAGTGTTTCTTCATCCTCTTCGACAAACTGTTCAGGTTTTCCTACTCTATTTATGATCTCCTCAATATGCTCGATACTGATGGCTTCTGTGCCGTTTTGCCGAAGTTCTGACATTAATTCTGCCACTCTCCCTTCAATATCATCAGCTATCTCTTTTCCGTCAGGCTGGCGTGAAAAATAATCTCTCATATTGGTAATATATGCGTTGAGCATTGCGTAGGCATCTTCATCCATTGGATATAAAGAGCCAAATATATTGACTGAGATGTTTCTTTTCATAATTTAGTCTGTTGTGTTGAAAGATTTAATGATGTTGATTGAATTTGCAAGGT
>WFLX010239147.1_pt1 | contig 10582 bp, 8 predicted proteins | sample 4967041 | NCBI WGS metagenome assembly WFLX01 (sample SAMN12857096, study PRJNA449069) | gut metagenome | isolation source: stool from male and female vole | host: Microtus ochrogaster | place: USA:Florida | collected 2017
CGCTTGACGGCGTGGGCGAGCTGATCGCCTCCCTCCGCGCCGCGCAGGACGACTTCAACAAGGCGAACGACAGCGCGACCGCCGCGCTCACCGCAAAGGGCGAGTCCGCCTACGCGCTCAAAAAGCCGCTGCTCGGCGCAATCAACGACAAACTCGTTCCCTACCTCACCGCCATGTGCGCGGTCAGCGCAGCCCACGCGGAATTCGCCGCAAAAGCCGACATAGAAATCGCCAAAGCGAACGCAAGCGTGGCAAAGAAGTAACGGACAGAAAAGTGCCGTGCAAGCAGCCCGGCACTTTTCTGCTGACAGTTTCTTACGAAACTGTCCCATTGGCAAACCCGCCTATACGGACAAACACTCCGCACACCTGCGAAGCAGGTTCTTAGGGCGGTTAGCCCTAAGCCGTGCTGGAAGAGAGAGGGGGGGGGTGGGGGAGAGAGACCACGCTTCGGAAGTAGAGGTCTCTCTCTCCCCCAAGAAAGTTCCGCCCGCTTCCAAGCGAAAAAAAAAGTTCACCCGCTTCCCAAGCGGGTTCCTAGTGCAGCCCGCCCCGGCCGATAATCCTTGCACAGGGGGCGCAAACTCATTACAATACTGCTATGAAAACAGAACTCATCAAAGATATACTGACTTCCCAGCCGGACGGGCGCACGGTGACGGTGTGCGGCTGGGTGCGCACCATGCGCGACTCAAAGAACCTCGTCTTCATTCAGGTGAACGACGGATCGTGCTTCGCTTCCATTCAGCTCACGCACGACCGCAGCAATCCCGCGAGCGGCGCGGATGCCGCCGCCATTGAAAAGACGCTCGCCAACGTGACGACCGGCGCGAGCGTCCGCGCGACCGGCACGCTCATCGCGTCCCCCGCGAGCGGGCAGTCGGTGGAAGTCACGCTCGGCACGCTCGCCGTCCTCGGCACATGCCCCACTGATTCGTACCCGCTCCAGAAAAAAGCGACTTCCATGGAATTCCTGCGCGAAAACGCCCACCTGCGCGCCCGCACCAACACGTTCGGCGCGGTGTTCCGCATGCGCAGNCAGCTTTCGTTCGCCCTGCACACGTTCTTCCAGGAGCGCGGTTTTTTCTATGTCAACACGCCNGAAATCACCTGCTCCGATGCCGAAGGCGCGGGCGANATGTTCCAGGTCACCACGCTCAGCATGGAAAAACTCGCGCGGCTCGCCGTGGANAAAGGCGCAAGCGGCATGAAAGCCGATGACGCGGAAAAACTCGTCAGTTACGGCAAGGACTTCTTCGGCAAAAAGGCGAGCCTCACCGTCTCCGGGCAGCTGGANGCGGAGACCCTCGCCACGGCACTCGGCCGNGTCTACACGTTCGGCCCGACGTTCCGCGCNGAAAACTCGAACACCACGCGCCACCTGGCGGAATTCTGGATGTGCGAGCCGGAAATGGCGTTCTTCGACNTNGAGGACGACATGGACATTCAGGAAGCGTTCGTCAAATACCTGCTGAACTGGGCGCTCACCAAATGCCCCGCCGACATGGAATTCTTCAACAAGCGCATCCAGCCGGGCGTGATCGACACCCTGCGCCACGTGGTGGAGACGCCGTTCAGGCGCGTCAGCTACACCGAGGCCATCGAAGCGCTGGAAAAACACGCGGACGACTTTGCGTTCAAGCCGTACTGGGGCTGCGACTTGCAGACGGAGCACGAACGCTACCTGACCGAAAAAATCTTCAAATGCCCGGTGATGGTCTACAACTATCCCAAAGAAATCAAGGCGTTCTACATGAAGCTCAACGACGACGGAAAGACCGTCAAGGCCGTTGACGTGCTCGTGCCCGGCCTGGGAGAAATCATCGGCGGCTCGGAGCGCGAGGAGAACTACGACAAGCTGCTCGCGCGCATTACGGAACTGGGCCTGAAACCAGACGATTACGGCTGGTACCTTGACCTGCGCAAATTCGGCACGGTGCCGCATTCTGGATTCGGACTTGGGTTCGAGCGACTCCTGCTCTACGTGACGGGCATGGCGAACATCCGCGATGTCATTCCCTACCCGCGCGCGCCAAAACTAGCGGACTTTTAGGCGGTTTTCCACGGCGGCAATCACGCTGTCGGGGGTGCTTGCCCCCGCCGTGATGCCGACCGTCCGCAATCCATAGAACGAATCGGGAATCTCGTCCGCCGTCTCAATAAGCGCGGCGTGGGCGCAGTGCTTTTGCGCGGTGGCGAACAGCCGGTTCGTGTTTGAGCTGTCCTTGCCGCCAATCACGATAACGCCGTCAACCTGCGCGCACAGGCGGACGAGCGCGTCCTGCCGCTCATGCGTGGCGGGGCAAATCGTGTTGCATATCTCAAGCGACGGGATTACCTTTGCCAGCGCGGCGCAGATTGCGTCCCACGCCGGTATGCTGAACGTCGTTTGGCTCAGCAGCACGACGCGATCCGGCACACCGTCCGCAAAAAGCGAATCCGCATCGTCCGCGCTCCGTATCAGCCGGAAGTCGCAGGGCAGACCGTTCGCGCGAGCGGCTTCTTCCGCGCACCCCTGCACGCCCACCACTTCGCCATGGTTTTTGTCGCCGGCAAAGACAATCGTATATCCTTTTGCCGCAAAATCAGCCGCACGTTTTTGGCTCTGCGTCACAAGCGGACACGTCGCGTCAATCACCGCGTCCGTTTTTTCCCGCAGCGCGCCCGCAACGGCAGGAGAAACGCCGTGCGCACGGATAAGCACCGTGTCATGGCGCGTAACCGTCCCGACTGCGGACAAATCGAGCACCCGAAGCCCGCGCGAAGCCAGCTCGTTGAGCGCGACGGGATTATGGATGAGCGGGCCGAGCGAATACACCGTGCCGTCCTTGTTTTCGGACAACGCCTTTTCGGCGGCGGTCACGGCACGGCGCACGCCGCCGCAAAATCCCAGTACGTCAGCACGAATGATACGCATCGTCCCTCCATAAAAAAGGCGGAAAAGTTTCCTTTCCCGCCGTCAGCAAACCGTGTGCGTTCCGTTATGCCTGAAACTGCACGATATTATTCGCCTTAGAAGTCGTCAGTCCTTTGTTCTCATACGTGCGCCGCACACACGAAATGAACGCGCCCGCAATGAAGATAGAAGAATATGCACCGCTCAACAGACCCACAATCAGCGCGAGCGCAAAATCGTGGATCGTACCCGTCGTAAAGGCAAACAGAGAGACGACCGCAAACAGCGTCGTCACCGTGGTGATAATCGAACGGCTCAGCGTTTCCGTGAGCGAAATATTCAGAATGTCGGTAAAATTGTTNGTCTCGATATTCTTCATATTGGAGCGCACNCGGTCAAGGATAACGACCGTCGCGTTAATCGAATAGCCGATAATCGTCAGGATTGCCGCCANCNTCGTCGTGCTGAACTCCATCTGCGTCCAGGTGATGAACGTGACCATAATGAGCGCNTCGTGGATAATGGCGATNACTGCCGCCAGCGCAAAATCCCAGTGGAANCGGATGGTCGAATACAGCCAAATCAGCACGAGCGTCAGCAACACCAGCACGACTGAATCGCGNATCAGCGTCCGGCTGAACTGTGCGCCGATAAAGTCAGACTTTACGATAGCAACCTTGTCCGCGCCGAATGCCGCAGTCAGCGCCGCGTTCGTCCGCTCCTGTATCGACTGCTGCGTGTCGCCCTCCGCAACGCCCAAGCGAATCTGATAGCTGGCATCCTTACCACTGCCGAGCGTCTTCACGTCCGCGCCCTCAATATCAACCAAAGCCGCGCGAACATCGTCCGCGTTCACGTTCACGCTGTCGTCCGCCGCATGAATGCGCAACGGAGTCGCGCCCAATGTGGTGGATACCGCCGAATTCACGAACAATCCGTCGCCCGACGCGACCGACCCGTCCAAGACATTCACGCTAATGCCCTCAACCTCGCTGATTTTCTGCGCAAGGTCGGCAACCGTCGGGTTCTCTTCATAGCGCAACGTCACCGTGCGGTTTTCCGCGCCCACGCCGGAGACAACCAAATCAAGCCCTGTTTCGGACGGATCGACCGTGATGGTCGCGCTGCCGCCGTAGGTCAGCTCAAGCACCGTGGGATCAATGCGGAATTCTTCAATCATGCCGGGCTTAAAGTCCAAGCCAAAATTGATGCCGCGCGTCACCACAGAAAAGATGCCGCTCGCAATCAGCACGAGGCTCAGAATGACCGCGCAGACAAAAAATTTGCTGAAATATATCACTTTTCTCATTTACTTAACCCTCCAGCTGATGCTCATGCTCTTTTTGCCGACGACATCAGTCTGAAAATCGAACATCAGGCGAGAAACGACCAACGCGGTAAAGACCGAAGACACGACACCGATCGCCAGACTGACCGCAAAGCCCTGGATAGATCCAGTGCCGAGCTGCGACAGGAAAATCGCCGCTATGAACGTCGTGATGTTGGAGTCCAAAATTGCCCACAACGCATTGTCAAATCCCGCCGCAATCGCCGCCGCACGGCTCTTGCCCGCACGGAGCTCTTCCTTAATGCGCTCAAAGATGATGACGTTCGCGTCAACGGACATACCGACCGTCAGAATCATACCGGCGATTGAAGAAAGCGTCAGCGTCAAGTTGAACGCGCTCAAAATGGCGAACATGATGTACATATTCAGCACCTGCGCCACCACCGCATTGAAGCCCGCGCCAAGGTAATACAGCAGCATAAAAATCAAGACGGCGGCCAAACCGACGCACAACGCCTTTACGCCCTGCCGGATTGCCTGATCACCCAGCGACGCGCCGATGACCTGCTGGCTTTCCACTTCAAGCGGAACGGAAAGCCACGCCGTCTGCAACACTTTCTGAATGTTCTGCGCCTCTTCCAAGCCAAATCCGCTGATGGCGACCTGCCCCGTTGTAATCGGCTCGTCAATACGCGCGTAAGACTTTACCTTGTCATCGCTCACGATTGCCATCGCGTCATTCACGTGCGCGCTCGTAAAGTTGCCGAAAATCTCCGCGCCAGAAAGTGCCTCGCCGTTGCGCTCCGTCGAAAGAGAGAACGTAACCTGCGGCTGATTCGTGATATTGTTCGCCGTCACCTGCGCGGACTTGATATACTTGCCGTCAAGTGCCATTTCTTTTTTGAGCACCAAATAACCCACGCGCTCATCAAGCCCGTAGTCATCTTTCTGATACAAGCCCAGTACCATGCAGTCATCGGGAATGATTGACGGATTGAGCAATGTGCCGTCCGCGCTGAACGTATTCGCGGCATTCATGCGATAGTATTCATTGAACGCATCCGTCGCCTCGCGGTCAACAAGATGGAAATTCAGACTGCCTTTGCCCATGATGAGCGTGTTCACGCTTTCGCCGTCTGCCGCACCCGGAATTTCAACGTAGATACGATCCTCGCCCTGCTGCCGGATAACCGGGGATGTCAGACCGAATTTGTCAATGCGGCTCGTGAGCGTCTCAATCGCCTGCGCCATCGCCTCGCGCTTGAACGTGGCGGGGTCGGCAATCGCCGCGTTTGAGTCCGCCTGTGCCGCAAGCGCCGCGTCCAAATCTGCCCGTATAATAATGTTCATGCCGCCGCTCAAGTCCAAGCCGAGTTTGACGGAGTTGGTGTAGCGGTTCTTTGCTTTCAGAATCTTAGTGCGGTACGCCGACTCAACGACGGCAAGCAGTTCGCTTTCGCTGCCGAACGCGCTCATCACGGCGGAAACCGTCATCGGCGCGGGGATTTTCTTGTCCGCAAGCCTGTAGTTTTTTTTCGCCGCTTTCAGCAGATAATCGAACGACGGGTCGAGCATGGCATCCGCGTTCTCATTGGCGAGTTTTTTCAGCGCGTTCACGTCCGCGCTCGCCTGCACCGTCGCATAATCCTTGATTTTCTCCAACGAACCGAGCGCGAGCGTCTGTTCGTCCTTAGGTGTGCGCACATACCAGCTGATTGACGGCCACAAGAACCAGAAACAGACGGCAAGCACGGCAATAATGATGGCAAACCGCGTCCGTTTATTCATGAGATTCCCCTTGCGCGGCCGTCTCATCCGCCGCAGGCGTTTCGGCAGATTCTTTTTCCGCCTCGTCCTGCTCGGACTGCTTCGCCCTCTCAGATTTTTTCGCCGGCTTCACGTCTGCCGGTTTGTCAACGATGACGGACGCAACCGCAGAGCGGTTGAATTCGATTTTCGTGCCGTCATCAACCTTGATGATGACCGTCTTCTCTTTCGCCTGATGCACGACACCATGAATTCCGCCGATCGTAATGACCTTGTCGCCTTTTTTGAGCGCGGCAATCATTTTTTCGGTTTCTTTTTGTTTCTTGTTCTGCGGACGAATGATGAACAAATAGAAGATTCCGATAAGCAGCACAAAGGGAAGCACCGTTACCAGAAAACTACCTTGCGGGGGAGTTCCCGCAGCCGCTTGAAGCAATGGAATAAAAGACATTTTACCCTTCCTTTCATTATAATAGTGAAAATTAAAGCATTACGAGCATAGCACGTTATGGATATGCTCGTCAAGCACGAGAGACTAGTGCGCAAGCAACGATGTCAGCTCGCGGTCCAGATCCAAAAGATGCTCGTCGGTAGAAGAAAGCGCGACGACCTGTTTCAGATAGTATTGCGCCTTGCGGTACTCGCGCTTGCGGTAATAGATTTCATACAGCCGCATGAGAGAATCTTTGTTGCGCGGGTTTGACGTGAGGCTGGAACGCAAATCGCTCAGCACCGCCTCTTCGCCCTGCGCAATAAAACTGCGCTCGTAATACAAAAAACTTTTCATGCGCGCGTTCGCGGACGGCAGCTGCTGGGCAATCAGGCGCGAGGCTTCCTGTGTGCGTCCCGTCGCGACAAGCACGCGGATATACGACTGCACGGCAGTCTCATCGGACGGATTGCGGTTGTACAAATCCGACGCGAGCCGCCATGCCTCGTCCGCATGATTTGCCTGCAAGCAGATAGCGATATGCGTATGCACCGCACTGACCGGAACGTCCGCCAGCGACAGCAACGCGGAACTTGCCCGGTAGGCATCGGCGTAGCGGCGGGACTGCACCAGCTGCGCAATCTGGATTTCGAGCGCGGCAACATTGTCCGCGTCCTTTGCCAAAATCTGTTCAGCAAGCTCGCCCGCCGTCTTGCCACCAATCCGCTGCCCCGTCTGCGACGCAAGCTCCGCCGCCGTCAGCATGATTTCGGCATCGTCCGGGTACAACTGCAAAGCCCGTTCCACCGTAGCGACGGCACCGGCGGTATTGCGGTTCCAGTCTTTTTGCAGTGTTGCCCGCAGCAGCAGATAATCACGCGCCGTCGTGTCCGAGCGGGCATAGATGTCCAGGAGCGACGCGGCTTTGATATAATCGCCCTTGAGCGCAAGGATTTTGGCGCGCAGCAGCAGATACTGCATGTTGTCGTTCTCCAGCTGCAACACGCGCGCGGCATACTGCTCCGCCGCATCCAAGTCCCCCGCCGCAAACGCAGATTCCACGGCAAGCTTGAGCACGTCCGCGTTCAGGTGATTCTGCTGCAACAGCTCCTGTGTCCGATTGAACGTCGCCTGCGCGTCGCCGATGCGCAACGATGCCCGCGCGAGCGCATAAGACGCTTCGTAGCACTGCGGCGCAAGGCGCACCACCTTCGCAAAACAGTCCACCGCCTCGGGAAACCGCTCCGTCCGCTGGTACAGCACGCCCAGCAAATAATTCGCCAGCACGGAATCCGCCCGGTCATGCAGCGCGTCCGTCAAATCAGCCTGCGCGCGCTCATAATAATCACTGCGCGTATGCGACGTGACCAGCACGAGCGAAGGCAGGACTTTCGCCAGAAAATCAGCGTTCCCCGTGCCGAAATCATATATGCCGTCGCGGGCAGACGCAATCGCGCCCGTGTATGCATTGGCAACGTCCACTTCGGGAACGACCAGATGACCCGCCTCCGACGGCCACACAATCTGAAGCACGGACACCGCCACGAACAGCAGCACGCGTTCCGCCTCATCGTGCGGATTTTTCAGCTGGGTAACCGCAGCCTTCAACGAATCGGGCGAGCCAATCTCCACGTTCTCCAGAACCTGCGGAGCGACCATGCCGAAATACGCCCTGCTGACGCGTTCGGGCAACGCGATAGCAACCGCGTCCGACGGATTCGCCTCGTAGGAGTCCGTCACCTGCCCCTGATCCGGCGGCGGCGCAACGGACGTTGAGCCGCACGCCGCCAAAGACAGCGCGGCGGCACAGCACCCCGCAAAGACGACTTTCCTCATTCGCCGATCACCCCGTCGTCCGTAATATCGGCATCCGTCTCATACGGAAAATGATTGCCGGGCGTGTGCTGGTACAAAAACAAGCCGATCAAAAACGCGCCCACGCCCATCAAGAAGAACGGCCAGGAGCGGGCAACGAATTCACGGAACGAAATCGTGATAATATCGAACGAAAAAAGAAGAAAAACCGCGCCGAGCAGCACCAGCAGCACGCCGGGAAACAAATACGCGCTCCGCACTTTCCGGTGCCGGAACAATCCCGTCAAAAACAGGCAGATGCCGCACAGCACCACGCCACACGGCCACAGCTGCGTCCAGCTCACCGAAAGAATCCCCGACGTGACGAACAGATACAGGCTTGCCGCCAGGCACAGGTACAGCCCGAAAAAAAACAGCGGCGCATGACGGTACGTGACCAGCGAAACGTAAAAACACAATGCGCCGACCAAAATCAGGCAGACATTGACAAACGGCGCGACGTTCCCCACGCCGGCAAAGGGATGAATCAGCAAAAAAAATCCCATGAACACGCAGACGACACCGACGGCAAGCAGAACATTCAGAATTGGAACGGTGAATTTTTTCATACTATCCCCAACAACAGAAACTGAAAAGCACGGCGTGAATTCCCGCCATTATCCCTTATTTTGTTTATGATACCGCAGTTGCAACGAAAAGTCTATTGAAAAACACCGCGGATTTTATTACAGTTGCACTATGGCTTTCCGAATCAGACATCTTGCCGTCATCGTCCTTGCGCTGCTCGCCTGCTCATGCAAGAACGACCAATCAGCGCGGCAGGAACAGACACGGCAGCAGCTGTACGAACTGCTCGCGGACAAAACGCTCCCCGAACAGTCGCGCTACGCCGTCATCAACCGCATCGCAAATTCGTACTACGCCCAGAAAGACTACAACCGCATGGTGCTTTTCCTGACCGACTGGGTGGAGAAAAACCCCGGCGACACCTACGATGCCTACTGGCTGCTGATGGTCGCGCAGGCATACCTTGAGCAGGACGCAGAGCCAATCGCCGAATACTATTTTGAGCGCATCCTCAAATACTATCCCGACCTGCTCGTGCAGGAAAAGTCGATCCACCTTACCTGCTTGCAGCACCTCATCAAGATTACCAAAACGCCCGCAAGCCGCATCGCCTATTTCAACGAGCTGGTCAGCCGCTTTCCGTCCGACGTGAACGCCACCGAAATGTACGTGCGCCTCGCCCAGGAATACGAAAAAGAAGGTGAATGGAACCAAGTCCTGCGCTCCTACGCACAGTTCCTTGACCGCCCCGATGCCTCGACCATTCAGATCGCGGGCATTCCCGATGCCTACAACACCGCGCGCCAAATGGTCGATTTCTCCAAGTCGGCAAAAGACTGGACCTTTGAGAGCCTTGACGCGCTCGAAACCGCCGTCAAAACCGCCATCGACCGCTACGACGCGCGCGCGCTCGACCGCTGCCGCTCCAAAGTCAATTTCTTCGCGATGAGCTGGCGGGCAAACGAATCCGACGCAAACGCGCTCGAATACTTCTCCATGCGCAACTTCATGCGCGGCAACCGCATCCGCTACGAAGCAAAACTGGACGAATCCTCCAACTCCAACGAAGCCTACCTGAAGACACGGGGCTGGAGTCCGTACATCAACATCTGGTATCTCTATTTCCGCAAAGTCAACTTCCCCGTAGATCCCGACATCCACGGCCGCTGGGAATGGGCGGGCATCTATTACGGCGAAAAACTCTAGGAGGGGGAAGTCTCCCCCTCGCTCTAGCCCGCTCTCGCGGTCTTCCGCTACCCCCTCTGCGGGGAGCACCCCGCAACGCCCCCGCGAACAGGCAAAAACTCAGCTCAAGCCAAACTTGCCTATGTTGCTAAAATCATTGATGATTTCTTGGTAATTTTCGTGCAAGAAATGATTTGTCTCATCGGAATAAAATTCGTTCTTTCCCAAAATCGCCAGTATTCCAAAAATGGACGACAAAGGCTCTGTCGTTCCGTCCGAGCCGATTTGATCCCTGTACGTTTCCAAAATCAAATGCCCCAGCTCATGCGCGATTATCACTCGAATCAATTTTTCGTCAAGCCTTGAAGAATAAAAGATACAGTAAAACTGCTCTTCCTCAAAATATTGCGCCGAACCGTATTTTTCGATTTTGTCGTTGTCGAACGCAAACGGCTTGCATTGGATGATGAATTTGGCATACTCAGGCTTTTCGCGAAGTTTTTCTTCGACCGTCCTGATCAAATGCGCCAGATATTGCGATTTCATTTTCTCAGAAAAATCATCGTAAAGTTTGCGAATCACATCGGGCGACTTTTGCGAACCATTGGTTTTTGCGCAGATTTCTTTTTTGCCG
>WFLX010033963.1_pt1 | contig 10580 bp, 8 predicted proteins | sample 4967041 | NCBI WGS metagenome assembly WFLX01 (sample SAMN12857096, study PRJNA449069) | gut metagenome | isolation source: stool from male and female vole | host: Microtus ochrogaster | place: USA:Florida | collected 2017
AGCACATTTCCAAGGGGTGTGGTGATGCGCTCAAGCCCCTCCTCACCATAGGCAAACTGCAGCCTCAGGCGGTTCGGGTATTCCACATACTGCAAAAGGCCCTGCCCGTCATAAACACACAAAGTATGGTCTGCAACATCCTTCAGTAGGTACTCTTCCTCTCCGGGTGTCCCGTTTTCCCGCACTTCCAGCAGGAAACGGGATGCCCCCCTGCTCTGGTTCACCCAGGTTCTCTCCTGCTCCTCATAGCACACGGAATGCCCCGTGATGGTCTCCAGATGTACCCTCTTGTGCTCCGCATCCTTTGTGTCAAGATATACCCTGCTGGCATAGGGAAAACTCCATCCCCTTCCCAGCACCGAATCCCTGCGGCAGGTGGAATGGTAGGTCCTCCCCAGCATCAGCGCGATTGGGAGGCTTGCAAGGACAAAGTCAGTGGCATCTATGACATAGATTCCTGTGACTGCATCCACCGGGTCGCTGATCCAGGCATCCAGCCCGTTTACAAACAGGTTTCTGGCAAGACTTTCTGCTGGATTGAAGCTCTGTCTGCTCAGGCGGCACCCTACGCCCTCTATGGTAGTGTCAACGATGCCGCCAACGGCCATCTTTGCCAGATGGCTTTTAAAGGAACAGCCCTCAATGCCCATTTTCTTTAGCAGCCCATCCCGGATGCCGGTACCCTCGCTGCCCTGTGCTATGCCGATCCCTATGTTCCATGCCATATGACCGAGATTGACTTTTCCCGTTTCCGCCAGATCGTTCAGGGCGCCGTTTAAGGTATCCCCGCTGACCTGCAGCGCCGTTTTCAGCTTTTTGGCGTGTTTGGCAACTTTTGCAAATTTCTCCACATCGCCCAGCCTGGTAAAGGAACCGCCTACCGCCATGCCTGCCACGATGCCGAAGGCAATCTCTATGCCGGTCCTTACTAGTCCGTACAGAACCTCATTGCCGCCGAAGACATCATCTCTCATGAAGTTGTGTCCCCGGCTCAAATCCCCGTTCTGGGATTTCTGGTAACTGTCTAGCCCTTCCGCCACATCCGCCGCCGCAAACGTGGCCGTTGCAGCCCCTAGGACCACAGTAGCGATGATGACTCCCGCCGCACCGCCGGTCACCGCCGTCAGAGTTACTGCCACTGCTACGGTTGCCACTGTGGCAGCAATTTTCACGAGTCCCTTTAAGAAGGCGGTCCGGCTCTCTTCAAACTTCGCCTCCAGCTGCTTGCTGACTTCCTCATTCGTCTTCTCTCTGGTTTCCGCATCGTTTGCCGTCACGGCATCCCTCAGTTCCTCCAGGGACGGGTTCTCCGCAGGGGAACGGTCAGAGGCATCCAGATTCACAAAGGCTGCTATGATGCGTGCCTCTTCCGTCAGGTAGATCTGGGAACCATCTTCCCCTATCTGAAGCAGCAGGTCCTCCGCTTCCAGAACCATCTGTCCAGAAGGCTGCCCTTCTTCCTCAATAGGTTCGCCTACGGTCAGGTTTTTCTCTGCATAGAGATAGACCTGGTTGCCCGTAATCAGGGCATTTCCCTCTATGTCCATAGCCACGCATATCTGCTTTTCCGGATCCGCAGATATACTTGCATAAGAAGGAGTCATCAGCAGTTCCGCACCATTTATGTTGGAAAAAGATTTATTGTCCGGTATCTGTGCATAGCCCGCTGAAGATGACTTGCTACAGGATGTCCGGATGGCATGAACCGCAATGGCATCCTTTTCGTCATCCCCAGGGAAATAAATATGTACCTGGCTTCCCACCTCCGGCATACAGTAGATAAAACTGCTCTCTATGGCATAGGTAAAGTATTTCACATTCGGAGAGTTATCATATTCCGGGTCGATATGGAAATGCACACGCACACAGTTCCCTGAACGCTCTTTTACCGTAGCAGGGATGCTCATGCCAAAGATATTGGGATTCTTCTTGGGCGCACATGATACACCTTTTTCACGGCTCAGTTCATAGATGCGCACAAGTTCCCCTTCCACCGTCCGGTATTCTATCTTGGTGACAATGGTACTGATGCCACGGAAGCGGATCTTCTGGGCCAGACAGAAATCATGCCGTGTGACCACTGCCCATTTCAGGGTCTCCTGTGGAAGTATCTCCTGTGCACTGCCCATGCGGTAGTATTGGTCCATATCCTTGATTTCCGAAAATTCTTCTTCACTCAGGACATACTCTTCCCCAAGATCCGGGATTCCGAAATAGGCTCTCCCATGTGCTGCACGGCAGTCCGGTATGAGGAAGGTATGGAAATGGCTGGCAAGGCGCACCAGAAAATCCCAATCGCTTTCTTCATACTGCAGGAGAAAATCAGGGATCACCTCCCCCTTGGTGACACAATCCTGTATCTCTGCCTCTTCCTGATTTTCCAGCACCTTATCCATGACCTGCTTATAAGTTGCATCTAAATTCAGAAAGCTCTGGCATATTGGTGCAAGAGCCCAATCCATGGTATAGGAAAACGCCTCCAGCCGCAAAAGGTGCAGTCCCTTCTGCTGCTCCATTCTGGCATCTGTAATCTTTCCGGCATATAAAAGTCCATCCTGACCTTCTTTATATACCTCTATGTGATCCCCATCCTTTATACCATGAACGAGAGCCTCTATCTTTTCTTCTTCCACCAGAAGTAAAAGCCTTAAAGAGACATGGTCGTTTAATGACGCATTCATCTCAAACGCTTCTACTCCAACAACGCCCTCAAAAGGAAGGCGAATGAAAAGACCCTGATAAGCAAGCTCCATATCTTTTTCCTCCTATTCCGGCTGTCCCGAAAGCAAGATTGTCACACATCCGCCATAACTGCACATAATATCACATCTGCGCAGCAATACGGGTTCCCCGTTAATAAACACCTTCTCATGCCCATCCAGCCATTCGTTCTCCGGCGGGAAGTGGGCGGTACATTCACCCACAAAATCTGACCTCATCTCTGCCAGCTTTTCTTCTTCACTCTTTTCTTTCTCCGGAATGCCTAATATCTTTTTACCTATACTCACTCCGGTTTTAATCCGATTCCATGTATTTGTAAAAAAACCTGCAATATTGTCACGCCAATCCTTCTTAGCCTCTATTTTGGCGTTGGTCTTTTCTATCTCTTCCTGCACCTGGGGATTCTCCCTGCTGTGGCATCCTCCAAAATTAATGATATTCTGATTCAGCACCATATCCTTTACCGTCATCTGTGGTATCTGATGCGTAAACACTCCATGAGTGGCATCAAGCGCAAGATAGCTTTCCCTCATCCCAAAGGGACATTCAATCCGGGCACAATGCACAACATAAGTGGTGTCATTTTTACGGTTTTTTCGAAGTTCCTCTTTTTTTTCCTCAACCGCTTCTGCAGCTGCCTGTGCATCTTTCGCAGCATTCTCAAGGTTCTTGTTTGCTTCATCTTCTGCCATATTGGCATCCTGCAATTCCTGCCATGCAGCATCACACTCCTCCATGCTGATTTCACCGTTCATGAACTTTGCTTCTGCTATCCGGTATGCATCATTTGCGGCTGCAGTACGTTCTGCAGCTGCACTGACAGCATCCTGTGCCTCAAAAAAATTCCCATAGGCCTGATTCTGCGCATCTTCCATTGCTACCAGACTTGTATCGCTCATCTACTGCACCTCCACTTCTTCAAAGCGTATTCCCATCGGTTTCCGCCGCAATAGACTCTCCGCCAAAGGCAGGCTGACAATGGGGTCTTTTCTCTGATTCCCCTGCAAAAGAAAGAGGTTATGCCGCCCAATCACCTTGGCATCTAAAACCAGATGTTTTACTGTTCCGTTCGGGTAGTATTCTGTTCCACTCCCCACCGCATCCAGATGATCCATTAAGGTATGTACATATCGATATTGCTTTGAGCTCTCTTTATGAATCATGACTACTTCCTGAAAGAACAGCTCCGGCTCATATGCATCCAGAATCTCCTTAAATCGTCTGGAGAACATCATTACCGGATGCTGCAGAAAGTCCCATCTGGCTTCTGTACCATCTCCCGTCAGATACAGCGCCACTGTGCTACCTAATTGGCTACTGTCCTCCTTGGAAAACAGATGACTGCCGCCATTTATGTCAAAATCTCGGTATTGAATGGAACCTGGCAGATTCTTGTCTTGTGAAATAAAGAAATACCTCATATCGCTTCCTCCCTGTCCAAACGGATTCCCTGCAGCTGTTCTGCACTGATTTTCAAAAAGGGAACGCTTTCTGCTGGGAACACAGCCGCAGTGAGCTCCGCTCCCTCAAAAGATGTCTGTTCAAAGGTACTTTCGCGGAAATCCGCTCCCCACAGGTTACAGCCCTCAAAGCTGCATCCCACAAAACGACTTCCCGGAAAACGGCTTCCCTCCAGATTGCAGTTCTGAAATACTATGTTTTGTATGGTACTGCCCTCAAAGGTAATAAAGCGCATATCCATATCTTTGATAGTCCTGTTCTCATAAGTACCTTTATACCAATAGCTGAAAACCATATTTTCCGGCTTGCGGCCAGCTTTTGAAAGCTGGGCTTTCCAAGCTCCTGGCTCCTTTTCCACCCTGTCTGTCTGAACTAGTATCTCCGAATGATCCCGGTATTCTCCCCATCTGAGTATCCAATACGGAGACCGGGTAACAGGGTCAAAAATACCTTTTTTCTCCCAATCCCGCAGACGGTAACGGAGAATCTGGCAAATCATGTTGTCAATCACAGGCAGTTCATCAAAAAGGATGTTCTGGATATCATAGTCATTGACAAAGACTCCATATCCCTGATTTGCTTGAATAAGATCGTTCCAGAGCTCATCCAAGGGTATAAGCAGCTCCTTTGCATCCACATATACTTCTGCAGGTTCTTCATCCATGTACCAGCTGATATCAAGACCATGGAGCTGCATCCGATAATTTCTGTTGATGAAATCCGTCTTCAGCAGGGAAAAATACATAAAGCATACATATTCCTTCTCCTGCTTTGCCATTTGCTTCCCTAGAAGCTTCATCGCCTTTTCTACCAATGCTTCCCAATCTTCCGCATGCTCCAGAACATAATCTCCCATGCGGCTGTGGAATGTAGATATCTTTTCTGCCACCGCTTCTTTATAGTTGTGCAATGCTGTTTCTCTATCCATTTGCCTCTCCTTCAAAATGTGCTAATCATAGTTCACGTCTGTTCCCAGCAAGAAAACATCTCCTCCAGCAGATGCAATTTGTCCGCCTTTCAGACTGTTTAGGATAAACTGCTCTGATACATGAAATGTCACCTTTTCCTCTGCGTAAAGTGCAATCTCCTCTTGTGAGATTACTTTTACCATAGATTGTGATTGTATCTTGACCTTCCCATCCTCCTGAATGGTCATTGCGGATAGACCTTTTCCGCAGGAAAGTCTGATATAACCCGGAGCCAGGGCAAGTTCCTGACCTGACTTGGTTCGCAGATACCGACTGTTAGGGTCGCTCATTCGGTCTTCGCCATCCAGCGGAGCGTTATAGTTGCTCACAGCGCTTAATGCAATAGCTTCGGACTCTTTCTTGGAGGGAAAATATATCCTCACATCATCCCCTATTTCTGGCATACAGTACCATCCGCTTCCATCAGAAGATGCGGATATGGTTGAATAGGGAAACCAATATAGTGCCCGCTCCGCATTATTTCCATCGATTTCCATTGCTGCCTGCACATTTGTGCCAGAAACATTTACCACATTGCCATTCAGAGCCACCCCTATCAGATGCATGGGGTAAATTGCAGGTATTGTCAGTCCATTTGCACTTTGTACCTCATAAATTCCCTGCATCTCCTGTCCGGCAAAGGAGTATCTGTATGCATAGACAACAAGGGAAGTCCCCTGCATTGGGACCAGCTCAAAAATGTTCAAAATCTCTTCTGAAGCTATCTTATAGCGAGTGAAATCAACCGCTTGTACCTGTCGGCCGTTCGCTTTCAGTCCATAAAATCCGTCCATATCCTTTTCCATATCCAAAAGGTGAAAAGAAACTGTGCGCTCCAAAAGATTCGGAATGCCTGCATATAGTTTTAAGCCGGGCTTTCTGCTGTCCGGAGTGAGCATAATGCCTTCCTTTGAAAGCACTCTCCTCAAAAATTCCCAATCGGTCTCTTCATACTGAACGATCAGGGTCTCAAGTTGTTTCTCCTCTGCTGCATAATTCAGCTGTGCATCTTCATAATTCATCAGTATTTCCTGCACCAAATTCTGAAAAGTCATCTTGACATTTTGGAAGGAACGGGAATGCTTCTCCCTGTCCATCAGCCAGCTGCGGCTTTTTCCTTCAATCCTCACCGTTTTCATCTGTCCATGCTCAAAGACCTGAATATCTGTCAGAATGCCGGAAAACAGAATCTTCTTTTCTGTTCCTTCCCGCAAAAGAACTTCAAAACTCTGGCAATCCGGAATCTCAAATATAAATTCTTCCTGCATCACATGGGCAGAAATTATCAGCGTACTATGGTCTCCTGCCTGGGATTGTATTTCGCATTCCAACACCTCTGCTAGTTCTAACCCGACTACCTCTATATCATGTAAACTGTACATAATATCCCTCCGCTAATTATTCATAATCCTGAATGCTATTATTGATAATCCTGACGGCATCAATGTTTATTGCATCATTTGTTACTGTGATGTTTCCTCCTGCATCATTTATGAACTCTATCTGCATACCGGCTGTCACGCTCATTATCTTATCTGTGCTAAAGCACACTGCTTCTACTGCGCCGATTTCAATGTCTTCCATTGTGGCAATTTCAGCTTTTCCGTCATTGGTCAGAGTGACGGTTCCTTTTTCTTCCCCAACAGCCAGCTGTATTCCGCCCTCTATAAATCTGACAGCTTTTCCGTCTGGTGTGGTGATATCTTTTAAGTCGGGATTGCCCATAGGACTGTCCGGTGCAGGCGCCGACTCTCCCTGAATATTTGCAATGGCATAACCTTCCTTCTCATCTGCCGTAGGAAAGAAAATTCTTACCCGATCTCCATTTCTGGGCATACAATACCAGCCGCTTCCGTCCGGGGATGCCGCTACGGTGGAAAAAGGAAAGAAATACTTTTTCTTATATTGCACCAAGGCATCGGTTTCCAACTGCGCCTGAAGTCTGTTGCGGCTGACTGCTGTAACTACTCCGTTTACGGAGACTCCCCCCAGGGCCTGATTATGGTATTTGAGAACCCTCAGTCCTTCGGCAAAGTACAAATAATATCTGCTGACAAAAAGCCCTCTTTGAATAAACCTGTCAATTTTTCCGATATACAAGTCGTTTCCTTTAAAGCGTACTTTCTCTCCCAACGGAAGAATATCGTATGCCTCCACCTCATAACAAATCTGGCCTTTCAGCCCCCTGTCAGTCTCTCTTGGCGCCACATTACGATGCAAAACATAGGGAAGGGAATCCCAATCCGCATCCTCCTCTGTGTCCATCAGTCCTGCCCTCAGATAAATCCCCGGTTCATTGCCTGCCATATATGCATTGGTTNCATAAAAGGAGAGGACTCTGTTCAAAAATGCCCAANCTNTNTCCTGATACTGCACCACAATCNGCTCTAGNTCCCTATCTTCTATGNAAAACAGAATCTNACNCTGGNGATATGATTCTANTATCTTTGCCACTANTTGGTGGGANNTCNTTGCAGTGTCCAGAAAAGAACGGTTCCTTACTTCAAGATCCATCTGATAGCTTTCTGTCAATGCTTCCAAATGCAATACGCACCGTTCCCCCTGGACTTTTATCTCCATACGGGTCACTGTGCCATAAAACAGCGACAGGATAGAGTCTCCAGACTCTGCAAATAATCCGATATGACTGTCTTCTTCATATAAGAGAAAATCTTTTAATTCCTCCTGTGTCTCCGCATCTGCGCAAAGCACTCCATGCCTGCCGGGATTTTCACTGATGTCACATGTCAATACCGACAGCTTTGTGCTCCCAAGCACCAGAAAAAGGCTCCCATAAGTAATTGCATCCATACTCTGCCGCCTCCCTTCTAACGATTCATTTCCTCAATCATGTGTACCATTGCCTCCAACAGGAGCCCCATGCCCTTTTGTTCTTCTTCTGGGCAGCTAAAATTTCCTGCATAGACTCTGTCACCCTTTTTCAGCTGGAAGGCTATATTGTATAGGCGTCCTTTTGATGTAGGAGCTGTATAACAAAAATATTGCATGTTCCCCATTGCCGCCTTTTTCCCCGGCTTTATGTATATTCGCAAATCTTTCATGGCTTCTTTGGTCTGTGCAATCCATTGATCCAAGGATATTTTTACCTTTGTGCAGGGCGCATCCGACACATTGAAAACCACCTTGCGCTTATTGCTTGCAAAAAGGATCATTCCTGCTTCATTTTGTTCCACATCATAAAAATTTTTGATAAAGGGAACTGTCAGGCGCCCTTCCAATAGTTCCTTCGATTCAAATTCCAGCAGCAATGTATAGAGATACTGTCGTCCATTTCGGATTCCTTCTATCAATTCCTCCAATGTATAAGTAATCCGTTCTTTAGGATCATACTGTTTTCGCAGCATTTCCCTTTCTTTCTCTTCTTCCAGCTCATATTGTTCTTTTATGAATCGTGCTATGGATAAATCTATCTCCTTTTCCATGCCAAATGCCTCCTTTTCCTGATTTGTTAGAGCATGAGCAATGTTCCTTCTTTCTTTTGAGTCTGCTGTGATTCTTCTCCCCTGTCTCCAGCTTCCCGGAGAATCCTCTTTAACATATTGTATATCTGCACATTCGTATATTCCTTGCCCTGCCCGAGTCTTGCATTCAAATAGACGCGAATTGCCTCGTAAGGCATGGATTCTGTTAGTTGCAAGCAGCTAAGACAAAATGCACTGTCCCAAGGATTGGTAACGGAATGTTTCAATAACTCCTCTGCAAAACTCTTTAAAATCTGCGGCCAGATTCCAGAATGACCCGGCGCCGCGTAGGGTGCATAAATGCGGTTTACGGTATCAAATTCCGTCTCGTAATCGTAGAAATCCACATACTCTGAACGAAGTCTTGCACCCGGCTGAAGCTTAAAACGCGCAAGCTCCAACTCCTGCTCCGTATCCGGCTCCTGTCCATCCACTATGACCTGTGAAAAAAAATCTTCTCCCCCTGACCCAATGGCCTTGTCCCAGAAATGCACTTTTACATATGCCAATTCTCCTTCTGCTTTGTATGTGACAGGATAGGGTTTGTCCAGAAAATAGGGAACTCCTTTGTAATACAATATGCCCGGCAGAATAAACAGCCCCGTGTCAGTTCCCTTAATATCACATCCTGCCAAAATTCCGTCGCTGTAATTCTGATGCTGCAAATCAAACAGCGTTCTCGGGAAATCCCTAAGATTTTCAAGCATTTCCTTTTTTAAGAGTCTTTTTGCCTCAAAAACCGGATATGTATTCTGAAACATGACCTTCCTCCCTCTTATACTCAACAGATGGCAATCTCATCAATCTGCATGGTTTCCTCCACACCTATAATTCCAAAGTGATGCTCGTAAANAATCTCCACATGNTATCTGATATCCAGAAAGGTATCTATCNAAANNCGGATTTTACGTTCCAACTGCCTTTCCTGTTTTAATCCCGTGTAAATCAGTACCTCATTCGGATATTCATTGCTATGGTAGACAATGCTGTCTGCCACCAGACCATGAACCATGTCAAGAAAAACCGACAATGTGCTCCCCTCCTGAAAACTGTGCAGCCATCCTCCTAACAGCACTTCCTGTTCCTTTCTATCCATGGACTGAAACACATCTTTTGCCGCCTCACCAAATCTTCCCTTCAAAATCTCTTTCGCCAGAAGCCTTTTATAATAATCTTCCTTTGTCAGCCCCATCCGGATATNGTTCTGNGCCAGCATATNCAGGCTTANGTTTGTCAGGCTGTCCCGCAAAGCAGGAANGTCTNNCGGGTCCGGCGGAAACATCTCATGAAAAATGTCATAAAAGCGGTAATAAGTATTGACCCCTATACTCACATCCCCCAGCTGCCCGTCTTCCTCCAGCCATGTCTGGTTCAGGCAGGGCAGTGACAGTTCCATATATCCGCTTCCCAATGGAGTATGCAGAAAACGAAGCTTTTCTTCCGGAAGCTGCTCCGTCTGCGCAGCTAGTAACACTTCCCAAAGATACCTCATAATAGTATTCCTCCGCAGTCATATTCCGGATAGATTCTNTGNACCTNAGACACCAGAAAGCTNANGATATCTCTTTGNAGCCAANCCAGCTTCTGCCCTGCCCTAAAATACNANANCANCTTTTTNTGNGCCGTTTTGNCCNGGATTTCATCCTGTATAAAGAAATTCATGGAATAAGTTTCCTGCCCACCCGGAAAGCAGTCTTCTATCCGACAGTCCTGATAGCTTACATACGCTTCCAATCCATATCCTCTTATGAAATGCAGCAATTCTGTTTTGGTCCGGATATGCTGATTCCACTTGCGCTGATATTTTTCTGCAAAGCTGTCTTCCCGCCCGTTTCCCATAACCGGAAAGGTATAGCGGTCTATCTTTTGTTCCTCAGAAGAACGAATTTGATAAATGCTCCATTTTTTAGCTTCCCCCGCATCACATATGATGCGGAGTTTATTGCTG
>WFLX010021493.1_pt1 | contig 10576 bp, 10 predicted proteins | sample 4967041 | NCBI WGS metagenome assembly WFLX01 (sample SAMN12857096, study PRJNA449069) | gut metagenome | isolation source: stool from male and female vole | host: Microtus ochrogaster | place: USA:Florida | collected 2017
TATCCAGATCGGCCTCACTCTTTATCCCCTTGTATTTCCAGTGGGCGGCAAGACCTTTCTCGGCAATGAGATCCATGCGCTTTGTGCGGATCTGCACCTCAACCCATTTGTTTTCGGGCCCCTTCACAGTTGTATGGAGCGACTCATAGCCATTGCTTTTGGGGATTGAGAGCCAGTCTTTCATCCTGGCAGGATTGGGGGTGTACATATCAGCCACGATAGAGTAAACATTCCAGCACTCAGCCTTTTCACGCTCTTTAGGGACATCGAGAATCACACGGATTGCAAAGAGGTCGTAGATGCCTGAGAGCTCCACATGCTGTTTGCGGAGCTTATTCCAGATGGAATATATGGATTTGGTTCTACCTTTAATTTCATAGTCAATCCCTATAGTATCAAGTTTGGCTTTGAGTGGGGCTATGAAGTTGGCGATATACTCATCGCGGGCGCTTTTGGTCTCGTTTAGCTCTCGGGCAATCTTGCTGTAGACATCGCGTGAGGTATATTTGCGGGACATAAACTCAAGTTCACTCTTGATTTTGTAGAGTCCGAGTCTATGAGCAAGGGGCGCATAAAGATAGTTGGCTTCGAAAGCGGTGTCAGTGACAAACTTCTCATCCTTATGGTGGTTGATGGCTCTCATGAGGGTAAGCCTCTCAACAATCATGATGATGATTACTCGGATATCCTCCGCAAATGTCATGAGAAGTCGCCGGAAGTTATCAGTTTTTATCACTCCTTGCTTCCCGTAGAGGGTCGACACCTTAATAAGACCCTTGACCATTCGGTCAATATCATCACCCCACGAATCCTTTATGCTTTCTTGAGAGAGCAGATTGTCTACACAGAGACCATAGAGGACTGTCGCTATAATCATATTTCTGTCGGGCGACACCATCTCGCAAAGAGTAATTGCGGTCTCCAGACTATGCTCCACTTTGTTTATGCCATGACGGTCTGTTAACAGACTGACATCGGAATATACCTCCTTTATCAAATTCTTTAGGGTGGAGAAGTCATGGGGCTCGCGCACATCGGCAGTGTCAGTCAGCAACTGCTTTACATGTGCTCTCAGCCCTGATGATGCTTCTTGTGTCTGTGTCGATACGTCCATTATATTTGGAGTGAGAATACTAAGGAATCAAAAACTTACAAAATGAGAATTATTTAGTCACGGCGATAGATGCATGCACCGACCGAGTTGAGGCGGGTGTCTATATCCTGATACCCTCGGTCGATCTGGTCGATGTTGTCGATCTTTGATACACCATTGGCGCTCATCGCTGCAATGAGCATCGCTATGCCGGCGCGGATGTCGGGAGAATGCATCGTGTTGGCTCGCAGAGGCACTTTGTGGTCGAGCCCTATGACTACTGCTCTGTGTGGATCACAAAGCATTATCTGCGCACCCATATCAATAAGACGATCCACAAAGAAGAGGCGACTTTCAAACATCTTCTGATGAATCAACACACTACCTTTGCACTGAGTGGCTGTGACGAGCATCACAGAGAGAAGGTCGGGTGTTAAGCCGGGCCAGGGAGCATCCGCCACGGTAGGAATTGATCCATCAAGATTGGTCTCTATCTGATATGTGTCCTGGGCAGGTATGTAGATATCATCTCCACGACGTTCGAGGTTAATTCCAAGTCGCCTGAATGAATCAGGTATGATGCCAAGATTATCGTAACTTACATTTTTAATTGTCAGTTCGCTTTGGGTTGTAGCGGCCATTCCAATAAAGCTGCCAACCTCAATCATGTCAGGAAGAATGGTGTGGACAGCGCCACCGAGTCGGTCAGTACCTGTGATTTTCAGTAGATTGGAACCAATGCCATCAATTTTGACTCCCATTGCCACGAGCATTTTGCAGAGTTGCTGTATGTAGGGCTCACAAGCTGCATTGTAGATAGTGGTGGTACCCTCAGCAAGAGCAGCTGCCATCACAATATTGGCAGTGCCGGTGACAGACGCTTCATCGAGCAGCATATAGCATCCTTTAAGACCGTTGACGGTGACCAGATAGTAGGCTTGCCGCTCCTGATTGTAGGCAATCATGGCACCGAGTTTGGATAGGCCGGTGATGTGTGTGTCGACTTTACGGCGACCTATTTTGTCACCTCCGGGTTTTGCAAAATATGCTTGCCCGAGTCGAGCCAGCAGCGGACCTACCACCAAAACAGAACCACGGAGCGATGCGCAGCGAGCCACGAAGTCGGCACTTGAGATATATTCCTCGTTGAGGTCATCGGCTTGAAACCGATATGAAGTCTCACCTAATCTCTCAACCTTTACATTCATAGCCTTCAGCAGGTTGATGAGATTGATAACATCAAGAATGTTGGGGACGTTGTGGATCGTAACCGGTTCGGAAGTTAGAAGTGTTGCGCAGATCACTTCAAGAGCCTCATTCTTGGCGCCCTGGGGCATTATGCTTCCGCTTAGATGGTGGCCTCCTTCTATGATATATGTACTCATGTTTATTCTTTATTTGGATTGTTTAGCTTTTCATGTTATTATGTCAAATTCATATATGCTCGACCTCCGGAGAAAGCGTGATGTCGAAGCGCGATTTTACAGAATCGATAATCTGCGACTCCAGGGAGATTACTTCCTGCGGGGTAGCTTTGCGTTCAGGATTGACTATCACCAAAGGTTGCAGATGCCACACGGCAACATTTCCTTCCGTTTTTCCTTTCCATCCGCATTGATCAATAAGCCATGCTGCCGGAATTTTTATCATATCCTCTACCGGGTAGTGGGGGATNGAATCCCTATTTTCCGTTCTTAAAATGGAGTTGAACTGTGATTGAGAAACTATCGGATTTTTGAAGAAACTTCCGGCACTCGGAGTGACGGCCGGGTCGGGGAGCTTCTGATCCCTTGTTTCCATGACTGCCTTGCGCAGATCACCGGGCTTCAACCGGACCGCTGAAACGTTTTTAAACTTTTCATTTAAGGTCGGGTAACGGAGCACGGGAACCGGTAGATGGGAGAGTTGGAAGTCAACGGAATGGATTATGTAGCGGCCTTTGTGAGTCGNTCTTTTAAAGNGTGAGTCTNGATANNCATATTGACACTCGGAGGTTGTGAATGTCAAATACTGNGATTCTTTNATGTCAAAGGCNTGGACAGCAACAATGCNGTCGCAAGCCTCCACACCATAGGCCCCTACGTTTTGAACGGCGGAGGCACCAACTTCTCCGGGAATTCCGGAAAGGTTTTCAAGCCCCCAAAGTTCTTTGTCGCAACAATCTTTAATCAGGTCGTCCATTTTTACGCCTGATCCCACGCGAATCGTCACTTTGCCGTCGCAATTACTTAAAATGTCGATAGACTTGATCTTGCTGTGAAGTATCGCACCGGGGAAGTCGCCTGTGAAGAGCAGATTGCTCCCTTCGCCTATGTGAAACATCGGCATCTCACCTATGGATGAGATGATTTCAGGGAGGTCAGCGGCATCGTCATATTCGATGAAACGCTTGCATTTCACCCTCATGGCAAATGTGTTGCGATCGGTGAGGTCGAAGTTGTCAATTGTTGTTATCATGAAGAGGGGAGACCGAGTTCCAAAATTTGATATAGATATACAAAGGTAAAAATTTTTTGCGATTATTTGCGTACATTTGCATCATTGAAATAAAATTGTCTCAAATCTTCTAAGTAAATCTTACATTACAAAATGGTAAAACATATTGTTTGCTTCAANTTGAAAGGTAACGNGCCGGAGAGAAAAATGGTNNCTCGGAAATTTGCCGATGCGNTTCNNAANCNCCCGGCAGAGATCGAACCACTTGTCTCGATGGAGGTTGGACTTAATGAGNATCCTGCCGAGGAGTGGGATTTGGTCCTTACCGCTATTGTGGAGAAGATGGAAGATGTTGAAGTCTATGCCAAGCACCCGGCCCACTTGGCTGCCGCCTCAATAATAGCAGATTGGAAGGAGGCGCGGGCGTGTGTGGATTACGAAGTGTAAGCCATACTCATTGATCTAAATAATAATTTCCGGAATATGACTGTGATATTTGATCTNGATGACACTCNTTTNCCGNAAATGGACTATGTGCGCNCTGCTTATAGGAGTCTGGCATCGCGCTTCGACCTTCACCTCTACCCAAAAATGATGGTAGCCTCCTCTCCGTCGGCTGCTTTCGATCTTATCGGTGGAGAGATGGGTGAGATTTTGGAAATTTACAGGACTCATAAGCCTAAGCTTATCCTCCCCGCCGCATCGTTGTATCTCCTCGACCATTTGAAAAGAAAGGGGGTGAAGATGGGATTGATCTCTGACGGTAGGAGTGTGACGCAGCGCAATAAGATCGAGGCTTTAGGATTGACTCGCTTTCTCTCGGCTGATCTGGTGATGATTTCTCAGGAAGTTGGAGCCGATAAGCTGTCAGACGTAGCGGCAAAGAAAATTCTCGGACTTAGACCGGCAGAGAACAAATTTGTGTATGTAGGGGATAATCCGGCAAAAGATTTTATAATACCTAACCTTCTTGGATGGACTACTATTTTGGTAACCGGTGGTGGAAATGGGGACAATTTATATGGGTGTGATTACAAGGAGGTTGCTGGAGGTACCGGGCGGAAATTTGTAGTTCGGAATCTTTGGGAAGCTGTTGAGTTAATAGATTTGTTGAATATTTGATTTTGTAAAGTTTTCCAAAATATTTTACAAATAATTCATAATCAATTAACTAAATATTTGCCTAAGGAAAAAAGTTTCCCGAAATATTAAATTTCGGTTAAAAAATTTGGGAGATAGTTGTACTTTAAAGAATATTGTCTACCTTTGTCGCACTTTAAATAATACCACGCATTCTTCACAATTTTTAATTGAAATGATCCAAACCGTAGTAAAGCGCGATGGTCGCGTCGTAGGCTATAATGAAGAGAAGATAAAGGCAGCTATCCGAAAAGCAATGCTGACTACCGAAATGGGCGAGGATGAGGCTCTCATCTCACGTATCGCCGACAGGATTGGTATGTCAGGCAAAGAACAGANGACCGTTGAGGATATTCAGGATAGGGTAGAGGTCGAACTGATGAAATNTCCACGCAAGGAGGTGGCAAAGCGTTATATCGCTTATCGCGACCAGCGTTCGATAGCCCGAAGAGCTAAAACTCACAATATGTTCCTTGAGATTATCGAGGCGAAAANCACTGAGGTGACACGTGAAAATGCAAATATGAATACCGACTCTCCTGCCGGTATGATGATGAAATTTGCAAGTGAGACCACCAAGCCTTTCGTTGATGATTATCTCCTCNCTGCTGAAGCACGTGAGGCNGTCAATCATGGCTATCTCCATATCCACGACAANNATTATTACCNCACTAANAGNCTTACATGCGTCCAGCANCCTCTCGACAGAATTTTAAGCTATNGTTTTATTGCCGGCNATGGTGAGTNGCGTCCCGCAAAGCGCATTGAGACTGCAAGCATCATTGGCTGCATCTCTCTGGAGACCGCTCAGAACGAGATGCATGGCGGCCAGGCTATCCCTGCGTTTGATTTCTATCTCGCTCCCTTTGTGAGGTCATCCTTCATTGAAGAGATCAAGAAGATGGAGGAGCTTAATGGCGTTGATCTCTCAAGCCACTACAATGAGGAGATTGACGATTACCTGAAGAAGCCACTTGATGGTCTCAAAGGTGAGGAGCGCATGATTCAGCATGCCATCAATCAGACAGTCAGCCGAGTACATCAGGCCATGGAGGCATTCATACATAATATGAATACAATCCACTCTCGTGGAGGCAATCAGGTGGTGTTCAGTTCTATAAATTATGGAACCGATACTTCTGCTGAAGGTCGATGCATCATCAGGGAGTTGCTTAACTCTACCTACGAGGGTGTCGGCAACGGTGCCACGGCCATCTTCCCCATTCAGATATGGAAAGTGAAGAAGGGTGTAAGCTACCTTCCGGAAGATCGCAACTACGACCTCTACCAACTCGCCTGCAAGGTGACAGCGCGTCGTTTCTTTCCGAATTTCGTAAACCTTGNTGCTACATNCAATCAACACGAAAAGTGNAGAGCTNACGACNCTGAAAGATATAAATATGAAGTTGCTACCATGGGNTGCAGAACCCGTGTGTTTGAAAACCGATANGGCGAGAAGACTTCAATCGGAAGAGGCAATATCAGCTTTTCGACCATAAATATCGTACGCATAGCCATCGAGTGCATGAGCATTGTTGATCAGAAGGAACGCATAGAGCGCTTCTTCTCCAAGCTCGATCAGATGCTGGATATCACGGCCCGTCAGCTCTGCGAAAGGTTTGACTATCAGAAGACGGCAAAAGCTAAGCAGTTTCCCTTGCTCATGTCGCGCCTTTGGAACGGTGCTGATAAGCTCGGTCCTGATGACACGATTGAGTCTGTCATCAATCAAGGTACCCTTGGCATTGGTTTTATTGGCCTTGCTGAGTGTCTGATCGCTCTTACAGGTAAGCACCATGGCGAGAGCGAGGAGTCGCAGAAACTCGGCTTGAGAATTGTGTCACACATGCGTTCGCGAGTCAATGATTTCAGCGAGAAGTATCAACACAATTTCTCAGTGCTCGCCACACCGGCCGAGGGATTGTCGGGCAAGTTCACTTCCCGTGACCGTAAATCCTTTGGAATAATTCCCGGTATTACGGACAAGGTCTATTATACCAACTCTAACCATGTTCCGGTATATTATAAGTGCTCCCCGCGCCACAAGGCAAAAATCGAAGCCCCATACCATGAGCTTACAGGTGGAGGACACATATTCTATGTGGAGATTGATGGCGATGCCACCCACAATCCAAAGGCTATCAGCGATATTGTGGATCTTATGATGAAATACAATATCGGATATTCCTCTGTCAACCACAACCGAAACCGTTGCATGGATTGCGGTTATGAAGATGCACAGTCATCACTTGAGGAGTGCCCTGTATGTCATAGTCATCGCATAGACTGTCTGCAGCGTATCACCGGCTATCTTGTCGGGACTACCGATCGCTGGAACAGCGCTAAACTCGCAGAGCTTAAGGATCGTGTGGTTCACAAATAATTCAAATCCTTCCAACTTTTCACTCTCTCAAAACCGCTCAATTCATGAGAGTAATTGATATTATCCCGGGGACATCCGTTGATGGCCCCGGGCTTCGTACAGCAATCTATTTTGCGGGATGCGCTCATCAGTGCCACGGCTGTCACAATCCGCAGTCGTGGGATTTTGACGGGGGTGTAGATATGAGCGTCGATGAAATTATGGATGTGGTGCTTGAGAATGATTTTGACGTGACCCTCACCGGAGGCGACCCTCTGTACCAGGCCAAAAAAATCTTGCCGCTTCTGATGGAAATCAAGAAGATTGGCAAGACTGTCTGGCTCTATACCGGTTTCCTGTTTGAGGAGATAGCGGCTTCGGAGGAGATGGCTAAGCTATTACCATATATAGATGTGGTGGTCGATGGTCCCTTTGAGGAGTCTCTCCGCGATATTCATATCCTCTTCCGCGGCTCCCGCAATCAGCGGCTTATAGATGTAAAGAAGTATCTCACGGAATCTTCCAGCGTTGAGTGGAATAGTGCGGTAGGGTAGCGGTTGCTTGAGAGGACCGTTAACAACCGATGCTCGTTGGAGATCACGTAGGCTTTCACCTTCTGGAAGAGGTCGTTGGCAAACACAAACTCATTGAGGGCTTCGTTGGAAGTCCTGTATATTTCATTCATGTCGCCTACCCACTCCCGGTAGCCTTTGTTGATAAATATGATATTCTCACCGATACCGAGCACTGAGTTCATGTCGTGGGTATTGATGATAGTTGTGATATTATATTCGTGAGTAATATCACTGAGAAGTTCGTCAATGAGTATCGATGTGCGTGGGTCAAGGCCTGAGTTGGGTTCATCACAGAACAGATACTTTGGGTTCAGTGCTATTGCTCGCGCTATAGCTACTCGCTTCTGCATGCCACCCGAAATTTCAGACGGGTATTTATTGTCGGCACCTTTTAGGTTGACTCTCTCGAGACAGAATTGTGCCCTGTCGCGGATCTCACCGGGTGACATCTTCGTAAACATTGTCAGCGGAAACATGACATTTCCAAGTACTGTCTCTGAATCGAAAAGCGCCGATCCCTGGAAGAGCATCCCTATCTCTTTACGCAGGTCCTTTACCTGGGTTTGGTTCATCTTCAACAGATCGCGGCCATCGTAAAGGATCTCCCCCTCTTCGGGGCGAAGCAGTCCTACGAGCGACTTCACAAGCACTGTCTTTCCCGAGCCGCTCTGACCTATAATGAGGTTGGTCTTCCCGGTATAGAATGTGGCGCTTACCCCATGGAGTATGGTCTTGCCATCGAATGACTTTGTGACATCTTTTACTTCTATCATTGGAGGAGAAGTTTGGTTAGTACAACATCAAGAAGCAGGATGAGGATGCTCGAGGCTACTACAGCATTTGTTGAAGCCTTTCCCACCTCAAGTGCACCACCTTTCACATAGTAACCATAAAATGCTGCTACAGAGGTGATGATAAATGAGAAGAAGAGCGATTTGATCAACCCATACCACACATACCACTCTGAGAACATGGTTTGAAGGCCATAGATGAAGCGGCTCAATGGGATTATACCTGTAAATACCGATATTAACACTCCACCCAAAAATGAGGTGAAGATACAAAATATCACAAGTACAGGCATATAGATCAGAAAGCCTACGATCTTTGGGAGTACAAGAAAGTTAGCGGAGTTTATCCCCATGATATCAAGCGCATCAATCTGTTCCGTCACGCGCATTGTTCCTATCTCCGAAGCGATATTGGAGCCTACCTTTCCAGCAAGGATCAGGCAGAGGATGGAGTTGGAAAACTCAAGCAGGATAATCTCGCGCGAGGCCAGTCCGGTGGAGTAGGAGGGGACCAGCGGCGAAACGATGTTGAGCTGCATCTGTATTGTGATCACCGCTCCAATGAAGAGGGAGATGACAATGACAAGGGGGATGGAGTCAACACCCAGTTTGGTTATCTCAAAGAAGGTGCGTTTGACAAATGTCCTCCACTTGTCGGGGATGGTGAACACTTTGGATATGAAGAGACAATATTGTCCGAAGGTGGTGAGTGACTCGGTGATTATCATTAGTCTTTTTAATCTTGAGCGAGTGTCTTAATCAATTCATCAACGGTGAGCGAACTCTGTTCGCCTGTAGACATGTTTTTCAAAGCTACTGTATTATTATCAAGTTCAGTCTCGCCGATTATAGCAACGTAGGGAGTTTTGAGCGTGTCGGCGCGACTCATCTGTTTTTTCATTTTGGCGCTGTCAGGGTAGAGCTCGGCTGATATGCCATGCTCCCTGAGCTGCTTGATGATGGCAAGGGAACGGGCTGCTTCCGCAGGGCCGAAATTTGTGAACATCACCTTCACCGTGCCCTCAATGGTGGAGGGGTAGAGGTCGAGTGCATTAAGCACATCATAAATTCTATCTGCACCAAATGAAATGCCAACTCCCGACACCCCGGAAGCCCAAACACACCGGTGAGGTTGTCGTAGCGGCCGCCTCCCGTGATGCTCCCTATCTCTACATCCTGAGCTTTTACCTCAATGATAGTGCCTGTGTAGTAGTTGAGTCCGCGGGCAAGACTGAAATCAAGGTCAAGAGTTGCGCGGAGCCCTAATCTTTCAGTGCCTTCGATCACTTCTTTCAATTCCTCGATTCCCTTCATGCCGGTTTCGTTTTCGCCAAGGATGCTTTGAAGGCTTGTAATTCGTTCAGCTGTACTTCCTGAAAGGGAGAGAATCGGGGTGATTTTGTCGATAGCTTCTGAGGAAAGTCCGCGTTCGGCAAGCTCCTCCTTCACTTTGTCTATTCCGATCTTGTCGATTTTATCAATTGCCACCGTAATATCCACTATTTTGTCGGGCGCACCCACAAGCTCAGCGATACCGGCAAGCACTTTGCGGTTATTGAGTTTGATGGTGATGTTGACACCAAGTCGAGCGAAGACCTCATCGATAAGTTGAATCAACTCGATCTCATTGATGAGCGAATCAGACCCTACTACATCTGCATCACACTGATAGAACTCTCTGTAGCGACCCTTTTGAGGGCGGTCAGCACGCCAAACGGGTTGAATCTGATAGCGCTTGAAGGGGAAAGAGAGGTCGTTGCGGTGCATCACTACAAACCTTGCAAATGGCACAGTCAGATCGTATCTCAAACCTTTCTCGCAGATGCGGGAAGCAAGCTTTACATACTCACCCTCCTCTATCAATTTAGGATCGGCATCTCGAAGAAAATCTCCTGAATTGAGAATCTTGAAAAGGAGCTTATCGCCCTCCTCGCCATACTTCCCCATGAGAGAAGAGAGATTTTCCATGGCCGGAGTCTCAATCTGGCGGAAGCCGAATAGGTGAAACACAGAGCGAATAGTATCAAATATATAATTGCGGCGTACCATTTCAGCCGGGGTAAAGTCTCGGGTACCTTTAGGTATGGAGGGTTTCTGAGCCATTGCTGTTGGGTGTTAATATCGTATTGAGATAGTTTTTGCAAAGGTAATCAAAAATCCTCAATAACAAGCCACCACC
>WFLX010189204.1_pt1 | contig 10573 bp, 9 predicted proteins | sample 4967041 | NCBI WGS metagenome assembly WFLX01 (sample SAMN12857096, study PRJNA449069) | gut metagenome | isolation source: stool from male and female vole | host: Microtus ochrogaster | place: USA:Florida | collected 2017
AAGTAGCCGGCGTTATCGGAACGGGAAAGATCGGACAGGCGATGATCCGCATTTTTAACGGCTTTTCCATGCATGTGATCGCGTATGATCCCTATCCAAACCATACGTTGGATGTAGAGTATGTTTCGCTGGATGAACTTTTGCGCCAGTCGGACTTCATTTCCCTGCATTGCCCGCTGACCCAGCAGACGCAGTATTTGATCGATCGGGATGCGATCGAAAAAATGAAGGAGGGCGTTTATCTGGTAAATACTTCCCGAGGCGCGCTGATCGATACAGAAGCGGTCATTGACGGACTCATCAGCCGGAAGATCGGTGGCTTAGGGCTGGACGTATATGAGGAGGAGGAAGGCGTATTTTATGAGGACTGCTCGAACGAAATCATGACGGATGAAAATCTGGCAAGATTGACGACGTTTCCGAATGTGCTGATCACCTCCCATATGGGATTTTTCACGAGAGAGGCGATGCAGGCGATCGCACAGGTCACGATGGAAAATGCGTATGCGCTGNANAATGGGCTGCNTCTTGTCAATCAANTCGGAAAATGCANGGAGTAAACAAAATCCTCTCTTGCACTTACAGCCATGTTTGAGTATACTGTGATTATAAGATGGCGAATGCAAAAGGATTTGATCGGCATGAGTACAACGTACAATTACGAATATCGCGCGGCGCATGCGGATGAGTGGCAGGATGCGATGGGACTTGCATGGAGGGTATTCCTGAAATTCGTGGCTCCCGGATACTGCGAGCAGGGGGTGAACAGTTTTCGCGATTTTGTGACGGACAACACCCTGTACCGCATGTTTATGACGGGCAGCTACCGTCTGTTCGGCGCGTTTGATGCAGGCAGGCTGATCGGTATGATCACGCTGCGCGGAGGGCAGCATATTTCTCTTCTTTTTGTGGATGAGAAATATCAGCGCCGGGGAGTCGGCGCTGCGCTGATCGATATCGCAGGGCAGTTTGCGTGCGGGAAGCCCGGCGAGAGCAGGCTGACGGTGAACGCGGCCCCGGAGGCGGTCGGATTTTATCACAGAGTCGGCTTTTTGGATACGGATACCGAGCAGCTTGCCGACGGTATCCGCTATGTACCAATGCAATTCTTTTTGTGATCGGACAATGAGGGAGACGTATGGAATATATCAAGAGTAAGGATATGTGTATCTTAATTCGGGATACCTTGGCATTGATCAATAAAAGAATCATTGAGCACGGCAGCAGGACGGCATATATCTTAAGCTGTATGCTTGCATGCCGTGGCGGTTATGAGCAGTATGAGATCGCGGATCTGGCGATCCTCGCGATGCTGCATGATTTTGGTGCGTATAAGACGGACAATGTGCATGAGATGATGCGAGTAGAACTTCAGGATCCGATGCCGCACTCCATTTACGGGTATCTTTTTTTCAAATACCTTTCTCCGCATCCCGAGTATGCGAGGATTCTGCTCTATCATCACCTTGATTTTAATCAGACAAAGGATATTGGGGATGCGTACATAGAGATCGCAAGGCACTTAAACCTTGCGGAGAAGGTGGAGATTTACCATTCGGCGCTGGAGAATGATTTTTCGGCGGGCATACTTTCCAAGGATATTGGCACCCGATACGGAGAGGAGTCTTTCCGGCTGTTCGAAGAAGCGGTACAAAGATATAATGTCATTGCGAAGCTGACGGACGGAAGCTATGCCGAGGAGCTTGATCGGATTTTGGATTATGTTCTTTTAAGTGATGAGGAAAAGGTCGGCTATCTGAATATGCTGATGTACTGTATCGGTTTTCGCAGCGAATATGCCGTTATTGACTCCGTGACCTGCATCTGCGTGTGCAAGGAGATCGGAAAGCTTTTAGGATTAAAGGAGGAAGAGCAGGAACTTCTCTATTATAGTGCATCGCTTCATGATATTGGCATGCTGTCCGTGCCGAGGAAGATCATCCAGTCCAAAGATCATTTGGATAAGGAGCAGCTTGCCGTTTTGCAGAAGCATGTGCTGTGTGCGCGGGAAATTCTGCTCGGGCGGATCAATCAGGATGTTGTGGATATTGTTTATACGCATCATGAGCGTCTTGACGGCAGTGGGTATCCCGTCGGAAAAAAGACGGGTCCGATGAATAACTTACAGAGGATTCTTCAGGTCGCGGATGTGATCACCGGTCTGACGAATGAGTGGTCGTATGATACCGTAAAACGCAAGGACGGTACACTGCGCCAGATCAAGGATGAGGCGATCACACTAGAACACAACACGGAGAATGAGGCTGTCATCATGCAGTCTGACACAAAGGACGACGCGATCAATGCGTTAAGACAGGCGACGAAGGAAAAGACGATCCGTGTGCTTGAGGAAGAGGCGAAAGCCGGCAGGCTTGACCGGCGGATCGTGGACAGCTTTATTAAAGCGTNTNATATGATCATGCNGANAGTNCGCAAGNAATCANAAGAANTCNTNCNAATGCATACAAAGNTGCACAGNNNGTACCGCCTTGTGTATCACAAGATCAAGAAGTGAGGAGATCCATGAAGAATTTTTTCAAAATGGAGGGGAAATTTTTCAACATTCTCTCCAAAATTGCGGATCTGCTGTGGCTGAATGTGCTGACGATCGTCTGCTGCATTCCGATTATCACGGCGGGCGCGTCGATCACTGCGATGTACAGTGTAACGCTTTCGATGGTAAAAAAGGAAGAAGGTTATCTGACAAAGGACTTTTTCAAGGCGTTTGCAAGTAACTTTTTGCAGGNNACCGNAATGTGGGCGGTCNTACTGGGCGGCGCTTTCGTNATACTNGCGGANGTNCATANCATCGGTAATTACGCGCCGCAGTTTCAGACATGGCTTTTAATACCGATGTGCTTTATTGTGATCGTGCTGTTGGCGCTTTATCTGTATGCGTTTCCGCTGCAGGCGTATTTTAAGAATACGATCCGCGGGACGCTGGGTAATGCATTGAAGCTGTCGCTTGCACACCTTCCCTATACGATCGTATTTCTGATCTTGCAGGCAATGCCCGTTATTGTCATTTATTATGTGACAAACATCGGTTTTTTGGTTGCTCTGGGCTGGGGGTTTGCGGGAATCGGATACCTTTGTTCCTTTGCTTATTATGGGATTTTTCATAAATATGAAGAACAGGAAGCAGCTGACGTTTCAGATAGCCAGACGGAATAATTCATGACAATAGAATCCTCGCGAAGCGCGGAGTCTATTGTTGGACAAAGTAGCTAATAAAGGATAGTAATTATTGGCTATTATGCTAAAGAATAAGTCAAAAATGATCTTTTATGAGCACATTTTACAAAGAGACAGAAAATCTTTGTGTAATAGTGGCATAGCCAAAATAGGGGTTTTTCGTTATACTATGAATAGTTTCGAAAAAAGGTGAATCTCACCTATATCAAGAAGATGGAGGCAGGAAAATGGCAAGTTTATCATTGAAAGACATCTGCAAGGTTTATCCGAATGGATTTGAAGCAGTAAAGAACTTTAACCTTGAGATTGCAGATCAGGAGTTTATTATTTTCGTAGGACCTTCCGGATGCGGTAAGTCCACGACACTTCGTATGATCGCCGGCTTGGAGGATATCAGCTCCGGTGAATTGAGAATCGGCGACAGAGTTGTAAATGATGTTGAGCCGAAGGNCAGGGATATCNCGATGGNATTCCAGAACTACGCNTNGTATCCNCNCNTGTCCGTATATGACAACNTGGNATTNNGCTTANAGCTGAGAAAANTNCCNAAGGANNANATCGACANGATGGTAAANGAANCAGCAAAGATTCTTGACCTGACTGCATTGCTTGACCGTAAGCCGAAGGCTCTTTCCGGTGGTCAGAGACAGCGTGTTGCGATGGGACGTGCAATTGTCCGTAACCCGAAAGTATTCCTGATGGATGAGCCGCTTTCCAACTTGGATGCGAAGCTGCGTGTGCAGATGCGTACTGAGATTGCAAAGCTGCATCGGAGACTGGGCACGACGATCATCTACGTAACACATGATCAGACCGAGGCTATGACGCTTGGTACGAGAATCGTTGTTATGAAGGACGGTGTCATTCAGCAGGTTGATACACCGCAGAATCTGTATGAGAAGCCGCAGAACCTGTTCGTTGCAGGATTCATGGGTTCCCCGCAGATGAACTTCCTTGATGCGGTTGTTGAAGTAAACGGTGATGTTGCATCCTTAAAGGTTGCAGGACATACGATTCCGCTTCCTCCGGCAAAGTCCAAGAAAGTGATCGATGGCGGTTATGAAGGCAAGACCGTTACATTCGGTATTCGTCCTGAGGATGTATATGATTCCGAGATGATGATCGAGGCTGCTCCGAATGCGGTATTTGAATCTACGATTAACGTATACGAGCTCTTAGGTGCAGAAGTATTCTTATACTTCGACTTAGAGGAGTTCACGATGACTGCTCGTGTTGATCCGAGAACGACAGCAAGACCGGGCGATGTTGTGAAGTTTGCAATCGACGTTGAGAAGATTCATGTATTTGACAAAGAGACAGAGATGATTATTACCAACTAATCACAGTAGAATGGGTGAGGGAGATGCTCTTGGGCATCTCCCTTTATTGTAAGGGAATGATAGCGTGCTTGAAATTGTCTATTGGGAGTGAATGCATGCTTGAGGAATGGTATATGGTGAAAAACAAGCGGCGATGTATCGTGATGATTGCGGGCGGCATAATCACAGCAGCGATATTATGTATGGCGATATGTTTTTATGGGAAAACGAATAAATCTGTTCATGGAGATGATCTGGCAATTTATGAGAACGAATTGCAGAAGTTAAATGAGGAATTGGGGACGGATTATCAGTTATCACCGACCGGAGATGATACCTATGAAGATATGGTTGCCTTTTATACAGGTATGACATTAGAGGAATTTGATACCTATATTCGGGAAGCATATGAAAAAGAAAAAGAGTTTGATAAAAGGATAGGAGAGGGAGTTGCTATTCCATTAGATGATTGAANAGGATNTCTGAGATATTTATCATATTTTTAATTGGAGGAAANAATGATAANAAATCAAATCATTCAGACGAGTATAGANGAGTTACNNNTTCNGNCCNANGNGGAGTTTGCGGTTTTTGNGATAANTGGNGNGTGNNTGGCGACAACGAATANGNAAATNGCGNGCGATCCGGNAANCCTTTCCTNATNTATTGCNTCGCCGGCGGATTCTCAGATCATAGGGAACAGTCATTTATTAAAAATCGTGGATGACGGCGAGATTGCGTATATTCTGATCGCGAAGGGGAGCGGTACGGATACCTATGTGATGGGAAAAATAGCGGTAAGCCAGATCAAAAATCTGATGATCGCTTATAAAGAGCGCTTTGACCGCAATAATTTTTTTCAAAGTCTGCTGTTGGATAATCTGCTTTTGGTGGATATTTTTAACCGTGCCAAAAAGCTGCATATCGATATCGAGACGGTACGGACGATATTTTTGATTGAGATCCAGTCCGAGAAAAATTCTGAGGCGAGCGAGATGCTGCGCGGCCTGTTCAGTGTGCAGTCGGGCGATTATGTCACGTCGGTGGATGCAAACAGTATCGTACTGATCAAGGCACTGGAGCCGGATAATCAGGCGGAGCAGATGGAGAATATCGCTTCTACGATCGTTGATATGATGAATACGGAAGCGCTTGCGAATGTGCGCGTGGCGTATGGCAATCCCGTAAATCATCTGAAAGATGTTTCGAAGTCTTATAAAGAAGCGCGAATGGCGATGGACGTCGGAAAGATTTTCTACGTGGAGAGGAAGCTTGTTTCTTATGCAACGCTCGGGATTGGCCGTTTGATCTATCAGCTTCCGGTCAGCCTGTGTCAGATTTTCGTGAAAGAAATTTTTGGCGATCAGATTCCTGAAGAGCTGGATGAGGAGACATTGACGACGGTCCATAAATTTTTTGAAAATAATCTGAATGTATCGGAGACGTCGAGACAGCTTTTCGTGCATCGGAACACGCTTGTTTACCGAATTGAGAAGCTGCAAAAGGCGACAGGGCTTGATATCCGTGTGTTTGACGACGCCATGNCGCTTGNGANTGCANNGATNGNTGTGNATTATATNCGTTATCTGGNNTCNGTGNGATAACNGAAAGTTGTGTTCATAAAATAAAAGCGCCGCTCATAGAATGTTAATAGTTCTGTGGGGGGTGCTTTGTTATGTATGAACAAAAAATATGCTATATTGATTTATATAGAAATGGTGTGAAATGCGGAAATATGGGACATGTACGCATGGAGTGGGATGAGGAACGTTATCGCTTCGGCGCGAATCTCTGCCATATGGACAGACAAACGCTTGTGACGGCGGTGCTGGAGCGCACAGGAGGGCGGCCGCGTACAACGATTCAAAATATCGAGATCATTCACGGAAAAGGAAGCGCCTCATTCGACTGGATGCCGTTGGAGGGAAACGAGGAAAGCCTGCTGTTTCAGGCGTCAGGAGAGGTTTATGGGATTTGCCGTCTACCGAAAATGCGTGAAACCTCAAAGCAGGACGACACAGAGACGGCAGAGCAGACAGAAACCATGCGTCCGATGAATATGGAGGAAGCCGTTTTACAGCTGACAGAGGAACCTGTGCAGGAAATCGTTTCCGGGAAGACGGGTGGACAGGACGGAAAAATGAGAGCGGAATCGGAGACGGCTGAGAGACAGGGCGGGATGCCGAAAACGGATGCCGGGACAGTGCAGAGACAGGGCGGGATGCCGACAGCAGATGCCGGGATAACGCAGAGACAGGATGGAATGCAAAAAGCAGATTCGGGGATCGCAGAGGAGCCGGAAACCGATGCGCGTATGACAGAACAACAGAGCGAGAAGACGGAGGAAAGCGCGCAGGAAGAAAGAAAATCGCAAGCAAAAAAGAATAGACAACAGGAAGCAGGTAAAGGGAAAAAAACAGTTGTGCTGACATATCCGCAGAATGCGGAGGCACGCAGACAGCATGAGCGGCATGTGACAGCATTGTCAGATGATAAATGGAAGCAGTTGTGCAGCATCTACCCGACCGTGCATCCGATCGGGGATGGTGTGGATTTTATAAAGATCACACCCGTGGATTTTGTGGTACTTCGGCAGGAATATCAAAACCTTGTGCGTAATAGCTTTTTGCTGCATGGTTATTATAATTATAACTATATTTTGCTTGGGAAATATCCCGACAAATATTACATCGGGGTACCGGGGATCATGCATGAGCAGGAGCGGATCGCAGCGGCAATGTTCGGCTTCGTCGGTTTTGAGCACGCCGAAGCGCCTAAAGAACAGAAAGAGAACCGCGACCGGTTTGGCTATTATATGATGGAGGTTGGGATATAAGCATTGCGGAATGATCGCGAGAAGGTATATAATTAATACATAAAAGAGCGTGTTTGCGAGGCTGGGCGCTCAGTATCAAACAAAAGCATGGGAGTGAGAAACGTGGCGGATCAGGATATGAAGTACATGCGCGCGGCGCTTGGCGAAGCGAAAAAAGCATATGCGCTTGGGGAGGTACCGATCGGCTGCGTCATTGTATATGAGGACAGGATCATCGCCAGGGGCTATAACCGCCGGAATACCGATAAGAGCACGCTTTCCCATGCGGAGCTTACGGCGATCAAAAAAGCAAGCCGCAAGATTGGCGACTGGCGCTTGGAGGAGTGCACGCTCTATGTGACGCTGGAACCCTGCCAAATGTGCGCCGGAGCGATTGTGCAGGCGCGTATCCCGCGCGTTGTCATGGCATGCATGAATCCGAAAGCCGGGTGTGCTGGCTCCATACTCAACATTCTTGACATGCCGGAATTCAACCATCAAGTGAGTGTGACCCGGGGGGTGCTGGAGGAAGAGTGCAGCGCACTTTTGACTTGCTTTTTTAAGGAGCTGCGTNTCCGCAATAAGGAGGAAAAGCGGCGCGNTATTGANAAATGTGTGTAAAACCGATATACTTGCAATGCGATGCTTCTGATGAAGCCCGTATAGCTGCCCTTGATAAGTGGCGTTGACGTTTTGGTCCTGCGCAATGAGAACTGCGAATCGTGTCAGGTTGGGAACAAAGCAGCACTAAGCAGATGCCCTCATGTGCCGTAGGAGTGCCGGGGCTGAGCTAACTGTCAAGGTAACGTATGCGGGTTTCATCAGGAGCATTTTTGTATCTGCCCAACGGAAATTGCAGATGTTTTGGGCGGATGATACATGCCATTTTNTTAGGCATGTCTGCTGCTTGCTGGTTCTCTTCGCGGCAGGGAATGGGATGGATAAAACGGGGGAAGTACGGATGGATATTGCAGTGCTATTGGGCGGCGCGGGCTTTGACAGCCAAAAGAGAACGATCAACGGGATCTTGGAAAGCGCGATTCCGGACGGCGGAAACGTATATATTTTTGCCGGAGACGGTTGGAGCTATGGGGAGCTTTCCGCCTACGAGGTCGGGGAGTATAATATTTACCGGCTTGTCGATTTTTCTAAATATGACGGCGTGATCGTGAATCTGGATACGATCCATGACGGGGAGGTTGTGGAGGAGGTCATGCAGGGCATCCGGGAAGCGGGTGTTCCCTGCGTTTCCTTAAATATCGAGTGGGACGGAGCCGTCTGTATTAAGATGGAGAATGAGAAGGGAATCCGTGCTCTTTTGGAGCATCTGATCAAGGAGCATCAGGCGAAGACCATCTCCTATGTATCGGGACCGTGTGATAATCAGGATGCAAAAGAGCGTCTGGATGCGTTCCGGGAGACAATGACAACATANGGGATGCCGTGGAAAGAGGNGGANATTCTGTACGGNGNCTATANCTATGNAAGTGGTGTGGCGGTTGCGGAGGCGCTGCTTGAACGCGGCGCGGGATTACCGGATGCGATCATGGTCGCAAATGACGAAATGGCGATCGGCATCATTTTGACGCTGCAGGAGCGGGGGTATCAGGTGCCGGAGGATGTGCTGGTGACGGGCTATGATGACAGCGCCATCGCAAGGGTCAACTATCCCCGTCTGACGACGGTCAGACGCGGGGAGGCGGCAGCCGCCGGAAAAGCATATCAAAAGATGCGGCAGATGGTGGAACAAAAGACGGAGCAGAAGGATGAGATCGTATACGGAACCCCGATTTTCGGAGGATCCTGCGGCTGTAACAGGCGGAATGATTATACGCATGCCATGTTACAGGAAAAATATGTCAGGAAAGTGGTGCAGACAGGATATTATCTGAATCTGATCAAGAACTCGGCAGCGGAATTTACCGGATTGGATACCTTTGAGGATTTTATGCGTGTTGTAGAGTCTTACATTAGGCAGATTGATCCACAGTCCTTTTATTTATGTATGTGCGGCAGTATTGATCAATATTACGATGAGCTGGAACGCATGGCGGAGGGTCAGGAACGGGGACGGGACGAGTCCGCGTACCGGGAGGAAATCTCGATTCCGATCGCCTACGAGAACGGGACGTTTGGCAGCTACGAGGGATTTTCGAAGAAGGATCTTTTGCCGGAGGAATGCAGGANAGGAANACGAGGGAATTTTTATGTTGTGATGCCGCTGCATCATNAGGATTATTGTTNTGGNTATTGTGNCGTGGGAAATTANCGGCCGGCGATCGAAAGTCGTTTTTTCCAGCAGTTTGTATTGANCTTAANCANNGCGCTTGNGNCGNTCCGCAGGCAGGATACGATGAGAGCCATGCTCGGACGTCTGAACCGCATGTGGGTATTGGACGAGCTGACCGGTGTCCATAATCGGTCGGGGCTTCGCAAATTCGGCCCGAGAGTTTTGGAGGAAGCGCGGCGCAAACAGTTATCGGCGGCTGTCATTTTTGTGGATGTGGACGGGCTGAAAAAGGTGAACGATCAGTTCGGGCATGAAGAGGGCGACGCCCTGATCAAGGCAATCGCGGGGGTTTTGGAACAGTCCAGACAGCACGGACAGCTATTGGTGCGCTACGGAGGCGATGAATTTCTGATGCTTGCGGCGGGCTACACGGAATCGGACGTTCGGGAACATATCGCGGGTATTCATGCGTCCATCCAAAAATACAATATGGTTTATCACAAGAAGTATTTACTGGACGCGAGCATTGGGTATTATGTGGAGCCGGAATCGGAGAAACAGGAGCTTAGCCGTATGATCGAGCTTGCGGATAAAGATATGTATGNGGGTAAAACGGGAAAAAAANAACCGGNAGNCACTGNNGGAAAGNTNNNCCGCGGAAAATTAAGTAGGCGGGACAGGAAGGANATGNTATNANGTCCGCAAAGGGCAGAGTCAAGNNAGTAAAAAAGCATATNCCGAGCTTGCTCAAGCAGATGCTTNTTTACTCATTTGACGAGCGAAGCGAACCCGAAAAATCAAAGATTTTTCGGGTCTCTGCCCGTAACTTGAGGAAACATGGTATAATAAACTCGAAAATTCAGCCGCTGCGCGTCTGCCGCGCTACGCGCTTGCAATTTTCTTGTTATCATGTCAGGTGAAATCAAATGCTCACTGCGTTCGCGCTTGNTTTCCTGCTGACATNATATAATATCATAATCCCAAAAGTNCATCACAGAGANGGAGGAAAACAAG
>WFLX010348218.1_pt1 | contig 10572 bp, 12 predicted proteins | sample 4967041 | NCBI WGS metagenome assembly WFLX01 (sample SAMN12857096, study PRJNA449069) | gut metagenome | isolation source: stool from male and female vole | host: Microtus ochrogaster | place: USA:Florida | collected 2017
AGTGTGCAAATTGTACCATGAACTCTGCATGGCCGAATTTTTAAAAAATTAGAAAAATTTAAGATTTTTTTACAGATTATTGAAATATTCCTGTCATATAATTCGTTATGCTTTGTGACGGATAGAAATTTCCAATTTTAGTATTGACAATTATTGTATTAGTAATATAATACAATAATACAAACAATATAAGCTGCATGACAGCGGAATGTGAGGCAACATGAGCGAACTGATTGAAATCCGGGATATGTGCAAGATATATAATCCCGGTGAAAATGAAGTCCGGGCACTGGATCATGTGAATCTGAAAATTGAAAAAAATGAATTTGTGGCGATTATCGGACAGTCCGGATCTGGTAAATCCACACTGATGAACATGCTGGGATGTCTGGATGTTCCAACCAGCGGAACCTACATATTGAATGGACAGGATGTATCCAATTTATCTGATGATGACCTTTCGGATATCAGGAACCGGGAGATTGGATTTATTTTTCAGGGATTTAATCTGATCGCCGGACTTACGGCACTTGAAAACGTAGAACTTCCTCTTATTTACCGAGGAGTTGCCAAAAAGGAGCGGATGAGATTATCGCATATAGCACTTGAAAAAGTGGGATTAAAAGCGAGAATGGATCATAAGCCTTCTGAAATGTCGGGGGGACAGCAGCAGAGAGTTGCCATAGCCAGAGCCATTGCGCAGGCTCCTCCGGTGGTTTTGGCCGATGAGCCTACGGGAAATCTGGACTCCGGCTCTACGAAGGAGATCATGGAGATTTTAAAAGGACTTCATGCGGAGGGAAGAACCGTTATACTGATCACCCATGACAATGAGATTGCAGCCAGAGCAAGGCGGATCATCCGCATTATGGATGGAAAAATCGTGGACGACATTAAGAGTGAAAGATAAATCTTTCACTTGCAAGTTTGTGTGACCACAAACTTGCAGGTTGTGGACAAATGGAGGCTATAAATAACGAAAAGGAGTAACGATTATGAGTGAGGAAGCAAAGAAGCCAGAAAAAGAAAAAAAACCTAAAAAGGAAAAGAAACCCTTGGATAAAGCAGCCAAAAAGAAACGTAGAAGAATCATTTTTGGCTGTATTGCCGGTGTGCTTGTAATCGCTTTTATTGTGATGAAGGTGACAGCGGGTGAAGGACCTCAGGCGGTGGTTTCTACCACCGGTGCATGGACGGGTGAGATTGAAGAGACCATCAACACCAGCGGAACGGTCACCACATTGGAGACAAAGAATTACTTTTCCGATGTGGATGTAAAGATTGCAGAGGTTTCTGTAAAAGCGGGAGATGCCGTGAAGGCAGGAGATGTGTTGATTACCTATAATGATGAGGCTCTTACTAGGGAAGAAGAGCTTGCAAGGCTTTCGGCACAGTCGCAGGAAGGCAGTTACAAAAATACGATTCAGAACAATAATGAAACGCTGGGCGATCTGAATGAGGCAAATATAAATCTGGAAGTGCTGGATCAGCAGATTGAAGATACGGAAGCCTATATTAAGAATCTGGAGGCAAAGATTGAAAAGAAACAGAGTGATCTTGCCTATTTTGGAACGCTGTTACAGATTACGCTGCTGGAGTATCAGGACAAACAGGCTAAGGGAAACTTTTCGGAGGAGGATGAAGAGACCTATCTGGAACTGCAGAAGCAGGTTCAGTTAAATACATACGAACAGCAGAACAACGAAGAAATCAAAGGCTGGCAGGATGAACTTGAAGTTTATAACGATATGCTGGCAGGTTATAAGGAATACCGTTCTGAAATGAAGTCCCAGAAGAACTCTGCCGAAGCAGGGAAAATGAATGCGGGTGCCAAGGAAGAACTGGAGGCAAATAAGCAGACCAAGGAGATTGAAACAGCGGATACGCTGGAAAGTCTGGAAGCGGCAAAGAATGGAGTTACGGCCGAATTTGACGGAGTGGTTACGGAAATCAGTGCCGTTGAGGGTGGCAGCGTTCCGGTGGGAGGAGCCCTTCTTAAGCTGGAAAGCACAGAAGATGTGATGGTCAGGATTTCGGTTACCAAGTATGATCTGGATAAAATTGCAGTAGGTCAGAGCGCTAGAATAAGCGTTGGAAATAAAGAGTATCAGGGCGAGGTTTCCAAGATCAATAAGATGGCAGAGACCAATAACAGCGGGGCGGCCGTTGTGGGAACGGAAATTAAGATTACCAACCCTGACAGTGATCTGATACTGGGTGTTGAAGCAAAGGTTGTTATCAGTACTGCAAAGGAAGAGAATGCCGTGCTGGTTCCGGTAAGCACGGTCAATGTGGATATGGACGGCGAGTTTGTCTACGTTGTGGAAAACAATACTCTTGTTAAAAAGCCGGTGGTGACGGGAATCTCGTCGGATCTATATATAGAGATTAAGGAAGGACTTTCTGAGGGAGAACAGGTGGTTTTGGAAGTATCGACGGGCCTTTTTGAGGGGATGACTGTTATGGCTATGCCTGAGCAATAAAGGAACGGAGGCTTATTATGGCACAGATTTGGGAATACATTAAGATTGCACTTATGAATATCAAAAGCAATAAAGGCCGATCCATTTTGACGATGCTTGGCATTATCATTGGTATCTCTTCCGTTATTATGGTCATATCCATAGGAAACGGTCTGAGAGGACAGGTAAATTCGGAACTGGAAGGCCTTGCAGGCGGTCAGATTGCCTTTTACGTGGATAGTACCCGCAAGGATACGACAGTGACCTTTGACCAGTCGGATTTTGATGCTATTCAGGCACAGATTGCACATGTGAAAGGCGTTACACCTTCTTTTGGTACCTGGGGAACAGCAGAGGGCCCCAAAGGTGATTTTGATATTTCGATGTCAGGAGGAACTGTTGGATTGCAATATATAACTTCCGATCCTGTCATTAAAGGAAAATATTTTACTCAGAATGATTACGATGCAGGCAGCAATGTCTGTATTATCACGGAGAGTAATGCAACAGCGTTATTTGGAACCAGTGATGTAATAGGGATGACCTTTGATGCGACTTTCTGGGGAATTACCCAGGAACTGCGTATTATTGGGGTGCGGCAGGACAATGCATCTTCCCTGATCTCTATGGGAAGCGGGGGAATAACAACCATTCAGGCAGAAGTGCCTCTTACTTTTATGGCAAATAAACTGGGATACTATATTGATGAGATTGATCAGTTTTATGTGGTGGCAGAATCTTCAGAATATTGTACAGAGGTGGCGGCAAAGGTGCTTTCTCTTCTGGAAAGCCGGCATAATGTGCGGGGAGAAAATCAGATCATGATGCAGAGTTTTAATGATGTGTCTGCACAGTTTGATACGATTCTGAGTTTTATTACGGTTTTTATTTCTTTTGTGGCTGCCATTTCGCTTCTGGTAGGCGGCATTGGTGTTATGAATATTATGTTGGTATCTGTTACGGAACGGACCAGAGAGATCGGAATACGCAAGGCGCTCGGGGCAAGGACAGCCTCCGTCCTTTTACAGTTTCTGGCAGAGGCCGGTATCATTACGCTGTTGGGAGGTGTTATAGGAATTATTTTGGGAGTTCTTGGAGGCTACGGCGTTGGGGCAATTGCAGGATTGACTCCAAAGATCAGTGTCGGAACTGTAATTGCAGCCTCTTTGTTTTCCTGCGGCGTTGGAATCTTTTTTGGAATTTATCCTGCAAGAAAGGCAGCAAAGCTTAGCCCTATTGAAGCGTTGCGGCATGAGTAGGGTTTTAGTTTGGGTATGCATATGTAAGACGTCCGCTCAGATGAAAAGAAATTCTACGTCGTCACGCTCGATAAAGCGTTCGCGAATGGACTCCTTTAGAATTTCTTTTCATCTGAGCTGAGTTATTGAATATTGCCAAGCCAAATTAACTACTTTGCTAGAGTCAAATGTTCTACTTTTCACTAAATAGCCAGTCAGTGGATTAGGCGACTATAGTGGAGTCGTTAGCTGGTTTTCATAGTTGATCACTGAACTCGGCTAAACGAGCAGTTTGCTGTTGCACTTTGCCTGATTTTTAGTATAATAAGAAGAGTGAAGAGCACCTACTTCCGTAGGTGCTCTTTTATAGGAAACCGGTTTGCAATATATAAGGGACTGGTATTCATAAGACAAATCAGGGAAGGCAGATGAAAGATGGAAGTCGAATTTGATGTCACGATAACACCGGGGGCGTTATATGATTATATGCTGTATCATACTTATACTAGTCCGGCGGGACTCATCGGAGCAGTGGCAGGTGCATTGCTGGTAACCGCATTTTTTATGGGAGCAAGCGTACTTTCTCTGATTGCGGGAATTATTATTTTGGTATATCTGCCCTGGACATTGTTTCTGAAATCCAGACAGCAGTTTTTGGCAAACCCGGCTTTTAAAATGCCGCTTCATTATAAGATGACAGAAGAAGGCATCGAAGTGTCCCAGAACGGGGAGGTACAAAGCCAGAAATGGGAGGATATGTGTAAGGCAGTATCTACACCGAAAAGCCTGATTGTGTACACCTCAAGGATCAATGCCTCTATTTTTCCGAGGAAGGATCTTAAAGAAAATACGGCAGCAGTAATAAAGATGATATCCACTCATATGCCGCCAAAGAAAGTAAAAANCCGCAGTTGAAGGCGGANGAGGCAGGGAGAGCATGAANGGACATGGANGAAGGAGTTTTTGAANGCTTTGGACCGGAGGATACCTTTCGGCTTGGAGAAAAAATCGGTGAAAAGGCTGCGAAAGGTACTGTTTTCACCCTGATTGGTGATCTGGGAGTGGGAAAGACCGTATTTACCCAAGGTCTGGCAAAAGGACTTGGTATTACAGAACCGGTAAACAGTCCCACATTCACGATTATGCAGGTATATGAGGAAGGACGCTGTCCTTTTTTCCATTTTGATGTATATCGGATTGGTGATGTTTCCGAGATGGATGAAATAGGATATGAGGACTGTTTTTATGGGGAAGGAATCTGTCTGATCGAGTGGGCGGATATGATTGAGGAAATTCTTCCCGAAAGTTATGTTAGAATTACGATATCGAAGGATCTCCAAAAGGGATTTGACTATAGAAAAATCGTGCTTGAAAAGACAGGCATGGGGGATTAGTGACATGAAAATTATTGCAATTGACAGCTCCGGCCTGGTTGCATCGGCGGCATTGGTGGAAGATGATGTTTTGATCGGAGAGTATAATGTTCAATATAAAAAGACACATTCTCAGACCTTGCTGCCCATGCTGGATGAACTAAAAAAAATGGTGGATCTGGATCTGGATACCGTAGATGCCATAGCACTGGCCAAGGGACCCGGTTCTTTTACCGGCCTTCGGATTGGATCGGCAACTGCTAAAGGACTTGGACTTGCACTTAATGTGCCTTTGGTGGAGGTCCCTACATTGGACGGACTTGCCTGCAATTTGTATGGAACTGATAAACTGGTATGCCCGATCATGGATGCCAGAAGAAATCAGGTATATACGGGAATCTATGAATATAAGAAAGAGGAAGGAAATCCTTTGCGCTACAGGCTCCATGAGATTCTTTCTNAATGTGCGATATCCATTGAGGAGATTGCCGAAAAGNTCAATGAAACGGAGCGGGAAGTTATTTTCCTTGGAGACGGTGNCCNGGTANATTCCCAAAAGCNTACNGNGCTTATGAGGGTACCCTATGGTNTNGCACCGGCANATATGAATCGTCAGAGAGCGGCAGCGTTTGGAATGCTGGCCTTCCAGTATATTCGNGAAGGAAAAACNGNAACNGNCNGGGNGCATGCACCNNAGTATCTCAGGTTATCACAGGCAGAGCGNGAAAAGAGAGAAAAAGAGCATGAAGGTAATCATCAGACAAATGGAAGCTGCTGATGTGGAAGCGGCAAGTGTAATTGAACGGGAAGTATTTTCCATGCCATGGTCGGCGGAAGATTTTCTGGAAATGGTAGAAGCGGATTATGCTTATTATTATGTGGCGGAATGTGAGGGAGAGATCGTAGGTTGCTGCGGTATTCGGAATATTGTCGGTGAGGGAGAAATCACAAATGTTGTAGTTTCGCCCAGGCACAGAAGACAAGGCATAGCAAAAAAAATGATGGAATATATGCTAAAGGAGGCTGTGGCAAACGGAATCGGTGACTGTACACTGGAAGTAAGGTGCAGTAACCTTCCGGCAATCCGGTTATATGAAGGTTTTGGTTTTCAAGGGGAGGGGGTCAGACCCGGCTTCTATGATAAGCCAAAGGAGGATGCTCTGATCATGTGGAAAAGATAGGCAGAGCATGGAAGAATTACCACTGTTTCTTATTTTTCTTTTATGTATAATAGAATACAGAAATCAACGATTTTTATCAAAAATTTTTTGATTTCGACAAAGAAGATCAAACTTTTATTGTATAAGAGGAGGATAAGATCATGAGAAATTATACGGATGAAAATAGACAGATTCTTTCCAAAGTAGTCTGCAATCGATGCGGAAAGGAACTGACAGTGGAAAGCGGTATTGTTAAGGAAGGATATTTTCAGGGGGATAATCTCTTTGGTTATTTTAGTAATAAAGATGGAATAAAACATTCTTTTGATCTCTGCGAGGAATGTTATGATAAAATGATTAAAAGCTTTGTCATTCCGGTTGAGGAGGAGGAAGTAAAAGAACTGCTCTAAGAGAAAACCTGGCCGGTGAAGCCGGAATAGACAAAGCAAATATTGGAGGAATTATGCTGGATATTTGCTTGTTGGGAACNGGCGGAATGATGCCGCTTCCTTATCGGTGGCTGACATCCATGATGGCCAGATATAACGGACAAAGCATATTGATTGATTGTGGGGAAGGNACACAGATTGCNATGAAGGAAAAGGGCTGGAGCCCCAAACCNATTGANGTTATCTGTTTTACCCACTTTCATGCAGACCATATCAGCGGACTGCCGGGCATGCTTCTCACTATGGGGAATGCAGAGCGGACAGAGCCGCTGCTTTTGGTGGGACCAAAGGGACTTTCCAGAGTNGTAGCATCGCTTCGNATTATTGCNCCGGAGCTTCCNTTTGTGATNGATTGTCTGGAATTGGCGGAGCAGGAGCATGTGATACANTTTGANGGNTTTCGGATCGANGCATTNNNNGTAAACCATAANGTTCCCTGCTACGGATACAGTATATGCATTGACCGAATTGGTAAATTNCAAGTAGACAGAGCTGTCGANTTNGGGATTGAAAAGAAGTACTGGAACCGTNTGCANCGCGGTGAAACCATAGAAACTGAAAATATGACACTNGTGCCGGAAATGGTGNTGGGCCCCTCCAGAAAGGGAATCAAGGTGACATACTGCACAGACACCAGACCCACAGAAGGAATTGTAAAGCATGCANCNGGATCGGATNTGTTNATCTGTGAGGGNATGTATGGGGAACCGGACAAAAAGTTAAAGGCGAAAGAAAATAAGCATATGACTTTTTATGAGGCGGCAGAGCTGGCAAGACGGGCCGAAGTGCCGAAATTATGGCTGACTCATTACAGCCCTTCTTTGAACAGACCGGATGAGTATCTTCCGGCGGTGAGAAAGATCTTTCCGGGGGCAGAGGTTTGCCGGGACGGAAAGACGGTGGAACTTATGTTTGAGGATGAGGAATAACAGAAACTGTAAGGAAGGAGAAGGAAGATGAAAGGAAAAGACAGCAGGAACGGAATAAAAGTTTTTGTGATAGGACTTATTTTAATTGGATTGGTACTGGGATATTTTTTCTATTTATCCGTACGAAAAGGTAAAGACACAGACGAAGAGACACAGGTTGGAGTGGTGCAGGAAGTGTTGATGCGGAATCTGGATAAAAATTATCCGCCTTCTCCCAGAGAAATTTTAAAGTATTTTGGAGAGCTTACCCAGTGCCTTTATGGTGAGGAATATACGGAAGAAGAATTTTCTCAGCTTGCAATGAAGGTTCAGGAGCTGTACGATGAGGAGCTGATTGCAAATAAAACGCAGGAGCAATATGTAGAGGATCTGCGATGGGACATTGCGCAGTTCAAAGATCAGAATACGATTGTATCCAGTTACAGTCTGCCATCCAGCACAGATGTGGAATTTTTTACACAGGACGGATATAGTTGGGCAAGACTTTATGTTGAGTTTACTTTAAGAACGGGAACTCATCTTAATTTTGCAAACGAAATCTTTTTGCTTCGCAGAGATGATAACGGGCATTGGAAAATCTATGGCTGGGAGCCGGAAGAGCAGGCAGAGTAAGGCTGAATGACTTTTGGCTGAAATGTCGAGCATAAGCCAGGTGGAAGGTATGGTTACGAAATGATGGAAAAGGATATACAGATATTGGCAATAGAAAGCTCCTGTGACGAGACTGCGGCAGCAGTTGTTAAAAACGGAAGAGAGGTGCTTTCTAATGTTATTTATTCCCAGATTGCGCTTCATACGGAATACGGCGGGGTAGTTCCTGAAATTGCGTCCCGCAAACATATTGAAAAAATAAATCAGGTCATTGAGCAGGCCCTTTCCGAGGCCGGACGAAGGCTTGGTGAGATGGATGCGATAGCGGTAACCTATGGACCCGGCTTGGTGGGAGCTTTACTTGTAGGAGTGTCAGAGGCGAAAGCAATCAGCTTTGCGACGGGAATTCCGCTGATCGGCGTGCATCATATCGAGGGACATATTAGTGCCAACTTTATAGAAAATAAGGATCTGGAACCGCCGTTTGTCTGTCTGGTGGTTTCCGGAGGACATTCCCATTTGGTGATCGTAAAGGATTATGGGGAATATGAGATTATCGGAAGAACCAGAGATGATGCAGCAGGAGAAGCTTTTGATAAGGTGGCCAGAGCAATTGGGCTGGGATATCCGGGCGGGCCGAAAATTGACCGGGTGTCAAAAGAAGGAAATCCGAAAGCAATTCATTTCCCCAGAGCAAAAGTAGGGGATGCAGAATATGATTTCAGCTTCAGTGGATTAAAATCAGCAGTACTTAATTATTTGAATTCCTGCCAAATGAAGGGGGAGGAGGTCATAACGGCAGATGTGGCAGCTTCCTTTCAAAGTGCAGTGATTGATGTGCTGGTGGAGCATTCCATGAATGCTGTACACAAATATGGTTATCAAAAATTTGCCATTGCCGGAGGCGTTGCTTCCAACAGCGGGCTTAGGGGCGCGTTTGAGAAAGCCTGCGAAAGAGAAAAAATAGCTTTTTATCATCCGTCACCGATTTACTGTACGGATAATGCGGCAATGATAGGCACTGCTGCTTATTATGAATACTTAAAAGGGGTTCGGCATGGACTGGATTTAAATGCGGTACCGAATCTGAAATTGGGAGAACGGGCATGATGATGCAGAAGACAAAGAAGACTGCAGCAATCGTACTTGCAGCAGGAAGCGGAAAAAGGATGGGGAGCGGCACCAAGAAGCAGTACATGCTGCTTGACGGTAAGCCGGTGGTGTATCATTCCCTTAAGGTTTTTCAGGATAGTTTTATTGATGAGATTATCTTAGTGGCTTCGGCCGGGGATACGGAGTATTGCCGGCAGGAGATTGTTGAGCGGTATGGGTTTGATAAAGTAAGGTATATTACAGAAGGCGGGAAGGAACGATATCATTCTGTGGCGACCGGTCTGCGAAATGCACAGGATTGCGGTTTTGTGTTTATTCATGACGGTGCAAGGCCGATGATCACACAGGAGCTGTTATCCCGCCTTTTGGCATGTGTGACAGAGTATGGCGCCTGCGTTGCGGGGATGCCGGTCAAGGACACGATTAAAATTGCTGATGAAAATGGATTTATTGAGCAGACCCCGGACCGTAGGCTGGTGTGGCAGATTCAGACACCTCAGGTGTTTGAGTATTCTCTGATCCGAAATGCGTATGAGCAGCTTCTGGAGAGAGAACAGGAGTTTTTGAGTAAAGGAATTTCCGTGACGGATGATGCTATGGTGGTAGAAAGCCTTACTGGTCATAAAGTGAGACTGGTGGAGGGATCTTATGAGAATATGAAGATTACAACGCCGGAGGATATGAAAATTGCGGAGCTATTCTGTAAAGAGAGTGATAATCGGTAGTTTGCAGAGGCCGAAATCAGACGGAGAAAAAAGAGAATAAAAAAAGATGAAAAAAGTGTTGACACGTTCAAACTGATTTGCTAGAATAATCATTGCGCTACAAAAAAGCGTGCGACATGGAGAGGTATCGAAGTGGTCATAACGAGGCGGTCTTGAAAACCGTTTGTCCGCAAGGGCGCGTGGGTTCGAATCCCACCCTCTCCGCTGGAGATACCTTCTCCGCCGGGATTTCTTAATCTCATATTTAATCATAGTCAGCTTGATTTGGAGAAGTACCCAAGAGGCTGAAGGGACACCCCTGGAAAGGGTGCAGGTCGTTAATAGCGGCGCGAGGGTTCAAATCCCTCCTTCTCCGTTGGTAATCTCTGATGATTGCCTGACAAGACTTCCTGTTGTAATACAGAAAGTAAAAAGAACCTTGACAAATGAACAGCAATGCAGCCCTGAAAATTCAAGAGAAAATTCAGAGAACAAAAACAACCTAAGAACAGTAAAGAACGAACGGTTAAATTAGCCAAAGTTAATCTTAACC
>WFLX010133946.1_pt1 | contig 10571 bp, 10 predicted proteins | sample 4967041 | NCBI WGS metagenome assembly WFLX01 (sample SAMN12857096, study PRJNA449069) | gut metagenome | isolation source: stool from male and female vole | host: Microtus ochrogaster | place: USA:Florida | collected 2017
TATGGTTGCTTATTTCTACCTACTGGTGGATAACAGCCAATATAAACCAGGGGCCCATTCTTATTGTGATAAATGTCTTGATGATTTTTTTCCTTTGCTCGCTGCCCATTAAAATCAGGCTCGGAGCACGAGAAGGAATCATCTTTTTGCTTATCACACTCATATCTTTGTGGTTTATATATATTGATGGTCCTGTCATGGGCTTGGTCACCTTCATGATGTATATGCCAGTGTTCTACTTATTGCAACTGCCGCTGGAATATAAAGAAGATCTGCTTAGATTCGCCACCAAATGGTATGGAATTCTAATCTCCATATCCTTACTCTTCTATGCAGCATCGCTATTCATCACTCTTCCATCTATAGGAATGTTTAATCACCCTCCTTATCCTCCCTACACCAATCATGTCTTCTACATAAAGACTACTTTCTGNTTNTCCCGGNCATTTTGAGAGATTCAACGCATTCTTCTTAGAGCCTGGCCACCAGGCCATCTTGAGCACATTCATGATCATGGCCAATAGATTCAGGATGAAGGAGTGTCCGTGGCTGTGGCCTTTGCTATTAGCTGTGCTATTTTCATTCTCTCTTGCGGGCTACCTCCTGCTTTTCGGGGCCTACTGCCTGATGAAGATCAACACTGTTTGGAAAGGATTGGCTGTGGCAGGAGCTTGCGCTGTAGTCGTAGTCGGAGCACTCAACTGGGCAGGAGGCGACAATACTCTTTATGAACTTATCATCAGCCGCCTCGAGAAAGATGAAAGCCAAGGCATAAAGGGCAACAACAGATACTATAACGATACTGATTTTGTCTACTCCCAAGCGGTGAAAAAAGGGGATATCGTAGTTGGAGTAAAAAACAAAACGAATATGGACCTCGTAGGAGGAGCTGGATTTAAGATTTATTCAATCCACTATGGGCTGATAGGGGTGATATTATCATTTCTGCTATATGTAAGCATCATTCCTCAAAAGCCTGATTACAGGTATACCATATCTTTTTTAATAATCATTTGTCTCTGTTTTCTTCAAAGAGCATACCCGACATGGTATTCTTGGCTGTTCCCATACATCACCGGCATATATATTGCAAAAGGAGAGTTAGAAACACAATATCATTCAGATTTGAGCGTTAAATAGAGGAGGATGGGCTGACCAATCTAATCTTGAATAAACCTTCAGAAAGTTTATTCCAGTCTTAAGAAAGATGACAAAAGTTGCTATCATAGGCACTCAAGGTGTCCCTGCAAAATATGGAGGCTTCGAAAGCCTTGTCGAAAATCTTCTGGGCGATAATTGCCCCGAAGACATAGAATATACAGTTTTCTGCTCCGCCAAGGATATGCAAGAGCATTTGTCGGATTACAAGGGAGCAAAGCTGAAATATATTCCTCTCAAGGCAAATGGAATCCAATCAGTGCCCTACGACATCTTCTCTCTTTGCAAGGTGCTTGGCGGATATGATGTGATTCTTGTGCTTGGAGTGTCAGGCTGCCTTTTCCTGCCAATATTCAATATGCTTAATTCCAAGAAACTCATCATCAACATAGATGGAATGGAATATAAGCGCGACAAATGGGGCAAGTTTGCAAAGAAAATCCTCAAGATGTCGGAGGCTATGGCAGTGAAATATGCCGATATCATCATCACCGACAATAAGGCTATCCAAGAATATGTGGCTGAAGAGTATGGCAAGGAATCCAAATTGATTGCTTATGGTGGCGACCATGTGATCAGAAATCTCCCAGTAGGATATGCAGACTCAATTTTGAAGAAATATGGACTCCAGCCCAAAGAGTATGCAATTGCGGTATGCCGAATTGAGCCTGAAAATAATTGCGAGATGGTGCTCGATGCCTTCTCAAAGTCTGACAAGACTTTAGTCTACATCGGCAATTGGGACCATAGCGAATACTCCAAAGAACTTCGCGAGAGATTCTCAAAATATCCCAATATAAAAATGCTCAACGCCATTTATGATCTTGACGTGCTCTATGCGTTGAGAAGCAATGCCGGGATATATGTGCACGGCCACAGTGCCGGAGGCACCAATCCATCTCTTGTGGAAGCAATGTTTTTCGGAATTCCTATTATTTCTTATGATGTGGTTTTCAACCGAGCCACCACAAAAGAAGAAGCTTATTATTTCAAGGGAGCGGATGATCTTTTGAAAATCATCGGAAGGACTGACCTTGACGGAACCCGCATGAAAGAAATAGCTGAAAAGCATTATACCTGGAAGGCTATTTCAGCACAGTACGCTAAATTATATAAGTGATCTAATTTTTAAGAAATGAAATCATGAAAGGAATCGTACTTGCCGGGGGCTCAGGCACCCGATTATATCCCATCACGAAAGGCATCAGCAAACAACTTTTGCCTATCTTCGACAAGCCAATGGTCTANTATCCTATTTCGACCCTCATGCAGGCAGGAATAAAGGATATCTTGATCATTTCTACCCCTCAAGACCTTCCTGGATTCCGCAGGCTGCTTGGCGATGGCTCAGACTACGGAGTGAAATTCTCATATGCAGAGCAGCCATCTCCCGATGGGCTCGCACAAGCCTTCATAATAGGAAAAGAGTTCATTGGCGACGACAGCGTATGCCTTGTATTGGGNGATAATATTTTCCATGGTCCCAACTTCTCGCAAGTGCTTAGAGAGGCTGTAGAAGATGCTGAAGCAAGAAAAAAAGCCACTGTATTTGGATATTGGGTCAATGACCCTGAAAGATATGGGGTTGCGGAATTTGATGCAGAAGGGAATTGCCTTTCCATCGAAGAGAAACCGGCACATCCTAAATCAAACTATGCAGTAGTGGGGCTCTATTTCTATCCAAACAAGGTGGTAGACGTAGCGCAGGAAATCAAACCATCTGCTCGCGGCGAGCTTGAAATCACCACTGTCAATCAAGAATTCCTTAAAGATGGCGAACTTAAAGTGCAGACTCTTCCAAGAGGATTTGCTTGGCTCGACACCGGCACCCACGACTCCTTGGCAGAAGCCTCCATCTACGTGGAAGTGCTTGAAAAGCGACAGGGTCTCAAAATAGCATGTCTGGAAGGCATCGCTTTCAGGCAAGGTTGGATTTCTAAAGAGAAGCTCACTGAAATAGCCAAACCCATGCTGAAAAATCAATATGGTCAATACCTAATGAAGATTGCTGAAGATGGAAATAATCGAAACTGAGATAGAAGGATTAAAAATCTTGCGCCCCAGAGTCTTCTCCGACTCGAGAGGATACTTTTTTGAATCCTACTCCAAGAAGCTTTTCGACCATGANGTGGCCGAAGTGGAGTTTGTGCAAGACAACGAATCAAGCTCCTCTTTCGGAGTGATAAGAGGACTGCATTTCCAAAAGCCTCCTTTCTGCCAAGCAAAACTGGTGAGATGCGTCAAAGGAAAAGTACTTGATGTAGCAGTCGACATCCGAAAAGGATCCCCAACATATGGAAAGCATGTAGCTGTGGAGATGAGCGAAGACAACCATCTGCAGTTTTTCATCCCTCATGGTTTTGCGCATGGATTTGCTGTGCTGAGCGAAACAGCTATTTTCCAATATAAATGTGATGACTATTATCATCCTGAATCGGAAGGAGGACTTTCTCTCCTTGATCCAGCTCTTGGAATAGACTGGCATATTGATTTAGAGAAGGCCATCCTTTCGGAGAAAGATAAGCATCATCCTTTGCTATCNGATTTCGAATCACCATTTGATTTCTGACCTGCACAAATTTAATTCTGTCGAAATGCCAGATCATAAGGAAATAAAGGTATTGTTTGTGACTCACTACAGGGAACTGTTGGGAGCCAACAATTCTTTACTTCAATTGATCTTGGAACTTCGAGAAAAAGGAATTGTCNCTTTCGTCTTGATGCCNGATTATGANATACANANTGGNAATGACTTAGGNCTGGAGCTCGANAAGCATGGNATCNCNCATTTTGATGCAAAAATNAGNTTTGACAAGCATCAGGATGCAAAGAAAGCNGCNNTNAGCTATCTCCGNACNCTCTTATACNGCGAAGGATGCAANGANGGCGATAGCNGATTTGGATTTCGATATAATACATTCAAATTCCAGCACAATCAGCATCGGAGCATATCTTGCAAAGAAACTTGGGAAACCTCATGTATGGCATCTAAGAGAATTTGGAGACCTCGATTATGGAATGAAGACCCCTTTTGGCAAGTGGTATCAGAAAGTGATCTACGGAGGCACCAACAACTTCATAGCCATATCTGAAAGCATCAAAAAGCACTACAGCCCTTGGATTGGAAATCAAGACATCAGAGTCATTTACAACGGCATAAAGCCATCGCCCAAACGCACGCCAGAGCATCATGAACGTGTAGAAATTTGCATCGTTGGGCTCATCCGACCCAATAAAGGGCAGATGGAACTTATGGAAGCCGTCAATGTTCTTGTCAATGCGAGAGGCATTAAAAATCTGCATGTATCCATAGTAGGCAACAGCGAAGGCAATTTTGTCGAAAAAATATCCCACTACATACAGCTTCATGGTCTGTCAGAATACGTCACACTGACCGGGCGACGCAATGATGTGCCAGAACTCCTTACGAAAATGGATATTGGAGTGATGGCATCTTCAAATGAGGCCTTTGGACGGTCGACAGTAGAATACATGATGGCAGGGCTTGCAGTAGTGGCATCAGATGGGGGAGCCAATAAAGAAATCATCCAAGACGGTCATACTGGTCTTATCTATAAAAGCGGGGATCCTAAATCTTTGGCTGATAAGCTTGAACTTCTTATCAATGACCGGGAGATGCTGGAAAAGCTGGCTGAAAATGGACAATCAGCAGCTGAAAAAAATTTTTCATCTGCAGCCAATTCCGATGCTGTGTATAGTCTTTATAAAGAAATTTTAGATAAAAAATGAAGATATCTGTAGTCACCGTATGTTACAACGCTGCCAACTTGATTGAGGAGACAATCAAGTCGGTAGCTGATCAGACATACCCTGACGTGGAGTATTTAGTCATCGATGGAGCTTCAAAGGATGGCACAGTGGATATCATCCAAAAATACGCAGATAAAATCACATACTGGGTAAGCGAAAAAGACAANGGGATATATGACNCAATGAACAAGGGAATAGCTGCTGNTACNNGCGNCTATATCANCTTTATGAATGCCGGCGATAAATTTGCCGACTCCAATGTTCTTGCTTCAGTGGCTCCAAAACTGGGAGACCATACAGTGGTCTCAGGACGCTGGAAAAGATGCTATTCCAATGGAAATGTGAAGCTTGCGGGACCAAAGGCATTAAAATCTCTGAAAGTAGAGATGCCGATTTGCCATCAAGCTACCTTTATAAAAGCTGCTTATCATAAGGAGCATCCATTCGACACTTCTTTTCGTCTGAGTGCTGATTATGATTTCTTTTACAATGCTTGGCGCAATGATGAGTCATTCTTATATATTGACGAGACTATAGTAGATTTTCTTGAAGCAGAGGGGGCTTCTACGGACAATATTACGGCTTCGGTGATGGAAAGGGAAAAAGCTTGGAGAGGTGAAAAAAATCTTCTCCCCNGAANATTNAACCTAAAATANCAAATTTGCAGGATAAAAACTGTCAAATTCTTAAAATCAATAATAACCCATTCGAAATGAGATTATTAGTCGACTGCCACTGTTTTGATGCTGGAGAGACACAAGGAATCAACACCTATATTCGTTGGCTCTATAAATCACTCATCAGCACATCCAATAATATTACTTTTGTATTCGCAGCTCAGAACCTCGCGAATATCAAGAGAATTTTTGGCAATAAGAAAAATATCGAATATGTGAAATTGGGCGATCATTCAAGACTCTACCGTCTGATGATAGAATATCCTCGCATCATCAAGAAGCATAAGATTGATTTAGCTCATTTCCAATATATCGCCCCCAGAGTGAAAGGGTGCAAGACAATTGTNACCGTNCATGACATTCTTTTTGANGATTATCCNCAATTCTTCCCNTTNACNTANAGATTGTCGCGCCATTTCCTCTTCAAAGAATCTGCAAANAGAGCAAATCTACTTCTCACNGTCTCNGACTATTCAAAACATAGAATTTCTGATGTATATAAAATTCCAGAANANGANATACACATCACNCACAATGGAGTGAGCAATGATTTCCTAAAGCTCGACCCAAAAGCATGTGAAGATTATATTCGTGACACTTTTGGAATTTCAAACTACATACTTTATGTAAGCCGATTTGAGCCAAGAAAGAAGCAGGTCACTCTTTTGAATGCTTATAAGGAACTCCGTCTTGACAAGCGTGGAGTAGAATTAGTGCTTATTGGAGTAAAATCAATTCCTGACCCATTGTTTGAGAAGGCCTATGAAGAATGCAGCGATGAATTAAAAAGTCATATCCATATTCTCGACAGTATTCCTTATACTGAATTATTGAAATGGTATGGAGGAGCCAGGCTATTCGTGTATCCATCGGAAGCTGAAGGTTTTGGCATTCCCCCTCTTGAAGCTGGAGCTTGCGGCGTGCCAGTGATCTGCAACGATAAGACAGCCATGGAAGATTTCACTTTCTTTGGCGATAATCTCATATCTACCGACAATTCCGAGCTCCTCAATTCAAGGATTCTATCCCTTCTTGATTCTCCAAAGGATGAAAAAAAATTAGCTAAAATAAGAGAAGATATCTTCAATCGATATTCTTGGGATGTGATTGCCCACGATTTTAAAAAAGTCTTGGAGCAAATCTCTTAATTGGATGTAAATGAAAAAGGCACTGGCTTCTCTGGTGATTCTTTTTGGTTGCTCTTCTTGGGCTCTCACCAAAGATTTTTCCAATGCCGACCTCATTGTGGATTCAAGTCTGGTGATCTCCTCCAACGGACGTGTCTTAAAACCCATCACCGTCTCACTGCCGGAATCTTTCAATGGGAAAATCAGAAGAGCTCTCCCTATCAGATATAATGACTTCTCTTCTCCATATCTGCTAAATGACAAAGACTCTGCCGATACGATAAAACTTAACGCAGATTTCGATGCGGATGGGAAGAGATGCAAATTATATCCTTCTTCACCCATCGACAGCGTTGGATGGACTTTGGAGATTCCAGAAGGCTTCTTTGAGATTGTGCCCAATTATGGAGAGGAATGGGGAATCCAAAATTATGAGGATGACGAACTTAAAGAGTTAAGCATTTTAGGAGCATGGAAATCTGGAGGCACCAGATGGACTCATCCAGGACTTTTCTCTATTATCGACGATGACTCGATTGATGGCCAAATTTATTCCTCGGCAGATGGAGTCAATAACTACGGATATTATTCTCTTCTATATCCTCTACTTGAAAGCTTGGGTCTCCGAGGGAATATAGCCCTGGAAGGGCGACGTGCAGGTCTGTCGGCTACACCTCCAGAACTTAACGAGAATGGCAAAACAGCCCGACGCCTCCAAGATGTAAAGGGTTGGGAAGTGATGGGACATTCTATGGAGTGCCTCGGGGAAATTCTCAACAATTGGATTGTAGACAGTATTCATGCCCCATTAGCTGAAAAGCTTCTAAAGGAGAATACACCCGGGGCAAATCCTGCCGCGAGTGTTTCGATCTACGACCTCCAGACTCACAAACAATATCATCTCGATGCTGCAGGTTGGGTAGAGACTGAATCTCGATATATTAAGCCATACGCAGGCCACTATAATACAAAAAAGCCTGCTATGTACAACCCCGATTTTGACAGTGAATGGGCTTGGGGAGAATTAGCAAAAAGAGCAACCGATTTCGGCATCAACATGCGCACTTTTGTGACGCATAACACTTCTTCTTCTCACGCCTTAGTAAGAGAGATACAGAAATATCTCAAATATGGATTTTCTGATGTGACTCTTCCTTTTTATAATACCCCTCCAATGCTCTCCACGGCTGCTCGTTTTGCTGTAGAAGGCACTACGCTGCCAGACTATAAGGGGGAAAGAGATCCCGACAATACTTTCAATGATAAACATTTCAAAATATTCAAATCAAGAATAGATGAAGCATCTGCGGCGGGAGGTTGGGTAGCTTTTAATCTGCATACCTACCGAAGATGCTGGAAAAACTCTTTGCCGGGTAAATTGGTGTCAGAAGGTGGGAATTATCCTGACCAGTGGGTGATCCCTATTCTTGAGACTGACAGTATCGATGAGCAATTAAACCCTCCTGCACGTTTGGGAATAAGCAGTTGGAATGAATGGTATCCATGCCCGGGCACAAAATTAGAAATGCTATATTCCATTCTAAAATATGCTATTAGGAAAGGCATGATCAATGTGACAGCAAGTGAAGGGTTTGAAATAATGGGAAATACTATCCAGGGGGGATATTATAATAATGGAATAAAGATTGGTTCGGATATACATGGACTTCAATCTTCTTCCGACAATTATCCACATTATATAAAAGGGGTCAATGGAGCGGTAGACTATTATAATCCTTTCATCTCACAGGATATTACGACAAGAATTAACGTAGTAGTTTTAACAAGTATTCTTGATTTTTGTGAAGGAAGCGTTTTTGAAGCTGTTTCTCCGACTGGATTGGTGAAAAGAGTCACCTCCATCACTGAATTAGACCCAGGCTTATGGGTTATAAATGGTTATAAAATAATACTTCATTAATAAAACAGCATATATGAATATACTTGTCACCGGAGCCAATGGCCAGCTTGGGACTTGCATCCGCAACGCTGTCAAAAATAATTCGGAAAACGGAAAACGGAAAACGGAAAACGAATACATCTTCACCGATGTAGCAGAACTCGATATCACCAATCCGGAAACTGTAAACAAGGCAGTCAAAGACAATGACATAAAAGTCATCGTAAACTGCGCTGCATACACTAATGTCGACAAGGCAGAAAGCGATGCCGACTTTGCCGAAGTGCTCAATGCAAAGGCGGTCAGAAACCTCGCTGACGCAGTGAAAGCCAATGATGGCACACTCATACACGTCTCTACCGACTATGTCTTCGGAGGGTCGCTCGGCAATACCCCGCGTACAGAGGAAGAGCCCGCTAATCCGACAGGTGTATATGGACTGACCAAACTCCATGGCGAGCAGCAGATTGAGGATTCAGGAGTGAAATCCCTTATATTCCGCACTGCTTGGCTCTACTCAGAATATGGCAAGAATTTCGTCAAGACTATGCTCAACCTCACTTCCACCAAGCCTGAACTGAAAGTAGTATTTGATCAAGTCGGCACTCCTACCTATGCTCAGGATCTTGCCGATGTAATCTTCGAAATCATCGAAACAGGGAAGATGGATGGCAATGAAGGAATCTACCATTATTCCAACGAGGGAGTATGCTCATGGTATGACTTCACAAAGATGATCGCTGAGATTGCAGGCAACAATGAATGCAATATCCAGCCTTGCCACAGTGATGAATTCCCCTCTCCTGTCACCCGCCCATCTTACTCCGTGCTCGACAAGACCAAAGTAAAAGATACTTTCGGCATAACCGTTCCTTACTGGACCGATTCCCTGAAAAAGTGCATCAATAATCTCCTTTAACCAATTATGCATTAAGCATTATGAATTACAAAAGAAACATTCTTATCACTGGCGGCGCAGGCTTCATCGGAAGCCATGTGGTGCGACTTTTCGTCAACAAATATCCTGACTACAGGATTGTCAACCTCGACAAGCTGACTTATGCAGGCAACCTCGCCAATCTCAAGGACATTGAAGACAAGCCAAACTATACTTTCGTGCGTGCCGACATCGCCGACCTCGACGAGATGCGCCGCATCGTGAAGGAATATGAGATAGATGGCATCATTCACTTGGCAGCCGAAAGCCATGTAGACCGTTCCATCAAGGACCCATTCACGTTCGCAAGAACTAATGTGATGGGCACCTTGGCATTGTTGCAAGCAGCTAAGGAATACTGGGAATCCCTCCCATCTAAGTATGAAGGAAAACTCTTCTATCATATCTCAACAGATGAGGTATATGGTGCTCTGGAGCTGACTCATCCTGAAGGAGTTCCTGCTCCGTTCACTACCAAAGCGTCAAGCGAGGATGATATGGCTTACGGCACTGAGTTCTTCCTTGAGACCACAAAATACAATCCTCACTCTCCTTACTCTGCATCAAAGGCAAGCAGCGACCACTTCGTGCGTGCTTACCATGACACCTATGGTATGCCGACCCTCGTGACGAACTGCTCGAACAACTACGGTCCCTATCAGTTCCCTGAGAAACTGATTCCTCTCTTCATCAACAACATCCGTCATGGCAAGCCACTTCCAGTCTATGGTAAGGGAGAGAACGTGCGCGACTGGCTCTTCGTAGAAGACCATGCACGCGCTATCGACCTCATCTTCCATGAAGGAAAGATAGCCGACACCTACAACATCGGTGGCTTCAACGAGTGGAAGAACATCGACCTAATCAAGGTCATCATCAAGACCGTAGACCGTCTGCTTGGCAATCCCGAGGGACAGTCAGAAAAACTCATCACATTCGTCACCGACCGACTTGGCCACGACATGCGGTATGCCATCGACAGCCGCAAGCTCCAGTCAGAA
>WFLX010173191.1_pt1 | contig 10570 bp, 7 predicted proteins | sample 4967041 | NCBI WGS metagenome assembly WFLX01 (sample SAMN12857096, study PRJNA449069) | gut metagenome | isolation source: stool from male and female vole | host: Microtus ochrogaster | place: USA:Florida | collected 2017
TTATCCAAAACTACCGTATTAATATCCCTTGCAGATTGAAGCGCATCTCCCGACTTGATGAGAATGCCGTTTTTGGCTCCTACACCGGTTCCCACCATAATNGCTACCGGTGTGGCAAGCCCCAGAGCACAGGGACAGGAAATAACCANTACCGCAATGGCACATGACATGGCTTCCTCAAATCCGCCCCCTGCAAGCAGCCAGATTACAAAGGTAAGTGCTGCAATTGCCATAACNGNCGGGACAAAGACGCCTGCTATTTTATCTGCCAGTCTGGCAATGGGCGCTTTGGATGCGGAGGCCTCTTCCACCAGCCGGATAATCTGGGATAGTGTTGTATCNTCTCCTACCTTGACCGCCCGACAGATCAGTCTTCCTGCCTTATTCATGGTCGCTGATACCACCGGATCTCCGGGGCCTTTTTCCACGGGAATACTCTCCCCGGTGATTGCCGCCTCATTGATGCTGGAAGTCCCCTCCTCAATAACACCGTCCACCGGTATCAGGCTTCCCGGTTTTACAAGAAAACGATCTCCTTTCGCAAGCTGCTCCGTAGGGATTTCTTTCTCCNNCCCGTCTTCCAAAAGCAGCAGCGCCGTNTTGGGAGATAAATCCATCANCTTTTCAATAGCTTCTCCNGTCTTTCCTTTGGAGCGTGTTTCCAGATATTTTCCTACGGTGATCAGCGCAAGGATCATTCCCGAAGATTCAAAATACAAATCGGAGGCATATCGGGTAACCAATGCGGCATCTCCATGTCCTAACCCGTATCCAATCCGGTAAATTGCAAAAATACCGTAAACCAGCGCTGCTCCTGATCCCACTGCAATCAGGCTGTCCATATTGGGACTTCCGTGAAACAATGTCTTGAAACCGGTCTGATAATACTTTCGGTTTACATAAATTATNGGCANTGTCAGTAATAACTGCGTAAAAGCAAATGTAAGAGCATTTTCATTTCCATGAAACAGTTTATTAAAAAGCTCCGGCACCGGGATATGAAGCCACATAAAGAACATATGGTGCATGGACACGATCATAAGCAGAATCATGAAAACAATGGAAATGGTCAGTCTGGTCTTCATTTCCTTATTTTCCTTTTTTCCTTTTATGGCTTCCCGCCCTGCCTGATTCCTGCGGTCTCCCGCCTCCGCCTTTTGTCCGCCTTCTCTCATGCCTGACGATGAACCGTTTCCCCTTTCTCCTGCAACTGCAAGGGAGGCTCCGTAGCCTGCCTTTTCCACTGCCCCCACGATCAACTGTTCATCGCAGAGCGTCTCGTCATAAGCAACCTGCATACTGTTCGTTAACAGATTTACGCTGACCTCTTTCATCCCCGGAACCTTACTTACACTCTTTTCCACATGGGAAGAACAGGCCGAACATGTCATTCCTGTTACGGAATATTTTTCTTTTTTCATATTTTTATCCATTCCTTTCGCCTTATGAAAAATGCAATCCTTTATTTCAGTTTCTTCACCAGTTCGATTGCCTCTTCCATAATCTGATCATTGCCTTTTCGGATCTCATCTGCAACACATGTCTCCATATGTTCTGCAAGTACAATATATCCAAAACTCTGCAGCGCGCTTTCCACCGCTGCCACCTGAGTTAAAATATCTCCGCAATAACGGTTCTCATCCAGCATACGACTGATTCCGTTTAACTGCCCGATCATCCGGCTTAATCGGTTTTGAAGCTGTTTAAGCTCCTTTTCACTTCTGGGCGTTTGTTTGGTTCGACAACAGCCACAAATATCTTCTTTGTTAGAATTATTTCCATTTTGGGACATATTCATTACCTCTCTTAAAAATACCCCCATGGGGTATATTCGTCTATTCCAGAGAATATACCCTATGGGGGTATTTGTCAAGTACATTTTTAAACATTCAATAACTCTACAGCCGCCTTCAGACGAACACTCCGCCTCCCCGGCCCATTCCGAGTAGCATCAATCCACCACTAACGCCGCAGAGCCATATGCCTTGATGGGTTTATTGTTTTCATCAAATTCTGTGGTATATCTTACAATAAACGGAATCCTTCCTACGGTAAGAGGAATCACAGCCTCAAGATAAGGTACTCCTTCGGCAATCTGCCGGTGCCAATCCCGATACATATCGGCGGTTTCCGGAGGAAACACACCCATTTCAATTGCACTGTCCGGATAGTTTGTCAAAAGTGCGGGAAGGCCCAGATCACGCATGCAGCGGAAGCAAGGACGCATTTCTCTTGTTGCGACCGTATATTCCCAATAATAAATGTTTACCTGCTCACTTGCCATCTTAAACCGTCTCTCACTGTCCAGGAGCTCATTATAATATTTCTTTTCCGCAGTAATATTCCGGATCATTGCATAAAACAGGTAACTGTCTTTACTTTTTCCGATCATCCTCACAGTGGTTCGAATGCAAATTTTGTCTTCACCACAGCTGGGTGAGGAAATGGTCCGCCATGCTTCACTTTCCTGTTCATCACCGGTTTCAATGGCTTTCTCCAGCATTTTCAAATAGGTCTCTCTGCCTGTTTCATCAAAAAAATCCAGTATATTTGCACTGACAATTTCTTTTTCGGATAAGTTCATTCCAAACTCTGTAAGGTATTTTTGATTTACCCGGAGGATTTCCGCTCTTCCAAATCTATAATCAAAGATGGCTGCGCCGCCTACAAAATTGCTGAAAATCAATGTTTCCAGAGAATCGCTTGACCAAAAATTAGCAGCGTTCAGTGTATCGATCAGCTTCATCTGCGGAATCATTGTCCCAATCTTGGCTCCGCTTATTAATTTCTCATATGCTTCCTCTTGCAAAGGTTTTGAATATAAAAAGCCCTGAACACAGTCACATCCTATGCTCCGCAAAAAGTCCGCCTGCGTGACCGCCTCCACACCCTCTGCAATGATAGGGAGTCCCAGCCAGTTTACCATTCGTACTACTGAGCTTAAAATAGTCCCTCCCCGGTTCTTCTTTCCCTGCTCACTCTCAAGAAAGCGCATATCCAGCTTAATAATATCGAAATCAATATCTTTCAGAATATTTAAAGAGGAATAACCGCTTCCAAAATCATCCATTTCCACAATATAACCGTAGCTATGCAGCTTTTTCACTGCGGCATTGATAAACTGACTGTTTCCCAGTGCAGCAGATTCCGTAATTTCAACCCGGATGTACTTCGAGGGCACTTCGTATTTTTTCCGTGTTTCTTCCAACATCTCAATAAAATTGGGGGCAAAAATATCATACCTCGTCAAATTCGTTGAAATGGGAACCACTGGTAGATTTTTATCAAGACATTTTCGAAGGAAAACGCACACTCTCTCAAATACATACAAATCCAGTTTGGTGATAAAACCATTCTTTTCAAATACCGGAATAAAACGATTCGGAGGAATCAATCCCTTTTCCGGATGGCACCATCTCACCAGCGCCTCGGCTCCCACCAGCATACCTGTTGAATGATTATACTGCGGCTGATAGTGGATGACAAACTGTTCTCCTTTCAGAGCTGCCCGCATCATGCCGGTAATTTCCTGTTCTGTCAAAAGCTGCTCTCTAAGAGCCTCTGTATAATAATTAAAACGCTTTGTATAGCTTCCCTTGATCGGTGACTGTGCCATGATCGCCCTGTCAATAATCAGATCCGCCGGAAGCTGCTTATCCTCTATAACAAAAATACCCGCATTACACGTAATTTCAAAGGGTTGATCAAATTCAGAAATATCCTCAAGCAGTTTTTCCACAAAACTATCTCTTTTTCCTGCTTCACATCTGATGACCAGCGCAAACCGATCTGACCCGATACGACATGACGCTCCTTTTCCTTCCGCTGCCGCTGCCACCACATGGGCAATATGCTTTAACAGCCGGTCTCCCTCGGCAATTCCCAACATATCATTGACTGTCTTAAAGCGCTGCACATCAAAATACACCACCATGTATTTTTCTTCCGGCCATTCACTACCTTCGTCCAAAATATCTTTTATCCGCTCGGAAAAAGAGCTCCTGTTCAGAAGTCCCGTGAGCTTGTCTGTCACAATATTCTTTTCACTGTCCCGTGAGCTTGTCTTAAGCGTAATAATAATTTTTTCTCCCGGTGCCGTATATACGATTCCGGCACTATAAGGAGTTAAATTTTCTTCACTGCTTCCGGCACATATGTCCATGTACAATACTGCTGGCTTGTCTGACGACGTAATCCGCTCAATTGCCGCAAATAATCTTTCCTCATCTTCCGCCGCTACGATCAGTTTTCTGCCATGGGTATCAGATATGCTTTTATCTACGCTGTTATAAAAATATAACTGTCCCAAAGCCGACATTGTACTTTCCCCGTACATATGGGTTCCTCCTGTTTATCATTCGTATAAGCATTATAGCATATAGATTCCACTTTTTAAATGTCTTATTCTAACTTATCAGTGGATATGACTGTACTCTATTAACGACCACTTCTCAGTTGATCGTCTTAACATAGCATCCGGCCTCCTGTCTCGCTTTCCCCTCCATGCACAGTAAAATTAGTTCCGACAGTACTTCCGAAAGTTCCACATTTTTTCCTGCCTTACGCATCTGCTTTAAAAGTTCATCTGCAGTCCGGGGCGAAAAATCCAAGAATTTATAAATTNCCTCTTCCTTTTGGGCATTCTGCGGTTTNGTTCTTTCCTCGTTCTCCTGNCGGCTCATTCCCTGCCGATTTTTNAATATTTCCACCTCACGTATCAAATCTTCCGGNGAAAGCGCAATTCCGGCACCCTGACGAATCAATAAATTACACCCGTCACTTAACCGATCTGTCAACCGCCCCGGTACAGCATACACATTTTTTCCCTGTTCCAATGCCATATCTACCGTAATCCATGTACCGCTTTTCTGTCTTGCTTCCACCACCAGCAGAATATCCGAAAGCCCTGCCACAATTCGATTCCTCTCCGGGAAATTTCTTTTTTGGGGTTCCATTCCCGGCACAAACACGGATAAGATTCCTCCCCCTGTCGCTATAATTTCTTCATAAAGCTTAATATTAGACGCCGGATAACAGATATCCACGCCGCACCCCAAAACTGCATAGGTCGCTCCGCCGGCGTCAACCGCCCCCTGCTGGGCAATCCCGTCAATTCCCCGTGCCATGCCGCTGATAATAGCTATCCCGGCTTCCGCCATCCTGCCCGCAAACGCCCTGGCTATGAATCTTCCGTATTCCGAGCATTCTCTGGCGCCAATCACTGCCGCTGCCGGATTTTCTTCTCCGGGCAGATTTCCAATGCAATAAATTCCATACGGCGGATGCTTCAATTTCTTAAGCCTGGACGGATACTCCTGATCTTTACAGGTTAAAAAACGGATTTTCCGTTCAAGGAGCTCTTCATACTCGCCCTGAAGATCCCAATTGTCCGTAAAGTCCCGGACCGCGTTCTTTTTATCCTCATCCAGCACTTTTGTGAGCTCTTTTCCTTTCGCTTCATAAACTGCCTTCTCGCTTCCAAATTCTAAAAGCAGTTTTTCGATGGTTCTGTCACCTATTCCCGGCAAATTATGGATCCAAAACTGATATGCCTTTTCCTGCTCTTTCATCTATTATTACCTTTCCAGCAAATCTCCGGGACGATAACATGCTGCCTGCATCAAATGTTCCTCCTTGATATCACCTCCGCCCATAAGATCTGCAATGGTTCTTGCTGTTTTTAACATTCGGTGATAAGTTCTTGCACTGAAGTCCATGGAACGCCACAATTTCTCAACAAGCTTTTTCTCTTTCTTTCCCAGGATACAATATTTCTCCACATCCCCCGGTTTTAACTCTGCATTATAAAGATAGGAAGTCCCATGATAACGCTCCCTTTGTAATTCTCTTGCTTCCATAACTTTTCTCCGCATCATCTCGCTGCTCATTCCCTTTTTTCCCGATTGCAGCTGATCGATCTCCACCTTTCGAACCGGAACACAAATATCTATTCGATCCAAAATCGGTCCTGAGAGATGACTTAAATAGTTATGTCTTTCACTTGGAGTACAGCGGCACTTGTTCCGATCCGGATAGTAACCGCAGGGACATGGATTCATAGCGCCGATCATCATCACATCCGCTGGATAGGTAAACGATCCGCTGCTTCTGGCAATCTGAATTTCTTTATCTTCTAAAGGCTGACGCAGCAAATCCAAAGTCTGCCTTTTAAATTCTGGCAATTCATCCAAAAATAAGATTCCCCGATGAGCCAGGCTGATAACACCAGGCCTTGGAATTTTCCCACCCCCGGAAAGTGCCTGCGGTGAAATGGTATGATGCGGGCTCAAAAAAGGCCGCTGCGTCATAAGCCCCTCTCCTCTGGCAAGTTTCCCAGAAATACTGTACAGTGCAGATACCTCCAGACTTTCTTTTTCCGTAAGAGGCGGCAGAATTGACGGCATCCGCCTTGCAAGCATGGTCTTCCCCGATCCGGGAGGTCCTACAATCAACATATGATGGAATCCTGCCGCTGCAATCAACGCTGCCTGTTTTGCCTGCTCCTGCCCCTGTATCTGTATAAAATCCGGTTTATTTTTATCTTCCTTATCTTTTTTTGCTTCTTCCCGGAGGTACTGTCCGGCCGGAGGAATAAATTGATCCTGTTTTGCTTTTGGCTGCTGAAGATATTCCATAACCTGCTTCAGACTTTTAGCGCCCACCGCTTTCATTTCCCGTACAGTGGCCGCTTCCTCCGCATTCTCCTCCGGTACGATTCCCCATTGTATTCCCTCTTTTACCGCACAGGTAACAATCGGCAGAACTCCGCGAACAGGTTTCAGTGCCCCGTCAAGACTCAACTCACCTAAAAAAAGTTTATCTTTTACACTTTCAGGCGGCACTTTTCCCATTGCTGCAAGAACTGCCGCCGCTACCGGAAGATCAAATCCTGTGCCCGCCTTTCTGATATCTCCGGGCGAAATGTTGACCGCAATATGCATGGGCGGCATCTGGATACCTGAATTTTTCAATGCAACCCGCACTCTTTCTCCCGCTTCCTTCACCTCACTGCCCGGATTACCTACCATAATAAAGCAGGGAAGTCCAGAAGACAAATCTGCCTCCACATGAACAAGATAGCTGTCAATTCCATAAACAGCACCCGATATAACTGTACTGAACAATCGGCACCTCCTTCTCAACTGAATAAACTGGGAATGTTTCATTGAATCNTTGTTTTGATAATCCNTGAACAAAATAGAAAAATAGATTTTGCTTTCGATATGCTTATCGTACAAAAGATATGCTGTATAATCAATAAAAAATTTATAAAATTTCCTAAATAATTTATTTACCGCTTTCGAAAACACATTCAATATATACTATGCATAAAAANTNCCCTGATCAAAACGATGCCAGACCGCAAAATTTCAGAACNAAATTTATAAGTCTTTCTCATTCGCATTGATTCAGGACATTGTCAGCTCATCTTAAATGCGTTTATTTATGTTTCAATGGAGGCTGATGTCATTTTCTCTGCCTCATTAATGCAGTTTATTCGCCATTCCATCCGGATCCTGTGCAAACTGGACCGCCATATCCTTTGAAATCTGCCCCTGGGCATAAAGCTGCATAATTGCTTCATCCATGACAATCATTCCTGCCTTACGGTTTGTCTGCATAACGCTCATAAGCTGGTGAGATTTGGCCTCACGGATCAGATTGCGAACCGCATGGTTGGCATGAAGCACCTCGAAAGCTGCCACGCGTCCGCTTCCATCAGCTTTGGGAATAAGCTGTTGGGACACTACAGCCTCAAGTACATTTGCAAACTGCACCCGAATCTGCTGCTGTTGATGAGGCGGGAATACATCAATTATACGGTCCACTGTACTTGCCGCGCCAATGGTATGCAAAGAGGATAAAACCAGATGCCCGGTTTCCGCCGCTGTAATGGCAACGCTGATAGTCTCGAAATCACGCATTTCTCCCACCAGTATCACATCCGGATCTTCTCGCAGTGCAGCACGAAGCGCCGCCGCATAATTTCGGGAATCCAGACCAATTTCTCTCTGATTGACCATAGACATCCTGTGCTGGTGAAGATACTCTATGGGATCCTCCAGAGTAATTACATGACATTCCCGGTTACTGTTTATCTTATCAATGATTGCCGCCAGTGTGGTAGACTTTCCGCTTCCGGCAGGACCGGTCACAAGCACAAATCCCCTCTTACGCTGATATAGGTCGATCACAGAAGCCTGCAGTCCTAATGATTCCGCTGACGGAACCTGTGTTCCTACCAATCGAAGTGCAAGTGCTACGGAACCACGCTGTTTATAAGCATTGGCACGGTATCTTCCCTGTCCAATAATGGAAAAAGACATATCGTACTCTCCGCTTTCCTCAAAACGCTCCTTTTGCTGATCGGTCATGATCTCGTCCAAAAGCAGCTTGGTATCCGCCGGAAGCAACCGTTCAAAATCCATAGTGATCAGCTTTCCGTTGACCCGCATCTTGGGCGGTACCCCAACCGTAATATGTACGTCCGACGCTCCCGCATCCTTTGCAATTTTCAGCATTTCCTCAATGGTAGGCATCCTACAAAACCTCAACTTTCTTTCCGTTATATTTCTTTAGCATATCCGGATCCATTACATGACGAATATCCATAGACTTCATAATATCTAATATTTCTACATTTCTTGCCGCCCAGCTTCCAAGATCCAGAATTGAATTGTCCCGAAAGCATAGCACAACCGGTCTAAATATATTCTGAGGGTTTTCAGCCAAAACCAGTGCCTTCTCACCGGTACTGAGTTCTACACAGACTCCCGTATCCAAAATCACTATGGAATCCATCAGGGCCTGTACTACTTCCGGGAAATAAACCCTTTTCATTTCAAGAAGGTGCCTGATCGCAGCTACCTCCGATTCGGGTGCTCTCTCCAGACTCATTGCTGTCATATCATCAAACACACGCGCCACTGCCAGCACCTGTGCCCCCTTCATCCATCTAATGGAAGAATCCAGTCTGCCAATTTTTTCACTTTCTATAATTCTGTCTGCCTGCTGGCAGTACCTGCTGACATTCGGATTTGAAAAGCTGGCCTTTTCAATCTTTTCATAGTCTCTCAGCACATGTAAAAGAGCAGCCATCAGAATTTCCTGCCGTTCATCCGCCTTAAGTCTCATGCGGTCACCCAGCACTGCACACAAAATTGCTACATTCAGCGCATGCCTGTACACATAGTCTTCTCTGTTTCTCAGACTTTGGATAAAATGAATCTTTTTTCCCGGATGTCCGTAACTTTTGCTAATATTAGCAATAATCACCTGCAGTCTGGAGCTTTTACCGGTTGCCAGAATCCTCTCTATTTCATCCTGGATAGCAAAAACATTGATTGTCTGAAAACGCTCAAATTTAATATCATCTTCCGTCATCGGCGGTACAGGTTCTGCCGGCTCAAGAATATAAATACCGATCATGCCAAAATTCCTGATACTGGCAATTCCCTGCTCCGTCAACTTGGAATCACGTTCATACAAAAGCACTCCGTTCTTATTATAAATCGGGCGTGCAAGCCGCATTCCTTTTTTTAATTCTTCTGTTCTTTTAAACTGCATCCCCTTCGTCTCCCGTCAGGCACCTGCAAAGCCCTCCCTGAGCTTTAACAAAGCTTTCTTCTCTATTCGCGACACATAACTTCTGGAAATGTGAAGCATATCCCCTATCTCACGCTGCGTAACCTCTCTTCCGCCCAAAAGACCATAACGAAGACATATAATCTCTTTTTCCCGATCCGTCAGAAGACGGTCAATCAGTCCTGCAAGCTTTTTGGTATTCTCATATAACTCCATCTGTTCCGTAATATCTTCCTGATCATGCTCAATAATATCCAGAAGGCTGATCTCATTTCCCTCCTTGTCTGTCCCGATGGGCTCATACAAGGATACTTCTCTGGAACTTTTCTTTTTGGAACGAAGCAGCATCAGCAATTCATTATCAATACATCTGGAAGCATAAGTGCTCAGCTTCCCTTTCCCGGCGTCAAAAGAAGACACCGCTTTAATCAGACCAATTGTTCCGATAGATATCAGATCCTCCATATCTTCGTCAACATTCTGATATTTTTTGGCAATGTGGGCCACCAGACGCAGGTTCCTTTCGATCAGGATTTCTCTGGCTGCAGCAGCTTCTTTGCAATCTCCCTTTTGCAGCACCTGTATGTAATGTGCTTCTTCCGCCGCTGATAATGGCTGCCTGAAAGTTTTCACAAGGGCGCCCCCAAAGTCATTTTTAATATTCTATGACCGGGCAGGTATCCTAGTGCCTTTCCAATAAACTTATTATACAAATATCCTCTGTAAATAGCAACTGTTATCCATTACGTCAACAAAAAATCTGCCATAACAACATTACTCACATCTATTCCACGGTCAGTAAGCGCAATCCTCTCTTCATCTTCCAACAAATCAAAAAAACGCCGAAGGAGTCCATTTTTTATATGTTTATCTACAATTCCCGGATAAACCTCATCTACCGCTTTGCCAAAAAGCCTTCGAAATTTCCCCTCACTTACCCCTTGAGTCATACGAAGACCAAGAAACATAAATTCCTCCATCTGTT